>ERZ1031954.14-NODE-14-length-74937-cov-9.311917_pt1 | contig 74937 bp, 109 predicted proteins | sample MGYA00516701_ERZ1031954 | MGnify/ENA primary metagenome ERZ1031954 (study PRJEB33719, sample SAMN04261284) | wastewater metagenome | biome: rural village; feature: human; material: feces | host: Homo sapiens | place: El Salvador | collected 2013-01-07 ...
GATTATATTAAATATATCTAAATATAACATCGATTAGTTGCATATATCATTTTTTGAATTTATCTTTGCGGAAGATTTATATCTTACTATAAACATATAAACATTAGCGCATGATTACTTCTGTTCAACCAAATGTCAATGCAACGGCAAAATACACAATCAAGGAAACTTGTACTTTACTTGGCATCCATAGGAATACGCTCAGGTCTTATGTCAATGCTGGTTATATTAAGAGTACCTTAAAAACTCATAGGCAAAGATTTAAAGGCTCTGAGATACTTCGTTTTTGGAATTCGTTTGTGTAGTCGTGTGCCCTTGTGCTACTTTAAAGAAAGATTTTCTAAGACAGCCATCAGCCTGGCGTTTATCTTGTCTTGCTCGACAACGTGGTTGGCAAGAATTTCCGTCTGCTTCTTTATGATTTCAATTATGTCTTTGTCAACTTGAACGCTGGCGTTTTGAGTACTTGGAGCATCGGTTTTGTTATTTGAATCAAAGAGATTCACTTTATAGGTGTCAACATCCTCTTTGCCATATTTTTCATACAGCTTGCTGTACTGCTCTGGAGTTGGGTCAATGCCTTCGGTTTCGTAACGGGAAACGTTTGACTGCGCCATTCCCATTATCTCTGCTAACTGTGACTGAAACAGTCCATGTGCTCTTCTAAATTCCTTATATTTAAACATAATTTTAATTTTTGTATTTTTAACTATAATAATGGTTGATATATTTGCATATACCACGAAATATTTATATCTTTGCATAAAGATATAAAACTAATAGCAAAGTTAATGAAAGATACTCGAATGTCAAAGGATTTCAATGAAAATCCGCCAACAATGACCCTTAAAGGTTACTATCAGAGTTTGCCTTTGCGGAACGCTCCGAGATATGATTTTTTAATGGAGGTCGCTCGAAGGTGTAAGGTGACAGAGCAGACTGTAAGGAACTGGGTTTTATATGGTGTAAAGCCACAACAACGTGTGCATATTGAAATATTGAGTGAACTCACAGGTATACAGGAGGAAGACTTATGGAGGGATTAGAATTTTATATGTTTGAAGAAGAGCTTTGGTGCAAAACTTCAGACGGTAAGAATTTCATTGTCGATGAGAGTCGAACGGACTTATTAAAATATGTCTTAGAAAAAATCCGTTCCTGCTATCCCGAAGCATATAAAGCTTTGGAGAAGATATACTCAAAAAGTGCACTAAACAAAAGTTACTTTCAATATCTTATGGTGCGTAGGTTTTGCAAATGCAATTTCTGCAAGCTTGATACTACTTCTTATGATGTTCAAGATGTTGACAAGGACGGTAGGTTTAACTTTGAAAAAGTTGACTGTCCAATGAGAGGTGAGTGTTCTTATGAAGGTGTTGTATGTATGCCTAAATTTGACTCACGCTTAACCAAAGCGGAACTGCGCGTTATGGAATGCTTGTTTAATGGTAAGAGTGAGCAAGAGGCGGCGGAAGAGCTGTTTAACTCTCCTAATACAATTCATCAGCATGTCAAATCGGTTTATGTCAAGTTAGGCATACATCGTTTGTCTGAATTTGTTAACTATGCGAATAAGAATCATTTGTTTAATCATTAAAGAATAAACTATGCCAGTAATTAGAAAGAATGACGTTGTAAGAGAACGTCCAGTAATCATCGTGCTTTATGGCACTCCGGGAACAGGGAAGACTTCCTTGGCGACAACAGCCGAGTCTCCATTGTTGATAGACACGGATCGAGGTTTCGACCGTGCCGTACAGCGTCCTGATATTGTAGTGACGGCTTCACGTTGGGAAGACATCTACAATACGGAGATAGTTGGAAACTACGTGGTTGAGAATGGCAAGCAGGTTTGGAAGCCAGGACTGATAGGTGAGTGCAAGACCATTGTTGTTGACACTGCCAAGGCGATGCTTGATGACTATCTTAACGCATTTGCGATTCAGCAAGACCCTAAACTCGCTACGAACTCATTGAAGCGCTATGGTGTTATGGGTGAGATGTTCAAGCAGTTTGTTGGCATCCTGCGTTCTAACAACTCTGACATCATCTTCATTTGCCATGACAAGGAGACGCAAGAGGGCGATTATATTAAGCATTCGCCAGACTGTACAGGTCAGAGCAAGGACTTGCTTATCCGTATTGCAGACCAAGTGGGTTATATCTGCAAGGAGAACGGCAATCGTGTAATCAAGTTTGAGCCTCAAGACAATCGTGTTGGTAAGAATGTTGCAGACCTTAAAGATACGTGGATTCCAGCTTATGGAACGGAGGAGTTCAGTACTTGCATGGCTGACATTATTAAGAAGGTGAAAGTGGCGATAGTTAACAAGTCAGACGCACAAGTTAAGGCACAGCAAGAAGTTGACGAAGCTCGCAAGAAATTGGAAGCCGCAGAAACGGTTGACGATGCTAACGCACTTATCGAAGTTGCACATGGGCTGAATAAGATTCACCAAAAGGCGTTCATGAATCAGATGATTAAGGACCTTGCAGACAAGGGTATTGATTTTGACAAGACAAGCAAGAAGTTTGTAAAGCATGAGGACGTAGCATGAAGAAGCCGTTAATCAGAGTTACCCAGTTGGAGAGCTTCAGAAGATATATGTCTGGTGAATATGCTTTCATGACAGAACAGGATGTCATAGACAATATCACTAAAAAGTTCGAGGGTAACGATTATACAAGGATAGGAACAGCCTTTCACTCCATCGTGGAGACAGGCTGTCCCCATTGCTTCAAAGAGCCAGAGGGTGTTAGGTATTTCACCTATTATAAAAAAGACAAGACAGAGCCTGTTCCTGAGGGAAGAAGATTTGTCTTTGATGACGGTGATGTTGTCTTAGACGTTAAGCAATGCAAGGTCGCTCTTAATTATAGGAATGAACATCCTGGGGCTTTTCATGAAGTTCGTGAAAAGAAGGATTTTGGCGATGCAATCATTACAGGTTGCGCTGACATGATAGATGGCTTGGAGATAAGGGACATTAAAACTAAGTATGGCCCTGTCTCAGATAAGGATTATATGAACAGTTGCCAATGGCAGTTCTATCTTGAATTGTTTGAAGCCGATACTTTCCACTTTGACCTGTTTGTTTTCCAAGGATATAACAAGGATAAACATAAAGGAGACGTTCGAGGATTGGAACTTATACCCTACAAGCCAGCAATCACATGCTATAGATACCCAGGGATGGAAGACAAGAATCATACTCTGGTTCGAGAGTTCTTGAAATGGGCTGAGTTTAGAGAATTATTACCATATTTACCATTAAGAGATACAGATGGCTAATACAATGACAGGAAGGGTATTGAAGATTGGAGAAATCGAGGAAATACCAAGTAAGAATGGTGGTGAACCGTTTAGAAAAAGGACGGTTATACTTAACTGTACTCGTTCTGATTTTGGCAGAGTGTTTAATAACTTCCCAAGTTTTGAGTTCGCAGGGAGGCATTTGGATGACCCTTTGGGATTCAAGGTTGACGATATTGTCACTATCTCGTTTGCACTTCAAGGAACTATGGTTCAGAAAGATGGGCAGCCAGAGAAGTATTTTAATACTATTTCTGGTTATAAGATAGAACATTATCAAAGAGGCAATGGAACACAAAGGCAACCTGCACCTCAGGCACAAGCCGTTGCTCAACCTCAGACGCAAGAACCGCAAGGAGATGATTTGCCATTCTAGTTATGATTTTTAATCTTAACAACGAGAAGGATAGGGTGGACTATAAGGATTATTGCAATGGTCTTTATATGGATGCCTTGAAAAGTGGCAAGGGGTTTATCGTGGAGGTGAAGAAAAAGCACCGTCCACGCTCTCTTGCCCAAAATAGCTATTTGCATGTATGCCTTCAGTATTTCGCCTCAGAATTTGGCTACGATGAGGAATACGTGAAGTATAACATATTCAAGCAGATAGTAAATCAAGGAATCTTTGCCAAACAGAGAATTAACAAACGAGGGATGCCAGTAACTTATTGGAGGAGCACGGCAGACCTTGATACAAAAGAATTAACAGATGCTATAGAAAGGTTTCGCAACTATTCAAGCATGGTGGCAGGACTTTATATCCCAGAACCTAACGAGGAAGCAGCCTTGTTGGAGGCGCAGAAGCAGATAGCATTATATGAGAAATATTTATAATTATGAAAGCAGATTTAATTAATTACGAGCCCGAGAATGTCGAGTATGTATTGGAAGATGGAATAAAGGACATCTTCCCTTTGGAGTTGGATTTTTTATCCTTGGCAGATGAAAACCTGTGTGGTGAGAAGCCTTTGAAGACGAAGGCTGACGTGATGAAGTTTGTTAACAAACATTTCATAGCCACTCAGCCAGATAATGAGCTTGTCACTCGTTATCTTGACGATTTTGAGAAGAGCAATATTCGAGAGGAATATTGTATGCTCGAAGAGAACGAAGTCCCTGCTCGAAAACAAGAGTTGGAAGAAGCCTTGGAGAAAGCCAAAAAGATGAAAAAGGACGCAGAGGAGGCTTATGCGTCAGTCTTGATGGAAGTTGCAAAGTATGCGGCGGAGGTTCGTCTAGGCACGGCAGACATGCGCTTGAAGTCGAAGAACACTATCTGCCTTGCTCTGGCTGGTCATTATCTGGTCTACAACTGGGATTCTAATAAGTCAAAGTTCATGCTTGCAAAAGCATATGAAATTCCAGACCCCACTGAGATTTGGGCAAACGAGACCAAAAACAGGGAAAGCATGAAAGCTGTTTTCGGTTTGGAATTTCCAGAGACAGAGCAACCGCATGAGGAACCAGCAACCGAGCAAGGTGACGGTGGTAATGAGGATTTACCTTTTGGAGAATGATTTACAATCTAAGGAATTATCAAAAGCAAGCCAGTGATGCAGCCGTAAGGCTCTTCACTGGTCGTGCAGATAAGAACGGCTTGATTATCCTGCCAACTGGTGCAGGAAAGAGCCTTGTTATAGCTGATATTGCGTCAAGGATAGATGGTCCACTGTTGGTTTTCCAGCCAAGTAAAGAGATTTTGCAACAAAATTTCAATAAGCTGCAAAGCTATGGGATATTGGATTGTAGTTGTTATAGTGCGTCTGTTGGTAGTAAGGATATTAACAGAATAACCTTTGCTACTATCGGGAGCGTTATGAACCACATGAGCGATTTTGACTGCTTCAAAAACATCATCATAGATGAATGCCATTATGTAAATTCAAAGGCAGGGCAGTATAAGATGTTTATTGAAGCTAAAAGCAGGCAAGTCGTTGGGTTGACCGCAACACCGTATCGATTAGACCGTGGCGCTGGTGGCTCTGTGCTTAAATTTCTAACACGTACAAGACCAAGGATATTCCAAAAGGTAATCTATTGTTGTCAAGTAGCGGAATTGCTATCTAAGGGCTTCCTTGCTGATTTGCATTATTATGACATAACCACGTTGGATCTGAGACGTGTTAGAAGTAACTCTACTGGTGCAGACTACGATGAGAAAAGTCTTCTTGCCGAGTATGAAAGGAGTGGCTTCTATGATAAGTTATCTGATACGGTTATTAAGGTAATGCATCCAAAGAGTGGAATACCTCGTAGAGGCATTCTTGTGTTCACCGCATTTACTAAAGAAGCTAGAAAGTTAGTCAATAGGTTGCAAGATATTGGCGTGGAAGCGGCTATCGTGACAGGTGGGACGCCAAAGGCAGAACGGGAGTCAATTCTTGAAGGATTTAAGAACAGGAGAATAAAGGTAGTGGCGAATGTTGGCGTCTTAACAACTGGATTTGATTACCCAGAGTTAGACACAATCATTCTCGCCCGTCCTACGAAATCGTTAGGTTTATATTACCAAATGGTAGGTCGTGCGATAAGGCCATACAAAGGAAAGGATGGCTGGATAGTGGATTTGTCGGGTAACTATAAGCGCTTTGGCAATGTCGCTGACCTGTTTATTGGTAGACCGCCGGGCTCATCAAAGTGGGCCGTCTATTCAAGAGGGAATCAATTAACAAATGTAGCTTTAAAATAATATGTTTCCATTTTATTCCAAAAAGAAGAAAACGTCTTCAACAGTTCGGAAAAAGAGTAAGTCCAAAGGGAAGACGGATTTGATTAAACGACTGGATAAGGTATTTGCCTTGTACATCCGTCTTAGAGATTGTATGCCAAATGGATTTGGCAGATGCATAAGCTGCGGTAAGATAAAACAGTATAGGGAGCTTGATTGTGGGCATTTCTTTGGCAGGTCAAATATGGCTACTCGATTCGATGAAGATAACTGTTCGGCAGAGTGTCAAGGGTGCAATAGGGCAAGTTCAGACCATCTGATTTACTACCAAGAAAACCTCATTAGGAAGATTGGCGTGGCTCGCTTCTCTACATTAAGAGAACGTGCCCATTCAATCAAAAAATGGGATGATGAAGAGCTCAAACGGATGATATTGCATTATACGAGCGAAGTGAAGAGGTTAAGTCAAGAGAAAGGCATATGTGTAAACTTATAAAGCCTCCCATGTTTCACAACATAGAAGGCTTTGAACCAATTAATTCTATTAAAGATTATATTTTAATAGTACCTGCAAAGGTACGAAAATTATTCGGAATAGAGAAAGGTTTAAACAAAAAAAGCCTACTCGCTAGTAGGCTAACATGTGAATTTTCCATAACAGCTTTACCAAAACTCACGTAAGAAATCTTTTACAAAGGTAGGAAAAATATCTCAAATGACAAAGGCGTATCAAAGAAAAGAATTAGTATTTTTAGATATTTAACATGATATATTTGCATATATACTTTATGAGTGGTATCTTTGCATAAGTAATAATAACAGCATTACGAAAACTTTAAAGATTAAAACTATGAGATTTCCCATTAAGAAGCGAATGATTAGACTGCCTGTAGGTAGTTGGTGGCGGGCTTATTGTGATAATCAATATTTCTACAACCATGAGGAAGGTTGATTATTCTAAGTTGCTAAGTGCCTTTTGGGAGAAGAGGTTAGTTTGCACGCTGACAAGTTGCGAAGCGGATATGTATTACTATTTGCTGAAACAATGCGACTTGGGAAACTGGGCAAACCCATTCAAATTGCCAACGAAGAAGTGTGAGATAGAGCTTGACTTCACTAGGAAAACAATTAGTAATGTAAGAAACTCTTTGCAACAAAAAGGATTCATAAACTTCAAGCCAAGTCGTGTGCGTGGGGAAGTTGCTGAATACGAGATAGTTGGTCTTGATGTGTTTCTCACGGAAACGCAAACTGGTACGCAAACGGAAACGCAAACTGGTACGCAAATGGAAACGCAAACTGGTACGCAAACGGAAACGCAAACTGGTACGCAAATGGAAACGCAAACGAAAGAAAAAGGAAAAGAAAAAGAAAATCTTTCCCCCATACCCCCTATTAAAGAAAAAGAAAAAGAAAAAGAAAGATGCCTTAACAGGCAGTTGTGCTCTAACGAGCACTTTCCCGTGCGTGAGCGCAAGAAGGCCGTGAAAGAATACTCTCCATGCCACAAAGGTAGGCAGATATTTGAGGCTTTCTATTTAGAGCTTTATGGTGAGCCGTACTATTGGCAGGCAAAGGATGCCAAAGCGATGAACTCTATCTTAAAGAAAATTGCTTATGCAAGAAGCCATAGGGCGGTGCCGTTGCCAGTGGATGTTGATAGTCTGCTAAAAGCTTGGGAGGAATTTTTGCGTCGAATTGACAAGGATTGGATTATGAATAATTTTTCTGTCAACAAGATAGACTCTCAGTATAACGAGATAATTTCAGAGATTAAAAATCACCAGTCAAATGCAAACAATGGAAAGAACTTCAGAAAAGAGTCGGGCGTCCCTCGATATGCATCCAAAGACGCTTATGACACGGGGTTTGGCACTACCAATGGATAGCCGAACTATCAAAAACCTTTTGTTTGGCTTCTTTAAGAGAGAAGTTGAAAGGCGTAAGAACGTGTTTGTTCTCACAGATGAGCTTAAACGCAATATGTCTGCCGTCGGTGACTTCTTGGTTACGGAGAGACGCTACTACGGTCTCTTCATGCCTGGCAGTGTTGGCAATGGTAAAACTACCATGCTAAAAGCCATACGTGACCTTTTGGTCTATCTGATTGACAGTGGAATAATTAACTATTGCGAGGGTGACAAATATCCGAGGTTTGTTACTTCGAGAGAGATGGCGAATGTCGCTAAATCACAGAATGATTTTAGGGAACTGAAAAGTGCAAAATATTTGCTGTTGGACGACTTGTGCGAAGAACCTGTTGAAGTTGTAGCTTATGGAAACTACATATACCCTTTCATTGAATTGTTAGAATATCGGTATGACCAGATGTTGCCAACTATCATATCAAGCAATTTTAACGCGGAGAGTATATCCAAAAAGTACCAGAATGCGAGATTAAGGGATAGGATGAAGGAGATGTTTAAGATTATTAGCTTTGTAGAGGAGTCATTTAGATGAACGAGAATAAAAATTCGGTTTCACTTGTAAACGATTTGCGTGAAGAGCGTTATGTGATAGGGAGCATATTGGCTTTCAACAACGCTTACACCATTGTCTATCCATACTTAGATGAAGATTGTTTCTATAATTTTGTAACAAAAGAATTATGGAAAGTAATCGATTGTATGTCTAAAAAATGTGTGCCAGTAGACATTCTATCCGTTACGGCTGAATTAGAGAAACTAAAATCTAGTATTACGCCTTTGGATGTAGTTGAAATTTCACAAGCAGCTACAACAATAGTCAATCTGGAGTATCACGCAAAAAGGCTAAAAGAGCTAAGTGTAAGGCGAAAGTTTTGGGTAGTAGGTGAAAAACTTATTAAAGCAGGACTGTCTGAAAGTGATGATATAACGTCTGTTCAGCAAGCCACTATGGACAGTGTTTGCCATGTTTTAGACAAGTCTGATGGTGTCTTTACCTTAACGGATGCCATGAATAGTCTAAATCAGATAATTGTTCAAAACTCCTCTGCTGATGGTATTTTGACTGGAACGAAGACAGGTTTAGATAAATTCGATGAGAAAGGAGGCTTGCAAAAGTCGGATTTAATCATTGTCGCAGGTGAGACATCGCAAGGTAAGACATCTCTTGCACTCTCTATGACGAGGAGTGCTATTGAGAATAATGCAAAAGTGGCATTTTACTCTATGGAAATGACAAAAGAGCAGTTGACCGCTCGCTTAATTTCCGCAAAGACGAATATACCAGCGAATGTTATCCTTTATTCTGGCAGCCTTATGCCAGGCGAATTGGAGCTTATCAGCCAAGCACGCGCAATGTTACCTGGGGACAATCTGTATTTTGATGATAAGAGTACGTCAAACATAGACTCTATTTTGCTCTCGATAAGAATGCTAAAAATGCAAAAAGATATAGATGGGGCTGTGATAGACTATCTGCAGATTTTGAATGTTAATTCTCGCAATAATAGTTTTAGTAGAGAGCAAGCAATGGGTGAAGCAGCTCGAAGATTAAAAAATCTTGCCAAGGAATTAAACATTTGGGTTGTGGCTATTAGCCAATTGTCACGTGACAGTACAAGCCCAGAGCCGAATTTGAACAGATTGCGAGATAGTGGTCAGATAGGAGAAGCTGCCGATGTGGTGATTTTAGTCTATCGACCTGAATATTACAACCGTGCTTATCCAGCCCCTTATGATAATAAAAATGACTATCCTACCGAGGGAACGGCTATGATAGACGTGGCCAAAGGTAGGAACATAGGAACGTTTAAGTTCTTTATGGGATTTAATAAGAAAACGACAAGCTTCTTCAAGACGGATTTGATAAATCAAGAAACGGAACCACCAATAGGCGAACCAGAGGAGTGTGATGCACCTTTTTGACAATCAGGAAGTTACGAGGTTTGCATTTGGTATTTTTAACCAAAATAACCCTTGGTATATTTGCATATATCAAATAAAAGTCGTACCTTTGCATATAGAAAAAGAGAGGTATTTTTGATTAAGTCAGGAGCCTTTCAAGAACAAAAAGTTGAACCAATTAAAACATTAAAGATTATGAACACGACAACATCCGTAGAGAACAAGAAAAAGTTTTTTGAGAGCCTTATTGCCGAGGCAGAGAAGAATATAAAGTACGTTCTCTCTGTTTGCCCAAGCTGGGAGTTGAAGTATGTGAACCCAGGCTACAAGAGACTCACAATAAAATTGACCTTAAAAGGTTCTGAGGGTTTCAATCTTGATATTACCTATCGCAAGAAGAGTTGTTTCCAAGATGAGGGGTTGTTTACTAATGTTTGCGCTCGTGGCGATTTTAATATGATTGAGCCAAATGATAACCTTAAATACTACTCGGCGGTTGGCAGTCTCCTTTCTAACCGTGAGATGCTTGCAGCGTTAAATAACACGATGCAGTCATGTGAAGCAAAATTTGAAGAATTTGATGATTAAATTTTCCCGCCATGACAAGACAAGAAGAAATAAAGGTTTTGCAATCACTTAAAGGCGACACCTACTTCGCACAGAAGTTCGGCCAGGATATAGACGTGATGTGCCAAAATATCAGTAATGATTTTCCAATTGAGCTTAATTGCCAATTTATGGAAAAAGAGAATGCTTTGCAAAAGCAGCTCAAAGCCCAACAAGCCGCATCAAAAGACAGATTGTTATCATTCGCACATGATATTATCCTTGCGATGAGCGGCTGTGATGACGAGATATATCAGACTGTTGAAGGCTACATCGGGAAAGATGAAATCATTAAGTTCAAGCACTCGCAAGACATTGAGCTTAATGATGATGAGATTAACTATTTGGTAAAAAAGTTAAAGTAAATAAGCCATTTTAATATGAAAGTTGACTACTATAGATTTGAATGTTTTTTGCCATACAAATTAGGAGGAGAGGCATATTGTAGGTTAAAAGAAGCTAAGTTTGCTTACATGGAGCATTTAAATCACGGAAATAGGCTTGGAAACTGTATCTACGGTTGCACAGAGAAAGATTATAGCATTTATCTGACTTATACGCCATTTTATTCAGACACAAAGACTTTTGGAAAAACAAGTCTCACCAATATAGGCCAAGCTATAAAGCAAGGAAACTACACGCTGGGATAGAAGTCACGTCGGAGCGACATAAACAGTGGAACAAAACATTTAAGAAAAAAAGTTATGAATATAGAAAAGATAAAAATGATAGAAGAACGTATGAGTTGCACACTCTTCGCGGCGCAAAGAATATACAACAGAGAAAAGGGATGCTATTAATGTTGAGGATATTATTATCTACTATCATGATGTACCAGAAAATTATGCCGTTGATATAATAGACCAGCTCCTCGGCAAATGGCTACCGTCTTACATGAGACGAATACTTTAGAGCGATTTCAATCTACATAGGGCGAGTTCAGTATGAAGCTGACACGTAAGGTTGCAAAGTACCGAGAGCCCACAAGCGCAGACGGGTACAGATTTTCGGTTGAACCTTTGAGCCGCCCCGTCACAAAACACCAAAGCGACTGAAAGCGGGATGCCACAGGTTACGACTTGCATAAAAGGCGTATCGGAGAACTACACCATACGTAGTAAGGTGAGCTACACCTTATAACAAGCGGAATGCGTCGCCTGAAACGCTATCGGGTGTTACCGATACAAAATAACGAAACACGTTGGGCGTACAACGTTAAGACGTGGGTTGCACCCTAATCAGCAGGCTGGGAGCGTTGATAGAGCCAATGAAAACGAGAACGCCGTTGGGCGACAACGAAAAGCGCATTTAATAAAACAAAAAATGCAATGAAAGCTTTTGATATATTAATAGAAATACACCGTTTGGATATGCGACAAGGCAAGGATTATCTTAATGCTCCGCAGAAGGATGGGTTATCGCTCGAAGTTATGGAAGGTAAGCTAAAACGTCGTCATTGGTACTTCTGTACATTCCGCAAGAGCCAATTCAGAGGAGATGCAGATGTTATCCTAAAACTCGGTGGCGGTGATTTGCAATACCTGTTTGAAGTTGAAAAATAATAGACGGTTATGAAAAGACTTACGAAAGCGCACGTTTATAACTGTTGCGAGATGTGTAAATATCTTCAATCAAAGAAAAGCACAATAGCATGTGTAAGAGAATATTATTATTGCAAGAAAAATATCAGTCCATATAACAATGGCTTTGGATATTCTTGCTATAATTTCATCAACAGGGAAGAGGAATGAAGCTAACAGATAACGATTACGAAGAACTTGCCGAGCAAATCTACGAAGGTGGACAAATTGCTACAATCGAAGGAGACGAATATCTTGAAGTATTCTATGACTATGAGGAGGAAAGTTACCAGGAAGATGATTTTCGCCTTGGTTATGGTAATGGCACAGGGGCATGGGTGACTACGGCGGTGTGTTTGTGTGTCAACAAATGGTCATGTACTGACGAAGACGGCAAGGAAACTGACTGTGACTTCGATGAGAGCAAGCTACAAGATTACTTAACTGAATTGAGAGTTGGATAAGATGGAAGAACGAATTAAAGAGCTTGGAGAGTTCAACGGTTGGCGTGGTAGCATGGGATTGTATTTCACGCAAAAGTAACTCCGAGCATTGAAGCAATATGGAATCACGGCGGAAACAACGCTTGAAGAAGCGTATAATGCCATTAAAAACGATAAACTTTAATACATTATGATAACAATACCACAATCAGACGCAAGAGAGCAAGCAGAGAACGAGCTTGCACAATGGGTTGTTGACAATACCAAGGACAGGGAAAGTGTACAGATATTGCAACGCACGGAGGGTTGTTGCGCTGGCAATTGGTGCGGCAATTTCCCACATGGGGATTGGCACAAGGCTTCTTTCGAGGCCGTTGATGCCGTAATTAGGGAGTTTCAAAAACAGGGATGGTTGGTAACAGAAAGGCATTCTTTGAGATACCCTACAGCATGGATAACTTTTAAAAGATAGACAAAGAATGGAAGAATACACACTTGTCGGAGTTGATGGCAACCCTTATGCTATAATGGGGTATGTCACTCGAGCTATGAGACACGAACATAAATCAAAAACCGAAATAGATACATACCTAAGAGATGCAAAATCTTCGGATTATACACATTTATTAGCCGTATCTTTTGATATGTGCGAAGAACTCAACAAAAATAAGATTTAACATGCAAAACATCTATCACATTCACCAGTCGTCCAATTCTTATTGGGAGAACCATTGGACTGACACTGATTATTTTCTTTGCGATAGCGAGGAAGAATATCAAAAATTGCTGCAAGAGTATCGAAAGAAAAGAGAAGACGTTGAAAAACGTTACAAAACCAATAAAAACGATAGCTCTGCAAAATGGTGCTACTATAACTTCATCTTTCATCCAGAAGGCAAGATTCATGCGAATGAGTATTATTATGCGCATGAATGGTGTGTCAAGGAATTCGATGCATTCGGCTTTGGTTGGCATGAGAATTTAGAAAGAAGTTCACATTACAAGTATTTTGTGAAACCTGGCTCTGTAACTAACGAGAGCGTTAGCTCAGCCGTTGGAAAGTTCACAGGGTACGGAAGTTAAAATGAGAAGTTATGAAAGGAACAGAGACATTTCAGAAAGTAATCAAGGAATATCTTGACAAGCGAGCAGCAGAAGATGAGTTATTTGCTAAGGACTATCAAAAGCCTGGTAAGACTATAGAAAACTGTTGCGACTTTATTATTTCCAATGTCAAAAAGAGTGGGAGGCAGGGATTTGCGGACGATGAGATTTTCGGTTTTGCTGTACATTACTACAATGAGGACACCTTGGCATATTCCAAGCATCAATGCAATGTGGTGGTCAATTTATCTGACCAAACTAAGGAACAACTGGAGAAAGAAGCTGAGGATGAATTCAAGCGAACTAAAATTGAAGAGTTGCGCAGAAAGGAAATTGCGGAGAAGGAACGCATTAGAAGAAAGTCTGAGGCGCAGAAGAAAAAAGACGAAGCTGTTGGACAGTTAAGCCTATTCTAATATTGATGCTATGAGACCAAGGAATAAAGTAGAAAGAGCGGTTGTCAAGTTGTCAACTAATCTTCCTCAACTATCAGACAAGCAACAAGCATGGGCCATCAAAACCTGTGTAAGACAAAAAGACGCCTATGAACACCGTGATAGGTTTGCCAGAGGATGTTTTTATCTTGTAGTTACATTCAAAGGATGGCAGGTGCTTCGATATTTCCAAGTTAGAGCTAAGTTTCGCTATCACAAGTTAGTTGGTGACAAGGTTTACTTCAAGGAGTGTATGCAGCATTGGATGAAGAATGGCAAATATGTATTTCTCTCCAAGCAACGTTTCTGTGGTTACATATCAGATGCATTCTGTTCATTTGGCAATTTAGAGGTTAGGACTAATACACAGTGGGGAGTATTGGGAGACCCAAGAGAGTTAGGATGGGATGGAGTTTACTATGCTTCTGTTCAAGACAAGTATAAGTACGCTCTTAGGGATTTTGGAAAACAGATTTGCTTCGACGACATCTTCCGTTCTGTTAATGCACATCCATATAATGAGACGCTGATGAGAGGAAACTTTGAACTGTGGAAAGTTTGTAGGTATCACGGTGCAGTCTTTGATAAAATTCTTATGTCATCTGTTAGGGTGGTTATTCGTCATGGGCATGCTGATTATATCTATTACAGCCTTTGGTGGGATATGGTAGATTCTCTACGATACTTGAAGAAGGACTTGAGTAATCCTATCATAGTCTGTCCTCCTAATCTAAAGGAGGCACACGACAAATGGATTGGTGCCGCACAGAGTCGGAAAAGAAAGATGGCAGACCAGATGGAGAAACTGCGCCAGATTCAGGAAGAGAGACGAATGTTAGCCTATATGGAGGAGCAGGCGAAACGTGATAAGGAGAACAAACAGAAAGCCAAAGCTCTCGCTTCTGTTTATATCGCACGCCGCAAACAGTTCTTCGATTTGGATATTGCAAATGGAGTTATTCACATCAAGGTGTTGCGCTCTGTCGAGGAGTTCTTTGAGGAGGGTAAAGAAATGTGCCATTGCGTGTTTGCCAATGGTTACTATGATGTTAACAAAAAGCCCAACTGTCTAATTCTTTCTGCTAAGGTAAATGGTCAACGTATGGAGACTTTGGAGGTGGACTTGTCTTCTTTTAAGGTCGTTCAATGCCAGGGTAAGCGTAATGTTAATTCAGCCTTCCATGATTCTATTCTGAATCTGGTTAGGGAAAATATGTGGCAGATTAAATCCTGTGCAACTAAGACTAAACGTAATAAAACGGCATAGCTTTAGTATTTTTAACCAAAATAACCCTTGGTATATTTGCATATATCAAATAAATTTGTTACCTTTGCATATAGAAAAAGAGAGGTAAATTTGATTAAGTCAAGAGCCTTTCAAGAACAAAAAGTTTAACCAATTAAAACATTAAAGATTATGTACGCAAAAGTAAACACATTTGATGAAAGGGCAAGGAATGCATGGAGTCGTATTCGTGACGTGGACCACTGGGAGAACACGGATGAGGATTTTATGGCATTTCAAGATGAGATGCAGAGGCTTCTTGACGAGGACGAAGATGATTTTGAAGAGACTTGTCGAATGAGCGGCTTTAATTCATCAGATGTTAGATACCTACTGTCTTACTAAGTTAATACTAATGGCAGAGTTTGCTCTACTTGTAGATTAAAATCATGACTAATGAAAACAAATACTATTTCATTTGGAGAGCTGAGTGATTACAATGATAGTAATTCCTGTGTAATGTTAGCACTCTTGATTAACGACGAGAGTGAAGTTGAAATTATTAATGACTTCTTAGCTAATGAACTCGGGTTCTCCAAAGGCAAGAAAATAATCGGCTATCATCACATTGAAGGCAATGTGAGAGGCAAGGATGGACGTAGTGACTTCCTTCTTGAGTTCGACCATCCAGAGATTGCGTTCAACCCTATCGCCAGATTGCGTTTTCCAGATATAAAGTGGACTAGCGATTTTAAGGACATTTTCAGACAAGACTACATATTGTGTTAAATTAGAGTTAAAAACAAAGCATATATACTGATATATGCAGAAAAGAGCTTATTTTTGCAGACATGGAATATGATTACGGTAAACTCCGCGAATTCATTAAAAGATGCAAGTGGTGGTGGGCCACTTCAATGATAGATGTGCCTCATGAGTACATTCACAGAGACAAGTGCGCATTGACACGCGATGAGTTTTATTACTTCGTTAGCGCTCAGCGTGAGAATGGTGTTCATGAGCGTTGGGGCAAATACAATTTCCCCTATCTGTACATCGATGGCTATAAGTATTGGACGATGGGCGATCCATTTGAAACTACCTGGATTCTAAATCGACAAAAAGTTTTCAATGAGTTTGACTTTTTGGATTGGCCTATTCCTAAGCTTTACACAAGGCGAGAAATGGACATCATGGCAAAAACCATTTTGTTCACATTCAAAGGCAAGAGTGTCTTTGAGGCTGGAATCGGAAATGGAGATTTCGTGAAGTTGTCTAACGTCAGGCCCGAAAATTACTACGGTGTAGACCCGAGCAAGAAGGCGATTTCTCTTTTCAGAGAGAGCACATCTGGGTTTTACCGCCGTTGCTCAACAAAGTCATTTGAAGAGTCAATAAAAAAGTGGCTTTCAGCAAACAGTGTGATAATTGCTCTTTTTGGAGCAGCATCATATTTTATGCACCAGTATTTGGAGAAACTTGGTGAGAGCGGTCTTGATTACTGTTTGATGTTTTATAGAGAGGATTTCGATCCTGCCGAATTTAACGAGATGCATCATTTCAAATATGACACAATCCAGCTTCGCCGAATCTTCCCGAATTGCAATATCTACAATCACAAGAATTATATAACAATTTCAAATAAAAAATTGATTTGGCAACAGTCGACAGTAGAAGATGAATTATTCCCAGTATGATAAAATAGCAAGTAAGTACGACACTTTATTTCGTGATGAAATGAGTCTCGTGGAGAACCGTGAGGTGGGAGAAATGCTCCCACCTCTCACTGGTTCGATATTGGACATAGGGTGCGGAACAGGCTTGCTTACTGAAATTTCGGAAATAAATCCTAAAGACTATTTAGGTATAGACGCAAGTCGTGGGATGTTAGACCAGTTTATCAAAAAGCACCCTTCATTCGAGCAAAAACTTGTTTGTGATGCATTTACAGGCAAAAATGTCGATTGTGGGAATTTTGATAACGTAATTGCGCTGTTTGGCTCTCCTTCATATCTCTCTCCTTATGCGGTATTGTCTATAAAGCGTTGCAAAGGACACAAGTTTTTGATGTTCTATAAGGAGAAGTATCACCCTGTGACATATGAGAAATGTAATGTAGAGTTTAATCATGTTGTTTATACCAAAAGAGAACTTTGTGTAATATTTGGTAAAGAAAATGTTTTCGAGTACCACAATTATATAGTTGTAAAAATTTAGCATGATAGAAAAAGTAAATCCATCGCATCCAGATAAAATTGCAGACCGCATAGCTGGTGCAATAGTTGACTTTGCCTACAAAAGGCAGGAGAATCCAAAAATTGCCGTTGAGGTTCTGATAGGACATGGAAATGCCACTGTTATTATCGAGAGTAGCGTCATTTTCTGTAAGGGGGATGTGGCTAAAATCATAGAACGCATTACTTCACGAGATGACTTCAATGTCAATCTTATATGCAATGAGCAAGATAGATACCTTGCTAATAACCAAAATGGTACAGTGCGTTGTGGCGATAATGGCATATTCAAGGGCGTACCGTTGACTATGGAAGAAGTGCAGTTAAGCAATATTGCCAAAGAGATATACAGTATATACCCTACTGACGGTAAGTACATATTGGCTGATGGAAAGTTGGTTATATGCCAGAGCTGTGCTGACACAAGAGAACTCCAAGGTAAATATCACGATGCGATAATCAATCCTCTTGGTGATTGGATAGGTGGCACAGACGTTGATAGCGGAGCCACGAATCGCAAGTTAGGCTCAGACATGGCTCAGTCTGTGACTGGCGGAGGGTTGCATGGCAAGGACTTATCTAAGGCTGATGTCTCTGTGAATATCTATGCTTTCTTGAAAGCACAGGCAAGTCACAAGCCTGTTGAACTGTTCTGCGCTATTGGTGATGATACAGTTGATGGTAAGCCTTATTCTGAGATTGTAGACATTGCAAGAAACTATATCAATATGCGTGGAGGCTTCGAGAAGTTTGCAGAGTGGGGGCTGTTTTAGTCTATAAACATAAAAAAGAATATGAAACAGAGTGGATTGCGTTATGATGGAAGTATTGATAGATACCCCATCACGGAAGGTGAAGTGTACTGCTTGGGCAATGGTAGTAAAATTACTATTGCCGATATTACTTTAGAGCTCCCAAAGTTCTTAAAGCAAGCAGACTGTGTTTTTATCGACCCTGCTGGTAGCAAAGGGGTGTTGAAGGCTTATTACACCAAAGCAGAGAAGACTTGTCCTGTTGACAACTTCGATGAATTCGTGGCACACATCAAACGTTGTATCGAGCAAATCAATCCAGACCGTTTGTTTGTTGAGTGTTTCTTCCGTAACAAAAAACAGTTGGTGCCTATGGTGGAATCACTATTTCCTCATGTCAAGATCTACGAGAACACTTATTATCACAAGCCAGATTGTAAGTGTTGGATTATTCAAGGTTCCAAGCAAGAGGAAGGTTGGGGTTTGCAGGGAATGGACGAATGGGATGCGGTCTTCAAGATTTGCAAAGATGTACCTTTCAAATCTATCACGGACTTCTTTATGGGACAAGGTCTTGTTGCGCAAGCTGCCTTTGCCGCAGGAAAGCCATTCTATGGGAGTGATATGAATCGTAATCGCTTGGCTGTTGCCATCAGCCAAGTTGCAAAACGAGGAGGCAAGTGGACTGTAACTAAATAACGACATCTATGATTAAGCTATCTCAAATCATTATCCTCAACGTTCCGAAACGAGAGCGTGAGGGTAAGTACCTAAAAAAGCTCATAGAGACTAGTGCAAAGCCTTATGGTATTCCTGTAAGTATCTCTATGGATAGAGGGAAAGGACTTTGGGACAATTATTCCCAAGCGTTGACACAAGATGTAGCTGATGGTACGCATCGCATGATTATCCATGACGACATCACCTTTGACAGAAACATTCTTGCTAAGATTTTGCATATTTTGTCTCATGCACCGGAACACAATGTAATTAGCTTCTACAATCCAACCAATGGTGATTACACTGATTGTTTTGCAAAAGGCAAGCACGTAATCTCTACAAAGACCAATTTTTGGCTTCAAGCAAGTGTCTATCCTAACGACTTAGCAAAAGACTTTGTTGAAACGTCTAATAAAATGACAGATGACCAGACACGCTATGATGATTCTCGATTGAAAGCTTACTTGCAGGCAAAAGGTATAGACTTGTACGCTATCGTTCCTGGTTTGGTTCAGCATTTCGGGGCATATAGGAGCACTTTCGGGAATCCGGGCTCCGTTGGAGGTATTCAGCGTTACAGCAAGACGTATGATAACCAGTTGGACGTTGAAGCTATTGATTGGGAAGACGAGTTCAAGAATCCTTACTTGGCAAAGTCTAGTAAGGATTGGGTTAAGGAAATCGTAAACAAAGAATTTCTCGATGAATACAAAAAACTCTAAAGAAAACCTTGCTTTAAAGTTGGCGAAGGACAACATTGAGGTTGAACAGATGAAGCCTTTGCATATTGATTATGTGAAGGTTGATGACATTTATCCAAATGACTATAACCCGAACACTCATGATGCAGACAGTTTTGATTTACTTATCAAGTCATTGCTTTATTTTGGTTTTACCCAACCTATTGTTGTAAACCGCTCTACTATGCAGATTGTAGACGGTGAGAACCGCTATCGTGCGGCTTGCGTAATTGGTTATGAGATGGTGCCAGTGTGTTTCGTCGACTTCGATGATGAGAAACTAAGATACGCAACCATAATGCATAATGCGGCACGTGGGCATAATAACAACGAAATGATGAGTAAGTTGAAAGATTACTTAGATACTCGTTTCAATAATTCAAGTGACAAGGTATTACTTAAAAACAGAAATAAATGATTTTTTACAGCGACAAAAACGTTTATGAGGCGGCACTTGAAAGGTTTAGGTATATCTTTCAAGAGTTTTATGGTAAGCGTAAGATTGTTGTAACGATGTCAGGTGGAAAGGATTCTACGGTAGTCCTCAATCTCGCTCACGAAGTCATGAAGGAAATAGGTATTGAAAAGATACCCGTGCTTTTTCTAGACCAAGAGGCAGAAACGCCAATGACAATTGAATATGTACGATATATTATGCACTTACCATGGGTTGAGCCTTATTGGATTCAATCATACTTCCAAGAATGGAACGCCTCGAAAGGCGAGTGGTTCAATGTTTGGGGGCCTGGGGAAAAATGGATTCGTGAGAAAGAACCGGACTCCTACAGGGACTTGCAAATACCACACAATCAGTTCTTTTCCAAGACCCTTGATCAGGTACATAAACTTCTTTTTGGGCGTGACTACCTTACGTTGGGAGGTGTGAGGATAGAGGAGTCTCCTGCTCGTTTGTCTGGTTTGACAAGAGGAGAATGCTTGCCAGGCATTACTTGGGGCGGTGGAGGTGGCTTCTACAAGGATGGCACGCCACGCAGTCTGGTCCTTTATCCTATTTGGGATTGGAAAGTCTATGATGTGTGGTATTACATCTTTAGTAACAAGTTACCATATTGTAAGCTGTATAACTATCAGTTTACACAGAAGCCTTTGCGTGCATGTCGTGTAAGTTCGTTGATACATGAGCAAGCTATACACGATTTAGGCTTTATCAAAGAAGTCGATCCGTGGTTCTATGACAAGTTGGTAAGACGAGTTGCAAATGTAAACACGTCAGTTCACGCTTTCAATGACATTGCAACTTATTGCTATAATCTTCCTCCCTACTTTAAGGACTGGGACGAGTACGTGGACTATCTCGCAGACAATCTTTGTGAGGAAAAGAAAAATGCGGAGACAATCAAGAGGGGCTATCGTTCGGCCAAGAAACGCAATGTTGTCAAAGCAGGTCATTGTCAAGAGTGCATTGACTATGTTATACATCAGATTGGTTATACAAGTGCGGTTTGTGTAATAGCTGAGGATTTTGGCATGAAGCGTATTCAAAGCGTAGAACGCTCACTTCGCCAATATCTAAGTGACAATTATGTAAAAATTGAAAAAGCTAATAAGGAATATGAGTCTTCAAGAGAATATCAAGAAGGAGTTTGATGCTGCCAAAGACAAGTTGCAGTTTTTGAACGACCTTAGAAAATACATAAGCTCCTTGTCTCCAGAGAAAGTTAATCCTGTTGATTGCGTTCTTTGGGTTGACAAGGACATGGTTGTTGCCAACAACTATAATCCCAATCATGTTGCAGACAAGGAAATGCGCCTTCTCTATACATCTGTTAGGGAAGATGGATATACGATGCCTATCGTTACGATTTGGGACGACAAGTTGCAAAAGTATGTTATCATTGATGGTTTCCACAGAAACCTTGTCATTCGTAAGTTCGCGGACATCAACGAAAGATGTGGCGGCAGATTGCCTATCGTGGTTCTCGACAAAGACATAGACCAGCGTATGGCTTCAACCGTTCGCCACAATCGTGCTCGTGGAAGCCATTCTGTTGATGGCATGGTGAACATCGTATTCAACATGTTACGAGACGGAAAGTCCGAGCGTGAAATTTGTGAGCAGGTTGGCTTGGAGCAGAAGGAACTTGTAAAGTTGAAGTATGTGACAGGCTTTGCTAAGATATTCAAGAATTATAAGTACAGCGCAGCTGTTGAAAAGGTAGTTGATGAAAGACGCGTAGCAAGAGAAACGGCAAAAAAGCAGGAGGATAAGAAATGAAAGTAAAGTCAGTAAAGCTTAGTGAAATCTTTCCTTATTATGATAACCCTCGTGACAACACAAATGCGGTAGAGCCTACTAAGGAAAGTATTAAACGTTTTGGATTCGTAAAGCCAATCCTTGTTGACAAGGCAGGTGTTATTATTGCAGGTCATACACGTTATGTAGCTGCATATCAGTTGGGCATGGAGTTTGTCCCGGTCGTATATTCCGACATGGATGACGAGATGGCGAAGAAGTATCGCATCCTTGATAACAAACTGGCGGAAAAGTCGTCTTTCGATGAAGACCAGCTTTTGGAAGAGTTGAGAAGCATGAAGGTACCTACAGAAATGCAGGCTTTCTTCTTTGAGGATATTGACCAGATGCTTAACTTCTCGCTTGACAGCATTAACCAACAGGCGGAGGAGTACGGAGGCTTCGATGAGGATTATTCTCGTGTTGAGAACGAGAACTTCGAGGCACCTTCTGCAGATGTTGGTGATGTCAACGAGGAAGGATCTTCAGAAAATGTAGACCCTGCAAAGGATTTGTTCGTGCTTAAGGAACGTGAGGATGGAAGCCACTATATGAAGGTCGTGTGTCCTTATTGTGGCAATGTTGAAACCATAGAGATTGAGGAGGTTTAATCATGGCAGATATTAAGATTAATGACAAGGTTATCGAGTTACCTATAGACAGTGTTGTACCTCATGACGGCTCGCACAAGACGAATGAGGCTTCAGTTGATGCACTTATGCAATCCATCAAGGACTTTGGAATAACTCAGCCTATTTCCGTAGACAAGAACAATGTGATAGTCACAGGTAATGGCGTTTATAAGGCTGCAAAGGAATTGGGATTTGAAACCGTACCTTGTATCCGTGTTGATTATTTGACAGATGAACAAATCCAGCAGTATCGTATAGCTGATGATAAGACCTCGGAGTTTTCAACATGGAACGAAAAGAAACTTCGCAAGGAGTTGTCTTATCTTGGTGACCCTAATAGCATTCAGTTTGCCTTTGATGAAAGTATCGTAGGAATGCTTGGATTGAACGCCAAGCCCAAAACTCCCAAGATAACCCCTGTCCCTTCTAAAGACGAGACGAATCACACTACAAAGAAGGTGATTACGGAGGCTCAAAAAGACCAGAAGTTTAAACAGGAACTAAAAGGCGTAGAAGAGGCAATCCAAGTAAAGCCTTCAGAGTATTACGAGTATCATTGTTCCGCTTGCGAAAGACTTGTTAAAGTGAAGAAGCCATGAAACAGGAATCATCACAGACGGAGGCTCCGAAGTCCTTCGTGCATAGAATACCAAATCCAGTAGGTAGGCCATACAAAATAAAGTCAGCTCAAGAATTGTGGGATAGATTCGTTGCTTACTGTGATGATGTTGAGAGCAATCCGTGGCAACAAAAAACAGGTAGTAACTCAATTGCAGGAAGTGGGTCTGGCAAGCCAAGCAACTCCATGCGACAAGAAGTGCGAGTACTCCCAAGGGCTTACACTTTATATGGATTCTGTGCCTTTTGCGGAATTGTTCAGAAATGGTCAGACTTCAAACGTGGTAATATAAAGAGGTCTGGATTTGAACAGGTCATTAACCAAATCGAGAATGTCGTATGTTCTCAACAGTTAGATGGAGCATTGATACATCAGTTCGATGGAAGTATAGTTGCTCGCCTTAATGGATTGGCAGATAAGCATATTCAGGAAGTCACAGGGAAAGACGGTGAAGATTTCCAATTCCCCAAACTGTCCTTAGACGATATTAAAGAATTACAGAAGTTAAATGGACTTTGAGAAACAACGTTTTCTCCATAAGCAGTTAGTGGCATCGTCACTTCTGCAATTCACAACTAAGATGTTCGCTTACACGACTCGCCGCGAGTATGTAGTAGGCGAACATCATAAGATAATATGCAATGCCTTAATGGATGTCATTAAGGGCAAAACAAATAAACTTATTATAAACATCGCCCCTCGCTATGGGAAGACTGTTCTTTGTTCCCAGATGTTCATAGCTTATGGGCTTGCCTTAAACCCTGCATCTAAATTCTTACATATTTCTTATTCCGGTAGCTTGGTGCAGGATAATTCTGTTTGCGTGAAAGATACTATCACGTCTCCCTATTTTCAGACATTATTTCCAGATGTTCAGATAAGAAGGAACGACAACACTCGTGCTAAATGGAGCACTACGGCTGGAGGTGGGGAGTATGCGACTTCTACACTTGGTCAGATTACTGGTTTCGGCGCAGGCCAACCAGATTGGACTGAGGCTGAAATCAAGAACATGGATAAGTTCATGTCAACTTTCAATCCTGCTCATTTCTCTGGTGCAATCGTTATTGACGACCCATTAAGACCAGACGATGCCCTGTCTGATAACGTTCGTGAAGCCATTAATAGGAGGTTCGAGACTACTATCCGTAACCGTGTCAATTCGCGTCATACTCCTATCGTGATAATTATGCAGCGGTTGCATGAACATGATTTGTGCGGCTACCTACAAGAGATAGAGCCAAACGATTGGGAGGTTGTTTCGTTGCCTGTTATTCAAAGAGACGAGGACGGAACGGAACACGCCTTGTGGCCGTGGAAGCATACGCTGGATGAGCTGTACAAAATCAAACATGCCAGCGAGTTCGTGTTTGAGACACAGTATATGCAGAATCCAACTCCTATGGAAGGTCTCATGTACCATGCTTTCAGAACCTACGATATTTTGCCAGATCGCCGTAAGGCGCGCATGATTGGCAATTACACAGACTCAGCGGACACAGGAATCGATTTTTTGTGTTCTATCTGTTTTGATGCCCATGATGACGGCTATTATGTTACCGATGTTCTGTACACTAAGCGTCCGATGGAATACACAGAACCAGCGCAAGCTAATATGCTTAAACGCAACAAAACTGACATCTGCTTCGTCGAGAGCAATAATGGAGGGCGTTCTTATGCTCGTAACGTGGAGAGGTTAACACGTGAGTATGGGAATGGCATAACCCAATTCGTTACCTTTACTCAGTCTAAAAACAAGCAAATTCGTATTTTCACTCGGTCGAACGAGGTTAATAACAAATTAATATTTCCTTCGAATTGGGAGCAACTATGGCCAGAGTTTGCTCATGACATGAAATATTATCGTAAAGAAGGTTACAATGCACATGATGATGCTCCAGATGCAGCCACTGGCATTGTTGAGAAATGCGAGGAATGGCTCCATAATGCAACAAACTCCGAACTCTTCCGGGGTGGACTTTTGTAACTGCCTTATATACAAAGGTTTATATTTGGTATTTTTAACTAAAATAATCATCGGTATATTTGCATATATCAAATAAAAGTCGTACCTTTGCATATAGATAAAAGGTAGTACTTTTGGTTTACCAGGTCGCTATCTTACAAGTTGAACCAATTAAAATTTTAAAGATTATGAAACATTACAGCAAATTCGTTATTGATACAGTAGAAGAGTTGAAGAAGGAAATCCTCGTTAACTATAGATATGGTGAAATTAAACAGATAGTTGAGGGAATTGCGGCAGACGAGGAGACAGCCAAAGTGTTTCTTAACACAGACTTCGGTGAGAACCTTGTACCAGACGGAGTAACTCCTTACTTGGAATCAATGGTAACGGTTCAGATAAACGACTTTGATGAGCTTCTTTTCAAGGCTTTACGATACAAGGGAGATGAGAAGACTACTTATTACGTTTACATCAAGTCTTCAATTACGAACAAAGATTATCGCCTTGTGGAAATTGAGGTTCCTAGCAAGAGATACGCTAAGAGATTGAAGAGAAATGCACAGATGATTGCTTTGTGTAAATACATGTTGCGTAACATTTAAACTAAGTTTAAGATATGAAACAGTTACTTGAGAAAGAGAATGAAAAGCATGGAAGAGTTTACATTTCTAAGTTTGCTCTCATCTATTCATTTAAGAAGAATGGCGAGAGATGCGCAAAACCTACAGAGTATATGGCTTTAGGAAATGAGAAGTCACAGGACGATGTTCTTGCTCGCTTGCAGAAGAACAATCCTACACAGAAATTCGAAATCGCTTAAATAGCAAGCAATCGTTGAACCAATTAAAATAAAGATTATGGGTACTTTGTTAGTTACATTCTACAAGGAAGTGTTTCACGGCATGAATGACAAGACCTTAGAAAAGGTTGAGTTTGAGCATAAGAAGGACGTGAATAAGAGTGATTACGAGAATATGACAGATGCTTACGATATTGCAGTAAGCAGAGGTCACAACCCTAGTAAGAACATTTCAATAAAGGAGGTTTAGTTATGAGTGGTCTTTTTGAAACAAAGCTTCTCAAATACAAGAAGCACATTATCCAGGTTTTTGAGGATATGTTTGGTCAGAGATACGTCTATATCGACGGTAAGACATGGACTTATTCTATTAACAATGCTAAGAAAATGATTAGCCTATGTTTTCAACAGTAATATTCACGGATGGCTCCAAGAAGAATGTGGAGCCATCCAACGGAACAGATTTCTCATTAGAGGAGTTGAGAGGATTTGTTGGTGGACACATCGAGCTGGTCCGACTCAGCAAGTCGCAGGTTATGGTAGTTAATGAGGAAGGCAAGGTTTACGACCTTCCTCAGAACGAGAACGCCACTATGCTTGTGAACATCGCAGGCATCAGAGACGTAATAGTAGGTAATGTATTAGTTTGTGACATTAATAAAATCAAGTAATATGGATAAGAATGATTTGATGAAGTACCTCGTAGAAGAGGCAGAGCTTAGTGAGAATAAAGTAGCTGAAATGACTAACACAGAGTTGCTGGATCATTGGCTGGAGTGCAATGGAATTTGTGGTTACACAGATGACATCAAAGAAGTTATTGAGGCTGCTTTTGATTTAGATTTGGAGGATTAGATATGTACAAAGAGAATATAGGAACGGACAGATATGGGCGCACAATGCGCCTATATCACTCCTGCAACACGGTCTATTGCGACCACGTCAAGAATGACAAGGTAGTCAGGACAAATCAGATTAAGGTAGATAACGACATCATCTTAATGTTCAGTGCTTTGCATACGAGTGGAGCCTACATTTATGATGAGATTCATAGAAGATACGGGAAATGGCTATGAAAAAGATTATCACCATTGAAGTAGAAAGCTCTAGTGTAGAGTGCTATAGTAGCTTCTATACGGATCTGGAGTCTTTCGTCACGCACAGAGTGAATGGTACTCCATTGAGAATTAAAATAACCTCAGATATTAAGTAGCGTATGAAACCAATGTTAGCAACAAGATATTATCCGTCACAGACGAAGTTTCCTTGCTTCGTTCAGCCTAAGTACGACGGAGTTCGTTGCATCCTTAATGAGGGAGAAGACGGCGGGGTTCACCTCACATCGAGAGGTGGCAAGGAATATGATGTTCCTCAGATTAAGGCTTGGGGAGAGAAATATAGGGACGCTCTTCCACTTGACGGTGAAATCTATAACCACAAGGAACTGACCTTCCAGCAGATTTGTTCTGCGGTCAAATGCCGTTCTGAATTGACCAATAAATTGAGAATGGTGATATATGATACTCAGATTTCTGGTAGTTTCTCATCCAGATGGAAGGTTTTGCAGGATGTGTTCAATGATATTCCAAAAGATAATCCAGTCTATCTAACTCCAACTTTTATCGCTCATTCAGAAAAGGACATTGAGCGTTGGCATAAGGTGTTTGTAGCGATGGGTTACGAGGGGGCTATCATTCGCAATAGTGATGGTGTCTACACGGAAGGAAGTAGCAACGACTTGATGAAGCTGAAAACGTTTGACACGACGGAGTTTGAGGTGGTCGATGTATTGGAGGCTGGAGGGCTTGATGCTGGCACCGCAATCTTCAAGTTGAAGGTCAATGGTTATGAGTTTTGTTCTCGACCAACAGGTTCAAAGTCGCTTAGAGCACAATATCTTGCCGACAGAGAGGAGTTGATTGGTAAGATGGCTACCGTACAGCACCAAGGCTATTCGGACGCAGGAGTGCCAAGATTCCCTGTTTTATTGAACATAAGGGATTATGAATAAAATTTTTGATTAGAAATACAATAAAGTACCATTTGATGCGTTTTTTAATTCAGTAGACGGATTATTAACTAAAGCTTAGCTATCGGCATGACGGGCGTATCATATGGGAAAAAGTAAGTTCGTTCCTAAGATAGGAAAGTATCTGGGGGACATCGCTGAGATTCTAACGGTTCTTTCATTTGGAGCTTTAATAGTTTCTGTGTTTGTATGGCTATATGTAATAACCAGAGATTATTATAGTTCATGTGATATGAGTGGACTTCAAGCTTTCAGCTTTGTTGTCTATTCAATTCTTGCTTTGGTTTCGTCGTATGTTCTTCAAGGTTTTGCTTACATAGTAAAAGCTGCTGTTCACTATCTTGGTAAAGAAGGTGTGTTTGATGTAGAGTAGGATTAGAAACCAATTGTTCTAAAAAGAGATGTCATCTAAATTAATAGTAGACCAGAAAAACGTAAAGTATCTTTTCCAAGATAAGAAAGCTACGTTTCTGATACCGGACTATCAGCGTCCATACGCCTGGGGAGAAGACGAATGCAAGGTCTTATGGGAGGACTTGTTTTCATTCTCTTTCCCAAACAACAATAGTGATAGCTTTGATTCTTCAGAGAGTTACTTCCTCGGTCCGATAGTTACTTTCCGTAATGATGCTGGCAAATTGGAAATCATCGATGGACAGCAGCGTCTTACCACTTTGTTGCTTCTGTTACGCGCCTTTTATAATCGTTTGGAGCATATGCAAGATAATCGTTCTGTTAAGATGCGCGAGGATATAGAAAAGTGCATTTGGAGAGCGAATGAGTTTGGAGAGTACGACCCGAACGATTTGAAAATCAATTCGGAGGTCGCTACGGATAATGACAAAGAGGAGTTTATGGATATTCTGAGAAATGGAACCTCGGAAGGTAAGAGCCGTTATGCGGTTAATTTTCGCTACTTCCAAGGCAGAATAGAGAAGTTTATCTCGGATTACCCAGCATTCTTTGCATTCTTCCCTGCACGAATCTTGAATAACTGTGTTCTGCTTCCTATTGAAGCAGAGTCGCAAGATACAGCTTTAAGGATATTCTCTACGCTCAATGATAGGGGAAAGCCATTATCAGATGCTGATATATTCAAGGCTCAACTCTACAAGTTCTATACGACTATTGGCAAGAAAGACGAGTTCATTTCTACATGGAAAGAACTTGACGAACTTGTCATGCAGATATTCCATCCTTATCGTGGTACGCCATTAGACGAGTTATTTACACGATATATGTACTATGAAAGGGCCTTGTTAGGCAATCGAAATTCGATGACAGAGGGCCTTCGCAAATTCTACGAAAAGGATGGATATGCCCTATTGAGAAAGGAGGGCACTTTGGAGAATCTGGTGTTGCTCGCAAACTTTTGGAAGGATGTATATTCGCAGAACGAGCATCGCTTCTCCGTGAAAGTTCTAAAAAGGCTATTCGTATTGAATTATGCGCCAAACAGCTTGTGGACTTATATAGTCTCTGTGTATTTTATGCACAATAAAGACGAAGAAAACCGGCTTGATGATGACAAGTTCTATGTCTTGCTAAATCGTCTGATAGGCTTCATTTGGGGCTATGCTATCAGCAATCCTGGGATAACGGCTCTTCGTGCGCCAATTTTCAACGAGATGGTAAAAATCGTGGAAAATAAGAAGGTAACGTTTGAGAACTATCTTTTCTCTGAGGATTTGTTCCGCTCACAGTTCAATAACTTTAGCTTCACAAATACCCGTGCAATCACAAAGTCGATTATTGTGTGGTGGGCATTCTCGTTTGAAAATCAAGAGCTATTGCCTCTTGATGCGGCTTATGATATTGAACACATTTTCCCACGCAATAGATTTGTGAAAGAGGGAGGCTTGTCAAGTGAGGAGAGCCTTGAAATGCTGGGTAACAAATCTATATTGGAGCGAAGGGTAAACATTCGAGCCTCTGATTACAGATTCGTAGATAAGGCAAAGTATTATAACGGAGACTTTAAATCCACAGGAGAAAGGAGTGGGACTATGATACAGGAGCTTCGGACTTTAACACTGACGCATAATGATTTCACAGAGGAAGACATCAAGAAACGCACGGCTAACATTTTGGATGGTTTTGTGTCTTATTTGAAGCAAAATGCCCTAATTGACTGATTATCAGCAAATTAAATTTGTATTTTTGCTAAAAATATTTGTACTCTTGCTAATTTTTTCGTACCTTTGCATATAGATAAAAACAAAGGTAGTTAATTTGTCTAAGAGCCATCTGAATAACAAGGGCAACTGCAAGTTACTACCTGCCAAGGGAACAAAGACTGGGACGCTGGTCTCCTAAGGGGTTTATCCAGGGTGTAACGAGCGGCTGCCCTTCTCTATTGAAATGAGCTTGAAGGTTGCTAAACTGATAAACTTATGGCAACACAGAATCAAATGGACTTGAAAGAGTTCGCAAAGCAGATGTTGGTCGATGTTAAGAAAGACCACGAGTGGTTAACAGGACAGAAGGACGTTCTCGCAGACATTCAGTCGAGAATAGACGAGTGCCTAAAGAATGTCAAGAAGTGCGACATGACCAAGGGTGTTTACTCAACTACCCAGATGGCAAAGGAGCTCGGCATGAGCAGCGCACAGAAGTTGTACAACGAGTTGAAGGAGATTGGAGTGGCTTTCTGCCAAGGTTACGAGTGGATGCTTACAAGCCCATACTCCACTTACCAGCTCACCGAGGTTACTACCCATCTCATCAAGGGCAAGTACACAAGAAGACCTCTTTGGACGGAGCGAGGCAGACGATGGCTGCTAGCATTGAAGGAGAAGAACGTTATCTGCAATCTCCCAAAGCCAAATGTGCCGAAGGTGATTGAGAAGGACATCGCTTCTCAGGCAGAGTCTAAGAAAGACGAGAAGGCAACACCGACGGTTGAGATCAAGACAGTCCCAGTCTCTCCACTAACAAAGAAGGCTGAGACATTGAAGGATGAGATAGCTTGTCTTATGAGTCTCATAGCTGAGGTTGGTAAGGGAGAGGCAACGCTTCTCATGGGTGACATTATGACAATCTCAACGACTATCAACGAGCACGTAAGCACTCTGGCTTTCGAGGCTTACAAGACCATCGTACACCAATGAAGGCTTTGAACCAAGAAAATTCTTAAACGAAGATTAGAAAATTCAGAAAATTAATACTACCTTTGCAGCGGTGAAGGAAAAGATACAGGGATTGGGTAGACCTCTCACACGTCGATCTTCGGATGCAGACTTCGGGAGGGTTCTCAATCCCTTTTTAACTTAGCAGCCTCATGGTGTATAGTATGTTCTCACTTGTGAGTTTTGCCTTGCATTCTATTTGTTTCCCTTGGAATGTTGCATGAAATACCTTGAACTGGAATTTGTGATGTTTGCCGTTTTCAATTCTTTCAAATTTTGCATTAGGGAACCAGTCGTTTACATTGGCAGCAACCTGTAAAGTTTCGCTAAGTTTTTTATTTCTGATGTTTTTAGCCATTGTCTCCGAGAAGAAGTTTTTTCCCACCACAAATTCTTCTCCTGCGTTTTTGAGGTAAAGTCTTTTCGCAGTCTGACCATCTGGGAGTTCTACTTCTTTGAATTTCTTTTGTATGGTTTCGTTTATGAATTTACGCAATTTTACCCTTGCCTCTGGAGTATTTCCGGATGCAATTCTCACTTCCTTTGGCTTGCTCTCTAAGAAATTAACATATTGGGTAAGATACGAAGACTTTTGAACTTTGTCTTCATTGTCTTTAATCCAATCAGTGAAGTTTTGGGGTATTGTAACGCTTGACTGTTTGCCACTCCAGTAATCTTCCTCGCTTATAATTACAGGAATGGCATAGCACATACAATTCACGTGCCAGCCAGTCCAACAGAAGCCCTTTGGGTAGATACCAGCGAGAAAGTCACACATATCAGATTTGTGTGTGGTGTTGTTTGTGGTTTTTATCTCCTTGCCCTTGATATAGTCCATCTTAGCCCATCTTTCTTGCTCTGCGGAACGGTAAGCCATATTAATCTCGTTACGAGCAAGACGAGCACTTCTATATTCACAATTCTGGATGGCTACTGCCTTGCCGAATTTCTTCTTATAGTCTTTTGCGAGAGATGGGTAGTCATTGAGGTATTTACTTACCTTTTTGCTTAGCTTGACGGCACTCATTCCCTTTTCGATACCAGTGGATAGACATTTCTCTAAGGCTTCCTTAATGTCATCCCTTTGGTTCCATATGCGCTGTGATAGGTTAAGTCCTTTCACCTTTCGTTCTATGAAAGCCTTTTTCGCTGCATTGTTATGTTCGTAGTAAGCTTTTTTCTTTGCGTTCCCTATCTTGCGTGTGAAAGTTTTGATAACTCTTTTAGCCAGCAGGTCTTGTAGTGTGTCGCTGTTCTTCCATTCGTTAGAGATTCCACTGTATACCAAAGCTCGCATGTTGTTATAATAGTAGTCAAGCATGGCATCGACTTTTTTAGAAGTCTTAGGGTAATCGGCGAAAGAGAACTCGCCATCACCATCATAATCGGTGGAGGTGGCGATTTTTGCAGACTCCTTAGAAAGTACTTCATATATAGCCAACACCTTTCTTGTATATGTGTTCAGTCGCTTACTAAGGTCTTTGTATGCCTTTTTCTGATTAGGCAGTTTGGCGTTTGTCATGCATTTCTTGGTTTGAAATGTTTGCAACAATCCCAATTCAGCAGCTTGCTATATTTCGAGTAAGGACACTTACAAAGGATTGGTTCACCCTTTAAGCTCAAGCTATGGAAATCAGTAGCGTGAGCGCACTCCCTACAGAAGTGCTGCGTTTTATCTTCCTTCTTTCTTCTCATAGTTACTCCTCTGAGAATAAATTAGGCATTGTGGCAGCTGTTCTGTTGGCTTCGGCATCATCTTCATCTTGTATCTCTTGATACGTTGCATCTGGATCATCTGATATGCCAGCACGTCTTATAGATTCCTTTTGGCTTACGATAGGCTTGCCTCCATTTGCTTTTTGCCATGTGTCAATTTTTGTGGTCACGTCTTCTTGGATAAATGGAGTAATTACGTGCTCAATGGAAATCTCTTCCATTCTGTTTGCCCATTTCGTGTTCATTTTGGATAGGAAAGCCTTGATGACATTTGTCTCTCTCTCGAATCCCTCAATCCACGCTCCTGCCTCTTCACCAATTTTCAAGTGAGCATCCATAAGTAAGGTCTTTCGAGAGTCATATCCAATATTGCCCAAAGACTTCATGTTTTCGAAGCTTATGTCAGGCATTTGAGATTGCATGAAATAGAGTTTTATCAAAGTGTCCACATGATATTTTAACGCTTCGATAGCTTGTTGCCAAGATACATAGCTAACATCCCCACCATCAGACACACGGTAAACACGTTGAGTAGCCCCTTTCTTCTCCTGTCCGATGATAGAGCCAGCGACCTTCAAAACTGGGGCGGAATTGTACGCTACAACGTCGCTGTTTCTCGAGATGGTGTATTCAAGGTTTTCTCGTATAGGTTTTAAGCCTTCCCAACACGGTTCGTGACGATACCAAAAGACAGCTGGAATTTTTTCTATGTTAATTTCATTGTCGTTATTTGCTTGCCAACCTGCATCTTGGTTGTTAGAGGAAAGATTCCATTTGTAGTGATGGTTGGCAGTGTAAGTCTCAAAGAAGGTAAAATCTTCGTCAGCAATCTTGCGCGTGTATTCGAACGAAAGCGCAAGCAGGTCTCCATACTCATCAAAGTATGGATATATATCAACACCATCCATTGGCGAGAATGTTTTGCACTTCAATTTGTATTGGCTCTGAAACCCATACAAATTGTTAGGCTTCTTCTGAGTGTACCAAAGCGTGAACATCTGGCACGAAGCGTAATAGCACTTTGCGCGGTGCATGTTTTCTGTGTCAATGTGAGCATTGGCGTAAATTTTTTCAATGGCTTTAACGATAGCTTTTAGCTCCACATCCTTTGTGTCGTAAGTATAAACTCGTTTTACAGGAATCGCAAGCGTGAATTCAGAGATTCTTCTCGTTAAAAGTTTCTCCAAGCCAATAGGTATGCGAGCAGCTTTTTCAACCGTTCCGTCATCAAGAAACTTGTCGGGACGACCTACCTTGTCGTCAACAATCTCATGAAGTTTTGGTTCGTATTCTCTTAAAAGTGCGCTCCAATTTGGAATGTCCAATGCGCGTTGTTTTAGTTGACTGATAATATCACCAACGTCTTTTTTTTCGAAAAGTTCTTTGAGGTCTATCATATTTCAATAAATTGGATATGACAAAGGTATGAATATATATCTGCATATTGGTATTATATTTGATATTTTTAACTAAAATAATCATCGGTATATTTGCATATATCAAATAAAAGTCGTACCTTTGCATATAGATAAAAGGTAGTACTTTTGGTTTACCAGGTCGCTATCTTACAAGTTGAACCAATTAAAACATTAAAGATTATGAAGGCAATTAGAATTGAGAACGCACCTAAATCAATGGTGATGGTACTTGTTGAGTATGACATTACGTTTGCCTACAACTTCGGCAACATCCTTGTAATGGGGACGAGCAACGTGGAGAAGTTCAAGGCGCGCATGATTAAAAAGGGCATGGCCTCCTCGGAGATTGAGAGCATTTCCTTCAAGGCCGTTGAACTTGACGAGGTGAGTGATGTGTATGATTTCTAAAGCCAACTAAACGAAGACTATTATGTACCATGTAACATTTTACAAAGAAACTTTTCACGGTATGGACGAGAAAGGAACTTTAGAGAAAGTTGAGTTCTATTATGTCACTAAGAAAAGGGCCTCTTTTGAAGACGTCTATGATGAGGCTGTCAGGAGAGGTCATAATCCTATTAAGAACCTCAAAATAGAAGTAGTATGACAAAGGACAGGATTCGTAAACATTTTGAGAACAAGGGTTACAAAGTGATTAGTTGTTTTAGCGGAGTTTACGTAATTCACACTCCTAATGGTTTTGATAAAGTATTTGATACCTTGTCAGAAGCTCACAGGTTTTATTTCGGTTATTAACTTAACAAGCAAGAGATATGAAAGAAAAATTAGTAGTTCTTGATTACAGCGACAGTAGCGTAAATGTTTACAGTGACATACCAGACATTGATGACACGGAGAAATTGCTACGACATTATGGGCACAAGCAGAATCAGTGTTCATGGATGTTCTGTGAGAGTTGTGGTATAAATATACATTGAGAAGCGAGAATAACGAGCTATGAATGATTATCAGCCTAAGTGCGACTCTTGCGTCGATGCCTACAATAGTGAGTGCCATTGTCAAAAGAGTGTGTACTACGGGATAGCTTTAGAGCAAATCTCTTGGGACGGGTGCCCCTGTTTCCTATCGCAACGTAAATGGAGTGTGCATGACAAGCCCAAGAAGAAGCGCAGAAAGAAATACCCGAGCATGGAGGAATATGAATTCGGGGTTTAACTTAATTCGACTATGGGAAAGAGTAACGAAAAGCAATTCACCATCACTCTCACCGAGCGTCAGCTCAAGCTCCTTGCCTACGCTTGCAGGGTGACAGACCGCCTAATTATCGGTCAGCTCGACTTCTCGCTCCAGGAGTGCTGCGAGGCGGCATTTGAGAAGCTTCATAAGAACAATAAAGCTGGGAAGATAGGCAGCGGCGAGTGGAATCTTATGCGGTTTCTTGTCACGCAGGCGATACAAACGCTTCGCAAACTGTGCTGGGGCGTGGAATATGGAGAGAATCACGGAATCTATTACGACGAGACCGCTGACATCCTCTTCGATATGCAAAAGGTCATGGAGCATGCTTTATGGCTGGAGGAAGACCCGGAAAAGCGGTCAAACTGGACCAACGACGCTTTTGAGCACACAAGCCCCATCGGGAACGTAAGGAACATTAAAGTAAAGAAATCACAAAGCCCTACTGCAAAACGGTCAAGCAGAAATTTATGAACACAGAAAAATTGAACGCGCTGAAAGAACAGGCGTACCAGACGGCCGTTGAGCACGGCTTCCATGAGGACGTCAAACCCGACGTTTTCTATCTCGGACTCGTAATGAGCGAGGCAGGAGAGGCTATCAACGCAGACAGAAAAGGACTGCACGCCGACACCAAGGCTTTCGAGGAGGACGAGGCGAATGGACTTCCATTTGCTAATAACTTCAAGAAACATATAAAAGACGGTGTTGAAGATGAAATCGCGGATATTGTCATCCGGCTACTGGACTTTGCAGGGTTGAAAGGGTATGAATTGAGCCTTATCTCATGTTATCAGCAAAGTAAACATCTTTTTTTACGGGAATTAAAAAAATGCGGGTTGTCTGGTGTTCTTTTTCAGCTTATGGGGGGGCTTAGTGATAATCTTGATGTTAATTGTATTGATTCGGGTATCAATGGTCTCCTCTGTATCTTTTCCGACTACTTCGGGATGTTCACAGGCAGCGACAAGGATTTGTGGTGGTTCGTGGCGAAAAAGATGCAGTATAACGAGCAACGTCCGATGTTGAACGGTAAGAAATACTAAGGTAAAGAAAACATGGAACTTATAGAACCACAAGTAGAGCTTCTGAGTGAGTTAGACATCACCCAAGAGTCCCACATAGCAAGATGCGCACGTGTCTGTTATGGTCGTGAATACAAAGAACCTAATCAGGAAGCTGATAAGAAGCTGGTGGAAGGTCTTGTTAAAAGAGGACACCTGTCAATGCTTAGACATGCAAGCATGTATCTTGGCCATATAGAGGATATTCCCCAACTTCTTGCAATGCGCATTGCTAACTCCTCTTATTGGAACTTTAACGAGGAATATGCTTCTACAAATCTTCAAGAGTTTACTCAAAGTGGAGTTGGAAAAGAACCAGTTACGGTCATTGACAATAAGCAAATTTTAGAGGACTGTGCAAAGCATCCAAGACTTTTTGAACTTTACAGACTTACGTTCTGTATCACCACTCAGATAAGTACATCAAGAGAGCTCAATAGAGTGTCGCCTAACAACATCGCAGAGCGTAGCACGCGCTTTTGCTCTTCAAGGGGTGGCTTGGCGATATGCAGGCCTTGGTGGATAAAAAGCCCAGAAGAAAATATTGTCACCAATGCCCGGTACTATAAACTGGCATGTGAAGCAGAGAAAACCTACAGGAATCTTCTTCTCAGAGGCATAAAACCCGAGGACGCAAGAGGTGTTCTTCCTTTAGACACTGCCACTAAGGTTATCTATACTTATAGCATTAAAGAATGGCAGCACATCTTGGACCTCAGACTCTATGATAAGACCGGCAAAGCCCATCCCAACTGTCACGTGGTCATGGAGATGGTCAAAGAACAGATTAACAGCTTTGCCAAGGAACATAACATAGATTATCAAGTGTAATTGACAAGTTATATGAATAAGAATTTGAATCTTGTAGAGATACTAAAAGATGCTCCTAAGGGAACAAAACTGTGGTCTCCTATATGTGGAGAGTGTCAGCTGGTAGCAGTAGAAGAAAATTGTTCTGACCCAATTTTGTGCGAAGCAAGTGATGGAAATAATATAAAATTTACTAATCTTGGTAAATACTACAGTATTCTCTTCAAAAATGGAGAGTGTGTTTTGTTCCCTTCCAAGGAGAACAGAGACTGGTCTACTTTCAAGGTTTTTGAGGGACATAAGAGCTTTGAGCCATTCCAAAGAGTACTGTGCGCATTCGACCATGAATATGGCTATGAAATATGGGCTGCCGACGTCTATAGCCATTATGATGAACCTACCGGCAAACATTTTCTTGTTAGTGGATATGTGGCTAATGATAATGAGCTCATTCCTTTTGAAGGTAATGAAGATAAGCTTGGTAAAAGCGTAAAGTAACAACTTCCAACAATACGCAAAACACTATGAAACAGCAAAGCATCAACACAAGACCCACCTCTCACATCCGGCTGACAGTCTCTCAACACACCGAGGACGAATACGACAAGTGGCTGCAAGCCGTCGTGCAAGCTTCCTCTCTTGTCAAGCTCGTCGACGGTTGCGCCAACAACGCGGCGTGGGCGGCGTGCCTCGATGCTTACGAACATCTAAAACCCCTGCCTCGCTTCCGTCAGCAGGTAAAGGGAGGCGATACCGCTGGCTATGGCTACAAACGAGCGTTCAAGGCACTCAAAAACTACCAGCGCGACCTCATTTACGCCTCCGAGAACCGCTTCTTCCACGTCGCCGACATGACAGAGGAGACACGTAGCTTCTACGCTAAGGACATGACTGATGAACAGTACTACGACTTCTGGGCATCCTTCGGATTCAAGGCGTATCAAGAAAATAAGCAGTTTCTTACCTGCCTTGTCAACAAGCTCCGCCTTGCCTACGAGAAGAACGGCATCCGAAACGCCGAGGCCGCAGCGTGGAGCATGGGAGCCTACATGTCGCTCAACGTGGCCACCGAGTGCCACGCCGACGCTACTAAGGCCGTGGCGAGGCAATGGGGAGGCCGGCTAAGCGAATGGCAAAGCCTCTTCCGCGCTTTCGACCTCACAGCAGTGGAAAAACTTTGGGGCAGCGCGCACAAGGACTTCTTCCCAGAGCTCGCGCGTGTGGAGTTCACCGACGATGAATTCCAGAACATAAAGATGTCATTCAACCAGTGGGCCGAACGTCTCGTCCGTGGCAAGACGCTCGTCAACAGCCGTGTCGCCACCGTCAACGACTTTGCCGACGACATCTTCCGCACCAAGGGTTGCGCCAAGAAAGCCATCCGCGAGCTCACCGACTCCGAGCTTAACGAGATATAACCATACCGCCCAATGTGCCCCCAATGCCCATTGAGCCTAAAAAATTACAATCAACATAATCAACTCACAAAACAACAACAATCATGTATCAAGACATTCTTAACAAGAAGTGCATCGTGCGAAGCTATGACGCGGGTGTGTATTTCGGGACCGTCACAGAGGTCAATAACGACATCGTGCGCGTGGAGAACGTGCGCAACATCTGGATGTGGAGTGGCGCTTCTTGTCTTTCTCAAATCGCCAACGATGGCATCAAAGACGGCCATGTCAGCCCCGTGGTGGCTTCCATGGTGCTTAACCGCTGTTGTCAGATAATTCCTTGCACGGGCAAGGCTATTGACAATCTTGAAAAAATCGAGGTATGGAAGTATTAACGATAAAACAAGTTAATTCTTTTCTGTCGGTGGATGGCTACAACGAAGACTACGATGACCGTCAAGATACTGACTATGAAGTTTCCGATGGCTGTGGCAATGGCGATGGCTGTGGCTATGGCTGTGGCAATGGCTATGGCTATGGCCGTGGCTATAGCTATGGCTATGGCTATGGTAGTGGCAATGGTAGTGGCGATGGCTGTGGCAATGGCTATGGCAATGGCTATGGCGGCGTGAAAGAAATCAATGGGCACGCGGTGTATGAGATTGACAACACGAGAACCATTATAACCTCCATCCATGGCAATGTAGCGCAAGGCTTCATCCTTGAACATAACACGAAGTTGGTGCCGTGCTATATTGCCAGGGATAATAATCACTTCGCTCACGGGAAGACATTGCGTGAAGCTTTCTCGTCCCTTCAAGAGAAGCTCTACGACGACAGCACTGAGGAAGAAAGAATACGGGCGTTCAAACGAAAGTTCCCCTCTTACGACACGAAGTACAGCAATCAAGACCTGTTCGTTTACCATCATGTGCTCACGGGCAGTTGCCGCATGGGCAGGGAGTCGTTCGCGAATAGCAGGGGCATCTCGCTTAGCGACAAGACCACCGTCCGAGAGTTCGTCCAGCTCACCAAGGACGCTTACGGTGGCGATATAATCAAAAAGCTGCCCAAGGCCTATGGTCTATCACATCTATAAAGTCTATTTATTTATAACAAAAAGAAAAGAAAATGGAAATATCCGACGACATACTGTTAGGCACGCGCATCACCTTGCAGGTCTCCGAGGGCGGTTGCGATGATTGCTTCTTCAACGGCCTCGACTACGACCTCCGCGTTGATTGCTGCAAGCGCGTCAAGTGCGCGTCAACGCAGCGCAAGGACAAAAAAAACATCACATTCAAATTAATCGACAAATGAGCAAACAACAACAAGAAATCGACCTATGGGCGGCAGGAGCTTTCCTTATCAGCAACGACGGTCTTTCCGTCGTCATGTTCCTTAAATGGAAAAACAAAGACCGCACGCAGTTCATCGGGGGAAGCTTTCCTACATCCGAAAAAGAAGAGGGCTTAGGCCCTAAGGCAACTTATAACACTTGCGATTTCCAAGTCTTCGGCGAGAAATACAAGCTTGAGACTATGATAACCGTAAACGGCAATTTCTACTTCAAGGTTGTGCCGCTCTGCGAGCTCAAGCCGTTCGATAAGGTCGTCGTGAGGGACGACGACAAATGGCGTATCGACTTCTACGCGTTCAAGGATGGCCCCGATTTCGTGTGCTCAGGAGGCTACTGGCGTCAGTGCCTCCCTTACAACGAAGAGACGGCAAAACTTATCGGCACTCGCAAGGGGAAGGAGGCTGCGATATGAACACTCTATATTGGCTGACAGTATTAGGAGAGCTAAAAAACTTCCTTCTCACTATTGTCCTAATATCATCTATAGTCACAGTGATAAGCTTCATGGTATATCTTGCCAACTTTGATAACTTTGGCACAGAAGAAATAAGGAGTCTGAGTAAAAAATACCTGTCGTGTTGCATGTCAATAATTTTTGCCTCACTCCTTCTTTCAGTGTTCATCCCATCTAAGGGTGAGCTATACATGATGTATGGGTTAGGTAACACAATAGATTACCTCAAAGAGAATCCTACAGCAAAGCAGCTCCCCGACAAGTGCATAAAGGCAATTGATAAGTGGGTGGACAATCTCAAGGAAAAAGAATCTGAAAAAGAAACAGAAAATGATTGATGAAAAGAAAATAGACGAGAGTGCAAGAGATTATATCAACAAAAACGGTTATTTTGTCAAGTATGACGAAGACCCTTGTGTTGATATAGAGTTTGCTTATAAAGAGGGTGCTATGTGGGCTATCAATGAGTTCTTGAAGGACTTGTGGCATGATGCAAGTGAGAAACCTACAAGAGGTAAGTTGCTCCTGACTCAATCCGTTTCAGACATAGGTACTAATAAGCATGAATATGAGGTAGAGTCATCAACACACGTCCTTGATTATTGTAGGGAATTTAAACTTTTTAAGTGGCTTTATATTGACGACTTATTACCAAAGAAAGGAGGTGCTGAATGAAACCAGAAGCTATCCTATTCATCATTACATATCTGACTTTAACGTATATCCTCTATAATACCTTACTTGGATATGCAAACGTTGGCAAAGAGAGCACCACTGGAACACTGCCCATCTTCCCTGCAATGATTTCAGCCCTATGGATATGCAAACAATTAGCTGACATAAATACTAAGGAAGGAGGCGACGATGGACAAGATTAGCGAATTGTCATACCTCCACCTCATAGCACAGCTCGAAGAAGAAAACAACCTCTTGCGAGACGAGGCAAAAAGCCTACGCCTCACGGTAAAGCGATACTTAAACAATAAAAACGCATGAAAATCCGTCTCGCTAAGAAAATCATGGCGCAACGCCCTTACGTATGCGTCGGGAAGATGGTCAACAAGCACCCCATGCGCTATTGGCACTGGCGATGGCTCGAATGGTACAACAAGACGCATCCCGCGTACAAGTTGCCGAAGCTGGTCATAGACCACCGCATTATCAAGGCCCTGCACATGACGAGCACAAAACTGCCTTTTTGATGATTTCTTAATTTCATCACATAAGTTTAACAAGAAAATACGATAAGAACAAGAAAAGCAAATGAAAGCAAGATTAGCGAAGAAGATAATGAAGCAAGTCTATAAGACCCAATATTGGGCTTTTAGGCTTGGCTACTATCACGGTAAGAAAGATAGTGGAAGGACAGCAGGTGACCACCGTCTTATAAAGGCGATTTCTTTAATTAACAAGTCAATATAACATGTACGATTAATGAAAAAAGAAGTATGAGTAGAGGAAAACATTTTAGCAAGGAAGAAATTGAGTTTATCAAGGTTAATGCTTTGGTAAAGTCAACTTCAGAAATTGCCAAGGCACTTGGCAGAAACTATTGGTCTATACATCGCAAGATGCATGAGATGGGAATAACAAATAACCACGTGTTCACAGCCAATGAGGATTTTATCATTAGGCAGATGTATGGCAAGTATTCTGCAAAAGCCATTGCGACCAAGATTGGTGTAGATGAGAATGCCATCTACAACCGTTGTAAGAAACTTAAATTAACAAAAGGAGGTGGGAAATGATACCAAGTTTTCAAGTAAATCACACAAAGTTGAATCCAGGTCTTTACGTCTCACGAATAGACAAGTTGGGTAACGAAGAGATTACGACTTTCGATATTCGTGTATGTAAGCCAAACAAGGACATGATGACACCTGCAATTGCCCACACAATCGAGCATTTGATGGCAGATTATCTTAGGAACGATAGCCCATTACGTGATACGGTTTTGTATTTCGGGCCTATGGGGTGTTTAACAGGCTTCTATTTAATCCTCAAAGGAAGGTGGAGTAGCGAGCTTATCAAATCTGAAATAGCTGATGCTTTTTACATTTGTTCCAAAGCGAGGCATATCCCTGGCGCAACGGAGGTTGAATGTGGTAACTACAGATTGAATGACCTTAAAAGTGCCACAGAGTTGTGTAAAAGGTATTCAATATATCTTAAAGGTGTGGGAAGCGATTGTTTGCATTACTCAGAGTAATATTTATACTTACATATAAAGTATTTAGTCACAAGGCGTTTTTTATTATATAATGTTTTGTGATTAAGTACTTTCTTTTTACCTTTGTGGCATACTTGCTACAACTTCGTACTGGGATATTTATTTGACAACTTTCAACTAAATATTCATTATAATGAAAAAGAAAACGAAGTTAGTATTCAATGTTCTGAAACTCAAATCAAAGGCGTTGGGGTTCAGTAAGGAGGAGTTAGAGGGTATTGCTGCCGATGTTGCCAATAACTTCGAGCTCGATGAAGATGCCTCGGATGAGGATGTAAACGCAGAGATAGAAAAGCAAGTCGATGCGGTTATTCCTTTCCTTAAAATTGCGCAGAAGACAGCGCAACGTACTATCCAAAAGTTTAAGGATAGTGATGATGATAACGGCGACAAGGATACTAATCCTGACGGCACCGGTATCAAGGAAGACAATCACAAATCAGAAAAAGTCTTAGAAGAGAAAGTTCCTGCATGGGCACAGGCTCTTATCACTCAAAACAAGGCTTTGCAAACCGAGATTCTTGGTTTGAAGTCGGAGCGTGAGACAGATGGACGTCGCTCAAAATTGAAGGCACTTCTTAAAGACAAAGGCACTTTCGGGAAGTCAGTCCTGAAGAGTTTCGACAGGATGAAGTTCGAGAATGAGTCCGAGTTTGACGACTTTTATGACGGAGTGGTTGAAGACTTGGCAGCTATCGACCAAGAGCGTGCGAATGAGGGTTTGGGTAAACTTGGTGCTCCAACAGGGCCTAATCGTAAAGATGAAGATAAACCAGACGTCTTGAAAGCCGATGAAATCGATGCGCTAGCCGAAACAATGTAACACTTAATTTTTATTTAATTTATGTATGGCGTAAACGAGACAAATTCCTTTGATGCAGGCAAAGAGTCTGTTGTCATTAGGAATTACGTGAATGGCATCATGGGAGGTGTCGTTCTCGACATGACTGGTTTTGATGGTGATTTCATCCAATGCGGCCACGTTATTATTCGTGATACCAAGAGCGGTGAGTATAAGCCGATGCCTGTTACAGGTAGTGCTTATAGCACGCTTCCAGAGGGTTGCGAATATGTTGGCATTTGCATGACAACGGCACCGAAAGACACACCTCATGTAGGAGTTATGACGGCAGGAGAGGCTAACGATAAAGCTGTCCCTTATCCTGTTGATGGAATTAAAGCGGCTTTGAAAACAGCAGTGCCTACACTTCAGTGGGGGCATGACGTAATCGGCTAAGGAGGTAGAATATGCAACAGAGTTCTTTGTTTCTCAAATACATTTTGAGCTTCTTCCCAATCTTAAAGACGCTGATTGAGAAGATTAACGGTAAACGTAAAAACGAGCTTACCTATTTGCACAAGGATACGTCAATCCTTCGTCGTGTCTATTCACCTGACAACAAGTGGGAAGCTGACACTGTAGACACGTCGTATGTAGCGGCGGACTACGTAGCAGTTGACTCTCCAGTACCTCTGAAGTCACGTGACAAAATTTCAACGGCTAGTGGTAAGTTGCCTAAGATGGGTATGAAGAAATCACTCAAAGAGTCTGAAATCTTACAGCTTAGGATGATGGAATCACAGGGTGGGCAAGTCGCTGAGATACGTCGCAAGCTCGCACAAGACCCCGTGGCTTGTTCTGTAGGTATTGATGAGCGCAACGAGTATGCTCTTCTTTATGGATTGTCAAACGGCTATGTGGCCGTAAGAGACGATGACAACCCCAAGGAGCTCCTTCGCATCAAGTATCAATACTTGGCCGACAATATACTCGGTGTAGCTGACAAAGACGAGGGACTTACGGTGGCAGACTTGAAAAACTGCATTGGGCGTGCGGCTAACGATGGAAACACAATCATCAAGTTCTGGATTAGTAAATCTAAGTTTGATGCTCTAAAGAAAGCACAAGACGCGAGAGAATTAGTTGCCAACTATCGTGGTCAAACATACGATTCTCAAACAAAACTCCCTATTCCAACGGCAAGTGCGTTCCAAGAGGCTTTCCTCGATGAGACAGGCGTGTCCTTCCAAATAATCAATAGGACGGTACGTTTGGAGCATGATGGAGACAAGAAGAGCGTAAAGCCATGGAATAACAACATGGTTATCGGTGTATGCTCTGAGATGATAGGTGCACTCGTCTATGGTCAGGTTGCGGAAGCAACGAACCGTGTTTCTGGTGTTACCTATCAACAGATAGACTACAAACTTATCTCTCAGTTCTCAACCACCGACCCATTAAAGGAGACGACTGCGGTACAAGCCTACTGTTTGCCAGTGATTGAGGATGTTGATACCATCTATCAGATAGATACTACATTGGCAGACCCAAGGGCAGAGTTGGACAAGGACGCAGAAGCTGCTGACACGACTGATGTAAAGGTCACGATTGCAGGCCAGGCTTACAAGAAGCCAGAAGCCATCAAGACGTTGAACGGTCTTGGCTCTACGCTTGCAAGTGATGCCTCTGACAAGGACGTGATCGATGCGTATAATGCTCTTCCTCTTTCGAAGAAAAAGCAGTTTACAGAAAGTGCAACGAAAGCAGAATAAGATATGAAGACAATCGGGAAAGCTTTAGTGGACGAAATCCATATTCCCATACCTTATGGATTTATCGAGAATGCATGCATCAAGCGAGAAATAAGCATTGATGAAATATTCGATAGCACTATTGCCAAGAGTGACTCTTTCAAAGGCGCTCTTGCCGATTGTCTGCTTTCTCTTATCCAAGCTGTTAGCTTCTCTGAGTCTGACAAATCCATTGGATCACTTTCCGAAGACCAGCGAAAGGCTATATTGGTTCAGGTGAATAGATTGTATAATGCCATCGGAGAGGAAGAGGTTACTCTCACTCCTCAGCCGACGGTTTACATTAACTGCTGATGAGTTTATTGAGTTTCCATGCTTCTAAGCTATATCGCCAAATCAAGGTTGACGGATTCGTAGACGAAGACGGTAACTATCGCCCAGGCAGGTCGAAGTGGGAGTTCTGTTGTAATTGCGATGTCGTTCCTGCTGGTGAGGCAAATAAGATAGTCATACAGGATGGCTCCATAGATTACTACTCCTATACAGTGTATAACATACCAGTGGGCATTAAGAAGTTCGAGTATGGAGACTTCATAAAGTTAGTTCTTTTAAATGGTGAGGAAGTGACCATCAAGGTTAAGGGGTTTCATCGTTACCAACTTCAGTGCAAGCTATGGGCATAAGAATGACTACAAGCACCAAGGCCCTTGCCGATTTTCTTGATAGGGCTGCCAAAAAGCTGCAAGAGAACGTCTTGAAGGCATTAAGTAAGCTTGGCGACGAATCTGTCGTGAGAGTCCGCAATAGGTCTGCTGATGAGAGTTGGATAGACCATACTGGCAATCTTAGGAGTTCCATAGGCTTCGCTGTGTATGACCAAGGTGTTAGGTTCATGGAATCTGCTTTCGCACAAGTATTAAGTGGTTCTGATGGCTCTGCGAAGGGAAAGAAGATGATTAATGACTTGGCGAAGGAATACTCTAAGGTTTATGCCTTGGTTGTGGTGGCAGGTATGGAATACGCTGGTGAGGTGGAAGCACTTAAAAGCAAGGACGTGCTTGCTTCGACGAAAATTTGGGCTACTTCTGTAGTTGAGCAACGAATCAAGACCGCCATGGGTGCAGCGATTGATGAAATCAATAATTGGAAGCTATGAAGTCAGATGGAGCAATCAAGACGGATGTGTATAGATACATCAAGCAAAGTGGTTTTATGAACTTTGTCAATGGGAATTTGTCAAAGACGAAAAGACCTCACAACTCTCATGCTGAGGACGTGGTTATTTCAATATTGGCTAATGAGGGTACACAGATACAGACGGCGGTGCTGAATGTGAATATTTATACGCAAGACTTAGACGTAGAAGGTCAGTTTGAGGAGAATACCATTAGACTTGACGAGATATGCGGAAAGGCTTGGGAGCTATTGGAAAAGTTCAATACTGATGAGTATAATGCCCATGCTATTGAGCAAAGGGTTTATGCTACGGATTCTGGAGAACATATAATAAATAATCAAGTAGAATATAAACTTATTAACGACTAATATTATGTCAGTAACATCATGGGGAAAATGCTCAATCTTCATCCAGAAGGTTGGCACGAAAAAGAACGAGTGGGATAAGCTTGACACTCCGAAGGAGGATTCAACACAGATAACTCCCACCAAGGGCGACACGATGACACAGACCGAGGAAGGTGGCGGTACTGTTGACAGGAAGACAAAGAAGTCCACCTACGAGGCAGCATACCAGCTCTTCTATAAGAAGGCTGTGGCACAGCCATTCCAAACGATTGACGGCGTGATAGAAGGCAACTATCGTTTGGCTATCCAGCCAGAAGACTCAGAGTTGCCTGGTGTCTACATGGGAAACACCACAGTTGGAGCAGAGGAAGCATACACTACGGCAGACGGTGCGCTGATTACTTACACCCACTCCGCTCTCATTCCAGACGGAGATCCAGTAGCCAAGACGACCGATGCCAAAGGTGATGATGTCTATTGCGCATACCGTTGGCGCATTATCACAGCCACAAAGCAGTCTGGTGGCAAGTATGCTCTCACATTCAAATACCCAGAAGGCTCTACAGAAGGGACTGGGGACATAACGGAGACATATACTGGCTCGTAAAAAATCCATATTGGCATTCACCCAAGTAGCTCAGTTGGTCAGAGCGAGGTCGCAAGTCCGTCAGCTATAAAATCCACAGACCTTTAAATGTGTGGTTGAGAGACGCAGGTTCGAGCCCTGCCTTGGGTGCTTAAATACAGGTAGTATGAAAGATTTAGGCAATATCATAGCAAACGTTCTTACCGATATTCCCATCGGATTTGAGTTTGGCAGTTCCCATTTTGACATATACCCCATGACATTGGGCAAGATGTACTTAACCTCCCAGATCATTGAAAGCATGGACGTGAATAGGGAGAACTTGGCGAAAGACCCATTTGTTGAAGCTCTACGTATCATCAATACCAAGCGTGAAGAATCTTGCAGACTTATTGCCTACCATACCATAAAGACAAAGGAAGAACTTTTGAATGGCCGTATTGTTGATGTTCAGCAAAAGCTAATTTCGAAGTTCTCCAACCAAGACATAGCCACCTTGCTCATTTGCATTCTTAAGAACAACTCCTATCAGACAATAGTAGAAGGTACTGGCATAGACAAAGAAGCGGATAGAATGTCGAAGGTGAACGCAGCGAAGAGTACGTCAGGGCAATTCATCTTTGGAGGGAAGACCATTTGGGGTTCTTTGATAGATGCAGCTTGCGAACGATACGGATGGCCGTTTGACTACGTTGTGTGGGGTATTTCATATAATAACCTCACGCTCATGCTTAAAGACAAGATAACCTCAATCTACTTGTCTGATGATGAGAGGAAGCGAGCACATCTACCGTCGGCAGACGAAGAAATGATAGACGGTAACAACAGAGAGGCCGTAATGAAAGCTGTGAGAGAGTCCGAGGCTGAGTTTTAACCGCCCTCCCACGCGCGCACGCGATGTGCCTAACCTGTATGGTGGTTGAAGTGCTGGTTTACAGAGTTGACATATAAAAAACGTGCGTGCGAGACAATGTGTTAAAAAGGACAATCTTAAAAGGTGTTTTGCCGAGGATTCTTTATAAGTTACTAAAAATTCAAGGAAGAATAGAACAATGCCAAGCATCAAGTTTGACGCAATAGTAGAGACATCAAATGTTGTTTCGGGGTTTAAGGACATTCAGAATGCCATCCAACAGACGGCAGACAGGGCGACGAGCAGCAGCACGGCGCTAGATGCGTCTATGCAAACTGGAGCAAACTCTGTTCAAGCCTTGAAGCAGAGACTCCAAAGCCTGAACCAAACATTATCAGAACAGAAGGCTTTGGTGGAAGAGCAGAAGACCTATGTTCAACAGTCTGCTTTGGCACTGTCTGCTGCCAAGAGTGCGTACAAAGAAGTGGCAAAAGCTAAGGGTGAATACGCTGCGACCACGAGTGAAGAGAGTGCGGAGCTTAAAGCCGTGCAAAAAGCCCATGAAGAAGATACGCTTGTGCTACGTGGCTATAACCTTGAAGTAAGTAAGACAAAGCTCGCCATAGCAGAAACCGTCGCGCAACTCAAACAGATGGGCGCAGGGAGTAGCAAAGAAGCCGATGCCTTTCAGCAAATAATAGACAAGATAGAAACATGGAAGACTAAGTTACAAGACATACAAGCATTGAATGATAAGTTCAACGCTCAGAATGCGTCAGTACAGAGTCTTTCACAGAGCATTTCAGACCTGTCGCAAAACAGTTCGGATTACTCAAACAAGGCACAGGCATTGCTTGCTGAAATCAATGAGCTTTCTGCCGCTTTAAGGCTTTCTGGTGACGGCCTTAATGCTGCTGACAAGGCACAGGGCATTGACCTCCTCAAACAAAAGATAACAGAGTATGGGCAAGCGGTAACGGAATCGTCTGCTTCAGCCCAAACGGCTTTTACCCTCCAACAACAGGTCGTCCAAAGCCTCGAACAAACCATCAACTCGCTTCAAGCCGATTTGCAGAGTGCTGCGGCAGCAGGGAATAGTGCAGCCGTGAATGCTATCCAAGGGCAGATAGACAGTCTTAGCAAAGAGTTAGTAGTTGCACGTGGAAATTTGGCTTCGCTTCAACAACAAGCTGAGTCAGCCACGCAAGCCATGGATGGTGTTGCAAGTGTACAAGAGAAGTTATCGCAAGGTGTGAACAGGGGAGGTAGCTTCTTCGGTAATATAATAGATGAAGCGACTCTTATCAAGGATAAAGTATCCTCCGCTTTTGAATCTCTGTCTAATTCTGTTAGCACAAAGCTTGAACCAATAAAGAACAAACTCCAAGAAGTAGGGCAAAGCGTATCAACGGCTTTCTCCAACCTCTCGGAAAAGATTGGGCTTGATAGGTTAGGAGAGACCTTTTCTTCTGTTGGTAACAAGCTGGCAGATTACAAGCAGAAGGTTGAAGACGCTGCCACCGGGCATGGGAAGTTCCAACAGTCGTTGAGTAACATGAAGACTGCGCTCAATGGTCTGCCTATACCCTTGGGCAACGTCATCACTTCTGTTGGCAAGGTTACTAAGGCATTGTGGGCTATGTGCGCTACTCCAATAGGAGCAGTAATCGCCGCTATTGTCGTTGGCTTGCGTGCCATGTACTCTTGGTTTACAAAGTCCGCAGAAGGGCAGAAGGCTTTTACTGCACTAAGTGCGTACTTTGGTTCATTGATGTCTTCTATAACGGACATAGTTGTAATTTTTGGCAAGTACCTGTATCATGCTTTTGCTGACGCAAACGCTCCATTAAACGCTTTTGCAAAGGCTGTAATCGTGACATTCAAGAGTGCCATCAAGACAGTTTCCAAATTAGTAGGAGGTCTTGGAACTACATTAAAAGGCATCTTCACCCTCGATTGGAGCACTTTCAAGTCTGGTATGTCGGAGATGGGGGAGGGTCTTGCCTCTGCCGTAGGAACAGCTTTGAACGCTGTTGATGCCCAGATAAAGGGTGTTACAGGTGCTTTAAAGCTGCTTTATAAGGCCACGACAGATGACAAGCTCGGAAAAGAATTAGGCAATGCTTTAAGTAGCATGGCTGATAAAGCGTCTAAGGCCAAGAAACTCGCATTGCAAGAGCTTAATGCGAATATCGAGTTTGGCAAAGCGAAAGAGAAAGAAGCAGCGATGGATGGCATCATTGCTGAGGAGATGGATAAAGTCTATAAACTTACAGGAAAAGCGAAAGCAGAACAGATAAAGAAGCTCAAAGCGTTAAAGCAGGAAAAGTATGACGCAATCATTTCAGCACAGGAAAAGCTATATAAGGTTCAGCAGGAAAGGAATAAGCTCCATACAGTATCCTTGGGAGACTTGAAGCAAGAGAGAGACTTGCACATTTCGTTGCTTACTACGCAAGCGCAGCGTGCTAGCTCTATAAGGATGCTTACCAGAATGGAGGCAATGAACGAGAATAAGATGGCAAGTGCTGCCAAATCCGCAGCAAAGAAAGCGGCCTCAGAAGCAAAGAAAGGTCTACAGCAAGAGAATGCGCAAACAAGTGCTCAAGCGAAGGAAGATGAGTTGATAAGGAAAAATACGGCAGCACGTGTCAAGGCAGCGCAAGACATTGAAGATGCCGTCACTGACGCTCGCCTGAATGCGATGAAGGATGGAGAGGAAAAAATCATCGAGGAAAGGAATCGTGAGCTTCAAAAAGAATTAGCGCAAAACGAGGCCAAGAGGGTTGCAGCTGTAGAAGCTGAAAGGCAAAGACAGAAAGCAGAGTTTGAAGCGTCGGAAGCTGTGAAGAAATCATCTTCAAATAGCTACAAAGTACAATCTTGGGATGATAGTATGCTTGATAACTCCTTCATAGAAGCTATCAATGAACAGTACAAGAAGATAGACGATTACATTGTTCAAAAGGTAAACCAGGAAGAGGAAGATAAGGAGCTACAATCAATGCGTGAGTATCTAAAAGAGTATGGTGACATCCAACAGCAGAAGCTCGCCATTACGCAGGAATACGCCGATAAGATAGCCAAGACGGCGAACGCATACCAAAAGGCATCGCTCGCCAACCAGCGTGACAGAGAGTTGAAGAAGCTCGATGCAAGCGACATATTCGAGCAGATAGACTGGGAAAACGTCTTTTCTGATCTCACCTCACACACGAAGGAGTATCTGGTTTCCCTACGTAACCAGTTACAGGCACTGCTAAAGAGCGGCAAACTGACTGATGTGTCCGACATATCCAAGGTGCAGGAGAAGGTCAACGACATCAACGCGGAGATAAGCAAGCAAGGAGGCATCTTCGACTTCATCGGAACCAAGCAGCAAGAGCAGATACGCCGTATCAATGAGGCAAAGGACGCACAGCTTGCCCTTAATGATGCGAAAGAAAAAGAGGCAGACATAGCCAAACAGTATGAGCAAGTTTTGGGGCAGGCCAACGACAGGGCGATGGACCTTGGTGTCGGCGACCTTGGAAGTGACACGGCAGGAATACAATCCAACCTTGACAAGTACGGCATAGACAAGTCAACGAAGGAGTATCAAGAGATGGCCACACTACTCGCCCAGCTTGCCGTGCTTGAAGGGAAGCTTGCCAAGGCACGCAGGGAGACGGCCAAGGCGACGGCTGAAGCCAAGAGCAAGGAGGACGGCGCCAAGGTGTCAACCAAGGATGCCATAGCCAACTGGTTTGCTGACGCACAGGAGTTCATAACGAAGAAGGGCATAGACCAGGTGCCCGACCTGTTTTCCAAGCTCGGCATGGATGGAATTGCTGGTAAGGCGACGCAAGGCTTGTCGGCATTCAATGACGCTGCAGGGGCAGCGGCGGACTTTGCAAAAGGCAACTTTATAGGAGCGTTGAGCAAGGGCGTGTCAGCCTTGCAAAACTTCACCTCCGTCCTTGGCATCGGCGGCGACAACACCGCGAAGATGCAAGACAAGATAGACGAGCTGAACGAGAAGAACACGGTGCTGGCCAAATGCCTTGATGAGCTGAACACCACGATGCAGAAGACCAACAGCCTGGCAGGGGTGAACGACGCTTACCAGCAGTCGAAGGAGCTAATCAAGGCAGAGGAGAAGAATGCTTCGTCAGCAATGATAGCGGAAGCGCAGAAACACGGCACATGGAGGTCTTCGCTTAACTCATCGGTGGATGACAACAAGATATGGAAGCAATCCATGGCGCAAGTGTCAAGCATCCTCGGCAAGACGGTAAGGTCAAGCAAGGACTTCCTCTCGCTGTCGGCTGAAGACATGAAGAAGATTCGTGATACCGACAAAGACTTGTTCATCGCCATCTTGAACGAGTATCGCAAGGAAGGAGGCAAGGGCGGACGCTCTGACCAGCTTCCAAGCATGATACAGGACTACATCGACAAGTATGCAGATGCCATCAACGACCTCAACGACCAACTGAGCGAGAAAATTACTCAGACATCATTCGACGACTTGGAGAGCAGCTTCTTCGACACCCTCATGGACATGGACAAAGAAGCTGAAGACTTCACTGACGACTTCTCCAAGTACCTTATGAAGGCTGTGCTCAAAGCCAAGGTGGGCGACTTGCTTGACAAGGACTTACAGACATTCTATGACAAGTGGGCAGAGTTAGCGAAGGACGGCCTCACACAATCCGAGATTGACACCCTTAACAAGGAGTACAATGATATTGTCCAAAAAGGCTTGGAGCTTAGGGATGAAGCCTCGAAGATAACAGGCTATACAGTCTCATCCTCCCAGTCCGCAACGAGTGGAGGTTGGTCTTCAATGGGGCAGGAGACGGCAGACGAGCTGAATGGTCGCTTCACCGCTCTACAGATAGCAGGAGAGACCATAGCGCAAGACATGGAGACGACCATAGCGATGATGGAAACTCTCGTAACGATTGGAATGTCAACCAATGGAGCGGTATTAGAGATACGCAACATGATGATAATGACCAACAGCTACTTGGAAGATGTAGTGAAGTACGTTAAACTCACATATACTGATTTCGGTATTAAGTTGGATGATATGAACGCAAGGCTAAAGAATATTTGAAGTATGCTTAAAGGACAATTATTAATCAACGGCAAGGATGCCTACACGGAATATGGCATATTCATGGACGATACTGCCCTTAGTACGCTGATGACACCTGCGCCAAACAAGGAGTTCATCAGCAACAAGTATCGTTCAAAGGACGGTAAGTCTGTCATAATGCACAATCCTCGCCTTGACGAGAGGGAGATAACGGTTAGTTTCAATATGTCTGCGAAGACGCCTGAGGCGTTCCTTGCCAACTATGGGAAGTTCTGTGATGAAGTCCTAGCGACTGGTCAAGTGACTATCCATACCACATTTCAACCTGCGGTATGGTATCACTGCACCTACCTTTCTTGCACGCAGTTCAGTGAGTTCATGCGTGAGTTAGCGAAGTTCAGTCTGAAGCTCAATGAGCCAGACCCCACTGACAGGGGAGAAACAAGTAAATATGATAAGGATGATACAGATAAAGCGGAATAACGAAGTCTTCTATACGATAGAGGACGTTTGCGAAGGTTCAAAGCTGTCACGGCAGTTAATGGACCATCACTATGTCATCTTGAAGTTTTCCACGGAGAAGCCTGTGTACTTTGAGATAGGCGATTCCGTGGAGATACCTGGCTTTGGCTATTTTGAGCTAACCTCAGCCTACTTCCCGAAATACAATGACAGCACTGACGGCTACGACTATGAGTTGCAGATGGATGCCTATTATATGGCTTGGAAGAATAAAATCTGCAAGTACCGTCCTCAGTATGGTGCGAATGAGACTTCTTTCAAGCTCACCACGTCGGTAGCTGTACATCTTAATGTTATTCTCGGTAACCTAAAGGCTTTGGGCTACAAGTACAACGGTCTTGATTTCGCCGTTGACTATACGACATACAACAAAGGAGCATTTGATGTAGACAAGCGTTTCTATATCGAATATGGCTCTATCAGCATACTTGACGCTATCAATGCCATCTGCGATGAAAACGCCCTCGATTGCGAGTGGTGGGTGGATGGTAACATTATATACCTTGGATATTGTGAGATGACGGGGCAAGTAACGTTTGAGCAAGGCGTTGATATGCTCTCCATGTCATACTCCGAATCCAAGTCATCTTATATCACTCGACTGTACGCATTCGGCTCAGACAAGAATATCCCAAAAGGATATTTCACTGGGTCGGATGCGGACGTAACCACAGACGGCATAGCAACCGATTACCTCATGCTTCCCAACAATGAGGTTGATTCATATGGCTTTTACTCAAAGGACGGCTATCTAGAGAATACCAATGTGGTGAAGAACGAGAAGCAAGCCATTGAGGGCGTGGTGATGTTTGATGATGAATACCCGAAGGTGGAATGTACGGTTAGCGGCATCAAGACCTATGACAGCACTGTTGAGGAGAATGGAGAGAAGAAAACACAGACGTTTTGGCAAGTCACCTCAAAGGATTCTTTTGCTACCAACTTCACAAAGTCATGGATTAAGAGAAATCTCACATTGATGATTAAGTTCACCAGTGGTGCTCTTATGGGCATGGAGTTTGATGTGGAATACAAAATTATAGAGCATGTTAATTACTTCGAGATAGTCGCTAATGAAACGTATGGCAGAAGTCTTCCTGACGGTGTGATGTGCCCGAAGGAAGGTGATACGTTCTTCCTGTATAACTGGGACGCTACGAAGATAACAGAAACAAACCTCATACAGGAGGCTCAGGATGCGCTCTATGAGCGTGCAAAGGTTTATTATTTGAAGTCGATGATAGACAACTCCAACTTCACTTGTGTCTTGGATGCTGTGAAGTTCTACAACCATGGAGTGTACAATTATCATCCTCTTGGCGAGCAGGTCAAGTTGATAAATCCCATGTTCTCAGATGTGGATGCCAATGGCAAGCATTACCGAAATTCACGTATTATCGGCATGGATATAAAGCTGGATATACCTTACGATGAGCCTACTTACATTGTTGGAGAAAAAGCAGCTTCGAGCAGATTGAGTAAGTTGGAGGATAAGGTAACGTCTATTACAGTTAATGGTATTCAGATAGGAGGAACAGGCTCTGGTGGAGGTGGCGTGTATGTCATTGGATTAAATGATTCTACTCCTGCAACAGACAGCAACGTATATTCCGCAAGGAGGGTTGATCAGAATTATGCTAATAAGTATCGTGAGGAATACATACGAGAGATATACACCTTTGCCAAGGGATTAATCTCCGACGTGCTCGCTAAACTGAATGGAGGTGCTACGTTCGGGAAGGGTGGCTACAAGTTTGACGAGAAAGGCAACGTGGTGGTTGACGCGTTAAGCTCGCTTGCCTTCGACGAGGCGTTGGAACGTGGATTCGGCATCACCAAGAACACGCAGGGCAAGTACACGTTGTCGGTCACTGACCTCATGGTATGGGGTAAGGCCGTGTTCAACTCGCTGGAGATACGGAAGCTCTACTCGGTGGGGGGCAACGTGTACCTGAGCGGCGCGTCGAGCAAGTTGCAGCACGTGTCGCCAGTGACTGACGCTGACGGCGAGGTGACTGGCTGGAAGTGCTACATCTTGGGCGACGACGGCACGACGGCGACGCAGAACGGCTGGGTGAGGTATGATCAGGCGAAGTGCCAGACGTTCGACATCAAGGAGGGAGTTTACGAGAACGTGTCGAACACCTACTATTGGCGCCTGGTGACAGACGTGTCCACGGAGAACGAGACCATAACGGAGACTTATACGGACGCTGACGGCAAGGAGCAGACAAGGGACTTGTACGACGGCAAGAAGTTTGGCTGGGTGGTGCTGTCGAAGACGGACTGCGAGAGCACGACTAACGACGCGCCGAAGGCAGGGGACACGATAGTGCTGGACGGCCACAGGATGTTCGCGAGCGGTGACGCTGATGGACGTGACCAATACAACGACGAGAGCCGCACGAACGTGATGATGCTGGAGACAACGGGCACGGAGGATGGCACATTGCCTCGCATAGTGGCCTTGACGGGGATAACCGATTACCGCCATTCCGACGGCAAGAACGAGTACTCGAACACCGTATTCATCTTGTCGCCAAAGGAGGTGGTCTTCGTGTCTTCCTCCGTGAAATGGATAAGCGCGAGCGGCGACCCCGTCACTTTCGTCAACTTCCGCGGCAACTGGGCCGAGGGGACGAAATACGCCTACTACGACCAAGTGAGCCACGACAACGCCATCTGGACGTGCGTCGTGGAGAAAGGCACTACCACCACGGAAGAGCCAAGCGACACGTCCGCGGCTTGGCGCAAGGAGATTAGCGGCGGAAAGGGCGAGAAAGGAGACAAGGGAGAGGACGCCGTGACGTATGGCGTGCAGCTATCGTCTACCTATGAGGTATTTAGCGACGCCAAGAAGCACGCTGGCATAAAGGTGGCGTACACCAAGACCACGGGCATGACGGTATCGAGCTACGGCAACGTGCAGGTGTTGGGCACCGCCAAGGTGTACGCTGACGGCACGGAGATAAAAAGCGCGAGCGACCACCTCAACAATGGCTACAACACGATAATATTCGACTACTATACCTTTGACGGCACTAACAACCCCGCGTCGATAGGCACGGCGAGCGTGATAACGGTGGAGCTGCTTGTGGGCGACACGGTGGTGGCCACGGCCAACTACTCCAACGGCAAGCAGGGCGACGGCGTTGTGATGGCCTACAAGCACGCCGACACGCAGCCTGACGCGCCCACGGGCACCGACCCTGAATACCCAGGCGACGGATGGAGCCTCTCGCCCGACGCGGCCACGGCCGGGGGGAAGGTGACTGACGTGAGGTACGGCGGCTACGAGAGCGGCACGTATGACGGCAACAACAAGGGAACGGATGCGACAGCCAAGGAGTGGGCGGAGGCCGAGGACGACGGGCGGACGTGGATGAAGTCGCCGAGCGGCCTGAGCAACTATGGCTACGCTCTGATGAAGGTGTCGTTCACTACGCAATACGACAATACCACGGTGGACGTGGAGATAAAGGCCTACTCGGAGCAGAACTACGACCTTGTGGAGGTGTGGGCGCTGGACACCGCGCCCGACACTGGCACCACCTTCCGCGGGCAGGGACTTGCCCACGCATCGGGCAACGGTGTGGAGCAGGCGTACTCGTTCGCCGTGGCCAAGGCGGGCCGGCACTTCATCTGCGTGACCTACGCCAAGGACATCTCGGGGGATGACAACGGTGACTACGGCCTTTTCCGCCTCGACCTCTCCGACAACGAGGTGGCGGTCTCGGACACGGTGTGGATGAGCCAGGCCAAGGTGAGCGGCGGCAAGTGCGTATTGCCGTGGTCAACGCCCGTGAAAATAAACGGTGCCGACGGCATCGGGGCGTTGGAGATAAGCGTAGCCCCCGACACCCTCGTCTTTGACACGAACGACGACGGCATCGTGCCAAGCGGAACGAGCAAGACGGCGACGATAGCGTGCTACCGTGACGGCAAGAAGGTGACAAACGTCGAATATGCCCTCATGGAGGACGGACACCCCGACTGCTCAGCCTCCATCTCGACATCGAACAGCACGGCGACCGTGAAAATCTCGAACATTGCCAAGGACGAGACCTGCGGCGTGAGCAAGACGTGTGGCACGGTGGAGGTGCAGGTGTGGGACAAGGACAACGGCAGGTACTACTTCCCCACGGTGAAGTTCTCGGTGAACGTGGCGAGGTACACGGGAGGGCTGAAAGCCGACAACAAGAAGTTTGAGAGCGTATATAACTACCTCACCAACGACGGCAATAGCACGGACTTCAAGCTGTTTGAGAGCAAGATAAGGCAGACGGCCAAGGAGATAAGCCTGAAGGTGAGCGAGAAGTCAGTGGGCAGAAGAAATATGCTTGTGGGAAGCGCGTGCCGTAAATATGGGGACGGATTTAAGTACATGAGCGGTTCGGAGACGCAGTATTATGATGGCTATCCTTTAGAACAGATAGGGATAAATAGTGGCATTGATGGCGTTAATTGCATCCATTGCCGCACCAAACGGACAGGAACGGACATCTATCTCTTGTCTGGTTTTAGCTGGAATGGTATTTCGCCACAAGGCAACATCAAGTTGGAGAAGGGAAAGAACTATGTTCTCTCTTTCTATGCTAAGACGCCTACACCAAATGACATTTATTTTGTGGCGGAAGCTATTTGGCAAGGTTCCAAGATAGACACTTCTCGCCCTGCTAAATATGATGGTCCTACAGGCCATAGCTCGACTTCTTCTGCATCAGAAGCCAATAAGTGGGAATTGTTTACCGTTAAGCTTTCTATTCCATCTGAACCTCCGTATGAGTATGTAGAGATTAATATCTTCGCAAGGTCGAAGGTTGACTATTTCGTTGACGGCTATATCTGCAAGCCTATGTTGGAGGAGGGCGAGGAGTATAACGGCTGGACGCTCTCGGAGCAGGACTATGACTACGTGGGCGGTAACCTGCTGGACGGCACGGGCACGCTGACGAAGACGGGAAACGTGGAGGTGCTGGACGAGACGACCGTGACGCAAGGCGGCTACAACAACGAGAGCGCGAGCGTGAAAGCGATACTCCTGCCTACCATGAAAATTGGCGACTTCCTGCAATACTCCACGAAGGACATGGGGCTGAAAGTCGGCGAGGACTGCATGCTGTCGTTCTACGCGAGGGCGCCGAGCGGCTACGCGCCCGGCGGGCTGCAATGCTATCTCTACTTTCCAAGCACGGGAATCGTCATGACGGAAAGCAGTCATGAGAAGTTAGATTTCTTGTATAATCCAGGCGATGGGCACTTGCACACCCACATCACGTCGACGACGGCATGGAAACGCTACTGGGTGCATTGGAGGCCGATGGGGAACGTCCCACAATACATACTGTTCCGCTTGGTGAGACCCGGCACGAACAAGGAGAGTTACGACTCATCCACGAGCTACAACGTGGGAGACGTGGTGCTGTATGGCGGCACGTACTACATGTGCCAGAAGGCCGGGATTGGATATGCGCCCGGCGCGTCGAGCCACTGGGAGGCGACGGAGTTCGCGATAGAGATTGCCCGGCCGAAATTGGAGGTTGGCGCGACGATGACGGAGTGGACGGCGAAGCGCGCGGACATGGTAGACAAGCAGGCGTTGTACGCCACGGGGATAGACATAGACAGCAAGGAGATAACGCTGACTGCGAGCAACACCAAGTTCCGCGACAACGACGGCAAGGAGATGGCGGTGATAGACCATGACGGCTTGCGGGCCACGAAGATAGCCACGACCGACAACGGCGGAGGCCACACCGAGATAAGCGGGAACACTACCGTTTGGTTCCAAAAAGACGGCGTGACGCCGGGAATAGCGGTGTTTTACGACGCGGCAGGCGTGCCCCATCTCGCCTTTTACGGCACGGACGGCAAGCAGAAGTACGACATCGGGCCGAGCGGCTTGCAGAGTTTGATAAGCTCGACGCAACAGGCACACAGCGACACGGCGTATTTGAGGCTGGCGACGAGCGCGGTAAAAGATTATAACTCGGCACTGAGTTTCGACTGGCTCTACGTGGCCAAGGGGCAACAGGCCGACCTGCGCTACATATGGCGCAAGCAGATACCGACGACGGACGCGAGCAAGAATTACGACATCTATGACGGCTGCGTGTTCACCAAGAACTATTACAACACGACGAACAGCGTGAGCTGGCCTAACCCGAATTTCCTTCTGCCCAATGGTTGGTACACCGAGCCTAACGACGGCAACCTGCCCATGAAGCCGCACATGGTGGATAATGAGGGCGTGCTTGACCCGATGCAGACGGTGTATTACCAGACGTTCTACTACTACGAGGGCGGCAAGGTGGCAAGGATGGTGAGGGCGTACATGAAGCGCACCACGAGCAGTCAACTGGTGTCGAAGTTCACGTATGCCGGGAGCTATGACGAGATATAGACAATGATAGACTTAATAAAAACGGACAGATTATGGCAAGGGACAGTGAGGCAATGAAGGCGCGCTACTTGCAAGGCGCGAAGAACGACACTATAACCGAGATTAACGGCTACAACGATTCGGAGGCCGTCAACGGCTTTAAGCTGGGTGGCAAGCGGATGTGGCTGACGCTGCAAGAGAGGCAGGCGGTGGCTATCGCGCTGGACGCTTACGAGCACAACGGTGAGAAGACGATGACGAAGATGTGGGACGGCACGGAATACAAGATGCCGATAGAGACCTACAGGGATATGCTGGCCAAGATTGAGCAGTATGCCTCGGAATGTCAGAACGCGACGGAGAAGCACCTGCAAGCGGTGGAGAAACTGACGACCGTGGAGGAGGTGTGCGACTATGACTACACCACAGGCTACCCGGAGATGATTGACTTTGACAAGGGCTCCAGCGAAGAGGACACTGGTTCCGCCGAGGGTGGCGGAGAACACGGCGGCAAGGATAGCTTGGTGGGCTGAATAGGCAATAACAACGATAACGACAATAACAGGTAAGGTATAACGATGGGCAGCTCGATATTACAGACAAGCTTCTTGACGGGGAACAGCGTGCATACGGGGGTAAGGGCTTTCGGCATGACGTTGTTCTCCTCGGAGATAACGCAGATGCTGGCGGACTCCAAGTGGATTTGGATAGCTATCGGCTTGCTATGTATGCTCGACTTCCGCTTCGGCTGCAAGGAGAGCAGGCTAAGGCGCGACAAGGCGTTAAAGCAAGGCGACAAGGTGCTGGCGGCGGTGTATAAGTTCCACCGCTCGCGGGCGTGGCGGCGTAGCCTGAACAAGTTTATCGACTACCTCATGCTGATGATGGTGGCTGAAGCGATAGGCGCTGGCTTTCTGCCGCTCGTGGGCATAAACTACATCTTCGGCGCGTGGGTCGGCGGCGTGATAGCCTGCCTGTGCGAGATAAGCTCGATAGGTGGCCACTTCCTCTACATACACAACGTGAGGATAGAGAAGCGCACCATCAAGGGGTATCTGATGGCTTTTGGCAAGGGTTTCGCCGTGGCGTTGGCAAGGCAAAAAGACCCTGCCATGGGCGAGGCCGTGAACGAGGCGTTCAGGAAGGCGGAGAGTGAAGAGGGAAGGAAAAGTGACGAGTGAAGATGGGAGAGTGAGGAATCAATGTAGGTAAACAATAGGCTTAATAAGGAAACAGTACATGAAAAGGATAGTGAGAGGTAATGACTTCACCATGAGGATACCCGTGGTGAAGATAGTTGAGGGCGAGAAGGTGGCGTTCCCGTTGCCGGGCTGCACCGACATCGTGGTGAGGTTGTGCTCGGCGTACAGGCGGCTGGAGCTGGCTCACACAATAGACGCGAAAGAGGACAACGTGATTGTGGCGAGGGTCGAGGGAGACCGGATACCCTTAGGCACTTACGCGCTGGAGGTGCGCGGAAAGATATTCGGGAATGATTGGCGAAGCAACGAGTATGAGCAGGTGGCTATCGTTGACAGGAACGCTGACGCCGACACGGAGCTTGGCAACACTGACGAGGGCGAGGATTCGGTGGAGATGGACACGGCCGTGGTGTACCTGCCTCCAAGCACGGAGCTGAGCGGGCTGATAACGGAGGCGCAAGAGACCGTGAAGACGGTGACGGCACTCAACGAGCAGGTGACGGTAAGTGAAGATGGAAGATCGAAGAGTGAGGAATCGAGGGTGCAAGCTGAGCTTACACGTGTAAGCCAAGAGGCCGAAAGAGTGCAAGCCGAGGACACGCGAACCAAGACAGAGATAGGGCGTGAGGCGAATGAACTGACGAGGAAGAACAACGAGGCAAAAAGACAGGATAACGAGACCGCAAGGCAGACGGCGGAAGAGAAGAGAGAAGAGACAACGAGTAAGGCCGTTGCCGATTGCGAAGAGGCATCGACTGGGGCAGGGAATGTCAACGCCGTGTTGAACGGTAACGTGCTGACCGTGACTGACAGGCAGGGTGCAGCTAAGAGCGTAAACCTTACAGACAGTGACGAGCACGTGACAGTGAACGTGACGACGGACGTGAAGGACGCAAGCGTGGCAGGGATAAAACTAAGCGTTTACATCAATGACGCGCAGGACTATCACCTTTATACTACAGATTCCAATGGCCAGGCGGAGTTCACGGTAACGAAAGGCTCCACGTATAAGGTGGCATTCCCTTACGTAACCGGATGTGACCCGATAGACCCCGTGCGCCATGTAGCGGCGGTTGGCAACCGCATAATAGATGCGCACTACAAGGAAGAGAGTGATAAAAAGGAACACGTGACGGTCATTGTCAAGAAAGCCGATGAGACAAATGACACGCCGCAGCCGTGGGAGGGCGTAAACGTCTACCTCACGATAGGCAAGGGCAAGACGACATACGTGACAGATGCTCAAGGCAAGGCAGAGTTCGACGTGGAAAGCGGAACGGCGTACACCGTGAGCGTGGACGAGATTGCGGGAATGTATGAACAAAAGAACTTGACGGAAGTATCTCGCACGGCATCCTCTTCCGACTTCCGATTCAACTGCGTGTTCCGCGCCTACGAAAGCGGCGTGTTCCTCATCGACGATGATAACAAGCAATGGACATTCGCCGATTGGGAGGCGAGCGGTAACGACAATGCGCGGCTTTCCTTCGTGAGCATCAAGACAAAGGAGACCCAGCAATACAAAGGCGATGTCTATGTCAGTATAGACACGATCGCCAACATCGGGGAAGTACCCAAAAAAGAATGGGGGTCCACCCAATATGCCTACACCAGCGTCCCCCCTTGACGGCGATGATAAAAATTCGCCAGGATACTACGTCTACGCCTACAATGGGCTGTACTGCACGCAGTGCATCGTCAATGAGGCAGGAGAACAGGGCAGGACGGACATCGCCTTCGCCACTTACTGCTATGCGCAGACTATAGAGCAGGGCGGCAAGACATGGCAGGGTTACGGCCCTACACTATGGCAGTGGCGGCTCTTCTGGCAAAACGTGAGCATGATACTCGAAGCCGTGAGCAAGAAACATCCCGAAAGTAATGTCGGCATGGGCGACATAGGCATGAGGGCGTGGAGCATAACGCAAAGAGCCCAGGCAAACGCCTGGTGCATTGAATCGAAAGCCATCGCCACTTCCAAGGAAAAGAACATTAATTACGCAGCGATTCCGTTTTTTTCCCCCGTTTCAAAATGATTATCAAATAAACAACATTAAATGAAATGAGCAAATTATCTTTTGTGAAAACGATGATTCCGGTAAGTGAGTACAAGGAGAAGGAAACGCTTGGCAATACGGTGCTTAGGCGTTTCGACGCGGAGAAGGACGAGGCAATGGATTTATACCTTTGCGTGGAGTGTGCCTACAACGCTGGCGATACGGCAGAGGAAGAGGCCACAGAGGCTTATGAGGCTTGGAAGCAAGCGCAAGAAGCCCTAACCCTGTCGCAAGCCAAGCGACAGAAGACGCAGGAGATAGAGCGATACGACATCTCGGACAAGGTTAACGGTTTCAAGCTGAACGGCACGGTGTTCTGGCTTGACAAGGCGACGAGGGTCGGGTTGATGAACTCGACGGAGATAACGAAAGCGGCAGGGCAGGAGACGACCGACCTGTGGATGGGCGACGTGAAGCTGACGATACCCTGCGACACGGTGATTAAGCTGCTGTCGGCGATTGAGATGTACGCATTAGAGTGCTTCAACACTACGGCGAGGCACAAGGCGGAGGTGCAGGAGCTGAAAACCGTGGAAGATGTTGAGAAGTATGACATAAAGGAAGGCTACCCGAAGCAGCTGGAGATAAACCTACAACGATAACGATAAAAAAACAGGAGGCAGGAAAGATGCTGGCAAGTGAATTAGTTAGCCTTTATGGTAAAGGAAAGGAAAGGCAGATATTCGAGATTGTGAGAACCATGAACCCGTTGATAGCGGAATATGGATTCGACACGGTGAGGAGATTGAGATACTTCTTGGCGCAGATTGGGCACGAGAGCGCGGGGTTGACGTACACGAAGGAGATAGCGTCGGGCAAGGCGTATGAGGGCAGGAAAGACCTTGGGAACGTGTATGCCGGTGACGGGGTGAAGTACAAGGGCCGTGGCTACTTGCAGATAACGGGCAGGAAGAACTACACGCTGCTGCAAGCGGACACGGGGATACAGTGCCTTGCGCGCCCGGAGCTGCTGGAGTGGCCGAAATACGCGATACTCTCGGCCTTGTGGTTCTGGCGGCGGAACAACCTGAACATCTACGCCGACAAAGACGCTTATACGGCTCTCACCAAGCGGATAAATGGCGGCACGAACGGCATGGCCGACCGCTTGGCGTGGCTGAAGAAGGCGAACAGCTGCATATCGGAGGTGTAGTAAACTTTAATAGAAAGAAAGACATGAGCAAGAAAGAGAAAGACAATATTGTCGTGGTTATGGTGGCGGCGGTGTTCGCCGGCTTCTGCCTTGGGGCTGGGCTGGCTAACCACTGCAACCACCATTCGCGCGACGGCAAGGGAAAGGTGACCGTGGACACGGTGACGGTAAGGGACACGGTGCGAATTACGGAGCCCAGTGCGGCAGACAGCGTGGTGACAGGGGTGATACGGGTGCCGGTGGTACTCCCCACTGAGCCGACCGTTCCCAAGGCAAAGATAGAGGTCTTTGAGCCGGGCCGCCTGTTTGAGGTCATGGACGGACAGGCGGACAATAAAGGTGACTCAAAGGCGCAGGAAACGGGTAAGTTCGCACGGAAGGACACGGTATGGGCTGTTGTCCCTCGGACGCAGAAGCGATACGAGGACAGCACGTACATGGCGTGGGTGAGCGGTTACGAGCCGAGGCTGGACAGCATTGAGGTGTATCAGAAGACGGTGGTCGTAACGAAGAGCGTAGAGGGGAGAGGAAAGAGTAAACGCTTCAACGTGGGGCTGACGGGTGGCTTCGGGTATGGGGTGTTCACGAGAAAGCCAGACGTGTGGGTGGGCGTGGGATGCACGTGGAGAATCTTTTAGTGAAGACGGAAGAATCTCTTTAAGGGCGATAGGCCTTTATAGACTATTATAGATAGATTTTTAAGACAAAAAAGATATTATGATGATTTCGATTATTGCGTTCGCGGTGCTGGCCGCGTATTTTGTGATTATGGCATGGAAATTCGGGCTCCCCGAAATGGTGAGCGACACGTTCTATCAACTTCAAGGCTGGAGGAAGGACGCGGGAGTCGTGTTCTCCATGGTGATGATGTGCAGCGCGCTCGCCATGCTGCCAGTGATGCTGGAGGCAGGCGGCGCGCAACCGCTGGCGTTCCTGGGCTGCGTGGGGCTCATGATAGTGGGTGTCGCGCCTAACTACTGCGACAAGGACACGTACCCGGTACACAAAGGTGCCGCGATGGTGGCGGCCATTGGCTGCGTGGGCTGGGCGATGAGCGCGAACTGGTGGCCTACGGTGCTCGTGGCGTCCACGTATGCGGCTTATGTGGCCGTGGCGGAGGCGTATAAGATACTGGATAACGCGTGGTACATGAGCAGGGGCAAGTCATACTTCCATAAGCTCTACTGGGCCGAGGTGGCAGGGTTCGCGGACGTGTGGCTGACGCTGTGGACGAAGTGAAGGAAAGGAAAGGAAAGAAAAGCGAGGAAAGGAAAGAACGAGGGAAGAAACGATATAGGCGTGATAGGCATTGGGTAGGCAAAGGTAAAAGAGATTATTCAGGATAACGTATTTGATTTATTTTTGGTTTTCTTTTTGAGTGATAGGTTAATTAAACTTATGAGGGAGACGGCTGATTTCTCGAAGCCGTGGCAAACCGTGAGGGTCTGTCACGGTTTTGTTTCTTGGATGGGATAGATGGTTGACAGGTGGAATGGTTGCAGGAAAATTGTTTGGATAAGTGAAAAATAAGTAAAATATTTCGTGAAAAGTTTGTGGCATAGAAATATTTTCTGTATCTTTGTGGATATAAGAGAACTCTCTTTTAGTGAATTAATGTGTAAAGGCTAAAGTTGTATAAGTAACAAGGGACTTGGACAGGTAGCATTCCTTCTTTCTGAAATATCCAATAATAATTCAGAGGAGCTACTTGCCAACGTGGCTAACGCGAGTGCTGTGACAGCACGAGAGACTGCGGTTTTGGTTCATATTGATTAGAAGGTTAAAAGATTGTTATGAATTTAACGATTATGTAAATGTTTCTTGAGTTATGTGGTTAGAGAACCTGCGGATGCCGTTCTTGTCGTGACAGGCAGGGCGGCATCCGTTTTTTTGGCACTTTGAAGTGTTAAAGGTCGTTGAGAAAGGCGTGGTTATCAAAGAATTGCCTAACTTTGCGATTATCCATACAATTTTAGCTTATGACAAAGGATGACGAGGACAACCTTCTAAAGTGGTAGCAAGACAAAGACGTCAGCGAGGTTATGTCGTTGCTGATGAAACATGGTAACAGATATTCAAGGAGAATTTTGAAATTTTTTCGCTGGTTCTGCAAGTATGTTCCGATAATTATTATGTGCTTCCACGCTTATGGAATGTGGGATTTTAGCCAGCATCCAAGGGAAATGTTTATCCCTTATGCGGAGAATATGCCTTGCTATCTCTACATATATTTCATGGTTTACATTCTGCCAATGGTTTTGATATTAGCGAGCCGATTCTTCTTCTTATGTTGGAAATACCGCATTCCCTTCTTCTACTTTTTCGGCATCAATGCTGCTCATATCGTGGAATGGAGCTGGTACACGACGAATGACATGATAGATTCCTGCTTTACCGTTATGATTGTAACGGCAATGTTTTATCTATATGGATTTGCAGATATGTTTATCAGTAAAACCAAGTTAGGACGAAAAATCTGTGCGTAGTGGGAAAGATACTAAATTATAAGCTGCTCGGCACGGCTTTGAAGTCATTGAGTGATGCTTGCTTTAAGGCTGACGAGCAACAAAAGAAAGGCGAGAAGGTGACGGCATGCGGCATGAGCGATGATGACCTGGATAGATTGTGCGACATCATCCCCGATATGCTGAACCCGATGATGAGCACGGAGGAGGTGAAGGAGAAGTTGCACGTGTCAGACGCTACGCTTAACAGGATGGTGGCGAGGGGCGACATACCCAACGGCGAGCACAAGAAGCGCGGTCACACGAGGTACTGGAAGAAGTGGGACATACTTCACTTCATTAAGAGCAAGAGAAAATAGTAACGTATCAAGCCCTACTTAGCTTGGGTGACATCATCAACTATGATATTGATAATGTGGTTCGGGTTAGGATTGTATCTACAATAACAAGTTCGTAGCCCGATACACCTACGGGGTTTTAAAAATACAATATTTCGAGGAAATTATATACAATATTTCTTCAAAAATATATATTCGGTAAAAATGATGCCGCCCTTCTATCAAACATGGTTTTACTCTTCTTCGTAGTCATCAAACAAGGCAAGCTGCTGGTACTTCTTAGGACATGACTTGTCGAGCAGGAACATGAACCTCCCCCAATTGTACCCAGAGGCGACCGCCAACGTATGCAGCACTACAAGGTGGGTTTGCAATTTTGGCTTCCCGATGTCGGAAGTCAAGAATTGATGGAACTTGTATCTTCGGTTTCCAGTGCCAAGTTTCGGGTTGCGTTTCTTCAGCTCCTCATATACGAGCGGGGCGATTCTCTCATAGACAGTATCATTGATAATCTTGCCAACAAAGGAAGGCTTCGCGGAGGCTTTCTCCCACGTCCACTTGCGCATCTTGTAGATGTCCTCGAAAAACTCATCGGGGAACGTCTTGACCCACGTTGAAGCCTCTTGATTGATGAATGACGAAAGATATTCCTGAAGGCTCCTGCGAGCTTTGTCCTTTTCCTTGTCATACCCTGTCGCTTCGTCAACAAGCGCGATGATTCCTGTCTTCGCGACTGCCTTGATAATAACCCTTGCAGCCTTGTAATAGACTTCTGACATCTGGAAATGCCGGGACTCAAAAGCGTCAATTATTGCCGAGCACAAGTCAATCAAGAGGGTAGCTTCATACCCATAAGTGACTGATTGAGAACCGCCTGCGTCTCTTCTCTTGAATTTTACAGGAGTGTTGAATTTGTCCAAGACGCCGGGGAGGATATTCCACACTATCGCGTCGCTATTGACAAATTTCTGTAACCAAGAGCCTGATGTGTTTTGGCTTGCTCCAATTGCTTTTTGTATACCCCTCCCCGAAAATACTCTCATGCCGTTGTTAAGTACATAGCATGGCAAAGCTATGTCACCAAGCATAAGTGGTGTCTTTTCAGCCGAGAACCTGGCTACAAGTTCATCGTCCACTAACAAGTCCTTTGAATCGACACCTAATGCCGCGGCTACCTTGGCGATGGTCGGGAGTGTTGCCGTTCCGTTAATCGCGTTGCTTAGTCCTGCCTCCGACATCCCGACAAGAGAACACAACTCCTTTTGGCTCATCCCTCTTTCTTTCAAGATTTCTTTAATTCTGTTTTTCATATACCATTTTATTTAATAATTAAAGCGTCTTTGCAAAGATATTTATTTTATTAAATACGCACAAATTTTGTTACCTCTTTTTTGATAATTTGGTAACAAAAAGTGGTAACAGAATATTGAGTCCACCTCGATGTGAGGTAGGCTTTTTTGTTTCAGTAGAAAAGGATTACTCTATTACTAAAATGGTGAACATGTTAACCAAAAAGTTTTTTTTAACATGAGCCATGCAATGTGTTAACAAATTCCCATTTTGTTAACTTGACAGAACCTACTATCATCTTAAAATACTGATAATCAACGAGAAATAAAAAGTGTGAGCGAGTTGCGGCCTTTGTGGTGGCAACTCGCTAATTTTGTGGCCGTAACGTTACATGGAATGTTTAACTTCTAAAGACGAAAGATTATGTCAGAATCAAAGACTTACGTATTCGGTGAGAACGGAACGACTGGCACGGGCGGCGGCCTTAATGGAATATTGGCAATGCTCCCTGCGCTCATGCAAAGGCAGGGCATTGACCCAAGTCTGTTTGCCCTTTGCAACGGCAAGGGTAACGGTAACAGTTGGGGAGACGGCTTGTTTGCCATCTTGCTTCTCTTTATCCTCATGGGCAGGGGCAACTTCCTTGGCGGTGGCTTTGGCGGCGGCATGATGCCAAACGGGCAGGGCGGTGTCGTCCCGATGATTAACAACGATGCCAATACCGCTGTCATCATGCAAGCCGTGCAACGCAATGGCTACGACATCCAGACCTTGGCGACCGCCCTCAACACCACAAGCGACAACGTTATTGCCGCGGTGAACGGTTTGAGCAAGGAGATTTGCGGCGTTGGCAACCAACTCAACATGACAGCCAACCAAGTGCTCACGGCCATAATGCAAGGCAACAACGCCATTGCTACCCAGTTGGCGGAGTGCTGCTGCAAGACTAACAACTCCATCACGGCGATGGACGGCAACATCAAGCTGGCGATGTGCCAACAGACAGGTCAGCTCCAGAACGCCATCAACAACGTGGCGACGGGACAGGAACGTGGTTTCTCTTCCATTGCCTACGAGACGCAGAGGCAGACTTGCGACTTGCAGAACAGCATCAAGGACAGCACTCAACTGATTATCAACGGTCAGAGGCAAGCCGAGATGAGGGACATGCAGGACAAGATAGACCATCTTCGCGAGGAGAATGGCACTTATAAGAGTTCTGCCATGATGAGCCAGATTGTAGGCCAGTCGCTCGCGCCTATAAATCAAGTGCTTGCTGGCTTGCAGAACGAGGTGGCAGGCATAAAACGCAAGTTGCCAGAGACCGTGACAACGCCTTACCAACCCTTTACCGCAGTGCCTAACTGCGTTGCGGCTCAGATGGGCTTGTATGGCTTGAACGGCCTTAACGGAGCTGGCTTTTGGAACTAAACGACAAGGAGGACTGACTATGATATGGGGCTATCCATTTTCATGGGTCAACAGAAGAGGGTCGGCGGCGATAGGTTCAACAGCCGTGACGGTAAGGACGGATGCCGTGGTTTTCTCTTTCAGAAACCACGCCTTCGTGAACGCCAACTATCGGGGCACGATATTCGTTAACCTCATGCAGGCGATACCAAGCGGCGCGACGAGCACGCTTCCTATCCTCTTCGAGACCAACGGCACGACCCAGGCAGTCACCAAGTATAATGGTGCAGCCTTGACGGTGGCCGATGTAGCCGGAACTGGCGTGTATCAGTTCTGGTTCGAGAGAGACACTAACACCCTTCAGTTGATGACGGGCATTGTTTAACAGCTAAAATCCGACTTCTATGTTTCAAGGTTTAAGACAGAACTCAATATTCTACGTGCTCGACAAGACCAACGAGCCTACGTTGACAATCGGCCAAGTGGTGAGCGTGAGCAACCCGCAGCCAAAATTCCCGACGTACCAGCCGGGCCAGTACAATCCACAACCGATGGAAACGACGGTGGACGTGAAAGTTAAGACCAACAACGGCGAGCTGGAGTTTAAGCAACTCCCTGCCAATGGGCAGATAGCCAACACGGGCAACGTGGTGGTGTCGGAAAGCAGGGAAGCGATGATGTCGGAAGTGGAGGCCATGCTAAGGCACTCGAAAGAAGTGCTTGACAGCAAGGCATATCACGAGAAAGTGGTTAAGAGCTGCGAGGGCATGCTGTGCGTGCTCAACCCACAGATAGCAAAAGACAAGGCACAACAGGAGAAGATAATGCAACTCGAAAGCAAGGTTTGCGGCATGGAGGGCACGTTGTCGAACATTGAGGCGATGCTTCACAAAGCGTTGAAGAAGTCAGGCGGAAGCGACTAAAGAGACAAGATTATGTACATGATAGAGATAACGGAGAACAAGATGGACGAGCTTGCCGAGAACGCCGAGAAGATGCTGAGGTATGGCGGCAAGGTGATGTCCTGCATTGACAGCCTGAGGAACGGTGAGGGACGCATGGGCGAGCGCAACCCCATGCCCGACTATCGGGACTGGGGACGTGACAATGGACGCGGACGCTATGAGCGTGGCATGGACTACGACGATGGCGGACGTTATGTAGAACGTCGTGGTGGCGGTTGGCATGGCAGCGACCGCTACTAAGTGATAACCTGACAGGCAGGGAACGAACATCCCTGCCTGTCTTAAAAACATTCAGTGTATGGGAAAATGTAGAATGCCGTTGGACGTGTACGACATGAAGCCAGAAGGCATGATAGCCTATCTGCGCTACAATGGCTATCACTTCAACAAGAAGATGTGCGACTGGGCGGTGAGCCTCATGCGCAAGGTCGGCAAGGCTACTGGCAAGGAAGAGCCAATAGAGCCGCTTACGAAAGACAAGGTGGAGGATATGCTTGCCGCCAACTCCGTAAAGCTGGATAACCTTGTCGGCTATGACCACGTTTATGTGGCGAACATGGTGAAGGCTGACTTCTGGGGAAGCTCCATCAAGGACGAGGCAGGCATGGCACAGTATATAAAAGATGTGGTTGATGACGTTGACCAGAAGGACGGATTCGTGTTCAACCGCTTCTACGCCGACTGTTGCCATAACGGTTTACCGATACCGTGGGACGACGTGCTATGACAAGGAGCGAGATAACCCTTGACAGGTACGAGTGGGGTGTGACGTGCTTCATCGGTTATGACGAGGAAGACGTTGATGAGATATGCAATGCCCTTGAAGTTATCGGCTGTGAAGTGAACGCACTATTTGAGGCACGAAGACACCTCGCCAAGGACAGCGATGAGCGTGGGCTGACATACTCCAACGTGAGGCTTCGGCAAAGCGTGGTGGCAATCGGGCGGTCTCCCTCTCACGCGAGCATGGCAAATACGATAGGGCACGAGCTGTTCCATGTCGTAGCGCACGTTTGCGGTAGCGACGGCATAGACATACAAAGTGAGGAGCCTTGCTATATCATTGGAGAGCTGTGCGAAAAAATTACGAAATTATTTATGAACGGTTAATATACCATATTATGACAGATATTAAGATTATGATTGAAGCCACAAGGCAACTAAAACAAGCGTGGGAAAGCACTTGTTGTGATGTTAAAGGAGAGGCTATTACTAACGAGTTGTATGATGCTTTGTGTGAAGTTGACGAAGCCGTTGGCAATCTGATAGAGAAGGTTGGCGATGCAACCAAAACTATTGTGATTGGCTCTATCAATAAGTAATTTAATGCGTTGATAACCAAGCGATTATGTTTGGTATTTTTATCTAAAATAAAAGGTGATATATTTGCATATATCACCTTTTATTGTTACCTTTGCATATAGATATAGTGGTTTTGGATAACCACAGGCAACTTTAAAGAACCAATTAAAAATTAAAGTATGGATGTTTTAATAGTACTGTCAATGATTGGAACCTATGTAGTAGGTGTTGTTGTTGGTAAGAATTGGAAATTCTTTACAAGAGAGGAGGATTAGCAATGAAGGCAACAAAACTAGCACATTTTTTTGGCTTGATGAGCCGTCTAGAGATAAGATTTGATGTGGATCATTTAGACGGGTTTAGTTTCAAGGTCTTCTTTGGAGTAGAAGGTGTTGAGGATGACTTGAAACGTAGAGGAACTTTTTTGTCGGTTTATGTGACAGATAATTCTCTTGCCCAAGATTACTTCATAGACGCAGCTAAGGAGAATTTGAATTATCCTGCTATCTACAAATATCCAAATCCATATACAGAGGATGATAACGAACTTATGTACATTATCAGAATCACAAATGAAGAAGATGAATGGTAAAACCAATTAAATAATTAAAGATTATGACAACTGCAATTTTGAGCAAAGCGGTAGAAGATGTAGTAGCCGCTCCTGCAACAGTGAATGAAGACAAGTTCTTTGATTTTGAAAAGGCCAAGACACAGGCCATTACCCTTGACCAGCTTAATCGCACATATCGTGAAAACGATGTGTACGGCAAGCCTCTGAGAGGCATTTACCACTACGACCTGTTTAGCAGAGTTATTGATGAATGCGAGGAGTTGGGCTACAATGTTGAGGTGTACGACATGTTTGCAGCTCAGAACAGAGACCGACAGTCGCCAGGAGTAGTGAGACTCCCACAGGTAGAAGCTGTCAAGGGAGAGAATGCGGTGGAAGCGCATATTCTTCGTAGAGTGTACGCTAACATCCGTATCACAGACTTCGATGATGGAGAGACGACAACGAACGTTGCTGTAGCCTTTCACCAGAAGGGTATTCAGATTGGTTTCGGGCCGAATGTGATGATTTGTCACAATCAGTGTATGCTCTCGCCAGAGTTGTACATGTCGAGTTATTCCGAGAAGGGCAAGAAAGGTTCTGGCATGGACATTGCTTCAATGCTTGACACTTTGAAGTCTTGGCTTGTGGATGCGAGGCATATCATCGAGACAGATAGGGAACGTATCGTTAGGATGAAGGAGACAAAAATCGCAGCGGAACAGATGTTCCTACTTATTGGTCTAATGACGGCGACACGTGTGAAGGCTGACACTTCTCGCAAGTCCATTAGGGAGAATATTACCTACCCTCTCAACCAGTCTCAGATAACTATCTTCACAGAGGATATGCTGGAGGCTTATCGTAGCCAAGAGTATGTTACTGCATGGGATATGTACAACTCTGCTACTAACCTCTACAAAGCTAATCGCATGGATATTCCCAATCTGCTGCCACAAAATAGAGCTTTTGTAGACTTTGTAAATAAGAATGTAATAGAACTTTGATAAATTCATACTAATAGGTGTATGTAAACTTGCACCTGTTAGTATAAATTTATAACTTTGCACGAAAAAGGCATGAAAGCAAGAATTATTTGTAACGGCTTGAATGATTTGCGTGATAAAGTACAGGAACTTTGTAAACCCTCTGAAGTAAAAAGGGTGTATCTTCCAGAAAATGAAGAAAGCAACAATCATTATGGTATAGCTTATGCTGTTGACTCAAAAAATAATGTAATTGCTGCAACACCCTATTGGAAGACAGATGACGGCAAATATGAATTGCAAGCAGAACTTACCTGTCTTCCACAACTGTATTTTCGTGGTTGATGTTTAGGATGTAGTCTATGACTTTTCTATTAGCAGCATCTATATTGGCAACACTTTTGTCAATATAGATAGCTGTAGTTCTATTTCCATGGGAATGTCCGAGTGCTTCAGCTATGATTTCCTCGGGTATTCCTATCGAAAAAGCTATTGTTGCCCATGTGTGCCGTGCCCAGTAAAGTGAAATATTTGGAAAGAGGCTATTATATTTAATGTGGAACTCTTTTTAAAATCATGGGCTTTCTTATTTTCATTTCTTACCTTAATGACTTGCCCTATTGCTTTTAGACCTTTGTTGGCCTTGCCTACAAATTGTTTGTAGTTTCTCATGTTCTCAGAAAAATTCACCAATTTATTTACTCCCTTGTAACGTTCGATAATCTCTTTGGCTTCAGGCTCAATGCGAATACTGTAAAGGCGGCCAGTCTTTTTTCTTCTATATTGCAGTCTTCCGTCTATAATGTTGCTTTGGTCACAATTAAGAATGTCTGCAGGATTTATGCCAATCAGATAGAAAGTCAATTTAAAGTAATCTAAGTATTTCTGTTGCCATGGTTGAACATTATATGAGAATAAAGTCCTTAGTTCTTCAATAGACAGCGAACGTTTAGCTGTCTGCTCCTTTTGGTCGTCTCCCACGATTTGCGGGACGATTTGCGAGGTTCCG
>ERZ1031954.18-NODE-18-length-68405-cov-8.293489_pt1 | contig 68405 bp, 58 predicted proteins | sample MGYA00516701_ERZ1031954 | MGnify/ENA primary metagenome ERZ1031954 (study PRJEB33719, sample SAMN04261284) | wastewater metagenome | biome: rural village; feature: human; material: feces | host: Homo sapiens | place: El Salvador | collected 2013-01-07 ...
GAGGCCGTCGAGGTGCGCTTCGGCGGACACATCGTCCCGCACTGGGATAATTACGGCCACTACCACGCCGAGCATATCGGCTACACCACCGTCACCGCCGTGCCGAGAGATATGCTCATCGCAGGCTACAAGGGCGAGACGGTCAACACCCTGCGCCTTTGGGATGCACGCAGCACCACGGCGCTCGATATGTACCTGTTCTCCGAGGGCGAGTATGTAAAGAGCCTTGAGCAGCGTACCATGAGCGAGGTCATCACCAAGGTGCTCTATCCCGCCGACGACCACATTCAGGGCAAGCAGCTGCGGCTCAAGCAGCAGTATTTCTTCGTCTCGGCGACCGTGCAGTGCATCGTGCGCAAGCACATGGATCGCTACGGCGACATTCGCTCCTTCGCCGAGCACCATGTCATTCAGATAAACGACACCCACCCCACGCTCGTCATCCCCGAGCTCATGCGCATTTTCATGGACGAGTACGGTCTCGGCTGGGACGAGGCGTGGAGCATCGTGACCGATGCGGTCGCATACACCAACCACACCGTCATGAGTGAGGCGCTCGAGAAGTGGCCGCAGGAGCTTATCCAGACGCTGCTGCCCCGTGTGTGGGAGATACTGTGCGAGATAAACCGCCGCTGGTGCGACTATCTGCGCTCAAAGTTCGGCGAGAGCGAGCGTGTCGGCAGAAACCTCATTATCCAGGACGACGGCGTTCACATGGCAAACCTCTGCCTTGCCGCCTGCTTCAAGATAAACGGCGTTTCGGCGCTGCACGGCGAGATACTGAAAACGGAGCTGTTCCGTGATGTGTGCTCGCTCACGCCCGAGCGCTTTACCTATGTGACCAACGGCATCGACCACCGCCGCTGGCTTGCACAGATAAACCCGAGGCTGAATTCCCTCGTGTGCGACCTACTCGGCAGCGAAAGCTACCTGCAAAAGCCGGAAACGCTCATCCGCTTTGCAGATTTTGCGGACGACACCGCTGTTCGGGACAGGGTCAACGAGATAAAGCTTCTCAACAAGCAGGACTTTGCGGACTTCGCCCGCAGGCAGGACGGCTTTGTCCTCAACACGGATGCGATTTTAGATGTGCAGGTCAAGCGTTTGCACGAGTATAAGCGCCAGCTCATGTGCGCCATGCTCATAACCCGCCTGCAAAACCTGCTGCACGAGCAGCCTAACATGGACTTCACGCCCCGCACCTTCGTGTTCGGCGCAAAGGCCGCAGCGGGGTATTACACCGCAAAGCGAATCATAGAGCTCATCCTTTCGCTTGCCGACGATGTGAACCACGACCCTAAGTGCAAGGGTAAGCTGCAGGTCTACTTCATGGAAAACTACCGTGTCTCCGCCGCCGAGGCGCTCATGCCCGCAGCGCAGGTGTCAGAGCAGATATCCACCGCCGGCAAGGAGGCCTCCGGCACGGGCAACATGAAGCTCATGCTCAACGGCGCCGTGACCATCGGCACGCTCGACGGCGCAAATGTCGAGATGCACGAGCGGCTCGGCGATAAGAACATGTTCCTTTTCGGCCTGCATGCCGACGAGGTAACGGCACTCAAGGCCGCCGGCTACGACCCCAAGGCATACGCCGAGCGGGACAGGGAGCTCACGGCGGTGCTCGACCGCTTCAGCCGCGGATTCAGAGACGGCAAGAGCTACTCAGACCTCGTGTCGGGGCTACTCTACGGCGGCGATCCGTATATGCTCATCGCCGACTACCGCAGCTATGCCCAGACCCATGACAGAATGTACGCATCGATATCCGATGACGGCGAGAGAGCACGACTTTCGATAATAAACACCGCCGAGGCCGGCATTTTCGCCGCCGACAGAGCGGTCAGTGAATACGCAGAGGGAATATGGAAGATAAAACTGTAATAGTGATCGGCGCAGTGAATATGGATATCTGCGGCAGACCCGATAATGAGCCGAGACTGCACGATTCAAACCCGGGCGTTATAAGCCTGACCCCGGGCGGAGTGGCACGAAACATTGCGCATAACCTGTGCCTGCTTGGGCTCAAGGTCAAATTCATCACCGCCATCGGCAGCGATTTCTACGGCGAGAGCCTGTATGAAAGCTGCACCGCACTCGGCATGGATATGCACATGACCCGCCGTCTTACCGGCGGGCGCACATCGAGCTATCTGTATGTGACCGATGAAAAGGGCGAAATGCTCATCGGCGTGTCCGACACCGACATTTCCGGCAGCATCACACCGGAATATCTCAAGGAGCACCTAAATGAGATAAACGCCGCAGATGCCGTCGTGTTTGACGGGAACCTCACGACCGAGACCATCTCGTGGATAGCCGAAAATGTCACGGCTCCCCTGTACGCAGACCCCGTGTCCTCGGCGAAGGCAGACAGGCTCAAGCCTGCGCTGAGCAAGCTTCAGGCGTTCAAGCCGAACGAATTGGAGGCCAAGAGCATGACCGGCGAGAGCACCTCGCTGTTTGCCGCCGAAGCGCTGCTGGATGCCGGCGTCAAGCGTGTGTTCGTGAGCCTGGGGCCCGACGGCATAGTCGCCGCCGAGGATGCCGAGATAGTGAAGCTTCCCTGCGAAAAGGTCAATGCCGTGAACACCACCGGCTGCGGCGATGCCGCCACCGCCGCCATCATCTGGGCAGGCGTGCAGGGACTTGACCATGTCTCGGCAGCCGCCGCCGCCATGAAGGCCGCCGCCCTCACCATCGAGTGCCCGCAGACGGTAAATCCCGAACTGAGCGCCGAGCTTTTAGTCTAAGTCGACGAAAACCGAACCGCTATGATGAAAAAACCGAGGTGAATTTTCACCTCGGTTTTGCTTATTCTGTTTTACTGCTGATTGCTGTCTGCGTCGTCGTTATCCGAGTAGTGGATGCGCTTTCCGCAGAACGGGCAATAATCGGCCACGAAGAAGGGCAGCGCCCGCTTGCAGTACGGGCAGTACCAAATAATAAACCAGTAGACGACAAGTGCGGCCACTACGGCGGCGCTGATATAAAGGAGAACCATACTCTCGACGAACTCGTAAGTGATGTAGAGCACTAAAACGATGCTAAAAGCTATCAGCGCCGCTCGATTGCGCAGCTTAACGGGGTCTTTCATGTGCAAACACCTCCAAGAAAAATCTTTAACGGATATCGGTAGTGGTAGTGGGGCAGAGCATGCTTAACAATTTGATTGATTTTTTCGTGCCGTTGGCACTGTGATAGAACGAAACATTGGTAATTTGAGAATTTTTGTCATAAAGGTATGTTTGGAAGTATCTTTTGAGTATGGCTTTGGCGCCGTAACCGTTGTTGGAAGAAACAAGATCTTTAACTGCACTGACTGCCATATTTAACCCGGATTTACTTCCGCCAGAATAACTTGTGCTGAGTATTGTGGCGCTAAAAGCAGTTTGAGCATAGCTACTTGAGCCATAATTGCTCCATCCGCTTGAGGTCTTATAACTATAAAATCTCACCATCTCCAAGGCGGCGCATACATATGTAGCTGTTATACCATAAACTTCTGTCGTGGAAGAGAAGCCGGAAATGACGGATTTTAATGTATTGAATGCAGAAACAAAATTTCCATACTCAGCAATGGCGGCAGTGCCTATAACTTTGAGAAGATTGTAGCGCCCCGATGCTACACTTGAGGTAGTTGTCTTTTTGTTGATCGATACAGAGTGAAATAAATTGCTTTCGGTAGTTGGTAGGGCAATAACTTCTTTGACTTGATATGATTTGCCGTTGACAGTTACAGAATATGTGCTTGTTTTGTAGCTAACAGTCGAGCTCGATGCTCTGGCAGCTTGAGTGGATGCACCCGAAATAACTTGCAGTTCTTCGGAAGTGCTGTCTTTAACACCCATATTGTCGAGCTCCTGCTCTAACTCTGCAACTGCCTTTTCATCGCCGTCTATGATGGCGAGACCTATCTCGTAAACAACTTTATCTACATCATCTGTTGTGACTTCGCTGAGAGTATAGTCGTCATTAATGAGACGACCCTCAATAAGTGAACCGTCGGCTATATTTATCGTGTTATCTGCGTTAATCCTTAATGGTTTTTTACCGGATAAATATGCGTCAGCTATCAGCGCATCTGCAAAAGCAGCGGGACCTAATGACATCGTAATAGCAAACACAAGAATAATGGCAAGAATTTTTCTTAATTTCATGATTCTTTCTCCTTTTGTAATTGTTACTCAAAATGTCCTGTACTTGTGACTGATCCTCTGAATTTTGCTTAGTGTAAATGCTGTTGTTTTGCGATGGTTGGCGAAACTGTGTTTAACCTCCTATAACATATTATAACCTCCTTTTAATAATTTGTTGTCCGATGAAAGCGTTGGATTAAACACGCTGGGGTAAACACAAAAAGAGGGTATATTAATCTATCTCTACAGTTTAGTTCTTATTCAGTCCGTTCATGTATTCGTTGTAGATATCGTCGGCGGATTTGACATTTTCCGTCGGCGTGGGCGTGGGCGTGGGCGTAGGGGTCGGAATGCTCTCGGTCACGGCGGGCTTAGCGTCACCGAACACATCCAGCGCATCCGGCAGAACGCCTGCCACCGATGCGGCGGTAAAGCCGCACACCAGCAAAAATACAACGATCACGACCCACAGCACAGCCTTGCTGCGCAGGGGATTTTTTTCTGCGGCCTTCTCACGGGTCGCCGCCTTGTAGGCTCTGGCATCGAGCGAGTTCATGCGGCTGTTTATCCTGCTCTGGCGTGAAATGAGCTGCTTCCCCATGAGCGCTTCGCTGTTTTTGGGGTCGTCTGCGAGCACCTCGTCAAACAGGGCGTCCGCATCCGACCAATAACCCTGTGAGATCAGATGATATGCTCTCTCGACCTTGTGAGCCTCCGCCTTATGCTCGGGCGTGTTCTTCAGCAGCTCCTCAAAAGTGGTCTTGTCTTCCGTATCGGACACCTCCGTTCCAAAAAAATTTAATATATTGTACCATTATCTCGTATACAGGTCAATGTTGAATTTTTGCGGCGGATGTATTACAATTCGCTCAGGAAGTGACTAAAATGAAACGACTTATAATTTTTGATCTTGACGGCACGCTGCTCGACACGCTCGAGGATCTGTGCGATGCGACTAATTACGCTCTGCGCTCGGAAAATTTCCCCGAACGGAGCCTTGCCGAGGTGCGCAATTTTGTCGGCAACGGCATAAGGCTGCTTATAGAGCGTGCCGTGCCGCAGGGGACGGACAAGGCTGTGACCGACCGTGTTTTTGAGGTGTTCAAGAGCTATTACGCCGACCACTGCACGGTAAAGACGGTGCCGTATGCCGGTATTGCCGATGCGCTCCGACTTCTCAAGGCGCAGGGGTATCTGCTGGGCGTGGTGTCGAACAAGGCCGATGCGCCCGCAAAGACGATAGTTGCGCACTATTTCCCCTCGGTGTTCGACTCGGTCGTCGGCGAGCGTGAGGGCGTGCGCAAAAAGCCCGCACCCGACGCCGTGTTCGAGACGGCAAGGGCGCTCGGCTGCACAGTGGACGAGCTTGTGTATGTCGGCGACTCCGATGTCGACGCCATGACGGCGCAGAATGCGGGCTGCCGCTGCGTTTTGGTGTCGTGGGGCTTTCGCTCACGAAAGCTTTTGGAGAGCTTTTCGCCGTCGGCCGTCGTCGATACGGCAGAAGAACTTGCAAAGGAGCTGTTAAGATGAAACTGAACAAGAAGCTTTTGCAGGCTGTCGCCAGCGCTGCGATCGGATATGCCACCGGCATGCTCAATCCGGCGTATGTCATCGGGCTGCGCAAGGGCTACGATATCCGCAAAAAGGGCTCGGGCAACCCGGGTGCGTCGAATACCATCATTCTCGAGGGCAAAAAGGCGGGGCTGTTCGTAATGGCGTTTGATATCAGCAAGGCCGCCGTCGCCGTGAGCCTGAGCCGCCGGCTGTTTCCGAAGTACGACTGCGCTGGCGAGACCGCAGGTACGGCCTGCGTGCTCGGCCACATGTTTCCGGCAACGCTCGGGTTCAGGGGCGGCAAGGGGCTGGCCTGCCTCGGCGGCGAGATCTTGGCGTTCAGTCTGCACGATTTTGCGACCATGCTGTTTTTTGAAAGCGTCCTTTTGATGGCGACACGTTATATCTGCCTTGTGCCCATCACGCTATCGGTGGCGTATCCCGTTTATCACGGCTTTGAGACCGGTAACTGGAAGGGCTCCGCCATCCTCGGCACCGTTGCCCTGCCGGTGCTTGCAAAGCACATTGAGAACCTCCGCCGCATCGCCGAGGGCAAGGAATTCAAGGTCGACTTCCTTTGGAACAGGGAAGCCGAGCTCGAACGCACCGGCTGGGAGGAAGAAGAATAAAACAAAGGCTGCACTTTTGTGCAGCCTTTGCTTTATTCAGTTAAGTTTGCTGCCGCAAGATAAGTTGACGGCTTTGCCGCCAGTGAAGTTATTTCATAGTGAAGTTGAGCGCCACGGCACTCAGGTATTTTTATGCAACTGACGCAGTCTGTTAAGCGAACACAGTGCAGACTAATCGCAGAGGATTAAACCTCCGCAGTTGAAACGATCGGTGCACCGATACCCCGTACCGGGATTCCAAAGGGTGGTTAAACGCCTTTGGTTGCGTTTCTTTTGTAACTTTTCTTTGGCAAAACAAAGAAAAGTTAATATATACCAATTGATTTTGACAATTACATTTTCAGCATATAATTTGTACGGCCTGCGGGCAGGTCTCGAGCGTCAGCTCCAGATGTGCGCCGCCGTCCTCGCCGTCGAAGGACCATGCTTCCGGCTCATCGAATGTAAACTTTGCGTGGCCGGTTTGCAATATTTCGATATTCTCGTTTGAGAAGTCGTGCGCTACGACGACCTGGGCTGCCAGCGGCAGAACTGAGGCGGCGCTCGGCAGCTTACGCACCAAAATCAGCTCGTGCAGGCCGTCGCCGAGATCGACTATATCACGGGGCAGCGCCACCGTGCCGCCGACGGAGTAGGAGTTTGACAGCCCGCCGTAAAGAAACTCGCCGTCGAGCTCGCCGCCGTCGTATTCGACATGCACATGGCGGGGCTTGAGGCTTCCCAGACTTTTTGCCGCACCGATGAGGTACGCCGCCTGACCGAGCGAACGCTTTGCGTCCTGCGGGGTTGCGTAGCTGACCTCGGTGAATGCGCCGAAGGCTGCGACATAGTTAAAGTACCCGCCGTCACGCCGGCCGACATCAAAGGGCATGGGCTTGCCGTTAAGAAACCTGCGTGCGCCGCCCAGAATGTCGTTTTTCACAAGGCCGAGCGTGCGGGCAATGTCGTTTGCCGTGCCGATGGGGATATAGCCCACCTGCGGGCGATGCTCAAGTGTCATGAGCCCCGCTATCACCTCGGCAAGCGTGCCGTCACCGCCGAGAACGAGGACCTTGTCAAACTCGGCTGCGTGCTCGGCCGCAAGCTCGGTCGCATGGGCTCTGTGCTGCGTGAAAAAAAGCGACACCGTGCAGCCTGCATCGCTCAAAAGCTTCAGCGCCTCGGGCAGTCCCTGCTTATATCCGCCCCTGCCTGCGGCGGGGTTGATTATCATCATCAGTTTTTCCATATCTATCACCCGTCCGACATTTTACCACATTGATATTACTATGGCAATATGCTGCATATTATTGTATAATAGAGAAAAAACCAAGGAGGCTCGCCATGAAGTACAGGGAGCTTATCGACAAAATGACGCTTGAGGAAAAAGCGGGGCTGACCTCGGGCATGGATTTCTGGCACACCAAGCCCATCCCCCGACTCGGCATCCCCTCGATGCTGCTGTCGGACGGTCCGCACGGTCTGCGCAAGCAGGAGTGGCAGTCGGATCATTTAGGCATGCACAAGTCTGTGCCTGCGACCTGCTTTCCCACGGCGGCGAGCCTTGCAAACTCATGGGACACCGACATGATAGAGCGGCTCGGCCGGGCACTCGGTCTCGAGGCTGCGAGCGAGGGCATAAGCGTGCTTTTAGGCCCGGGGTGCAACATTAAGCGCAACCCCCTGTGCGGCCGCAACTTTGAGTATTTCTCGGAGGACCCGTACCTGTCGGGCAAGTCGGCGGCGGCGCTCATTCGGGGCGTGCAGTCAAACGGAATTTCCACCTGCGTCAAGCATTTTGCGGCAAATTCGCAGGAGCTGCGGCGTATGTCCAACGACTCGGTCGTTGATGAGCGCACGCTGCGTGAAATTTACCTGCCGTCGTTCGAGATGGCGGTCAAGGAGGGCGGGGTCAAATGCGTCATGACCTCGTACAATCGCTTAAACGGCGAGTACACCAACGAAAACACCCACCTTTTGCAGGACATTCTCTACGGCGAGTGGGGCTATGACGGCATGGTCGTCACCGACTGGGGCGGCAATAACGACAGGGTCAAGGCGCTTGTTGCCGGAGACAATCTCGAAATGCCGTACTCCGGCGGCGACACCGACCGCTATGTGGCGCAGGCCGTGCGTGACGGCGTGATATCCGAGGAGCTTCTGAACGAGCGTGTCGATAAAATTCTCGACATGATATTCACGACCCGCAAGGCGTTTGACTACAAGCATTACGACAAGCAAGAGCACCATCGGCTTGCTGCCGAGTTTGCCGAGGAGACGGCGGTGCTGTTAAAAAACGACGGCATTTTGCCGCTTACAGGCGGCAGCGTCGCCGTCATCGGTGACTTTGCGAAAACGCCGAGATATCAGGGTGCGGGCAGCTCGCTTGTTAATTCGACAAGGGTCGATAACGCCCTCGATGCACTCAGGGCGGAGGGCGTGCGCATAGTCGGCTTCGAGCCGGGCTATCGCCGTGGCGGCGGACGCAGCTCAAGGCTGTGCGCCAAGGCCTGCGAGCTTGCGATGAGAGCCGAGACCGTGCTGCTCTTCCTCGGACTTGACGAGGGCGGCGAGGCCGAGGGCATCGACCGCAGCGATATGCGTCTGCCCGAAAATCAGCTTGAGCTGCTGACGGCGCTTTCAGCCGTGAGCCGCAATATCGTCGTTATCCTCTCCTGCGGCGGCGCAGTGGAAATGCCGTGGCAGCAAAGGGCAAGAGCGGTCGTGCACGGCTTTCTTGGCGGTCAGGCGGGTGCAACGGCAATGGCGAGACTACTCACCGGCAAGGCAAACTTCAGCGGCAAGCTCTCGGAGACCGTTCCGCTTCGCTATGAGGATATGCCCTCTGCGCCCTACTACCCCGGGCGTGAAAAAACGAGCGAATACCGTGAAGGACTGTTCGTCGGCTACCGCTATTTCGACACGGCGCAAAAGCCGGTGCTCTACCCCTTCGGCTACGGTCTGAGCTACACGCAGTACAGATATTCAGACCTTGAAATTTCCGGCGACACGGTGTCGTTTAATGTCGAAAACACGGGCAAAATGTCGGGCGCAGAGGTTGCACAGCTGTACATTGCGCCGAAAACGAACGGTACATTCCGCCCGGCTCGGGAGCTCAAGGGCTTTGTGCGCATTACACTTGCACCGAAGGAGAAAAAGCGTGCGGAAATTACGCTTTCCGACCGCAGCTTCGCCCTGTGGAGCACGAAGCACGGCGACTGGGTCGTCGAGGCGGGCGAGTATGAGATACTTGTCGGCGCATCGAGCCGGGATATCCGCCTGCACGGCACGGTGACGAGAGATGGCATCACCGAAAAGCTCTATGATGAGCCGGAGCTTGCGCCGTACTACACCGCAGACATCAAGGATGTCCCCGATGCGGCGTTCGAGGCGCTTTTGGGTCGCCCGATACCGCAGCACAATTGGGACAGGGAAGCCCCGTTTGAATTCAACGACTGCGTAAGTCAGGGCGAATACCTCAGGGGCGGGCTCGGCAAGGCGATATATAACGGCGTGCGCCTTGTGCGAAACGGACTGCTGCTTTGCGGCAAAAAGATGGCGGCGAACAACTTCATGTACATCTTGGATGTTCCCTACCGCAACATTGCCCGCATGACCGAGATATTTAACGACGAGCAGGTGTATGCACTTTTAAAGGTCGTCAACCGTGAAAAGGGCGGCGTCCGTGCGTTTATAAATGCGACAAAAGAGCGCAAATTGACAAGAAAGTGATTGTTTTGTCAAAGTTCATATGGTAGAATAACTATATTAAGACCCAAAAAATGATATTGTGGGGGAATTTGTGAGAGTATGAAAGACCTGAAACACATCAGATTTTTTGAGCAGCTGCTAGATCAGGCCAACAACGAGCTTGTCATGCAGGCCAAGGCAGACGGCAAGGTGGCGGTCGGCTACACCTGCTACTATGTTCCCGAGGTGCTGCTCAACTGCGGCAGCGCATTCAGCGTCCGCCTGAGCGCACCCAACACCGGCTCGCTGGATATCAGCCAGTATTACATGACCAGCTTCATCTGCGGCTACGCCCGTGCGCTGTTCGAGCGTGCGTTCGAGGGCGGGTACAACTTCATCGACTTTTACGCCTCGTCCGACACCTGCCAGCAGATGGTGCGTGTGGTGGAGAACTTCCACGAGATGCAGCTCATCGACAATCCAAAGTTCGACTACGGCATCATCGACGCACCGATGAAGGTGTCGCCCCACGGACTTAAGATGTACATAGGTCAGATAAAGGCGCAGTTTCTCGATAAGCTCAGCGCCGAGTACGGCGTCGATGTTTCCGATGAAGCCATCCGCAAGGCAGTCGGGCAGCACAACGAGATGTGCGGCATTTTTGAGGAGATATCGGAGCTGCGCAAGGCGGAAAACCCCGTCATCACGCCGAGAGAGTTCCACATCCTCTGCATCGCAAGCTATACCTGCCCGACCTATCTCATCCTGCCGTACCTGCGTGAAACGCTTGCAGAGCTTAAATGCCGCAAGCCCGATCCCGTGAACCCGTGGAGGGCGAGGGTCGTTGTCGTCGGCAGCGAGCTTGACGACTACGCTTTCTCCGAGATACTCGAAAACTGCCGCTGCTATGTCGCCGCCGACCGCTACTGCTTCGGCGCATACCCCGGCCGCCAGCGCATCGAGCTGAACGACACCGAGGACGCTCTGACGCAGGTGTGCAGAAATTATCTTGAGACAAACCAGTGTCCCCGCTTCATGTCGTCCGAGAAGATCACCGAGCGGCGTGACTATGTAAAGCAGCTTGTCGATGAGTACCATGCCGACGGCATCATCTATCAGCAGGCCAAGTTCTGCGACTTCTGGGGCTACGAGCGCATGCTCAATACGCAGATTATGCGTGATGAGTACGGCGTGCCGACCATCGGCGTTGACCGTGAGTATGTCGTGCGTGGCTCGGGTCAGCTCTCGACCCGTGTTCAGGCGTTCGTTGAAAGCCTGGAGATAAAGAAAATTCAAGAGGGAGGTAAGGCAAAATGACAAAGCGCATGGCAGATAATATGCAGCCGAAAACCGGCATCTACAAGCACCGTGAGTGGCGTGGCCTCAAGGACACCGCCTTTGACTATGCCCAGTGGTGCGTGCTTTGGGGCAAGCTCATCAAGTGGGCGCTCGGCCACCCCATCCAGAACATCAAGGCCGTGCTGCGCTACCGCTGGATGTACACCTACCTGACCGTTCCCTCGTTCTTCGACCGCATCTGCGAGGGTATGCGCGGCGCCGGTCTCAAGGGTGCGAGGTATAACCTCAACTATCTCGCCGATGTTGTCACCAGCCAGTTCGATGTCATTTTCAGCGCCGACATGAACCTGCACCCGGGCAGCAAAAAGGCCGAGGAGCTCAGCAAAAAGATCATCTGTATGGATGAGCTCGTGCCGCAGCTCATGTGCAGAGGATTACCCGACAACCCCGTCATTTTGTATCAGATGTTCCCCGTCTACCTGCCCTCGCTTATCAATCAGCACACCCCCGTGCATTACATCGAGCAGTCGGAGCTGTACGGCCTTCCGGCGGATGTGTGCCCCCTGCCGTCATACGAGGCGGGTGTTGCCATCGAGGACGACTTTCCGAAGATAGGCTGCTGCATGCTCTCATGCAACATGCCCTGCGACGGCAGCATCATGACCACCGCCGTGCAGACCCGCCGTCACGGCCTGCCCGAGCAGCCGATAAACATCCCGCTGCGCTGGCTGCGTGACGATGTGCAGGAGTACGCTGTGGAGGAGATAAAGTCCGCCGTGGAGTTTTTGGAAAAGCACACGGGCAGCAAGTACGACTGGGATAAGCTTAAAGATGCCTGCGAGATTTGGAACGCACAGAACCGGGCGAAGTTTGAAAAGTGGGAGTACAACCGCACGGATATCCCGCCGCACACCGGCGCTACCGCATGGCTGTACCGCATATTCGAGCATCAGGCCGTCTGCGGCGTGAAGAAAGCGCTTGATAACGACATAAAGGTCAACAAGCTGCTTGCAAAGCAGGTCGCCGAGCGCAAGTTCCCCAAGACCGTGCGCTACCGTGCGATCTTGTGGAATACCCCGTGCAACAACTACGCCAACTTCAACAACTGGATACTCAACTGCTGGGGTATCGACAGCGTGTGCGAGATGATAGATATCCACGGCACCGAGCAGATCGACACCTCAAACCGTGAAGATATGCTCTTCGGCATCGCAAAGATGTTCCAGACCTCAACCATGCGTGCCCACACCAAGGGCGGCTACGAGGTCATGGTAGACGACCTGTGGCAGAAGTATGCAGAGTATAACTGCGACATGATAATCCTCTTTGACCAGATATCCTGCAAGGGTGTCGGCGCAATTAACGGTATTTTCGAGGAGGGCGCAAAGAAGCGTGGACTTCTCATGTGCACCGTGCGTCAGGACCTCATGGATCCGACCTCGATAAGCCGCCGTGATATGCGTGCCGATGTCAACACCTTCATGCAGACGGTCATGAACGCCGAGCCGCTCGATCCGTCACTTGTCGATTTTGACGACGACGAATGTTGGTAAAGCATAAGGGGGAATATAAAAATGAAATTTATAAAAACCGCATCGATAGCAGCATTCTCGCTGTTTCTGTTCACTGTGGCGGCGTATTGGTTCAACCTCGACACAAAGCTTGTAAAAGCACTCGAAAAGCCGATGATGAATCATTACAACACCATGCCGAGAGACCACAGACTATGAAAAAAGCTCCCCATTGGGGAGCTTTTTCAATACGCATTAACGCTTCTGATATTCGTTTTTGCTGTAGCCCGACCGGTGAGGGCACCTTAGAGTTAAGTCTGTACATCAACCTATCGGCGCACTGCAAGCTATTCGCAGCTGATTAAACCACCGCAGCCAAAACGACCGGTGCACCGATACCCCGTACCGGGATTCCAAAGGGCGGTTTTTCAATACGCTTTTACGCTTCGTCTAATCGTTATTACCTCAGCCCGACCGGTGACTGCACCTTAGAGTTAAGTCTGTACATCAACCTATCGGCGCACTGCAAGCTATTCGCAGCTGATTAAACCACCGCAGCCAAATCGGCCGGTGCACCGATACCCCGTACCGGGATTCCAAAGGGCGGTTAAGCGCCTTTGGTTGCGTTTCTTTTGCAACTTTTCTTTGGCAAAACAAAGAAAAGTTGGCATAAATCACTCTATCCCCATTGCCCGCTTGAACTTCGGCAGGACGCCGATGCCGTTTGTGCGGTGGGGCGGGAGCTGATAGATATCGTGCCCGGGAAAGTCGTTGCCCTCGATAAGCAGCGGACCGTTATCCGTCACGCACACATCCCAGCCGACTATGCCCACCTGTGGCACGACCTGACCTGCCTTTTTGACCATATCCAGCACCTCATCCCACAGCGGCACCTGAAAGCCCTTGATGGCAACGCCGGTGAGCGGGTGGACATCGTAAAGATTGTGGCTTTTGTCCAGCGCCGGATATATAATTTTTCCACAGTCCTCCTCGATGGGGACGACCATGCCGCCGTTGTTGAAATTATCGACATAGCGGCCGTTGCCGATGCGCAGATACGCCGCCACGACATTGGTGACGCTGCCTTGCGTGAAGGTGATGACACGGCAGGTGTTTACGGAATTGGGGTGCAGCGCCATGAGATCGTGATGCTGCACTACGCACTCCTCAAGTATGACCTGATGGCCGTTTTTGAGGTGCTCGTACAGGTCGCCGTCATATTCTGCGGCGTTTATCTTCTCGATGCCCTTGCCGCACATGCCGTTGACAGGCTTCGACATGAACACGGGGTGCTTTTTCACAAACCCGTCAAACTCCTCCCTCGTGGCGGTGGACATATCCAGCCAGTCACGGTGCATGAATTCGGAAAAGTTCTTTGCGAACTTGAGCTTGTCCTCGATCTCCGGCATGTACTTCGGGTCATTGAAGCGCTTTATAAAGCCGTTGTTTATGCCCCTCGTGACTATCGTCCTGCGCTGAGCACCGTTCAAATTATACATCTCAAACAGGGCATAATCCATGTAGCCTGCCTGATACACAAGGCCGCACCAGACCATGTCGAGGAAGATAAACAGCTTGCACTTGCCGCTTTTTTCGTGCACCTCGTCGATCTTTTGGAAGAACTGCTTATAGTTCATCTCGGCGATGCGGCGGATAAGATATTTCAGTTTGCCCATAGCGAGCCTCGCTTTCAGATTAGTAAACATCATTCTACCACATGCTCGTGAAAAATGGAAGCAATTTCGCCCGATAACAGACTGCGCCCTGTTGACTAACGCTCGGTAGTTTGATACAATCAAGAAGCTGACGGAAGCCGAACTCCTACCGTCAGCTTAATACAGAGGTGATTTATATGGCAACTATAATTGACGGCAAGGCGCTTGCCGCTAAAATATGCGCCGAGGTGGCGACTGAGGCTGCCAAGCTTCCGAGAAAGCCGAAGCTTGCCGCCGTGCTGGTGGGCACAGACCCCGCCTCACAGATATATGTGCGCAACAAGGAGCGTGACTGCGTAAAGTGCGGCATCGACAGCGTGCGCTGCGACCTGCCCGAGGAAACGACGCAGGCAGATCTTTTGGAGCTTATAGACAAGCTCAACGCCGACGAGAGCATCGACGGCATTTTGGTGCAGCTTCCGCTGCCCGGGCATATCGACGAGAGCGTTGTTATAAACGCCATCCGCCCGGATAAGGATATCGACGCCTTCCACCCGATGAATGTCGGCCGCATGATAGTCGGCGAGCCTGCGCTTTGGCCGTGCACGCCGACGGGCATCATGGAGATGTTCAGGGAATACGGCATTTCGCTTGACGGCAAGGTGTGCGTCATGGTCGGGCGCAGCAACATCGTCGGCAGACCCATGGCGCTTTTGATGCTGCGTGCAAACGGCACGGTCGTGTGCTGCCACAGCCACACGCAAAACCTTGCCGAAATGACCCGTCAGGCGGATATATTGGTCGTTGCCGCCGGAAGCCCGAGGCTCATAACCGGCGACATGGTCAAAGACGGCGTCGTCGTCATCGATGTCGCTATGAACCGTGACCCCGAGACGGGCAAGTTTTTCGGCGATGTCGTGTTTGACGAGGTCGAAAAGAAGGCGGCGTTCATCACGCCCGTACCCGGCGGCGTAGGGCCGATGACGAGGGCGATGCTCATGAAAAATATACTGACCGCTGCACAGCAGCACAGGGAGACAGACAAATGAAAAAGAGACTTTTCAGAAGCACAAGAGACAAGAAATTAGGCGGCGTATGCGGCGGCTTGGCGGAGTATTTCGACATTGACCCGACGCTCGTGAGGTTGCTTTGGGCATTCGTGAGCTTGGCATCCATAGGCTGCGGCGTGCTGGCATATTTCATCGCATGGATCATCATACCAGAAAATGATGGAGGGAATTTTAATGAGTAAATCACTCAAAACAGTTCAGGCCGTCTGCAAGGTCTGCAAAGTCCTTGCCGAGATAGCGTTCGTGCTGTTTGTCGTCATTGTGGCGCTGATGCTTGCCACTGCCATTTTCACCGGCACGGGCAATTTCGATGCGCTGCTTCTAAGCGGCGGTGTTGTATTGGACGATATGCTCCAGCAGACCGGTGTAACACAGGATTACATGGTTGCGGTGTTCGTCTGCCTGACCATCATAATCGCTGCGGAAGCCGTCGTTGCGAAGTTTATAAATGTGTACTTCAAGCACGAGCTCAAGGCCGGCACGCCCTTCACCTTTGAGGGCGCAAAGGAGATGCTCCGCCTCGGCATAATCACCATCGCAGTTCCCGTCGGCGCAAGTGTCATCTCGGCTATATACCTGACCGTCGTGACCGCAGACAGCGGCGACTGGAACTTCAGCGTCAAAATTTCGCTCGGCATGGGTCTTATGTTCCTCGCACTCTCGCCGCTGCTCAAGCACGGTACAGAGCTGAGACTGCGTGCGCAGTACGCCGAGGAGAAGCTTGCCGAGAGTAAGCCCGCCGACAGTGAAGAAGATAATTTATAATCCCCTCGTAATGCTGCTTTTGGGGCTTGCCGCCGGAGCGCTGACCCGCCTCGCCGATATCTACACGCAGATACTATGCTCGGTGTTTTCCGAGCTTTCCGTGTGGATACTTGTCGGTGTTGTCATCGTCCTCGGCTGCGACAGCCGCCGCCGTGCCTGCCTTGATATTTTTCTGTTCTGCGCAGGCATGCTCATTACATATTACCTTGTCGCAGAATATACCAACGGTATTTGGGGCTGGAGCTTTGTCTACGGCTGGGCGGCGTTCACGCTGCTCACGCCGGTGCTCGCCTACCTCACATGGTTTGTCAAGTCCGGCGGCGTGTTTGGCAGGCTGATAAGCGTCGGCATAATTCTCGTCACGCTCATCTCAAGCGTGTTCTACGGCGGCCCGCACTTTTACGATATCATCATCTGCCTTGCCCTGGCCTACCTGCTGTTTGTGAAGAAGATACGAGCATGAAAGAAAAAGAGAGCAAAACCGAATATGTGGTCTGCTATGCGGATAGGTACAGACGAAATGAAACGATCATCCTGATACCTATCTACATTGCAATGACAACTTTTTTCGTGTATGTTTTTACAGAGTGTGAAGATTTTTGGCCGATGATTTTTTCTGCGACTTATGCAATTACCTCTCTAATAGTATCTGCAATAGTTGTGAATGACAGCATTTGCACATATACACCGAAGTCAAGGATAGATAAAAACGGCATAGTGTGCACATTCGGCGGGAGATATCTAAAGGGACTGACTTGGGACGAAGTAAATGACATAGTCTGTGTTGAATTTAAGCACTTTGGCGCTGGTCATTCACCTGCGAATTATCTGCTGTTTTCCGGCCATGAATTAACTGCCGAGGAAAAAGATAAAAGCATACGGCTCACAGGCGATAAAAACGACATAATCGTCGTCAAATACAGCTATAAGCTTGTTGACTGGATAAACGAGGTACACGAGTTCACATTCAAGGACGAGATAACACGGGACGGCCACAAAAAACATCCATTGAGCAGATAGGCGCATCGCCGCCTGCTCATTTTTAATTGAATAAAAAGAAAAAATCCCGTTCGGATGAACGGGATTTTTCCTATGTAGGATGTTTATTTCATCGATATGGCGTCGATGGGGCAGTGTCTCTCGCAGACACCGCAGCCGTGACAGTCCTCGGGTCTGGCGAGGAACGAAACATTGTGGATGGGGTTTTTCTCGTTGGGGATAATGTCGATGCAGTATGCGGGGCAGTCCTCCTCGCAGATGCCGCAGCCGTCGCACACGGTGGTGTCGACAACGGGCTTTTTCCACTGCTCCTTGGGGATGAACTTGCAGGCCTTGCCCTCGTTATCGAGGATGCTCTCGTACTCGCAGATATGGCTGCAAGCGCCGCAGTCGATGCAGCGGTTGGGGTCGATCTCGTGCTGCTCCTTCATTTCGCCGGAGATGGCCCTTACGGGGCACAGCTGGGCGCAATCGTCGCAGCCGTTGCATTTATCGGTAATTTTATAAGCCATAATTTACTCCATTCTGCCGCTTATTGCAGCTTACTGATTGCCCTTCCTGATGCCGAGCTTCTTGAGCGCAGCCTCGGAGGGAACGCCGTCCTTGGACCAGCCGCGAACGGCAAAGTACGCCTTCTTGAGCTTGTCGGCATTGTCCTTGGCCTCGACCTCGGTGGTCTCGCCGTCAGTCTCGCTTGCGCCTGCAAACAGGGTGGTCATGTATCTTTCGATGGCGTAGCCGCGCTCGCCGCAGCGAAGGTACTTGCCGAGATTCATCTTCATGCCCACGGCATACTTCATCTCACGGTCGTGATGGAACACAGACAGCGGGAAGAACAGAAGCTCGGGGTGCTTGTTGAGGATGCTCAGCACGGGGCCTAGCTTTGCGACCTTCTTGTTGAACGAAACGGTGATCGGGCTCTTGGGATCGGTAAACAAAACGGCGGGGAAGATGGCGTAGCCTGTGAACGGGCACTGGCCGGTGGCCTCGATGGCTTCGAACAGATCCTCCATGAGCATGCTCAGGTCGGCCTTTGCCTTGGGGCTGCCGCCGTCGATGCGCATACCGAGATTGTCCAGAAATGCAGGGAAGCCGCTGAGCTCGTCGCCGCACAGAAGTGCAAGCGGCTCTTTGGCGGGGACATTGCTCTCGTCGTCGTTTATCTCAACTGCGTGCACGCACTTGATGGGGCAGGAAAGGCAGCCCTTTGCGGTCTCAGCTGCGGGTGCTGTGCAGCCGCCGTCGGTGAGTGCGGGAGTGCCGACGATGCTGGCTGCGCCGAGCTTCGGCAGCTGCTCGCCGGTGATGGGGTGCTCTCTCAGGTAGCTTACCCACTTCTTGTTCCAAGCGGTGGTCTTTTTCCCGTTGCTGACAACGACATGCTTGTTGCCGGAAACGGCGACGGCCTTGAGGTTCTTCCAGCCGAACACTGCGCCGATGCCGGAGCTGCCCTCGGCACGGTCACGGCTGAAAACGCCGGCGTTCTCGCCAAGCTCCTCGCCTGCGGTGCCGATGCCGACGATGCCGCACTTTACACGGCAGCCGTAGTCTCTGTCGAGAAGGTCACGCATCTGCTGCTCGGCGTCTGCCGGGCGCTTGCCCCAGACATCCTCGCTGTCGGCATTGCGGAGAGTGAAGCTGTCGTTATAAATTTCGAGCCATGAATGCTCGGGGCATTTACCGGTGAGAACAAGGGCGTCGTAGCCCGCTCTCTTGAGGTAGTAGCCGAAGGTGCCGCCGCAGTTTGCGGAGGCGACGGTGCCGGTCTTTGCGGAAATTGCGGAAATGTTAAAGCGGCCGGAGCTGGGAGCACCCGTGCCGGTGAGAGGTCCGGTAGAGATAACGATAACATTCTCCTCGGACAGTGCCTCCTCCTTGCCGGTCAGGTGGTCGTAGAGAATTTTGGCGGCCATCGACTTGCCGCCGAGATACAGTTCCTTTTCTTTGTCGCTCCACGGATAGTCCTCGAGCTTACCGGTCGTAAGGTCGAATTTCGCAACTTTATCCATGTATCCGGAATACTTGCTCATTACATCAATCCTTTCAAATTTGCCTTGTGGGCATATCCGCTTTTACGGCTGACCGAAACCGCTTTGTGCGGGCCCCCCCAAAAGAATTAAATTGTTAATTCCTAAACTTAGCTCACTATATCACAAAAAACCAGTGTTTTCAATATACAAACTTGTGGACACTGCTAATATTTTATCATAAAAATACAAGAAAAAGCTCCCCAAAAGGGGAGCTTTAGACTTTATTGCCGCAATCGTCTATCTGCGTCGCACATGGCCTTGCGCAGGAAGAAGGAGCTGAAGACAAACGACACGACCTCGGCTATGAGGAAGCACCACCAGATGTTGTTGACATCGCCGGTGAGGCTCAGAAGATACGCCGCCGGTATGAGGGCAAATATCTGACGCATGCAGCTTGTTATGAGCGAGAACATGCTCTTGTTGAGCGCCTGACACGCAGAGCCGGCTACGATGCAGAATGCCGCAATGGGGAAGTGCAGCGCAATGCGCCGCAGCGCATGCGTGCCGATATCGAGCATCTCCGCCGAGGGCTTGAACGCCGACAGCAGCAGACCCGGCGCAAGCTCAAACAGCGCAAGCCCCGTCAGCATGAACGCTGCGGCAAACATAACGCCGTATTTTATCGTGCGGTGGATGCGGCCAACCTTGCCTGCGCCGTAGTTGTAGCCGATGATGGGGATAAGGCCGTTATTTATGCCGAACACGGGCATGAAGAAAAAGCTTTGCAGCTTAAAGTACGCACCGTACACGGCGACGGCGGTCTTGGTAAACGACACGAGCAGCAGATTCATGATGTAGTTTGTCAGCGAGCCTATGCACATCATGATGATGGACGGGAAGCCAATTTCATAAATCTCGCCGATGATGCGTCCCTTGGGGCGGAAGAACTTAAGCCCGAGCGGGACCTCGCGGTTGCGCTTGAGGTGGAAGAAAAGACCCAGTCCGGCGCCGACGGCCTGACCGAGCACCGTTGCCACCGCTGCGCCCGCCGTGCCCATTGCGGGCAGGCCGCACCAGCCGTAGATGAAAAACGGGTCGAGCACTATATTCGTCACTGCGCCCGCCATCTGCGTCCACATGGAAAGCTTCGTCAGACTCGACGACTGCAAAAAGCGCTCGAAGGTTATCTCAAAATATAAAAACACCGAGCCGATGGAGACTATCTCGAGGTACGAGCCTGCATAGTCACGCACGGCGGCATCGTCTATCTGCGTGTTTACGAACCACTGCGCACCGAACACGCCGAAGGCAAACATCGCCGCCCAGCAGCACAGGCACAAAAACAGTGCGTTGCCCGCAACTCTGCCGGCTCTGTCACGGTCGTTAGCACCAAGCGCACGGGATATGAGGCTTGACACGCCGACACCCGTGCCGGTGGCAAGGCCTATCATGATATTCTGCGCCGGAAACACCAGCGACAGCGCCGTCAGGCAGTCCTCGGACACCTGAGCGACATAGATGCTGTCAACGATATTGTACAGCGCCTGCACGAGCATCGACAGCATTATCGGCACCGCAAGCGTAAGGAGCAGCTTGCCCTCCGGCATCTGCCCCATTCTGGCGGAGCTTATCCCGCCGTTTTTTTCGTTCATTTCAATTCAACTCCTGTTGGTCAGATAGGCGCTCAGACAGGCGTAAAAAATCCACCGTCAGGTGGACTTTTTAACGCTTCGGTTAACTAATTCGCCTGCCATGCCACGCTTGAGCTCGCAGATGCGCAGGAGCCTTTGACGGGTGGCATCGTTCATGCCGCAGTTCATCCAGTCGATGACCATGCCGAAGCAGCCGCACTTGAGATAGTGGATGATGGCATCCTTATCCTCGGCCGACAACGGCGCATCGGGGAAGGCGGTCTCAATATAGGTCGTGACGGTGTAGCGGCATATCTCCCAGAGATAATTTTCGTAAATGTCACGGTTCGAGGACTTGTATATATGCAAAAGAGCCTTCTTATGCTCCACGGCAAAGCCCATGGCGACACGCAGACATTCCTCAATGGAGTCCAGCGAGGGATAGGTGCTTATGATGCGGTCTATCTCGCTTATGAATATCTCCTCGATGAGGGCGGGAATGTCGTCGTAATGATAGTAAAAGGTGTTGCGGGTCATGCCGCAGGCATCAGTGATGTCCTTAACGGTGATCTTGTTTAAGGGGTGCTCGTCGAGCAAGGTCAGAAAAGCGTTGCGGATAGCTTTTTTCGTAAAAGTGGCCATATTTATCCCTCCGATTGTAGAATAACATACAATTTAAAAAATTACAACAAATATGTTCCCTTGCCAAGTGAGGCAAAATGACAAAAAATTCGACAAAATGCGTCAAACTAGGGGTTTACCTGCGCCGTATTATTTGATATAAATAGCGTAATAAACTTTCTGTGGCGGTGAATGAATGATATTTTTGTACCTTGCTTATCTGTTCTTCCTCGGCTCGCTTGCGGGCTGGGTGATGGAGGTTCTCTTCCGCAAATTCCTGTCTAACTCCAATCCCGAGCACAAGTGGATAAACCCGGGCTTCTGCGTAGGGCCGTATGTTCCGCTTTACGGCTTCGGCCTGTGCTTTTTGTACCTGCTTGCCGACTTCGGCGAAAAAAGCGGACTTGTCGCCACGACCGGCGGCACGATAGCGGTGCTCGTCATGATGGCCGCCGCAATGACGGCGGTGGAGTACATTGCCGGTATCGTGAGCTTAAAGGTCTACAACCTGCGTCTGTGGGACTACAGCAACAACTGGGGCAACTTAAACGGCATCATCTGCCCGCTGTTCTCGGCGATATGGGCGGCAATCGGCGCAGCGTATTATTTCCTGCTGCACCCTCTGGTGACGAAGCTTTTGGTGTGGCTTGGCAACAATCTTGAGTTTTTGTTCGTCGTGGGCTTTTTCTTCGGCGTGTTCACCATCGATGTTGTGTACTCTGCGGGCATCGTGACCCGGCTGCGTGCCTTCGCAAAGGAAAACGACATCATCATCAAGTACGAAAACCTCAAGGCGCACATCCGCAAAAATCACGAGCGCTTTGCCAAGAAAACGAACTTCCTGCTGCCGTTCAAGTCGGATATCCCGCTTTCCGAGCACCTCAAAAACGCACACAGCGCCATCGAGCAGATCCGTGCACGGCGTAAGTAAAAATTATTGCTTCCTCCACACGGGGGGAAGCGATTTTTACGAAATTCTATCCCCCCGGGGGGCTTGCGGAGAGACTTTTCGTGTATTAAAATCTTAACAAATTCATTTTGAAAGGATATTTTGCATGAAAAAACTCATTGCCGCATTGCTCGCTTTTGCAATGCTATTTTCCCTGTGCGCCTGCGGCGGCACAAAGGACGACAACAACACCGATGCCGAGACAAGGGTCGTCACCGATGCCTGCGGCAGGCAGGTCACCATCCCCGAGACCGTCAAGTCCGTCATCTGCGTGGGTGTCGGCTCGCTGCGCTTTACCACCTACATGGATGCGCTCGACCTTCTCGTCGGCGTTGAGGAAAACGAGCTGGGCGTGGGCGCTCAGAAGCCCTTTGCGTACCTGCACCAGGATGTGTGGGAGAAGCTTCCCAAGACCGGCAACAACGGCGAAACCTACGACGAACAGATAATCTCCGCTAACCCCGATGTCATCATTGCTCAAATGGACAAGGACACTGCCGACGCTTATCAGCAGAAAACCGGCATCCCCGTCGTGACCATCCCCATGGTCGAGGGCATTCTGGACGATGCGGTGTTTGATATGATAAACCTCCTCGGTGAGGTCTACGGTAAGCAGGATAGGGCAAAGGAGCTCACCGATTACCTCACTGCGATGAAAAAGGATATCGCCGATCGTGTCGCAAAGGTCGACAAGGACAAGACTCCCTCCGTGTATGTCTCCGGCGTGTCGTTTAAGGGCGCTCACGGCTTTGAGGGCACCGAGGCCGGTTACGGCCCGCTTGCCGAGCTCAAGGCAAATAACATCGCCGATGCCACCGGCAAGTCCGGCGCCTTCGACATGGATATCGAGCAGGTGCTCAAGGTAGACCCCGATTATATTTTTGTTGACATGAGCAACCTCGATCTGGTAAAACAACAGTATGCGGAAAACCCGGCGTTCTACAACAGCCTGACCGCCGTCAAGGAAAACAGAGTGTTTTCGCAGATAAGCTTCCGCTTCTGCGCAACGAATGTCGAGCTTGCGCTTGCGGATATGTATTACATGGCAACGGTCATATATCCTGAGGCCTTTGCCGATGTCGACCCCGTTGAGAAGGCAAACGAGATCTTCAAGATGTTCCTCGGCGCAGACGATTTCTATTCGACCCTCAACGAAGCCGGCTACAGCTTCGGACCGGTTGATATCACAAAGTAAACGGAGATAAAAAATGCAGACAGACAGCGCATACGCCAAAAATAAATATAAGAACATCCTTGTTCTTGCGGCGCTTGCCGTGCTGCTTTTGGTGTTTGCGCTGATCTCGTTGAAGTGCGGGTCGTATTCGACCTCGGTCGCAGAGCTTGTACGGGGAGTTTTCGGCACGGCTGACGAGCGCATAAACGCCGTCGTGCAGGGTGTGCGCCTGCCGAGGATATACACCGCCATCGTGTGCGGCGCAGGCCTCGGCGTGACCGGCTGCATCTTGCAGGCGATACTCAATAACCCCCTTGCCTCGGCATCCACACTGGGCATCTCGCAGGGCGCAAGCTTCGGTGCGGCGTTTGCAATAATGGTGCTCGGAGCGGGCACGGCGGGGCTTGCCGACTCCGTTCTGGTGTCGGTCTGCGCATTTGTAAGCAGTATGCTGGTTTCCGTCATCATCCTGGGGCTTTCAAAGCTTCGTGCCATCGGCCCCGAGGCAATGGTGCTTGCCGGCGTTGCGCTCAGTGCGCTTTTTAGCGGTGCGACCACGCTCTTGCAGTATTTTGCGAGCGAGACGGAGCTTGCCTCGTTCGTGTTCTGGACCTTCGGCGATCTCGGCAGCACGACACGCAGCGATATTCTTGTCATCACCGCCGTCGTTGCGGTGTTTACGGTGTATTTCATCCTCAACCGCTGGAGCTACAACGCTCTTGCCGCCGGTGAGCACACCGCCGTTTCCCTCGGCGTGAATGTCGGCAGAACGAGGGTCATAAACATCCTTGCCTGCTCGTTCGTTGCAGCGACCGTCGTGTCGTATATCGGGCTTATAAGCTTCATCGGCCTGTGCGCACCGCACATCGTGCGCAGGCTCGTCGGGTCAAATTACACATGGCTCATCCCGGGCTCGGCGTTCATGGGAGCGGTGCTCATGCTCGGCGGCGACTTGGTCGCCCGCACGGTCATCTCGCCCGTCATCCTGCCCATCGGCGCTATAACCTCGTTCCTCGGTGCGCCCATGTTCCTGTATCTTCTTTTCAAGGGGGGCAGCAAGCGTGCTTGAAGTTAAAGACCTCTCCTTTGCCTATTCAAAAAACGGCAGAAAGATACTCGATGATGTGTCGTTTCACCTCGAGCAGGGTCAGTTCATGGCGGTGCTCGGCAATAACGGCGCAGGCAAGAGCACTCTCATCAAGTGCATCGACAGGATAAATCCCGCCACCTCCGGCAGCGTTCTCGTTGACGGACAGAGCATCGAGCATATGCAGCGCAGAACGCTTGCGCAGTCGGTCGCATATGTGCCGCAGAGCACCCAGCCGACGCATACTCTGGTGTTTGACGCAGTGCTTTTAGGCCGCAAGCCCTATATCAAATGGGGCGTCACCGCCGAGGATGAGCGCATCGTCGCCGAGGTGCTCGATATGCTCAACTTGCGGCACCTTGAGTCGAGGTATCTCGACGAGCTGTCCGGCGGCGAGCTTCAGATGACCATGCTCGCCCGTGCGCTCGTGCAGCAGCCGAAGTATCTGCTGCTCGACGAGCCGACAAGCAGCCTTGACCCGAACAATCAGCACGAGATGCTCCATGTTATCCGTGACATTGCGCAGGAGAAAAATATCGGCGCTGCGATAGTCATCCACGACCTCAATTTGGCCATGCGCCACTGCGACCGCTTTTTGTTCGTAAAGGATGCCAAGGTGTTCTCCTTCGGCGGGGTCGAGACAGTCACGCCCGAGACCATTCAGGCAGTCTACGACCTGCGTGTCGATATCATCGAGCACAAGGGTATAAGAGTAATAGTTCCGTACTGAGGAGGAAATGATATGATAAATAACGAGCTTTGGAAAAAGTGCGCCGAGTTCCACGGCCACGAGTGCCCCGGCCTTACCATCGGCTACCGTGCATCGCTGTACGCCGCCGAGCTTCTGGGTGTCGAGGCAAGCCCCGACTCGGGCGTTAAGTGCGTTGCCGAGACCAACAAGTGCCCCGTAGATGCCGTGAGAGTCATCCTCGGCTGCACCGAGCAAAACGGCAGACTGAGCTTTGATCTCACCGGCGAGATGGCGCTCACCTTCACCGCCCCCAGCGGCAAGTCCGTCCGCTTAGAGCTCACCGACCTCGGCCACGACCTGCCCAAGGCCGAAAAGTTCACCCTCTTCCACGAAGCCCCCGCACAGGATATGTTCAAGGTTTCGGAGCTTTAAAAGAAAAAGACAAAACCGCTCCGCAGGCTCATAACGAGACTGCGGAGCGGTTTTTTCTATCAATAGTTGTTGTACTTAAAAAACACACAGCGGAAGAAATTGATGATAAGCGAAAGCAAAAACCGTATCATAGCATGCCCCTGTATTCATCGGTGAGAATAAGCTCGCCACGCCCGTTCACAGCGATGCCCGCCCATTCCAAAATTGCCGCTAGAACGAACACAGGGTCGTGTATGGAGTCACCTTTTTTGTGCCCCATGTGCAGCGCAGCAGCGCCGACTACCGTGTTTTCCTCGCAACCGGTCTCGCCGAGCTTGAAGTTTCTGCCGTTACCTTTTTTCGCTTTGCCGTCCTGCTTTAGAAGCAGCTCGACTATCGCATCAAAAATGCCGTAGTCAAATACAGGGCTGGTGGGAAGCTTGTCGCTCGTAAAGGTCTCGCCGTCGGGCTCAGCATACACCTCGCAGGGAAGCCCCCTTGCGGTGAACACCGTGGCGTGGCCGCCGTGCTCTTTGAGCTTAGCTTTAACTATGTCGGACGCACGGCTGCTACTGCGGTCGACATTTAGTCGGCTTAGGTCGATTGTCTTGGGCTCAGCGCATTTTTCTTTGCCGCCTAGGTTCAGCGCATCGAGCAGCTCGTCCAGCTTCTTTTTTGCGGTCGGGTAAGAAATACTCATTTCCGACTGCACCTCTTTCAAATTTCCTCTTGCCCGCAAAAATGCGAGCAAAAAACCGTTTTGCTCGTCGCTGAGCTTGTCGAAAGTGCTCAGCTCAAAACTACTTTTAAACTCCATGCCGCAGTCGGGGCATTGCAATGTGCTTATCACAAGTTCGCCGTCACAGCTTGGACACTTTGAAATTAGCCGCTTCATTACTATCACCTCTGAGGATAGAATAACACTAGACAAGCGAAATGTCAACATAGACATTAAAAATATTTAATACTATTTATAAATAGATGGCGTCTAAAACTTCTTGGATGCTCTTTTTACATCCCTTTTGTTGACCAATTGGTAAATTTGTGGTAGCATTTGCGCTGAAAGGTCGTGTGGTCATGGATAAAAACGCAATCAAAATTCACATTCTGCACTGCGGAACGATAACGATACCGGCGAACATGGCGTATATAAAAGACAGCGCACTCAAGCGGGTGACGCTCCCTGTGAGCGTGTATCTCGTCGAGCACCCCGTGCACGGCAAAATTCTGGTCGAGACCGGGCTGTCGGCTGACTGCAATGAGGTCATGCCCAAGTACCTGCGGGACTTTTACCGGCCGCAGGTCGAAAAAGGTCAGACCGCCAAAGAGCAGCTTGCGGCGATGGGGCTGAGCCCCGAGGACATTGACCTTGTGCTCATAACCCACAACGATGTTGACCACACCTGCGCCCTCAAGGACTTTGCCGGCAGGGCAAAGCGCATCGTCATGGCCGAGCACGAGTATTTCTGGTCGTGCCGCACGGTCTACCGTGTCCGTCAGGTGTGGGACACCTTTATGCCGTACAAGGATATCATCGAGCGCCCGTTTTATTTCGGCACGGCGCAGGGACCCATAGGCCGAGGCTTCGACCTTTTCGGCGACGACAGCGTTTTGTGCATCGCCTGCCCCGGCCACACCGACGGGCAGATGGCGGTCATGATAAACAAAGCACCGTCAGGCCGCTTTGTAAACGCCGCCGACGGTATTTACGGCAACGAATTTGCGATCCTCGCCTCCGATGTCGCTTTCTCGCAGCGCAACATCGACGATCTCGTTATCCCGGGCTACGGCTTTGCCCGCAAGCGGCAGCGCAAGTCGATAGAGTGGCTCAAAAAGATACAGCAAGACCCCAAATGCGTGGGCGTTTTCTGCTCCCACGACCCAGATGTGAAGCCGCAGACGATTGAGTATTGACAAATCGACCACAATGCGGTATTTTATATTTACCAAGCGGTAAATTATAATTACGGAGGACGAAAAGATGGGCTTTGATCTTAAAAAGGAAGCAAAGTTCTTGAGCACCCGTATGGATGACAAGACCGCAGCTTCGGTAGGTTTGGCGAACATGATGGCGCTGGGCGCAACGCTTGCGCATGACGGCGACCATTTCTATCAGGCGTTCAGGTGGAAGTACAAAATTCCGCTCCAGCTGCTGGCGATAAACCTCGCCGTGTATGTCATGCCGGCTATCAGCACATTTCTCACGAAAAACAAGCGCGCCTCGGCGACATGGCTCGTCATGGCCGAGGGCATCATCACAAGCGCCGCATTTTTGAAGGTGCATCTGTGGAAGCCCACGACCGATGTCTGGGGCGCATGGAACTACAACTACTTCAAGCTCAACAAGGGCGTTATGCACGAGGGTCAGTGGCTTCAGGGCATCAACTGGATAGACTGGGCGCTGCTGTTCATTCTCCCCGTCATGTCGACGCCGGCGTTCATCCTCGCAAACAAAAATCGCAAGGAGCTCGAAGCTCAGGCGGCAGAAGAATAAGATCGAACAGGAGAGGCTGCCGCTTCTCCTGTTTTTCGTATGAGGTGATACGGCATGACGGATATATCACTAAAAATTTTGGATATGGAGTGCGCCGCCTGTGTGCGCAGATTAGGCAAGGTCATCTCGGCGCAGAAGGGAGTAGCCCGTGCGGAGATAAACTTCGCTGCCTCGACCGCCGCCGTGTCCTATGACGAGGGCGTGACGGACATTGCAATGATAGCCGCCACCGTCAGAAAGGCGGGCTTTCGTGTCCCCGTCGAGGAGCAGGAGCTCATCCCCGAGGGCGAGGTGCCAGAGGGGGTCGCCGATGCATTGAGCTCGGTGTTCGGCGTGAAGTCGGTGACGATAGCCGACGGCAAGATAACGGTGTGCCTGTGGCCTGTTGACATTCAGGCACGGGAGCTTGTTGCTGCGTGCGCAGACTGTGGCTGCACGGTCACGGCGGGCGAGCGCCGTGGCGGCGACTTAGATCAGGAGCTTGATAAGCGCATGGGGCTTCTGCAAAAGCTTTTAGGCTCTGCGGCGGCGACCTCGCTCTTGATGCTGGAGCTGCACCCCAAGGCGCAGTTTGCCGTTGCGACGGCGCTGCAATTCGGCCCGGGCAGGTATTTTTACAAGGGCGCACTGCGTGACCTGCGCAACCGCAGCTTCGGCATGGACACGCTCATCTCGCTGTCCTCAACGCTCATTTACCTGTACAGCAGCCATGTCGCATTTACGAGAAAGCGAAATTTCACGCTCTATTTCGGCTCGGACGGCGTGCTGCTGTCGCTGATTCTGTTCGGCAAATACATCGAGCAGATGGCAGCCGGCGAGGCAAACGGCGCAATACGCAAGCTTTTGCACCTCCAGCCCAAAACGGCGGCCGTGCTCGTTGACGGTGCGGTCACGGAAAAGCCCGTGGACGGCATCGTGCACGGCGATATAGTCTTGGTCCGAGCGGGCGAGCGCATCGCCGTTGACGGAACGATAATGCAGGGCGACTGCGCCGTTGACGAATCGATGCTCACCGGCGAGAGCCTGCCCGTTGACAAGCACCCGGGCGACAAGGTCATCGGCGGCAGCCTGTGCCGTGCCGGCGCAGCCAAGGTGACCGCCGAGGGGCTTGGCAAGGACTCCGTTTTGCAGCAGATAGTCGCCGCCGTCAGGTGGGCGCAGTGCGAAAAAGCGCCGGTGCAAAAATTTGCAGACTCCGTTGCGGGCTGGTTCGTACCCGCCGTCGTTGCCGCCGCTGCGGCGACCTTTGCGCTGTGGTTTAAAAAATTAAGGCCGCACGACCTTGAAAAGGCGCTCGTGACCTGCTGCGATGTGCTGTCGGTCGCCTGCCCCTGCGCCTTGGGACTCGCCACGCCCACGGCGCTCATGGTCGCCTCCGGTGCTGCCGCCGAAAACGGCGTGCTATATAGCTCCGGCAGGTTCATCGAAAATGCCCGCAAGGCCGACACGGTCGTGTTCGACAAAACCGGCACGATAACCAAGGGAAGCCCCGAGGTAACGGAAATTTTAAGCTTAAACGGCATGGACGAGACGGCGCTTTTGCACCTTGTCGCCTCTGCCGAGGCCATGTCCGACCACCCGGTCGCCAAGGCGGTTGTCGCCCACGCAAAGAGCGTGTTCGGCGACTTTGCGCCCGACCCGGCAACGGACTTTGAAGCGGTCGCAGGCAGGGGCGTTAAATGCACGATAAACGGCAAAGCGCTCATCTGCGGCAGCAGGAGGTTTCTCGCCGAGAACGGCGTGGACGCGGCGAGCTTGCCCGAAGGCACGGGCACCGAGGTCTGCGCAGCGTATGACGGCGTGCTCGTGGGGCTTCTTCGGGTCGCCGATGTCATAAAGCCCGAGGCACGGGAAGTTGTCGAAAAGCTCAAGGCGAGCGGCAGGCAGGTGTGGCTCGTCACCGGCGATAACGAGCAGACCGCTCGGGATATCGCCGCCGAAGCGGGGATAGAGAATGTCAAAGCCAATGTCCTGCCAACGGAAAAGGCGGATATCATCGCCCGGCTCAAGGCCGAGGGGCGCACCATCTGCATGGTCGGCGACGGCGTGAACGACACGCCCGCACTCGCAGGTGCCGACTGCTCGGTCGCCATGGGCAGCGGCTCGGATATAGCCATCGAATCGGCGGGCATACTCCTGCCGTCGGGCGATCTGAAGAAGCTGCCCGAGGTGTTCGGGCTCTCGGAAAAAACCATGCGGGTCGTGAACCAAAACCTCCGCTGGGCGCTTGTGTACAACGCCCTGAGCATCCCGATCGCCGCCGCCGGAGTGCTGCACCCGTCAATTTGTGCGACCTCCATGTCGCTCAGTTCAATTGGGGTGCTGCTTAATTCACTAAAGCTGCAAAACGGCAGGAAGGAGAAACGGTGGAAGAAAAAACGCTGAAAACCTATGTAAAGGGCATGTACTGCGCACAGTGTCCCGAGCTTATAATCTGCGCACTATTGCAGCTGCGGGGCGTCATCGACGCCGATGTCGAGTATTTTAAGTCGCTCGTCACGGTGCGCTTTGACCCCGATATCGTCACCGAGGTGCAAATTTTTGCAGCCCTCGATGATGCCGGCTATCCGCCGTTTGAACGCAGGCCGAGTGTCGCCGAGAGGCTGGCGGCAAAGCTTGCGCATGCGTTCGACAGCTGTCGGGGAGAGTAAAATGAGCACATTTGAAACTAAGGTGGACGGCATCGTCTGCCCGAACTGCACCTATGATATCGAGCGAATTTTAAAGCGCCTTGACGGTGTAAATTCGGTCAGGGCAAGCTATGTAAAAAGCGAGGTCGCCGTCGAATTTGACCCCGAAAGGGTCAGCGAAGCGGAGATAGAAGCGGCGCTTGCAAAGCACGGCTTCCCCATCGGCAGGGGCAGAAAAAACCTGCTGTGGAATTTGTTCGACATTGCTTGCATCGCAGCGCTGTACCTTGCGCTGACGGCGTTAACGCAGGCGGTGAGCATGCCCGAAGTCGGCGAGGGAATGTCGCTGGGGCTCGTGTTTCTGACGGGGCTACTCGGCGGCGTGCACTGCATCGGAATGTGCGGCGGCATCATGCTCACGCAGCACAACGCCCTTGCGTATAACGGCGGCCGCATGGTCGGCTACACGGTCATGGGGCTAATTTTCGGCGCAGCGGGCAGCTATATCATTTTCAGCATGCAGCTAAAAAGCGCCGTGTTCATCGTGGCGGGGCTTTTGGTCGTGCTCATCGGACTTCGCATGTGGGGCGTGCCGTTCCTGCGCCGTCTGCGCCCGGGGCTCAATTCGCCCTGCGGGTTTCGTGGCACGCCGTTTATAGTCGGGCTTCTGACGGGCGTCATGCCCTGCGGCATGCTGTCGTCAATGTGGTTTCTCGCCGCCTCGGCAGGCTCGGCCGCTTTGGGTGCGGCGCTGATGCTCGTGTTCGGCCTCGGTACTAGCGTTTGCATGCTCGTGTTCGGCCTGCTCGGCGATGCGCTGACACGAAAATATAACAAATACATCCTCAAAGTGAGCACCGTCCTCATCATCACTATGGGTCTCATGCTCGCCGTCAAGGGCATTAAAATGCTGTGACTTGACCCGCAGCCACCAACGCCCCTGTGCATATCGCACAGGGGCGCTTTTCGTCATTATGTATAAAAACGGCAGTTGCTTTTTGTGGCATTTTACGGCTGGTTTTGATTGACAGACGGTGGGAACGATTGTAGAATATTACACGAGGATCGATTTGTACAGGCAGGTGAACATACACCGAGCCGTGCAAGCGGCAATTCAATAAATAACAAGGAGAGAGAACATGAAGAAACGAATATTGAGCTTCGTCTTGGCGCTGTGCTTTGTGTTTACGCTGATTCCGGCAGCCTTCGCCGATTCGGAAACGCCAAACGGTGTCTGCGGTGATAACCTCACATGGGTGCTTGCCAACGGAGTACTGACCATCTCGGGCAAAGGTGAGATGGATGGTTGTGATTTTTCTGCACCATGGCATGACTACACAGATGAGATAACCAAGGTGGTTATTACACAAGGAGTTACCAGCGTAGAAGCGCGGGCGTTTGCTGACTGTCCTAATCTTAAGACTGTAGTGCTTCCTGAGGGAGTTGAAGACATTGAAGGGTCTGCTTTCCAAAATTGCACTAGCCTTGAAAGCATCATATTTCCCAATAGTCTGAAAAGTATTGGGTATAGTGCATTTGACAGCTGTGTCAGTCTGACAAACATTACGCTTCCTAATAACCTAGAGATCATTGGTGTAGCTGCGTTTTATGGTTGCGATGGGCTTAAGAGTATTACAATTCCAAGCAGCGTTACCATGACAAATGAAGCTTTTGGAGGCTGCACCGGTCTCGAAACCATTAATGTAACGGCTGACAACAGTACCTATTCCTCTGAAAACGGCGTGCTATTTAATAAGAGCAAGACCGCACTCATCACCTATCCCGCAGGAAAAACGGATGCGGCATATGTTATCCCGAGTAGTGTTATTGATATAGAGAGAGGTGCATTTGCATATAGCCAAGTAAAAAGAGTAACAATAGCCGATAGTGTAAAGAGCATAGGAGCTAACGCATTTGGTACCTGCGCAAATCTGGAAAATGTTGAGATTCCGGATGGAGTCACAAGTATTGGTGGTGGCGCATTTCAGTGGTGCAGCACGCTCAAAACGGTGACAGTGCCGAACACCGTCTCCAAAATTACTTATTGGACTTTTTTGGGCTGCGAAAGCCTAAAAAGTGTTACTGTTCCAAGCAGCGTCAAAACCATAGAAACCGGAGCGTTTTGGGGAAACAATAGCCTTTCCGATGTGTACTACAAAGGAACCTCTGCACAGTGGAACGCAGTGGAGATCGTCAAGGACACCAACACGGCGCTCGACAAGGCGACCGTACACTTTGAGGAGCACACTCACAGCTACACGACCGCCGTTACCGCACCGACCTGCACCGAGGATGGCTACACCACCCACACCTGCGCCTGCGGCTACAGCTACAAGGACACCTACACTAAGGCCCTCGGCCACAGCTACAAGAGCGGCAAGTGCACCCGCTGCGGCGCAGCGGATCCGAAGTACATCGCCGCCCCCGCACTCAAGATAACCACCGTCTCCGGCCACCCGAAGATATATTGGAACTCCGTTGACGGCGCATATAAGTACTGGATCTATCGCTCGACAGACGGCAAGAACTTCAAGTACTACGACAGAACGAGCAAAACCAGCTACACCAACAATGCGACCAATGTCGGCACGCTGTATTACTACAAGGTCAAGGCGGTCAAGGCCGTCGACGGCAAGGATGTCGCCTCCGTGTACAGCAACACGAGGAGCATCCGCTGCAAGCCCGCAGCTCCGAAGCTGACGCTCACACGCTCGGCAGGCAAGCCGAAGCTGAGCTGGAATTCGGTCAAGGGTGCCGATAAGTACTGGATCTACCGCTCGACCGACGGCACGAACTACAAGTACTACGACAGCACGACCAAGACCACCTACACCAATAATTCCACCACAATTGCACAGCGCTACTGGTACAAGGTCAAGGCCGTCAAGGTCGTAAACGGCAACAACTACGCATCCGTCTACAGCAACTCCGACTTCGTGTGGGTCTCCACCAAGGCGCCGACGCTTAAGATCACCACCTACAAGGGCGATCCGAAGATCACATGGAACTCCGTTTCCGGCGCAAAGCTCTACTGGGTGTTCGTCTCGACCGACGGCAAGAACTACTACTTCCTCAACGAGACCAAGAATACGAGCTACATCGACAAGAATGTCAAGGCGGGCAAGAAGTATTACTACAAGGTGCAGGCCGTTGCACTGTATAACGGCACTTTCGCCATCCCCTCGGCCTACAGCTACCCCGTCTCAATAACCGCAAAGTAAATCCGGCAAGATAAACCCACAACGCCCCCGTGTCTCCACGGGGGCGTTTTTCGTCATTATGTATAAAAACGGCGGTTGCTTTTTGTGGCATTTTACGGCTGGTTTTGATTGACAGACGGTGGGAACGATTGTAAAATATTACACGAGGATCGATTTGTACAGGCAGGTGAACATACACCGAACCGTGCAAGCGGCAAATCAATAAAAACCAACAAGGAGAGAGAACATGAAGAAACGAGTATTAAGCTTCGTCTTGGCATTGTGCTTTGTGCTGACCCTGCTTCCGGCAGCCTTTGCCGATTCAGCCCCCACCAGCGGCACCTGCGGCGATAACTTGACATGGAGGCTCAACGGCAGCGTGCTGACCATCTCGGGCAAAGGAGAGATGGATCATTATGCATCTTGGAATAAAGCGCCTTGGACATCATATACTGGTAGGATAATTACGGTTGTAATCGAGCCGGGCGTTACAAGCATTGGAGACTGGGCATTCATAAATTGCTCTAATCTCAAATCAGTTTCTATTCCAGACGGATTAACGACGATCGATAGCATGGCGTTTGATGAATGCACAAGGCTCGAAACAATAACGATCCCTGACACAGTCACCCATATAGATGGGTATACTTTCCGCTTATGCAGTGCGCTTAAGTACATTGAACTTCCAAGCGGGATCACAAGTATTGATTACGGGACATTTGAAGGCTGCGGAAACCTCAAAAGCATCAGTATACCGTATGGTGTCATATCGTTTGAAAGTGTGGCGTTTAAAAATTGCGGCCGAATGAAAAGCATAACTATCCCTGCCACTGTTACTAGCTTTGGCACCAATGTGTTTGAGGGCTGCAGTGCTCTAAAAGACATATACTATTCCGGCACAGAAGAGCAGTGGGAAGAAGTAAAGGAGGAAATAGGTCCTTATTATGAATATATAGAGGACGCAACGATTCATTACAACATTAAGATGGGCCCCAAAGCCCCTGGACTTAAGATAACCACCTCAGCGGGCAAGCCGAAGCTCTCTTGGAACGCAGTAAACGGGGCGGTCAAGTACTGGATATACCGCTCAACCGATGGGGTGAACTTCAAGTACTACGACAGCACAACATCGACAAGCTACACCAATAAGTCTACGAGCGTTGGTACTACCTACTACTACAAAGTGAAAGCGGTTGGCATAGACGGTGCGACCTCAGACTTTAGCGTCTCCAAGGGCATCCTGTGCAAGCCCGCGGCACCGACCGTGAGCATCAATCGCTCTAACGGCAAGCCTAAGCTGAGCTGGAAGGCCGTTTCGGGTGCTACGAAGTATTGGATATATCGTTCTACCGATGGCGTGAACTTCAAGTATTGGGACAGCACGACCAAGACCAGCTACACCAACTCCGGCGCAGCATCGGGTACGAAGTACTACTACCGTGTCAAGGCAGTTGCAGTCGTGAACGGCAAGAATGTCGTTTCCGCAAACAGCAGCACAAAGAGCTTGTTCACCTCGCTCGCAAAGCCCTCGGTCAGCATCACCACCGCAAACGGCAAGCCAAAAATTACATGGAAAGCTGTTACTGGTGCTGATAAGTACTACATCTACCGCTCCACCGACGGCAAGAACTTCAGCTACTGGGATAGCACGACAAAAACAAGCTATGTAAACACCGGCGCAAAGAAAAACACCAAATATTATTACAAGGTCAAAGCCGTCTGCGCATCGAACTCCAACGCAAACTCCGCACAGAGCGCCACTGTCAGCATCAAAGCAACTAAATAGAGCAAAAACCCCACAACGCCCCCGTGGAGACACGGGGGCTTTCAGCAACAAAAAAGCACCCCGAGGTTCGGGGTGCTTGATTTTATATCACTTATCATTTGGAGTTTTTGCGGGCTTCTTCGAATTTGCGGAGGGCTTCCTCGTACTCACGGCGGGCGGCCTCAAAGTCCTGCTGGCGGGTCTCCTCTTCCTTGCGGCGAGCTTCCTGCTCCATGCGCTCGGTTTCCTCGTTAAGGCGCTTGGTCTGCGCCTGCATGCGTGCGACAAGGTCGGCGGGGATTGCGCTGTCGACTACGGTCGGCTCGTCGGGAGCGGCGGTGGGCTCGGGCCGGATGACCTTCTCCTCGGCAGCGGGTGTTGCGGGTGCGGGAGCTGCATCTGCGCTGCCCCAGCCGTTATCGTCATCGTCCTCGTCGGTCTTTTTGACACGGCGGGGCTTTTCCTTTTTCTCGGGCTTTGCCGCCTTCACCGCTGCAGGAGCGGCACCGGCAGGCACGGCTGCGGGCGCAACGCCTCGCTTATACGCCTTGGTGCAGACGATGCAGACGATGACCGCAAGCAGCGCTGTGACCAAGATCGCCATCATTGCGGCAAATTGCAGCGAGCCGTCGCCGCTGCCGTCCTCGAGGGCGTACACGAAGTAGCGGTAGTCGTTGACATAGCCGTAAATGTTCAGCGCTGCGGCGCTCAGGGCGGCGGCGCAGGCGAGAACGAGTGCGGTCACGAGCGTCGGGAGCTTGGGGCGGAACGCAACGATGATGCCGACCGCACCGGCGACAAGGCCGATGACGGCGAGTATCCTGAGCAGCGAATAAAGCTGCTGGCGCAGAGCCAGCTCCTGCTGGACGCTGTCGGCCTCCTCCTCGACATAGGCGCTTGCGGCGGCGAGCACCTCATCATAATCCCCTCTGTCGGTGACCTTTTCGGCAATGCCGTCGTTTGCAAGCAGAATTTTTATGCCTGCATCGACTATCTCCTGCGCATCCTCCATCTCCTCGAGATTTTGCAGGTCGTTTGCCATGGCGGCGCTGTTGCTTGCCATCTTGCGCTTGCCTGCTGCAAGCTGCTCGGCAGCGTCGGCAAGCTGAGCCTTGCCGTCATCAAGCTTGGCCTTGCCTGCTGCAAGCTGCGCATCGCCGTCGTCAAGCTGCTTTTTCGCAGCGGCGAGCTGCTTCTTACCGGCGGCGAGCTGCTCTTTACCGGCGGCAAGCTGCTCCTTGCCGTCAGCCAGCTGCTGCTTGCCCTCCTCGAGCTGAAGCTCGGCGTCAGCTATCTGTCTGTCGGCATCGGCCAGCTGCTGCTTTGCGGCATCATATTCGTTAAACAGCTCCGTCACGGTCTTGTTGTAGCCGAGCGAGCGGAGCAGGATATTCAGTCCGACCTCGGTGTAATTGCCGCCGGTCGTGCCGTGCAGCTTGTCGTAATAGGGCTTTGCCTTGTTGTAGATAGGCGTGACCTCGTCGAGCTTCGCCTGACCCTCGTCACGCTGCTTTTTTGCCTTGTCCAGCTGCTCCTCACCGTCGGCTATCGCCTTTTCGCCGTCGGCTATCTGCTTCTCGGCATCGGCTATCTTCTGCTCCTTCTCGGCGATGAGCTTTTCGGCGGCGGCGTAATCGGCCTTGCCCTTATCAAGCTGCGCCTTGGCGGCGTCATACTCCTTCTGACCCTTGTCAAGCTGCGCCTTGCCCTCGTCATACTGCTTCTGACCGGCGCTTATCTTGCTGCTGCCGTACTTATCGGTGACAACGGCTTTGGCGAAGTTCTTGGCGGCCTTGTCGCCGCCATTGCCCTTTATCTCGTCATAGCGCTCGGAGATGAGGGCTATCGAGTCACGGATGTCGTCATTTTGCAGATTGGACCTGCGCAGGATGCCTGTTATATCCTCGAGACCGGCGGCAGCGGCGAAAAAGCCGAATACCGAAGCGATCACAAGGCAGATGCTGATGACGGCCAGTGCGATTCTTTTCATTTATTTTCTTCCTTTCTCGTAAACGAACAAGCGATCCCCCGATTTACTTGCCCGCCGTATGCTTGCGTGCGACCTCCTCGAAGTCATCCTCGAAGATGGGCGGTACACGGAAATGAATTTTCTTTGCAAATGTCGTTTTCTTTATAAACTTATCGCCCCACAAGAGAAGCTGCGGCAGGACGAACATGACGAGCAGCAGCGAGATGAATGTGCCTCGGCCGAGTGCGATGCCGATATCGGAGGTGATGGCCTCGGTGGACAAAAATCCGATGAGCAGACCCGCAATGGCAAGGATGCTGCCGGAGGTGATGAGCGTGGGCAGAGCGCCGTTGAGTGCGGCGGTTATCGACACACGCTTGGAGTTATGCTGCCGTAGGGTGATGTAGCGGTTTGAAACGACGATGGCGTAGTCGATATTTGCGCCCATTTGTATAGCCGTGACGATGAGGTAGCCGACGAAGAATATCGGCTCGTTCGTCACATACGGCCAGGTGAAGTTTATCCAGATGCTGCCCTGGATGACCGCAATGAGCAGAACGGGAAGTCCGGCCGAGCGGAAGGTGAACAAGATCACGATGACGACGAACACGACCGAGAGGATGCTGACCATGGCATTATCCCTCGTGTAGGTTTGCTCAAGGTCACGGGAGCAGGTAGCGTCACCTGCGACATATATCGTGCCGTCGTAATACTTTTCGGCGATGTTGTGAATTTGGCCGATGAGATCATACGACTGCTGCGACTGCACATCGGTGTCGCAGTACACCAGCATGCGGCTGTAATCGGGGCCTTGGAGCTGCGCTTTGGCATCGGAAAGCTGAGAGTTAAGATCCTCTATCATGCTCTTCTGCTCGGCCGTGACCTCAACATCGCCCTTTTCCACGACCTCGTACAGGAAGGAAAACAGGTCTATCATCCGCACCTTGTAATTGTGCAGATCCTCGCCGACCTGCTTGTAATCGTCATGCGATGCGCCGTAGTAGGCAAACAGCGCCGAGGCAGTCATTTCGTCAAGCCCTGCGATATCGCAAAATTCGTCTATCGTGAGCTTGTCGGTGAGCTTATAGCCGCCCGTCACCTCGGTTATGGCGATGCCCTGAACGGAGGTTACATGATCAAGCTTCGCTATCTCCTTGAGCATATCCGCCTCGGCCTGATAGTCGCCCGTCGGGACGACAACGGCCATCATGTTGCTGTAGCCGAAGGTGTCGTTTACCTCGGCACGGGCAAGCTGCCGGTCGTTGAGGTTAAGGGGCATTGCATCGGAGTAATTATATGAAAACGGGCAGTGCAGCGCACAGTAGCCGCACACGATGAGCACAACGGCGAGTATCGGCGGGACGATCTTCCTCGTTTTCCATGCAAAGCGGCCGGCAAAGTCAATGTGCGGGATGACGCTGCGGTGGCGGGTCTTGTCGATGGCCTTGTTGAAGGTCAGAAGAAGCCCCGGCATGAGAAGGAACACCGACAGCATCGAAAGCAGGATCGATTTTATGAGCACCCGCCCGAGGTCGCTGCCGAGACCGAACTGCATGAACGCCATGGCGGCAAGTCCGCCGATGGTCGTGAGGCTGCTGGAGGATATCTCGGGAATGCCCTTTGTAAGGGCGTCTATCATTGCCTGCCTCGGCTCGGAATGCTGCTTTTCCTCGGCGAAGCGGTTGCACAAAATGACGGCGTAGTCAATGGCAAGCGCAAGCTGAAGTATAAGCGTCACAGCATTGGAGACATAGGAAATTTCCTTAAACAAAAAGTTTGTTCCGAACTGTAAAAGCGCCGCCGCACCGAAGGTCACGAGCAGCACCGGCACCTCCGCAAAGCTGCGGGAGGTCGCAAGCAGAAGAAGGATGACTATGACGACCGATATTATGCCGACGACCAGCATCTCGCTTACTATCTGCACCGAGGGGTTATAGCCGACCTGCGTGTCGTAATACACCGTGTAGTCGGACAGAATGTCCTCTATATCCTCAAGGGCGCTTAAGCTGGCCTCGTCATTGTCGCCGCCTGCGAAGGTGACGGAGAACATCGCACGGTTTTTGGTGTAATGCAGGCTCGAATCGTCAAAGCTCACGGACCTCGCACCGTCAACGGCGGCAATGTCGTGGTATAGCTCCAACGCATCGGAATAGCTTATGTCCTCGACCATGATCCTTGCGGTGCTGTAGGTCGTAAACTGCTTGTCCATAACGCCGAGCGCCTGACGGGTCTCGGAATTTTCCGGCAGGAAGGTGTAGAGGTCGGAATTGACCTTGACCAGCCCCGAGGTGAATATTGAAAGCACCGTCGCCACGGCAAAAATTATCATTATTAACTTTCGCCTGTCGACGATAAAGGTCGCTAATTTGCGCATACTAAAGCCCCAAGTTCAAAAATATTACACTACCAACAGATATACCTTTACATAATATAATAAAATGCCGATTTATTCAAGATGCAGAAATGACTTTAATATAAAATTAACAATTATTTTTCCGCATCGCTTGAAGTATCGGTAATATCGTTATATAATACTTAAACCTGTTTTATATCGGAGGGATACGCCGTGGTATCACTGCTGTCCAGAATTTTCATAAAAAACCGTGACGATGTGACCGATCCCGCTGTCAGGAAGGCCTACGGCAGCCTGTGCAGCGCATTGGGCATCGTTTTGAATGTCCTGCTGTTTGCGGGCAAATACATTGCGGGAGCCGTTTCCGGCTCTATCGCCATAACCGCCGATGCATTCAACAACCTGTCAGACGCAGGCTCGTCGGCGATATCGCTCGTGGGCTTTCATCTGTCGAGCAAAAAGCCGGACCTTGATCACCCGTTCGGCCACGGCAGGCTTGAGTATATCTCCGGTCTTTGCGTTGCAGCGCTCATACTCGTCATGGGCGTGGAGCTTCTCATAAGCTCGGTACAAAAGATAATAACACCCGAGCCTGTCGAAACTGGTCTGCTTCCGGCGGCGATATTGATAGTTTCCATCGCCGTCAAGGTCTATATGTCGGCGTATAACCGCTCTGTCGGCAAAAAGATTTCGTCGTCGGCGATGCAGGCAACGGCGGCCGACAGCCTGTCGGATTCCATTGCGACTACGGTCGTTTTGCTGAGCATGGGCGTGAGCTATTTCTTTGATGTGAACATTGACGGCTATGCCGGTGTGCTCGTTGCGCTGTTCATCCTCTGGGCAGGCGTCGGCGTTGCACGAGACACGCTCTCGCCGCTGCTCGGTCAGGCGCCCGATCCCGAGCTCGTGCATAAGATAGAGGATATCGTTATGAGCCGTGAGGAGATAATCGGCATGCACGACCTCGTCGTGCACGATTACGGCCCCGGCAGGCTCATGATTAGCCTGCATGCCGAGGTCGACGGCAGGGGAGATATCTTTGAGCTGCACGACGCCGTTGATACCGTCGAGCGCACGCTGGCATCTGAGCTCGGCTGCGAGGCCACGATACATATGGATCCCGTCGTGTGCGATGACGAGGCGGTCGATGCCGAGCACAAAAGGCTTTTGGAGGTCATCGCCGGAATTGACGATATCATCGGTGTGCATGATTTCCGCATGGTCGCAGGACCGAGCCACACAAACCTCATTTTCGATGTCGTCATCCCCTGCGGACTGGATAAGACCGCAGACGAGGTACGAGCCGAGATATGCGCCGCCGTTGAGGCGCAGATGCCCGGGCGATTCGCCGTTGTTAATGTTGATACCTCATTCGTGAGATAAGGAGACCCATGGATAAGACTTTACAGAAAACCAAGCTCTTTCCGAGTTACGCATACCTGCCGCTTATAATAACCGTTCTGCTGCACATGGCGATATATTGGGGCACAAAGGCGATCAACGGAAACGCCGTGCACCACAGCATCCCCGTGCCGTTTGAGGATGCCATACCTTTTGCACCCGAGTGGGTCACGATCTATACGGCGACCTTCATCTTCTGGATGCTCGGCCTTGCCGTGTGCATGACAAGGGAGCGGGAGCTGTGCTTCAGAATGTTCACCGGCCTGTACATTGCCGAGCTTATATGCGCAGTGTTCTTCATCGCTCTGCCCACCGTCATCGACCGTCCCGAGGCAGCGGGCGGCCTGTATTACGACAGGCTGCTTGCGCAGCTTTACGCCTCCGATCAGCCGACGAACCTGTTCCCGTCCATGCACTGCATGTTCGCCTACATGGTGTTCCGCGGCTTCATGATAGCAAAGCTCGATAAGCCCGTGGTCATCGGTTCGGGACTGTTTGCGGCGCTCGTGTGCGCATCCACCGTGTTCGTCAAGCAGCACTTCCTTCTTGACACCTTTGCAGGCATCATCCTCGGCGAGGTCGCCGTCACACTCTCGTTAAAAACAAATGCGTGGAAGTTAATGGATAAAATACATTTTAAACTCTTGCGTTTACTCAAATAGTATGCTAAAATAGACAAAATTGCCGGAATAATTTAGATACGGTCGATGGGGGTCGACCGAAAACGGAGGGAAACATGGCGCAGACAAAAAAGAAAAGCATATTTTTTGTTGTGGGACTCGTAGTGCTTGCAGCGCTCATCGTCATTCTGGCGGCTACGCTGTCGGCGTGCTCCGGCGATGACAACGACAAGAACGAACCCGCCCCGACCGAGACGGTGCAGCCCGAGGCGACCGCCGAGCCGACTTCGGCCGATGCTTCGACCGTCAACGGCAGCAATGACGCAGCCGTGAGCGGCAGCAAGGCAGCCGCCGAAAAGCAGCCGACAAAGAGCGGCAGCGGCTCGAACAGCGGCTCGACCGCAAATAACGGTGGCAGCAAGGATAACGGCCGCGACAAGATCGATTACATCAAAAACTACGGCGACAATGTCGAAAAGGGCGTCGAGGGCGCAGCGGACGATTTCGTCGGCTCGCTCAAGGACATCGGCAATGCCTACGACAAGGGCGATGCCAACGGCATCATGAACACCGTCGGCGACTTTTCCAAGGGTCTCGGCGACTTCCTCGGCGGCGTAAAAGACAGCATCATCCCCTGATAATTCAAACGACAAACACTCCGTGTTTTTATGCGGAGTGTTTTTTTGTTTGCACGATAGGTTGATGCATATATAAATTATTAACTTTTCTTTGTGCCAAAGAAAAGCAGATAAATGTCATAACACCTTAAGATATTGAAACACTTGTGTTTTTACGAATTTTGAAAAAAGTCAAAAGTTTGACATATCGATTTTTCTGTGATATAACTATACTGTTAGTTTAGTTGGTTAGTTTGCAAGAAAAATAAATACATAATAAGGAGATCAATTATGGCACACAGACCGAATATTCTGAAGCTGGCGACAAAGATCAGCCTCGAAAGTCTGACCTACACCGGCATCACCTACAATGACCCCGAGTACCGCATTCTCGAGCCTATCGTCGACGACGATATGTGCAAGGTCATGCTCCACATGAAGCTTGACACACCCCGCACCACCGAGGAGCTTGCAAAGCGCTGCAAGGCAAGCGTCGAATGGACCCGTGAGCAGCTTGACAAGCTCAATGTGGCCGGCGTGTGCCGCACAATGGAGGGCCTCAACGGCGCAAAGGCCGGCTGGTACTACCCCATTTGGGTGCCCGGCATCATGGAGGGCATCCTCTCGAACAACGAGCAGTGCGAGCGCTACCCTGATCTCGGCGCATGCTTTGAGGAGTACACCCGCCGCCGCATCGCAATGGTCGCTCCCGTTCTGCAGAACGGCAAGCAGGGCATGATGTTCATGCGTGTTATGCCCGTCATGAGCGCCATTGAAAACAACTCCAAGACCGCATCCTATGACGAGGTGCGCACCCTTATCGAGAAGGCGTCGGCCATCTCCGTCGGCCCCTGCTCCTGCCGCCGTTCCCGCCGCCTGATCGGCGAAGGCTGCGGCCACCTCGAAGAGGATATGTGCATGTACCTCAACGACAACGCCATAAATTACTCCCGCCTCGGCACTCACCGCCTTATCACCAAGGAGGAGGCATATGAGATATTAAAGCGTGCCGAGGACAACGGCCTTGTCCACGAGATAAACCAGACCCCCGGCTTTGAGGATACCACCGCTATCTGCAACTGCTGCGGCTGCTCGTGCTACGCTCTGCGTATCGCAAACTACTTCCGCTCGGCAAAGTCGATACAGTCCAACTTCCTCGCCAAGGTCGACAAGAACAAGTGCGTCGCCTGCGGTCAGTGCGTCGAAAACTGCCAGACCAATGCTCTCAAGCTCGGTCAGAAGTGCAGCACCGTCGACCCGAAGATCTCCGACGCTTACCATTCCGACAAAGAAATTCCTTGGGATCCCAAGAGCTACAATGTCAACTACCGCACCAACCGCACCGATGTAATGCCCAGCGGCACCGCTCCCTGCAAGGCAGCATGCCCGGCCCATATCCCCGTTCAGGGCTACCTGAAGCTGGCGGGCGAGGGCCGCTACACCGAGGCTCTCGAGCTCATCAAGAAGGAGAACCCCTTCCCCGCAGTCTGCGGCCGCATCTGCAATAAGCCCTGCGAAGCCGCCTGCTCCCGTGCGAGCATCGATGACGCCGTCGCAATCGACGATGTCAAGAAGTTCATCGCCGAGAAGGATCTCGACGCAAAGACCCGCTTCGTGCCGAAGCTTCTCAATCAGATCGGCAGAAAGTACGAGGAGAAGATAGCGGTCATAGGCGCGGGCCCTGCCGGCCTGAGCTGCGCATACTACCTCGCCGTCAAGGGCTACCCCGTCACCGTTTACGAGAAGGAAAAGGAGCTCGGCGGTATGCTCACTCTCGGCATCCCCTCGTTCCGTCTCGAGAAGGATGTCATCAAGGCCGAGATAAAGGTGCTCAAGGATCTGGGCGTGAAGTTCAAGACCGGCGTTGAGGTCGGCAAGGACATCACCCTCGATAAGCTGCGCAAGGACGGCTTCAAGGCCATCTACCTTGCAGTCGGCGCATCCAAGGGCGCAAAGGTCGGCTGCCCGGGCGACGACATGGAAGGCGTTTTCACCGGCATCGACTTCCTGCGTGAGGTCAATCTCGGCAATAAGCCCATGATCGGCAAGGCGGTCGCAGTCATCGGCGGCGGCAATGTCGCCATCGATGTCGCAAGAGCCGCAGTCCGCCTCGGCGCAAAGACCACGATAGTCTACCGCCGTGACCGTGACGCAATGCCCGCAGCGGACGACGAGATAGAAGAAGCCATCGAAGAGGGCGTGAAGTTCAAGTTCCTCGCAGCTCCCGCCGAGATAACCGGCGAGGGCAAGGCAGCCGAGCTCAAGGTCGAGATCATGGAGCTCAAGGACGGCAAGCCCGTCGGCACCGGCGAGTTCGAGACCATGAAGGTCTCCGCCGTGATCTCCGCAATCGGTCAGAAGATCGACCTTGAGGGCATCGAAGGCATCAACACCGGCGCAAAGGGCACCGTTCTCGTCGACGAGTACGGCAGAACCAATGTTGAGGATGTTTTCGCAGGCGGCGACCTTGTCACCGGCCCGAAGTTTGCCATCGACGCAATTGCGGCAGGCAAGGAAGCATCCATCTCCATCCACCGCTATGTACATCCCGGCCAGACTCAGGATCTCGGCCGTGACCACCGTGATTATAAGCCGCTGGATGTCGCAACTCTCGGCATCAACGCAGTCGGCTTTGACAATGCACCCCGCCAGAAGGCCGCCGGTGCATCCGCCAAGGAGGCAAAGAAGAGCTTCAAGGATCTGCGCGGTACCCTCACCGAGGAGCAGATCAAGAAGGAAGCCGCCCGCTGCCTCGGCTGCGGCTGCGTCGTCGTCGACGAGGATATGTGCATCGGCTGCGGCATCTGCACCACCAAGTGCAAGTTTGACGCCATCCACCTTGAGAAGGTCATGGATCACACCTCTTACAGCTACATGAACACGCTCATGACCGCCGTCGGCAATGCTCCGGCAGCCGCAAGCCGCTTCGTGGCAAAGAAGCTCCTCAAGAAGTGATATGCACGAGATAGGTGTTGTAAAGCAGGTCGTGCGCACGGTCGAAAGCTTCGCCGCCGAGAACGGTGTGAAGAAGATAGACGAGGTCGTTTTGGATATCGGCGAGCTGTCGCTCATCATCCCGAAGTATGTCGAGGAGATATATCCCGTTGCGACCGAGGGAACGATACTCGAGGGCACGAAGCTCATCATGAATGTCATACCCGGCATGGCCGAGTGCGACGACTGCGACGAAATTTTCAATGTCATCGAGCACGAGGGCTACTGCCCGAACTGCGGAAGCTTTGAAAAATCCATCCTCACCGGCCAGGATTTCACCATAAAAGAGATCCACGTCTCCGAGGAATAAACGAAAAGCCTCACGATTCAAACGAATCGTGAGGCTTTTCTTATCAGCGTGATTTATAGCGGTACATTGTTTGTGTCTCGACTTGGGTGGTGTCAGTCTTATATGCCGGGGTCTCCGACCAGTCTGACCAGCTGCCCCAGCGGGAGTAGATGTAGGTCTTTTTGCTGGACTTATCCTTGTGGCGGTAGAACACCTGGCTCTCGACCTTTTTCGTGCTTGACGAGCTTATGGGCGTGGTCGTCCAATTGCTCCAGTCGCTCCAACGCTCGTAGTGGTATGTAGGAATCTTGCTACGGTCGCAGTAGCGGTAGACCGTTCTCGTGCGCACTTCCTTTGAGCTTGACGAGGACTGATAGCTGTCACTGTAGCTCGACCAATCGGACCATCTGTAGTAATAGTATGTGGTGGTTTTGCTTCTGCTTCTGTACTGGGTCTTGTATGTCGCGGAGGTTGTCTGGGACTCCTCCCAATAGTAGGCCTTGCCGTCAACGACATATCTGTCCCAATAATACATCTTCTTGCTGCTGTTCCATCTGCCGGTGCCGATGGTGTTGTTGGTGCTGGTGTAGCCCCAGTTGGTCGCTGTCGGGGCCTGACGGGAGGTGTACCAGCCGGAATACTGAAGCCTCCATGTTCCACCGTAAAGCTCCTTGCCCTTCTTGTCGTTAAAGTGAGCCTTGCTGCCGTTGGTGTAGCGCCCGTAGCGGTACTTGGTCTGTGCGGCGGTAACCTGAACTCGTCTGGTCTCGACTTCGTTGGATGAGGTCTGACTTATTGCACTGTCGCTCCAGCTGCTCCAATCTCCGTAGGATACGCTGGAGTCGCACTGCGTCCAGCCGCTCAGCGATGAAGATGTGCTGCTGGTCGTATCCTTTGTCCTGTAGCTGTATTGGGTCTTGGACTCGACCTTTCGTGAGTCGGAGCTTGAAACATAGGAGGTGCTCCAATCGCTCCATGCACCGTAACCGCTCCACGAGTAGGTGGTGTCGGTCAAGGTCCAGCCGCTCAGCGAGGAGGACGAGCTTGTCGTGGTCTCAAGCGCCTTGCTGCGATAGCGGGTCTCTTTTTCGACCTTGCGGGTAGAGCTCGCGGACACGGGCGTCGTGCTCCAGCTGCTCCATGCGCCGAAGTCGCCGCTGTCGACTGTTTTTTCAAGCTTCCAGCCACTGGGCGTTTTCGAGCTTGTGGAGCTCTTGGTCTCCTTATTTCTGCTGCGGTAGAAGGTCGTCTTTTCGATGACGAACTGCTCATCACTGACATCCTTGGGCAGAGACTTTGACCACTTTGTCCAATTGGCTTGGATCACAGCCGGCGTCGGCTCGACGGTAGCTGTCGGTTCAACGGTGGCCGTCGGTTCGGCTGTCGGCTCGACCGTGGCTGTCGGTTGCGCTGCCTGTTCACCGGTGGACACAGGAGTGGGGACTTTTGATGAGCCGTGCATAGCAAATGCCGTAAAGCCTACACCGATCGCCAAAAGCAGAGCCGCAGCAATTATAAACGGAGTTTTCTTTTTCTTTGCGACTACCTGTGCAGGCTTGGGCTTGGGAATAGGGTCGGGTGCGGGCTGCGGATCGGGTTTGGGTCCGGGCGTAGGTGCAGGCATGGGCCGTGTCCTGTCAATAACTGCATGAACAAGCGGCTTGCCGTCACGAATTGCTTCCAGATCCTCACGCATCTCGGTTGCCGAGGAGTAGCGCTCCTCGGAGTTGTAGGCGCAGGCCTTGAGCACCACGGCTGCAAGCTCGATATCGGCGTTGACGGGAGCGGGGATGGCCTCACCCTCAAGCCTGCGTGCGAGTGCAGCGTTATTGTCGCCGTAGGTGATCGCAGCGGGAGGCTGGGGCAGAAACGGAGCCCTGTTGTTGTTGAGATAGCGGTACAGCACGATGCCGAGAGAGTAGATATCGACGGTCGGACCGTACTTTTCGCCCTTATAGACCTCTGGAGCCATGTAGGTATATGTGCCCTTTTTGGACAGGCCGCCGGTCGTTTTTTCGACCGTTCGTGCGATGCCGAAGTCGCCGAGCTTAAAGTTGCCGCTTGCGGAAACAAATATATTTTCCGGCTTTATGTCACGGTGGATGATGTTGAATTTACGGCACAGCTCAAGTGCACTGCATATATCGATGCCAAGCCTTATGACATCGTCCCGCCCAAAGCTTTTCTTGTTGCCAATATACTTCATCAGCGGGGTCAGCAGCTCCATCTGAATAAGAATATCCCAGCCGATGCCGGTCTCGTGTTGGATAACCTCGTGATCCTCGTAGCTTACTATGTTGCTTTCGCCCTTGAGCTTCGACATGAGCTTGATCTCATTTTTGAAATCGTCAACATTGCCTCTGAAATAGGCGGTGACGCTCTCGTCATCCATGCCGTTGTCCTTGAGCGTTTCTATCTCGGACGGGTTCTGCGGCACAGTGATAGCCTTCATGGCGGCCTTATAGACCTCACCGTCGTATTTATCGATACGCTCGATCTCAAATACCTTGCCGTAGCTGCCCTCGCCGATCAGCTTAGAGAATGTCCACTTCCCGAAAAACGGCTCATATTTTCTGTAATAAGAACTCTCCATATCCTCACTCGCAATTCTGATAAAATAATTAGAAAAACTGCAAAATACCTTATAGAATGCCAACTTTTATTATACATATCATGTAATTAGCTGTCAACAACTCGGAGTGGGAATATCTTAAAAAATCTTTGCAAAAAAGGAAGCAAGCACGGTTTGCGCTTGCTTCTTGACGATATAAACCGAACTCACTTCACCGTGCCGCCGGAGGCGGTGATGGCGGCGAGGGCGAGGGTGAGAGTGGGGTCGAGGTTGGGGTAATCTAAATCGTACATTTCGAATGCGGGAGGGAGCTCCGTGCAGCCGAGGATGAGAGTTTGGGCGCCTGCGTCCATGAGCCTGTCCAGCACCGTGCGAACTGCCGCCGTGTCATAGTCTGTGCGGCCGGCTTTCACGCCGGAGTATATCATGTCCATGAGCGCTGCCTGACCATCGGGGTCGGGGAGGAGCAGCTCGATGCCGCTGCCTTCAAAATGGCGCTGATAAATGCCGCTTTGCACAGCACCGTCGGTCGCCAAGAGACCTGCCCGAGCAACGCCCCGCCGCTTGAGCTCCTGAACGGTGAGCTCGATCATGTTAAGCACCGGCACATGCACTGCGGCCTGCACCTCGTCATAAAAGCAATGTGCCGTGTGACAGGGCATGACAAGCACCTGAGCACCCGCTTGCTCAAGCAGGCGAGCGCTGCTTTGAAGCTCACGGACGGGACTTTCGCCGCCGGAGAGCAGGGCTGCGGTGCGGTCGGGGATGTTGGTGTTCGAGTCAATTATCGTGCGCACATGCGCCTGATCGCAGTCGGCGGCCGTGTGCTCGACTATCTTTCGGTACAGGTCAACGGTCGCCAGCGGCCCCATGCCACCGATCACGCCGACTATCTTTTTCTCGGTTTTCATATCGTTATCCTTTTAAACGCAAAGCTCCCGCAAGCTGCGGGAGCTTTAATATCAAGCTGCTTCAGGTTTCTCGGTCAGGCACACGCCGACGGCGGTGAACACGGCGGCGGCAAACGCAAGCGAGTGCACCGAGCCGAACACGACAGAGGCGATAAGGCTCACGGCACCGAGTGCGGCAGCGGCGACTGCGAGCGTTGTCGCAGGCTTGAGCTTGCCCTTTTTGAGCTTCACGAGCGCAATTATGGCAATGACGATGGCAAGCATGTACGCAGCATATGTGACGGAGTAGGACACGGTGGCACGCATGTACTCGCCGTGCAGCTTGCTTTCGTGCGTCTGTGCAGATGCAAGGATAGCCGCATTGTCATCCTCGGCACTGCCGTAGCCTGCATCGATGAGCTTTTCACGGCTGCGCTGAGCCTTCTCGGCAACGGTCTCGTACTCCTTGAGCTTGTCGCTGCGGGCATCGAGCTCCTCCTTGGTCTGGTCAAGCTCGGCTCGCTTATCGGTGAGCGCCTTCTGCTCGGCATCGAGCTTTTCCTGCCCGCCGCTTATCTCCTTTTGAAGCTTGCTGACCTGCTTTTCGCCTGCATCGAGCTGCGATTTTGCACTGTCAAGCTCCGACTGACCCTTCTCGAGCTGCGACTTTGCGCTGTTGAGCTGAGCCTTGGCTTTTTCGGCCTGATCGAGCTGCTCTTTTGCGGTGTCCAGCTGCTTTTTTGCGCTGTCGAGCTGCGACTTCATTTCAGCCAGCGAATCATCGGTGACTATTTGACCGGTCGTTGCGCTTACCATCGTGAGCGCCATGATATGGGGAACGCCCTTATCCTCAAGATCGGAAATGGCCTTGGTGAGCTTGTTATAAGCCGCCGCACTCTGGTCATACTGGCTTTTTGCGCTGTTATATGCGCTCTTTGCCTTGTCAAGCTCCTTGAGCTGCGCCTCGCCCTCGTTCACGGTCTTCCAGCCCTCGTCGAGCTGAGTCTTGCCGCTGTTGTATGCAGTCTTGCCGGAGGAAACTGCGTCCTTCGTGACATTATACTGCGCAAGCTTTTGGTTATAGCTCATGACATCCTCATCGAACTTGACCTCCTGCGCATCGCAGTCGGCAACGGCCTTGTCATAGGCCGCCTTGTCCTCATCGTAGGACGCCTTTTCGCTGTCGTAATCGACTTTGCCGTCGGTAAGCTTCTTGTCGTTTTCCGACAGGGTGTCGACAATGGTCTTGAAATCGTTATATTCGCCCTGTACCTGCCTGAGCTCAAGCTTGTCGTCGGATTTGTTGAGGATGCCGACCATGAAGGCGACAACGAGCAGGATGACGGCGATAACGAGAGAAATCGTTCTGAATTGTTGTTTTCCGAGCATTAGATCACCTCATTGATGCACAGATTATATTACAAATCAAGTATTAACTCAACAACATTTTGTAAAGAAATAAATATGAAAGAAGCTGTGGAATTTTTGCCATTGATATGATAAAATATAATCTCAAAATGTATAATCTCAAAATGTAAATGAGGAAGTTTTTAATATGGACGCAAAAAAAATAAGGGGCTATGCCGAGCTTATCGTGCGCACGGGTGCTGCCGTGCAGCCCGGGCAGAATGTCGTCGTGTGCGCCGAGCTCGACCAGCCGGGCTTCGTTGAGCTCATCGTCGAGGAGTGCTACAAGGCGGGCGCAGCGCAGGTGCGTGTCGAGTGGTCGCATCAGGCGCTTCAGCTTCTGCATGTTAAGTACCAGAGCGTCGAGCGCCTCGGCACCATGGCCGAGTGGGAAAGACAGAAGCTGCTCCACCGTGCCGAGACGCTGCCTGCGATGATATATCTTGAGTCGTCCGACCCCAACGGGCTTGACGGCATGGATCAGGAAAAGTGGGGCAAATCGGTGCAGATGCGCTGGAAGGTCATAAAGCCCATCCGTGATTCGATGGACAACAAGTACCAGTGGGTCATTGCGGCCGTGCCCGGCAGGGCGTGGGCAAAGAAGGTGTTCCCCGATATTCCCGAGGACGAGGCGGTCGAGAAGCTTTGGGAGGCGATACTGTATACCTCCCGTGCCGACGGCGACGGCATCGCCGCTTGGCGTGAGCACAACGCAGACCTCAAGCGCCGCTGCGAGTATTTAAACAGCCTCGACCTGCGCTCACTGCACTACTCATCCTCGAACGGCACGGACTTCACCGTTTGGCTCATCCCCGAGGCGCAGTTCCTTGCAGGTTCGGAGAAAACTCTCGGCGCCGGAGTTGAGTTTAACCCCAACATCCCCAGCGAGGAGGTCTTTACAAGCCCCATGAAGGGCAAGGCCGAGGGCATCGTGTATTCAACCCGTCCGCTGTCGTACCGCGGCGTTATGATAGAAAACTTTTCAATCCGCTTTGAAAACGGCAGGGTAGTCGAAGTGCACGCCGAGAAAAACGAGGATGCGCTCAAGACCATGGTCGCCATGGACGAGGGCTCGGCCATGCTCGGTGAGTGCGCTCTCGTGCCGTACGACAGCCCGATAAGAAACAGCGGTATTATGTTCTACAACACCCTGTTTGACGAAAACGCCGCCTGCCACCTTGCACTCGGCGAGGGCTTTACAAACTGCGTAAAGGACTACGACAAATACACTCTTGAGCAGTGCCGTGAAATGGGCATAAACTCCTCGATGATACACGAGGACTTCATGATAGGCTCGCAGGATCTTAGCATCGTCGGCACCTGCGCAAACGGCGAAAAGGTCGCTATCTTCAAAGAGGGGAACTGGGCTTTTTAAGATGGAAAAAGAAAAACTGAGATACAGCGTAAGCAGAAAGAATATATTTGTAAAGCTGTCGGCGCTGCTGATGGGCCTGTCGGCGGTGCTGCGGCTGTTCGGCTACTGGGGCTTCTGGGCGAATAAGGACGCTGCGTTTATCTATACGCAGATAGCGCTGCCTGTGCTGTGCAATGTGCTGTTTATCGTCATTATTTTGTACATGGGCAAGCGCCTGTTCTCGCTCACGGCGATACCCGTGCTGTTAGGCGTGGTGTTCTTTATAATTAAAGCGCTCGGCTTTGACAGCATCCTGCACACGGTTCTGTGCATCCTGCTGTACCTTCTCGTCGCGATGCTCTACACCGGCACGGTGTTCGGCGTTATCCGCACGAAGTGGCTTTTGCTGCCGCTGTTCGGCCTGCCGTTTTTGTACCACATCCTCGTCGAGGACAGGAACACATTTTTGGCAAACGAAAACGCCATGAGCCTTGCCGAGTGGCTGCCGGAGATATCGGTTCTGTGCATCATGCTTGCACTGTTTTTTATCACATTTGCGATGAAAAAGCGTGATTTTTCAAAGCCCGAGCCGGACGAGCAGGAGATAATCGACATATTGGTGCAGAACGAGGAGCCTGTGCCGGAAAAAGAAACTGTACCGAATGAGACCAAGAAAACGGAGGAAGAACATGAGCAAGCTGACGGACAAGATAAATGAGCTGGCTTCGACCGAGGAAAAGACCGTGGTCGTCAAGCGTGACGATATAGAAAACGAGCTTCGCCGTGTCGCCGAGGAAAAGACCGTCGTCGACGAAAAGCCCGTTTTTGATACAACGCTCGATCCCGAGATCGAGGCGATATTGCGAGAGACCGAGGGCTATGTGATAGACCCCGAGGACACACAAGAGCCGGATGCGGATGTCGATACCGACCCCGAGCCCGATAAGGCGCCCAAGCGCCGCCCGTCCGAGGCGGCAAAGCGTGTTATCGAGGAGACGCAGGATGAGCGCAAGACCCGCAGCAAGAAGAAGGTGATCATCATCTGCGCCGCCGTTGTGGCAGCGCTTGCACTGCTGTTGGCCGGCATTTTGATACTCAAAAATTCGTCCGGCGACCGTGAGTACAAGCAGCTTTACAATCAGGCACAGTCGCTGTACTACGACGGCAAATATGACGAGGCGCTCGAAAAGCTGCGCAGCGCCATGGCGATCGACAAGACCGACGACTGCCTGCTTCTGATGAGCCAGTGCTACGAGGCAAAGCTCGACTATGTTAACGCCATCGCCATTTTAGAAAGCTCGAGCTCCGGTAATGAGACGATAAAGGAGCGCATCGAAATGCTCAAAAAGGCCAAGGAGGCCTACGAGAGCGGACAGGTCGTGCTCATAGGCGACACGCAATATGATATTAAAACGACCACTGTGCTCGACCTGTCGGGCAAGGGCATGCGCAGCGGCAGACTGACCGATATCGGTAAGCTCACGGAGCTTACAAGCCTGAAGCTTGCGGATAACGAGATAGACGATCTGAGCTTCCTTACCCCGCTTACAAAGCTCGTGTCGCTGGATCTGAGCAACAATCAGATAACCGATATTACCCCGCTGTCGCAGCTTAAAACTCTGCGCACCCTGCATCTTGATAACAACGATATCAAGGACTTCACCCCGCTTTATGACCTGAACGGCCTTACCATGCTCACCATCGGCGGCATCGAGGTCAGCCAGAGCCAGATAAAGGATCTCAAGACCCGTCTGCCGAGCTGCCTTATCTACAATGATGATGCAAAAACCGACATTGTTGATGTTCACCTCGGCGGCAAGACCTTCAAGAGCGATGTTACAAAGCTTGACCTGAGCGGCTGCTCGATAACCGACCTCAGCCCGCTTGCCGTGTGCACGAGCCTTGAGGAGCTGGATCTTGGCGGCAACTACATAAGGGATATCAGCACGCTGCTTGACCTGCCGAAGCTTAGAGTGCTCGACCTGTCGAGCAACATGATAAGCGACATTCGCCCGCTCATGAGCATGACGACGCTTGAGCATCTGAATCTTGCCGATAACAAAATAACCTCCGTCACGGCACTGTCCGAACTGAAGCAGCTTAAGGAGCTCGTCCTCAGCAGCAACGAGCTTGACGGCACGCAGGGTCTTGCAAAGCTGAGCAACCTCAAGATACTCGGCCTTAAAAAAACCGGCATTTCCGACTCCGACCTTGAGAAGCTTTATAACCTCTCGAGCCTTGCAAGCCTGTCGCTTGAAAATAACCCCGACCTCACCGAAGCGGGCGTGAGCAAGCTTCAAAAGAAGCTGCCCGGCTGCAAGATAACGCACTCGGAGCTTACGAAGAAGATAACGCTCGGCGGCAAGGAGTTTTCCGCCACGGCCGAGACCGTGGATGCATCGAGCCTCGGGATAAGCGACATATCGGCGGCCTCGGGCTTTAAGAGCGTGCGGCATCTTGACCTCAGCAGCAATGTCATCACCTCCGTTTCGGCGCTTTCAAAGCTCAAAACGCTTGAAACGCTCGACCTTTCGGACAACAATATCAGCGACGCAAGCCCCCTGTATTCGCTCAAGAACCTGCGCCTGCTGCACATCGAGCAAAACGGCCTGTCTGACGATCAGATAGCCCATTTGAAGGATGCATTGCCCAATTGCACTATTATTTTTGAATAATTATTTAAATTTAAGGCAATTTCAACAAAATGCACTTTATTTTTGACCAAACTTATGCTACACTATAAATAAGCAGGAAGATAAGCTGACGGAATCCAAACCGCTATCGGTTTTGATTCCGTTAGCTTAAAACTCACTGCTAACGCAGAAAGGAGCTGACACAAATGAAGTTCACTTTTACCGAGAAAAAGATGGATGCATCTGCAGACCTGCGTGCCTATGCCGAGCGCAAGGTCGGAAAGCTTGACCGGTTGTTTAAGACCGAGAGCAATGCTTACCTCACCTTCAGCACCGAGCGCGGCCGCTTCCTTGCCGAGATAACCATCGAAAACAACGGCCTGTATTACAGGGCAAGCGAACTTACGAGCGACATGTACGCCTCCGTCGATTCCGGCGTTGCCGCAATTGAGCGGCAGATCCGCAAGAACAAGACCCGTCTTGAGAAGCGGCTGAGGGAAGGAGCTCTGGAGCGTGAGGTCAAACCCTCCTATGCGCCTGCTGAGGAGGATGAGGATGAGGAGTTCAAAATCGTCCGCAGCAAGCGATTCTCCATTAAGCCCATGTCGCCCGAGGAAGCGATATTGCAGATGAATTTGCTTGAGCACGAGTTCTTCGTGTTCAGGAATGACGAGGAAGACGGAGCCGTCTCCGTCGTCTACCGCCGCAGAAACGGCGGCTACGGTCTTATCTGCGACAACACTGCCGAATAAAAAAATAAAACTTATTGCCCCGTCTCAAGGACGGGGCAATTTTAAGGATGGAACATGAAATATACAGAGGTCATCATCGAAACCACCGAAAGCGGCATCGACGAATGCTGCGATAAGCTCAGCGCCCTCGGCCTGTGCGAATATGTCATCGAAAACGAGGCGGACTTTCGCTCGTTTCTCGAAAATAACCGCCAGTACTGGGACTATGTCGACAGGGAGCTTGAGGATAAATACGCCGGCGTCTCCCGCATAAAGCTGTACCTTGATGAAGGCAGCGAAGCCATGCTGGAGGAGATTAAAAACGCAGGTCTTGAGTTTGAGACGAATGTTGTCGATGACGCAGACTGGGAAAATAACTGGAAGCAGTATTATAAGCCGCTGGAGATAGGCGACAGGCTCATTGTAGTGCCCGAGTGGGAGGAGACGGATTTGAACGGCCGTGTACCGCTGCGCCTTGACCCGGGGCTAATGTTCGGCACCGGCAGCCATGCGACGACCCGCATGTGCCTTGAGGCGCTGCAAAATTTTGAGCTTGACGGCAAAAGAGTGCTCGATCTCGGCTGCGGAAGCGGAATACTCGGCATCGGTGCGCTCGTTCTGGGCGCAGACTCCTGCATCGGCTGCGATATCGACCCGAAAGCGCCCGATGTGGTCATGGATAATGCCGCATTAAACGGCATCGGCGCAGACCGGTTAAAGGCCTACACCGGTGATATCATCGGTGACGCAGCCCTGCGGAGAAGTCTCGGCATGGGCTACGATATCGTGCTTGCCAACATCGTCTCCGATGTCATAATCCCGCTTGCCCCGCTCGTCCGACCGTTCATGGCGCAAGACGCCGTGTTCATCACCTCCGGCATCATCGACGGCCGGGAATCGGATGTCGCCGCCGCCCTTCGCTCCGCCGGATTTGAAATACTCACCCACCTCCACGAGGAAGAGTGGCACTGCTATATCTGCCGCTAAAAAATGTTGACAAATTTAGTGAGGAAGTCAATTATAGTAATTGAAAGTAGGTGCTACCCAATAGACGGTTGCCCAAGATAGCGAAAATTTTATGTAATCGCCTCCTGCACGAGGCGATTACATCTTTTTTATGCTCACTTCCTGCTTGACATAAGCAGGGCGGCGAGGGTAATCAAAACTTTTGTATACTGGAAAAGATCCGAATATATGTCAGCCGCTTTCGACAATTTCACTTTTTGCTTACGAAAACCGGCTCACCCAACAAGGTGAGCCGGTTTGCTTTATTTCGCATTGTAGATGTCCACCGAGTCCATGATCTTGACGGAGACATCGAAGGTCGAGCCGCTGCGCCAGACGGTGAAGGAAATTTCATCGCCGATGTCGAGCTTGGATTTTTCTTCGGCGATATCGGAGGTCGAGTGGGCGTCCTTGCCGTTGACCTTGACGATGATATCGCCCTTTTTGATGCCCTGCTTCTGCGCATCGGAGTTATCCAGAACCTCGGAGACATAAAGCCCCACGGGGATGTCGTAATACTCGGCAATCTTCTCGCTTATCGGGCCGACCGTGATGCCGATGGTCGAGCGGCCGTACACCGCACCGTCGTCCATGAGGGCGGCAACAATGCTTTGCAGGGTGTCCGACGGAATCGCAAAGCCGATGCCCTCGATGTTCGAGAAGCTGGACACTATCTTCATATTCGTGATGCCGATGACCTGCCCGCAGTCGTTGAAAAGCGGGCCGCCGGAGTTGCCCTCATTGATGGAGGTGTCGGTCTGCAAAAGGTTCATGACGGCACCGTTGTAGCTGACCTCACGGCTGGTTGCGGAGATGATCCCGCTCGTCATCGTGAGACTGTAGTCGGGGCTGAGTGGGTTGCCGATGGCGCAGACCTCGTCGCCCGTTTGGATGTTCTTCGAGCTTGCGAACACCGCCGGTGTGAGGCCGGTCTTTTCTATCTTCAATATCGCAACATCGCTCTGCGAGTCGGCGGCGACGAGCTTAGCGTCAAAAGTCGTTCCGTCGTAAAGCTGCACGGTCGCACGCTCGCCTTCGTCAATGACATGCGTGTTCGTGAGAATGTAGCCGTCAGAGGAGACGACGATGCCGCTGCCCCAGCTGTACGAGTCGCTGCTTTTGCCGTCAAAGGACTTGATACCGACGACACAGGGCGAGCACTTTTGGAATATCTCATTGTAGCTGAGCTTCGCTGCGCCGGATGAGCCCGTTTGCAGTGTGAGTGAGCCACGGTCTGCGACCTTTTCGAGCTTGATGCTCGACGGGGTCTTTGACGCCGAGGCGTAGTAGTCCTCAAAATAGGTCATGTAGCTTTTGGGCATGCCGTCCTCGTCCGTCCCGCTGTCCGACCAATCGGCTTCGAGAACGGAGTAGACGATGCCGCCGAGCAGCAAAACTGCGCACAGTATCAGTGCGATTATGCGGGTGCGGCGATTGCCCGGGAGCTTTGCCTGCGGGCGCTGCACCGCCGACTGTGCGGGTGCCGGCTGCGAGTAGTTCGGCTTATACCAATTTTCGTTGTTATCGTACCAGCTCATAAGATCCTCTTTCTAAGCAAGGGGGAGTGTGAAAACAAATTCCGTAACGCCGTCACGGCTCGTGACCACGATATCCTCGTCGTGGCTGTTTATTATCCTCTTGACGAGGTACAGCCCGAGCCCCACGCCGTCCTTATCCATGCTGCGGGAGCGGTCGGACTTGTGGAAACGGTCGAAGATGAGCGGCAGGTCATCCTCGGGGATGGTCTCGCCCCTGTCCTTAATAGAAACATATGCCTTGCCGTCACGCTTATACAGCCTTATCGTGATGGTGCTGCCCACTGCGGCAAACTTGACGGCGTTGTCTGTGAGATTATAAAGCACCTGCGTTATCGAGTCACGCTCGGCGAAAACGATGATCGGATCCTCGGGAAGCTGAGGGTCGACATCGAGATTTTTTTCCTTCGCCCGGCTTTCAAAGCTCAAAAGCGTTTGCAGCAAAAGCTCGGACAGGTCAAACTTCTTGCGCTTTGACTTGTCGATCGCCTTGGTCTCGGCCTGCGAAAGGTCGAGCATGTTGCGCACCAAGCGAGCAAGCCGTCTCGTCTCATCGGCTATCTTGCGCAGGTACTTATCCTCCTGCTCACGGGGGATAGTTCCGTCGATAATGCCGTCGGCAAAGCCCGCAATCGTGGTCATGGGGGTGCGCAGCTCGTGCGAGATATTCGCAATGAGCTCCTGACGCTTGCGGTCGGAGCGCTCTAAGCTATTGGCCATGTTGTTGAACGAGTCGAGCAGCGTGCCTATCTCGTCATCCCGCCGGTCGGCGTTCTCCACACGCACGGAAAAGTCGCCCAAGGCGAACTTTCGTGATGCAACGGTGAGCTGGTCGAGCGGCTCCGCCATCTTCTTCGAGAAGATCAGCGACATGAGCATCGCAATGAGCATGACCGCAACGCCCACGGTGAGCGCAACGCCGATGAAGGTCTTCCAAGTGTCCATCACCCCGGCGTTATCCGACGACACGAACACATAGCCGATGATGCTGCCGTCTGCCTCGATGGGCTTTGCCACGACAAAGCGCTGCTCCGGGTAAAAGCCCGCAAGCGTGGTCAGGCGGTCGAGCCCTTTTTCGACATGCAGGGTGTTCACCACCGTCTGGTCGAGCTGCTTTCCCGTGTGCTCGCAGTAGGGCACCAAATCGGAACAGGACAGTACAAGACCGTCCTGATCACTGATGAATATATGGCAGTCGGTGCTGTTTGCGATGGGGCTTATCGTCATGCGCAGGCTCCACGAGGACAGCGACTGCTCACGGCTGACGGCGGCGGCTGCACGCACGACCTCGTCGGCACTGGCGTTCATGTTGTCACGGGTGTTATTGATAAGGTAGCTTCTTCCGAGAAAGAAGAAGGCTGCGCCGATGATGGTAAAGCAGCATAAAACAAGAGTGGCTGTAGCAAGAAAGTTTCTGAAATAGATACTTTTCATTTATCTTGCAACTTCAAACTTATATCCTACGCCCCAAACGGTCTGCAGCGACCACTGGTCGGAAACACCTTCAAGCTTTTCACGCAGACGCTTGATGTGGACATCGACGGTTCTCGAATCGCCGAAGTAGTCAAAGCCCCAGACCTCGTCAAGAAGCTGGTTTCTCGTGAACACGATGTTCGGCGAGGCGGCGAGATGGTAAAGAAGCTCCATCTCCTTAGGCGGCGTATCGACCTTTTTGCCGTTTACAATGAGCTCATAGGAATCGAGGTTTACGATGAGCTTGTCATAGCAAAGCTTCTTCTCCTTGGGAGCATCGTTATCCTCGGTGCGGCGCATGACTGCGTGGATGCGGGCAAGCAGTTCCTTGACCTCAAAGGGCTTGGTGATATAATCGTCTGCGCCCGAGTCGAGACCCGTGACCTTGTCGGAGGTCTCGCCCTTAGCGGTGAGCATGATGATAGGCACGGAGGAGGTCTTGCGTATCTCACGGCAGACCTGAACGCCGTCCATGACCGGCATCATGACATCAAGCAGCACGAGGTCGGGATTAAGCTCGTTGAACATGGCCATGCCCTTGCCGCCGTCGTGAGCTATGCTGACATCGAAGCCGTCCTTTTCAAGATAGAGCATAAGCAGCTCGGCGATGTTGACATCGTCTTCTACAATGAGGGCTCTTTTATTCATAATTGTTCCCCCTTAGGTGGATTTTGATACTATTATAGTTACAAACCGATTATACATCAAGCAAAACAATAAAGGTGAATAAAATGTAAAACAAAATAAGATGTTGTATATTTTTTCATTTACATTATAACGGTTTTCGGTTATTATCTAATCTGGAAAAGGAGATTTCGGCATGAATAATAATTTTGACCTGTGCGTGCCCTGCCTGCTCGGCCTTGAGGGGCCGATAGCCGACGAGCTCAAGAGAATGAAGCTTGACGGTGTCCGCTCCGAAAACGGCAGAGTGTATTTTAAGGGCGGCGCTCAAGCGATCGCCAAGGCGAATATAAATCTAAGGATAGGCGAGCGGGTGCTCGTTGAGCTCGGCAGATTTGAAGCACGCAGCTTCGACGAGCTTTTTGAAAAGACCAAGGCGCTGCCGTGGGAGATGCTCATCCCCCGGGATGCCGCCTTCCCTGTGAAGGGCTACAGCCTCAACTCGAAGCTGTTTTCCGTATCCGATTGCCAGAAGATAATCAAAAAGGCGGTCGTGGAGCGGCTGAAAAGCGTGTACGGCATCGAGTGGTTCGACGAGACGGCGGAAACATATCAGATACAGTTTTCCATAATGAAGGATGTGGCGTCTTTGTGCATCGATACCTCCGGAGCGGGGCTTCATAAGCGCGGCTACCGTCCGGCGCACAACGCAGCACCGCTCAAGGAGACCATGGCCGCCGCTATGGTCACGCTCTCCCGCTACCGTGGCAGGGAGGATTTCTGCGACCCGTTCTGCGGCAGCGGAACTATCCCCATCGAAGCCGCCCTTATCGCCAAAAACCGTGCTCCCGGGCTTGACCGCCGCTTCTCGGCAATGGAGTGGCGCAGCCTTGACGGCAGCGTGTGGAGCCTTGCCCGTGAGGAGGCTCGCTCAAAGGAGTTTCACGGCGACTACCGCATCGTGGGTGCGGATATAGACCCCAACGCACTTGTTATCGCCCGTGAAAACGCCGAGCGTGCCGGAGTTGCGGATATCGTGCGCTTTGAAAAAGCCGATGCGACAAAGTTCGACCGCAAGACCGAAAACGGCATTATCGTCACGAACCCACCCTACGGTGAGCGCATCATGGAAAAGCAGGAGGCCGAGACGCTGTACCGCCTGTTCGGCGAGGCGTGGCGCAAAACAGAAAACTGGAAGCTGTACCTTTTGTCCTCGCACACCGAGTTCGAGCGCACCTTCGGCAAGACCGCCGACAAAAAGCGTAAGCTGTATAACGGCATGATAAAGTGTGATTTATTTATGTATTTCTGAAACTTGTGTCGAAATATATATAAAAATTCATAGAATTTTTGTGTTTTTGCTATTGCAAAATCCGAAAAGTGTGTTATTATAATAATCGAATTAGCACTCAGGACTAAAGAGTGCTAATTCGATGAATTTTTTTGTATAAAACATTTGGAGGTAATATATATGAAGCTGAAACCTTTGGCAGACAGGATCGTGCTCGTGCAGCGTGCTGCCGAGGAAAAGACCCAGAGCGGCATTTTCCTCACCGCTTCCGCTCAGGAGAAGCCCGAAATTTATGAGGTCGTCGAGGTAGGCCCCGGCGGCGTAGTTGACGGCAACGAGGTCAAGATGGAGGTCGCAGTCGGCGACAAGGTTCTCGTCGGCAAGTACAGCGGCAGCAAGATAAAGCTCGACGATGTTGATTACACCATCGTCCGCCAGAGCGATATTCTCGCAATCGTAGAGTGAATTGCACAGTAAGTTAAAAAGGAGCGATAGATCATGGCAAAACAGATTATTTTCGGCGAAGACGCACGCAAGGCAATTGAGCGCGGCGTAAATCAGCTTGCAGATACCGTTAAGATCACCCTCGGCCCCAAGGGCCGCAATGTTGTGCTCGACAAGAAGTTCGGCGCACCGCTGATCACCAATGACGGCGTTACCATCGCAAAGGAGATCGAGCTTGAGGATCCGTTCGAGAACATGGGCGCTCAGCTTATCAAGGAAGTCTCCACCAAGACGAATGATGTCGCAGGCGACGGCACCACCAGCGCTACCGTGCTTGCACAGGCAATGATAAACGAGGGTCTTAAAAACCTCGCAGCAGGCGCAAATCCCATGACCATGAAGCGTGGCATCACCAAGGCCACCGAGGCCGCCGTCGGCGCAATCAGAGCTAACTCCCAGCCTGTCTCCGGCTCGGGTGATATCGCCCGTGTAGGCGCTATCTCCTCCGGCGACGAGGTCATCGGCACTCTTATCGCCGAGGCTATGGAGAAGGTGTCGCAGAACGGCGTTATCACCATTGAGGAGTCCAAGACCGCCGAGACCTACAGCGAGGTCGTCGAGGGCATGCAGTTCGACCGTGGCTACCTGTCCCCGTACATGGCCACCGATACCGAGAAGATGGAGGCCGTTCTGGACGACGCTCTCATCCTCATCACCGATAAGAAGGTCACCAACATCCAGGAGATCCTGCCCCTGCTCGAGCAGATCGTCAAGGCCGGCAGAAAGCTGCTCATCATCGCAGAGGATGTCGAGGGCGAAGCTCTTGCGACTATTATTCTTAATAAACTCCGCGGCACCTTCACCTGTGTCTGCGTAAAGGCTCCCGGCTTCGGCGACAGACGCAAGGAGATGCTGCAGGATATCGCAATCCTCACCGGCGGTCAGGTCATTTCCGCAGACCTCGGCATGGAGCTCAAGGACGCCGACATCGCAATGCTCGGTCAGGCTCGTCAGGTCAAGGTCACCAAGGAGAACACCGTCATCGTCGACGGTGCAGGCGCATCCGAGGATATCAAGGCCCGTATCGGCCAGATAAGCGCTCAGATCGAGACCACTACCTCCGAGTATGACAAGGAAAAGCTCCAGGAGCGCCTTGCAAAGCTCTCCGGCGGCGTTGCTGTCATCAAGGTCGGCGCAGCCACCGAGACCGAGATGAAGGAAAAGAAGCTGCGCATCGAGGACGCTCTCAACGCCACCCGTGCGGCAGTTGAGGAAGGTATCGTCGCAGGCGGCGGCAGCGCATATGTCGCAGCCTCCAAGGCAGCCGACGCACTCGTTGCCACCCTCGAGGGCGACGAAAAGACCGGCGCTGCCATGATAGCCAAGGCGCTGAAGGCACCCATCATGCAGATCGCCGCAAACGCCGGCCTGCAGGGCGCAGTCATCCTCGACAAGGTCTACGGCAGCGATGAGGCAAACTTCGGCTACGACGCAGCCAAGGATGTCTACGGCAACATGATCAAGATGGGTATCATCGACCCGACCAAGGTCTGCCGCTCTGCTCTTGAGAATGCCGCATCCGTCGCCTCGATGGTCCTGACCACCGAAAGCCTCGTGACCGACATTCCCGAGAAGAACCCTGTCCCCGCCGCTCCCGCCGGCGACATGGGCATGTATTGATTAAACAGCAAGCACTGAAAAAGGCTCACCCACGGTGAGCCTTTTTTGCGTCTTATAGATTTTTCTGCCGGGCGAGGTCTTTTGTCTCGATAGTGAACGGGAGCAGGTAGTTTTTAATGAACTCCGGCCACATCAGAAAGTAGCTGCCGAAGGGGTTTATGACTGCGTGGCAGTTGTTCTCAAGCAGCATGCGCAGGTAGCTTTCCGGCTCAAGGCACACGGCCTTGCCCTTATCGGCGAGCGCACCGAAATCGTCAGGTCCTGTGAACATCGGGATGAACACCTGACCGCCGGTCGACAGCGTTACAAAGCGCAGCGTGCCGGTCTTGGGATCGCTGTCCTTTTCGACGATGAAGTACAGCGAGGTTCTTGCGAGCTGCTCGATGATGAGCGACAGCGTCGCCTTGTCCTGCTGGTTGGAGTCGTTGTAGGTTTTTATGAGCTTTCTGATGCCGCTGCGTGAAAGCTGCGAAGTCTGCTCGGGAGTAAGTCCGTTAGCCATGTTATCGCCCTCGTGTTCCAAAATTTGATGCGTCAATTATAGCACAAGACAGAACGGTTGTCTATCTCTCAATACGGTAGTAACGATCAGCAAAAGCCTTAAAACGAATTGAAACTCCGGCAGTTTTCAAACTGCCGGAGTTTCTGCATGTTTGGGCGATTATCTATATACAAAACATCAACAACAAAAATTTATCGGTCGGAGCGGAAGCCGGGCTTGCCGACAAAGAAGAGAGCGAGGGTGTCCGGGCCGACATGGGCGCCGGTCACGGGCTCGTAGCACTCGATGAGAATATCCTTGGGCGGGGCGATCTCACGCAGGCGGGCGGCCAGATGCTCGGCATCCTCGGCGCAGTCGGCGTGGGCGATGCCGACGATGTGCTCACCGGCATTGACGACATATTTCTCGTACACCTTGGCGAGCCCCTCGATGGCTCTGCGTCTGCCGCGCTCCTTTTTGATGCAGACAATCTTGCCCTGCTCGTCACCGATGAGCAGCGGCTTTATCTGCAAAACCGAGCCTGCCAGCGCAACGGCGTTTGACAGTCTGCCGGTGCGGCGCAGGTGCATTAGGTCGTCCACCATGAATATCTGGCAGATGCTGTAGCTCAGCTCGTTGAGCCTGCGCTCTATCTCATCGATATCCATGCCGGCTTTGACATACTCGACCGCCTTGAGCACAACGATGCCCTCGGCGAGCGAGGCGCTGAGCGTGTCGACGGCACGCAGGTCACGCTCGGGGTACTTCGCCTTGAGCTGTTCGATGGCCATTTTCGCCGAAGCGAATGAGCCGCTGATGCCCGAGGACATGCCGACATACAAGATGTCGTCGCCTGCCTGCAAGGCGGGCTCCATGTACTCCTCAAATCTAAAGGGGTTGACCTGCGAGGTGTTGACGCTTGCGTGCTTTCTGATCGCACCGTAGTAGCCGGCACCGTCGAATTTGCGGGTGTCGATGCACATATACTCCTCGCCGTTGAGGATATACGACAGCGGGACGACGGTGATGCCGAGCGCCTCGGTCGTGTCTGTGGACAGGTTTGCGGATGTATCGGTAAAAATACGGTAACTCATAGTAACTCCTTATGCAATCTAATCTGCCAGATTAGATTATCACGGTATTAAAATTATGTCAAGTCTAAAAAGTTAAACTTGTCATTGACTGCCGAATTATTTGTGTGCTAAAATAGCAGGCGAAAGAAATAGGAGTGGTTTTGATGACATTAGACAAGGCTCTCGTGGCTGCAAAGCTGCGCAGATGGGAGAAATATCTGAATAACTACCGCCTGCCGATGTGGGAGGACATACCGGACATCGGGCTTTACATGGAGCAGATAGTGACGCTGCTCAAGGGCTATCTGGACTACCTGCCGCCGGAGCTCAAGGAGGAGCAGTTCATCTCGGCGGCGACGGTGAACAACTATGTCCGCAAAAAGATCATGCCCGAGCCGATAAAAAAGCGGTACTACCGCACGCACATTGCGTACCTTATCATGATCTGCTCGCTCAAGCACTGTCTTAGTATTCCAACTTTGCAGACAATGATACCCATGGGGCTCACCGAGGACGAGCTGCGGGATATCTACAACTCCTACGCAAAGCAGCACAGCCGTGCGGCGGTGTATTTTACAAATCAGGTGCGCCTTGCCGCGGCGGACATTCTCGACCACGAGGAGACGACCGACATTTCAACCGAGAACGCCGAGGATCTCATCACTGCGGCGGCGGTGATAAGCGGGTTTTCGAGGCTTTTTGCGGAGAAGATGCTGCTGCTTGACGGCAAGACCATCGAGACCGGCGGCGACATTTCGCTGGACAGATAAAAATTCAAAGCACTGTTTCACCGAAAGGTCGAAACGGTGCTTTTTCTGTAGATATGACCAAAAAACTTGGCGCTTTTTCGGCACATTGCCCATTGGAAAAGGCAGGTTGGCTTGGTATGATATAACCAGTTAAAATTCTAGAAATGATAGGAGAGACAATGAGAAAGAAAATTTTGAGCATACTTCTTGCGGCGTGCCTGATATTCAGCCTGCTGCCGGTGTCGGCAATGGCGGATGCGGCGGAAAGCGGCAGCTGCGGAGACAACCTCACATGGAAGCTCGAAAACGGTGTTCTGACCATCTCCGGCACGGGCAAGATGGACAGATATGGTTACAACTCAAAGCCGGACGGGAGCGGTGTAACCAGTGCGCCTTGGGGCGAATACTACGAAGCGATAGAGCGTGTTGTCATCGAAAACGGCGTAACGAGCATCGGCAACGACGCATTTTCTGGATGCAGCAGCCTTGAGACGGTAACGCTGGGTAACGGGCTTAAGACCATCGGAGCAAAGGCGTTTAAAGACTGTACCGGTCTTAAGAGCATCGTTATCCCCGATAGCGTTGAGTTCATCTACGGCTCATTTTCTGGATGCAGCGGTCTTGAGACGGTAACGCTGGGTACCGGACTTAAGACCATCGGAGGAAATGCGTTTGAATATTGCACCGGCCTCACGAGTATCGTTATACCCGACGGTGTTGAGAGCATCGGCAGCAAAGCATTTTATTTTTGTGACAAGATTGAGACAGTGACGCTGGGCAAGGGCGTAAAGACCCTCGGAAGCATGGCTTTCTATGGATGCGAAAAAGTCACGGATGTATATTACACCGGCGATATAAGCTCGTGGCTCGGCATAAAGTTCGGATTTGACTCAAAACCCAGCAATACCGCCAGCCGTGTAGTTAACCTTTACTTCGGCGGTCAGCTTGTAACATCGGTCGTTATCCCGAACGGCGTAACGAGCATTGGAGACTATGCGTTCGCAGGCTGTGCCAGAATTGAGAGCGTGACCATACCCGACAGCGTAACAAGTATCGGCAAAGAAGCGTTCAGTTATTGCGAAGGGCTTAAAACTATCGATATTCCCAACAGCGTGACAAGCATCGGTGAAGATGCGTTTGAGTGCTGCACCGGTCTTAAAAGCGCAAAGCTTTCGGACAACTTAAATAGCATCAGCGATAGGATGTTCATTGGCTGTAGAAACCTCAAGAGCGTAAACATACCCGACGGTGTAACAAGCATCGGCAAAGAAGCGTTCGACGGTTGCAAGAGGCTCACGAGCATCGATATCCCCGACGGCGTGACCAGCATCGGCGACGAAGCGTTCAGATATTGCAGCAGCCTGACGAGTATTGTTATCCCTGACAGCGTGAAGAGCATCGGCAACGAAGCATTTGAATACTGTGACAAGCTTGAGACGCTGACGCTAGGCAAGGGAATAACAGATATCGGAAGAGCGGCATTTCCCAACAGCATTTCGAAAATGTATTACACCGGTGATATAAACTCATGGCTCGGCATAAAATTTGCAATCAATGCGAAACCTAGCAATTGCGACTTATATTTTGACGGGCAGCTTGTGACCTCCATCGTCATTCCCGACGGTGTAAAGAGCATCGGAGACTATGCATTTAGCGACTGCGACAGCATTGTAAGTGTGACCATCTCCAGTAGCGTGACAAGCATCGGATACTATGCATTCAGTTACTGCGATAGCATTGTAAGCGTTACCATTCCCGGCAGCGTAACCAACATCGGAAGCGGCGCATTCAAAGGTTGTAGCAAACTCACAAATATTGTCATCCCCAACAGCGTGACGAATATCGGCGAGAATGCACTCGGCTACAGTATTAAGGACATTGCGTTCGGTGGTACGGCGGACGAATGGGACGATATCGGCTATACCTTTGATTCTGGAGCACAGTCGGTGAATGTGCACTACAACTGCACTACGCTTGACGGACACTATGTCCAAACCGAAAAAGTGGAGCCGACCTGCACCGTGGACGGTTATATCAAATATCGATGCGCCTGCGGATATGAGTACACGGAAACGCTCACGCTGGAGCACAACTATGTCCTCGTGAGAACGGAGGCACCCACCTGCACCGCACACGGTTATGACATTTATAAGTGCACCTACTGCGGCAACGAAAAGAAAGAGTATCACGACGATGTGATAAAAGGCCACAATTATATCGACACCGTCATACAGCCGACCTGTACCTCTGACGGCTACACGCTGCACAAGTGCAGCAATTGTGGCGACAGCTACACCGACACTTACC
>ERZ1031954.27-NODE-27-length-54021-cov-7.321480_pt1 | contig 54021 bp, 52 predicted proteins | sample MGYA00516701_ERZ1031954 | MGnify/ENA primary metagenome ERZ1031954 (study PRJEB33719, sample SAMN04261284) | wastewater metagenome | biome: rural village; feature: human; material: feces | host: Homo sapiens | place: El Salvador | collected 2013-01-07 ...
GTAAAATAGATGCAAAGAGCAAAATCCAATACGCAGCAGGGGGAGTGTGAGGGGGTAACGAAGTGTCGGTGCGGTAGTGAATGACATGCCGGGGGCATGTCAGAGCCGCACCGTGACCGAGCCGCAGCGAGAAAGGTCCCGCCTCAAATTAGATTATAGCCATCAAAAACGCCTGAGTTATCAGGCTTTTTGACGAGCATAGCGAGATTTTTCGTGAAGCAAAGCTTCACAAAAAATGTGGCGTGTTTTGAAGCGTGCAAAAAAGTCACAAGACTTTTTTGACACGCTGAAATGCCGCCCGTGATAAACGGGCGGCATTGCTCTATTTATAATGTATCAGCCGACGATATCCTTGGTATCACGGGCGATAACGAGTTCCTCATTGGTGGGGATGACGAAAACCTTGACCTTGGAGTCGGGGGTGGAGATCATGATATCCTCACCACGCTTGGAGTTTGCCTCATCGTCGATGGTAACGCCGAGATAGCCGAAGTACTCTGCAATGGCCTCGCGGGAAGACTTCGAATTCTCGCCGACACCTGCGGTGAACACGATAGCGTCAACGCCGTTCATGGCTGCGACATAGGAGCCTGCGACCTTTGCGACCCAGTAGTGGAACATATCCAGAGCCAGCTGAGCACGGTCGTTGCCCTTTTCTGCGGCCTCGTCGAGGTCACGGAAGTCGGAGGAAACGCCGGAAACGCCGAGAACGCCGGACTTCTTGTTGAGGATGTTGAGCATCTCGTCGATGCTGATGCCATATTTATTCATGATGAACTGGATAACGCCTGCATCCAGATCGCCGCAGCGGGTGCCCATCGGCAGACCTACCAGCGGAGTGAAGCCCATGGAGGTGTCGACGCACTTGCCGCCGTCGATAGCGGCGATGGAGCTGCCGTTGCCCATGTGGCAGGAGACTATCTTGAGCTCCTCGATGGGCTTGCCCATAAGCTCAGCGCAGCGGCCGGAGACATAGCGGTGGCTCGTGCCGTGGAAGCCGTAGCGGCGGATGCCGTCATTCTGGTAGTACTCATAGGGAATAGCGTACATATATGCCTTGCCGGGCATGGTCTGATGGAAAGCGGTGTCGAACACTGCGACCATGGGGACATCGCCCATGACATCACGGCAGGCATTGATGCCGATGATGTTTGCGGGGTTGTGCAGAGGAGCAAAGGGAGTGCACTCCTCAAGAGCCTTCATGACCTCGTCGGTGATGAGAACGGAGGAAGCAAACTTCTCGCCGCCGTGAACGACACGGTGGCCGACAGCGTCGATCTCCTTCATGGAGCCGACGACACCGTACTCGGCGCTGGTGAGTTTGTCAATGACTGCCGCAATAGCCTCGGCGTGGGTGGGCAGAGCAATGTCCTCATTGAAAACGGGCTTGCCGCCGACCAGCGGGCTGTGCTTGAGGTGGCCGTCGATACCGATGCGCTCGCAAAGGCCCTTGGCCATGACCGACTCGGTCTCCATGTCGATAAGCTGGTACTTCAGAGAGGAGCTGCCTGCGTTGATAACAAGAATCTTCATTACAAAATCCCTTTCTTATTGTAAAAATACCTATATAATTGTATTATAGTTATATACCTACCCTATTTTAATACAAATTGCATAAAAAGCAAGATTTTTTTAAGGAGGCGGGAAAATTGAGCGTTATCGGCGTTGTTGCGGAGTACAATCCATTTCACTTCGGCCATGAGCACCACCTGACCGAGACAGTGCGGCAGCTGGGCGAGGACTGCCCCGTGGTGTGCGTCATGTCGGGCGACTTTATCCAGCGGGGGCAGGCCGCCGTATACTCAAAGTTTGCAAGGGCGGAGGCGGCGATAAATTGCGGTGTCGACCTCGTGCTTGAGCTTCCGCTGCCGTGGACGCTGTCCTCGGCTGAGGGCTTTGCCCGTGGAGCGGTGGGACTGCTCGGTGCAACGGGAGTTGTCACACACTTAAGCTTCGGCTCGGAGTGCGGCGAGACCGAGCCGCTAGAGCAGCTTGCGGAACTGCTTCTCGACCCGCTGTTCGTTAACGATATAAAGACCGAACTCAATAACGACGAGGGCATATCCTTTGCCGCCGCACGCCAGAGAGCCGCCGCCAAAAGGGTGGGGGAGCTGTCATGCCAGCTCGAAACACCGAACAACATCCTCGCAGTAGAGTATATAAAGCAGCTTTATGACCAAAGCCTGCATATTAAGCCCATCACGATCCAGCGCTTCGGCTCGGGACACGACCGGACCGGCGATATAGGACCACGCTCGGCATCGGAGATACGCCGTGCCATAGCCTCGGGCGGCGATATCACGGGCTCTGTGCCCGAGGGGGCGCTTGCGGTGTACCGGCGTGAAAACAAGCTTGGCCGTGGCCCCGTTTTGGACGAAAACCTTGAGCTTGCCATTTTATCACGCCTGCGCATGCTCGATGATGCGGCGTTTGCCGCCCTTCCGGACGCAGGCGAGGGACTGAACTTCCGTCTTGCAAGAGCGGCGAGGGAGGAGACTACCGTCGATGCCGTTGTTGCGGCGGCAAAATCCAAGCGCTACGCCCTCAGCCGCATCCGCCGTATGACCATGTGCGCAGCGCTCGGCGTCAAAGCCGAGGATGCGCAGGGCATCCCACCGTATGCGAGGGTGCTTGCCGCAACGCAGCGTGGCTGTGCGCTCCTGAGAGAGATGAGCATAAAATCGACCGTTCCCGTCGTCACAAAGCCCGCCAGCGTCAAGGAGCTTGACGACAGGGCAAAACATATATTTAATGTATGCAGCGCCGCTCACGACCTGTTTTCGCTGGGTTATACCGCCCAGGCGGAGCGCCGAGGCGGTTCGGATTGGAGGATAAGCCCTAAGATAGCCATTAAATAGGGGGAACTTTGTGCAAAAAAACTATTGCAATTTTGTTAAGTGTAGTTTATAATGCAACCTGTAATCAGCAAAAAGACAAATGTTCACTTCACACGGACAAAGCTGATGTTGAGAGTATAATTAGGAGGAAACCAAAAATGAAGAAAGTCATAGCACTTGTCCTCGCATTCGTCATGGTGTTCGCACTTTGCGCATGCGGCGGCTCGGACGAGAAGGTCATCAAGATCGGCGTCTATGAGCCTCAGACCGGCGCAAACGGCGCAGGCGGCAAGCAGGAGATCCTCGGCATGGAATATGCCAATTCCGTATGCCCCACCGTCACCATCGGCGGCGTGGAATACAAGATAGAGCTCGTTTACGGCGATAACGAGTCTAACACCGAGAAGGCTGTTTCCGCAGCTACCAAGATCGTTTCTGAAGGCGTATCCGTGGTTCTCGGCTCTTACGGCTCTGCAGTTGCCATTTCGGCATCCGACACATTCAAGAATGCAGGCGTCCCTGCGATCGGCGTATCCTGCACCAATCCCCAGGTCACCGAGGGCAACAGCCACTACTTCCGTATCTGCTTCCTCGATCCGTTCCAGGGCACCGTTCAGGCAAACTTTGCTAAAGAGCAGCTCAAGGCCGACACCGTCTACTGCCTCGGCGAGCTTGGCAACGACTACGACCAGGGCCTTATCAACTACTTCAAGGAAGCTGCCGACAAGCTCGGCATAAAGGTCGTCACCGAGTCCTTCCCCAAGGATAACTCCGACTTTACTTCCTACCTGAACAACGCTAAGAAGGAAGGCGCAAAGGCCATCTTCGCTCCCGTATCCATCCAGTACGCACAGCTCATCGTTGAGCAGGCAAACGCACAGGGCATCAACATTCCTCTGCTCGGCTCCGACACATGGGATAACAACACCATCGTCGAGGCAACCGTAGGCAAGAACACCGAGCTGTATGTTTCCACCTTCTACGCAGAGGGCGGCAACCCCGAATTTGAAAAGGGCATCAAGGAGTGGATGAACGCTGACTCCAAGCGCATCGAGAAGAACGGCGGCAATGACATGCTCGCAGCAGTCACCGTCATGGGTTATGATGCATACATGGTAGCAGTCGAGGCCATCAAGGCAGCTGACTCCGCTGACCCCGCAGCCGTCATGGCAGCTCTGCCCAATGTCAAGTATTCCGGCATCTCGGGCGATATCTCCTTCAACGAGACGGGCGACGCAAACCGTGACTCTGCATTCATCAAGCAGGCAAACACCGAGAAGGGCGTTTGGGACTTCGTAGCAGTCCAGAAGGCGTAAGCTTTAAAAAAAGCTTATATCAAGCTCAAATATGGTGGGGACACAGAAATGTGTCCCCACCATACCGATATTTTACGGCAAGATAAAGGATCGTGTAAATGCGCTCCTAAAATAATTTTCCGGAGCGGATTTATGCGTTCCTGTAAATAGAGAGGAAGGCCCTCAGATGATTGAGTTTTTGCACAATAACCTGCAATACCTGCTTTCGGGCATATCCGTCGGCGGCCAGTACGCTCTTATCGCCATCGGCTATACGATGGTGTACGGCATACTGAGACTTATAAACTTTGCCCACGGCGATGTGTTCATGGTCGCAGGTCTTATCATGATATACGCAATAGCGGGAGGTTTGCCCATGTGGGCGGCAATAGTGCTCGTTATCGTTCTTACGGTGGTTTTGGGTGTAACGATAGAGAAGGTGGCGTATAAGCCTCTTAGAAGCGCACCGAGAATGTCGGTAATGATCTCGGCTATCGGCGTATCGTACCTGCTGCAAAACTGCGCACTGTACTTTACCGGCGGTCTGCCCCGCATGTACCCTGTTATCCCGTTTTTGACAAAGTCGGTGACGATATGGGGCGCAACGACCAAGATGGTCACCGTCATAACCCCGATACTTACGCTCGTGCTCGTCGTTGCGCTCGTACTTCTTATAAAGTACACCAAGATGGGCATGGCGATGCGTGCCGTCGCAAAGGATTTTGAGACCAGCCAGCTTATGGGTATTAAGATAAACTCCGTTATCTCCTTTACCTTTATCATAGGCTGCTTCCTTGCGGCCATCGGTTCGATGCTTTATTTTTCAAACTATCAGACCGTCGTACCCACCTCGGGTGCAATGCCCGGTCTTAAAGCCTTTGTTGCAGCCGTGTTCGGCGGCATAGGCTCTATCCCCGGTGCGGTCATCGGTGCATTTATAATAGGTATCTGCGAGAACATCATCAAGGGCATAGGCCAGCAGTGGACGGTGTTCTCCGATGCATTTACCTTCGTTCTGCTTATAGTCATTCTTCTCGTCAAGCCCACCGGCATCTTCGGCGAGAAGGCAACGGATAAGGTGTGAGGTGAGGATGATGAACAAGACCATGCAGAAAGAAAAAGTCCTCAGAACACCGGAAGAACTTGCAAAGCGTCAGGGCATGTGGCTGACGATAATAGCACTTGCAGTCGTGTACATCATGCTGTTTGCGCTGGATAATTTCATTAAGCCCAGCAAGTTTACGCTTATGCTCATCCCCGTGCTCAGAAAGGGCGCAATTTATTCGCTTCTTTGCGTTTCGATGAACCTGCTCAACGGCTTCACCGGACTGTTTTCGCTCGGTCAGGCGGGCTTCATGCTCATCGGCGCATACGCATACTCCATTTTCTCCATTCCCGCACAGCAGCACGCCTCGGTGTACCAGTACTTTGACGGCGGCGCTATCCAGTTTTCCATTCCCGAGGCGCTCGGCAATGCCCTTGGCGTCAATGCCGGAAACTTCCTAGGTGCGATAATTTGCATCATCATTGCAGGTATCGCCGCAGCTATATTTGCAGCGCTCATCGGCATTCCCGTGCTCAGGCTCAAGAGCGACTATCTTGCCATTGCGACCCTCGGCTTTGCGGAGATCATCCGTGCATTCTTCCAGTGGGACAATCTTGGCAAGATCACGAACGCTTCAAACCTTCTGCGTAAGTACACGGCGTTCAGCGATATCAACATCCAGCTCGGCACGACAGTTTATAAGCTCGGCACGATATTCCCGTTCTTTATCGCAATGATATCCATTGCGATCATCGTCCTGCTCATAAACTCCTCCTACGGCAGAGCCTTCAAGGCCATCCGTGACGACGAGGTTGCGGCAGAGGCGATGGGTGTAAACCTTTTCAAGCACAAGATGCTTTCGTTTGTTATCTCCAGCTTCTTTGCCGGTGTAGGAGGTGCACTGCTTGCAATGTTCCAGACCGCCGTGCAGGCGTCGTCGTTCATGTCCTCGATGACCTATGAGATACTGCTCATCGTTGTTATCGGCGGCATAGGCTCCGTTTCCGGCAGCTGCATCGCAGCATTTTTGTACATTGCCTGCTCCGAGTGGTGGCTTCGCTTCCTCGACTCGGGCGCAATCGGAAGCATCCAAGTATCCTTCTTCCGTGACGGCTTCCGCAAGGTCGTTTTCTCCGTCGTTATCATGATAATCGTGCTGTTCTTCTCGAGGGGCATCATGGGAAATAAGGAGCTTTCATTTGCCGGACTTATCAGAAAGATACAGGCCAAAAAAGCCGCTAAGGCGGTCAAGGCCGAAGCAGGAGGTGCGGCAAAATGAGTGAAAAGAATGTACTCCATGTTGAAAATGTGACCATGCAGTTCGGCGGTGTCGTCGCCGTAAACAACCTGTCGCTGGATATCCCCGAGGGCAAGATTGTTGCGCTCATCGGGCCTAACGGCGCAGGCAAGACCACGGCCTTTAACTGCATCACCGGCGTTTACGAGCCGACAAACGGTCTTGTAGAGTTCATGGGCGAGCCCATCGTCCGTAACCACCCGCAGGGCAAGATGAAGAAAAACTATAAGGGCGAAAACGGCGACAAGTACCTCGGCAAGGTCGTTGCCAACACGCCCGACAAGATAACCCATAAGGGCATCGCCCGTACCTTCCAGAACATCAGACTTTGGAAGAGCATGACGGTTTTTGAAAATGTTCTTATCGCAAAACACATGAACGCCAAGCAGAATGTGTTCTCCGCCACCTTCCGTGCAAACGCCAAGGAGGAGCAGCGCATGCGTGATGAGACCATGGCGCTTCTGGTAGAGCAGGGACTTGATAAGTTCAAGGACGAGATAGCGACCAGCCTGCCCTACGGTCTCCAGCGCCGTTTGGAGATAGCAAGAGCGCTTGCCGCCGACCCCAAGCTTTTGCTTCTTGACGAGCCTGCCGCCGGCATGAACCCGCAGGAAACTCAAGAGCTTGCGCAGTTTATAACCGAGATCCGTGATAAGTATAATTTGACGGTATTCCTCATCGAGCATCACATGGATCTTGTCATGAACATTTCCGATTATATCTATGTCATCGACTTCGGCAAGGAGATAGCACAGGGCGTCCCGAGCAAGGTACAAAACGATCAGCGTGTCATAGACGCATATTTGGGGGTTGTTGAAGATGAGTGAAGCAATACTGAAGATCAATGACCTCAAGGTCAATTACGGCGGCATCGAGGCCGTCAAGGGCATCAGCTTTGATGTTCCCGCAGGCGAGATAATCACGCTTATCGGCGCAAACGGCGCAGGCAAGAGCTCGACCCTGCGTGCCATAGCCGGTTTAGTCAAGCCCGCCTCCGGCAGCATAGTCTTTGAGGGCGACGATATCACCGGCAAGGATCCGACCGCCATCGTCACCAAGGGCATTACTCTCGTTCCCGAAGGCAGAAAGATATTCCCAGACCTCACGGTTCTGGAAAACCTGCGCATCGGCGCATATCTGAGAAACGATGATCTGACGGATGATCTCAACTGGGTGTACGACCTGTTTCCAAGGCTCAAGGAGCGCTCATGGCAGGCAGGCGGCACTCTCTCCGGCGGCGAGCAGCAGATGCTTGCGGTCGGCAGAGCACTCATGAGCCGCCCCAAGGTCATCATGATGGATGAGCCGTCGCTCGGCCTTGCACCTATCATCGTGCGTGGTATCTTTGATATCATAAAGGAGATAAACAAGCAAGGCGTAACCGTTCTTCTTATAGAGCAGAACGCAAACATGGCGCTCAAGACCGCCGATATCGGCTATGTCATGGAGACCGGCCGCATCACCATGAGCGGCGCAGGCTCAGAGCTTCTGGCAAACGAAGAGGTCAAGAAGGCCTACCTCGGCGCATAATTTTACACATATTAAGAAAGCAGAAAAGCTGTTCGGCTTTTCTGCTTTCTTGTTGACAATGTGCTGACAGTGACTTAAAATCTATCTTAATAGATTAATGGGGGAATTATTATGACACTTGACAAACTGCCTATAGGCGACAGTGCCGTTATTATATCGGTCGGCGGCGAGGGAAACCTACGCTGCCACCTGTTGGACATGGGGCTTATACCGCACACCGAGATCTCGGTGCGCAAGGCTGCACCCTTGGGCGACCCTATTGAGATATCGCTCCGGGGATATACCATGACCATCCGCAAGGACGACGCCGCAAAGATCGAGGTGCGCCCGAATAAGGATGTATAAACCATGGTAATAGCTCTTGTAGGTAACCAGAACTGCGGTAAGACCACACTTTTTAACCAGCTGACAGGTTCAAATCAGCATGTCGGCAACTTCCCGGGCGTGACGGTCGAGCATAAAATGGGCGAGATAATCGGCTATAAAAATTACAGTCTTGTCGATCTGCCCGGCATCTATTCCATCCGTCCGTATTCCGGTGAGGAGAAGGTCACCCGCAATTTTATAATCGACAAAAAGCCCGATGCGATAATAAACATCGCCGACGCAACGAATATCGAGCGCAACCTGTATCTCACGCTTCAGCTCATAGAGATGGGAAAGCCCATGGTGCTGGCGCTTAATATGATGGATGAGCTTTTGGGTAACCACGGCTCTGTCGATATAAGCAAGTTGTCCGAGCGCCTCGGCATACCCGTTGTGCCAATATCCGCTGCAAAAAATGACGGTGTTGACGAGCTCATGCGTGTCGTGTCCGAAACGGCGCAGGCAAGGCTCAAGCCCCGCAGGATAGATTTCTGCTCGGCAGGCCCCGTGCACAGGTGCATACACACGGTCAGCCATGTCGTGGAGGACCACGCCGAGCGTATCGGCGTTCCGTCCCGCTTCGCTGCTACCCGTGTCATCGAGCAGGATGAGGACATAATAAACTCGCTCAAGCTCAGCGAAAACGAGCTGGAGCTCATTGAGCATGCCGTTGTGGAAATGGAGACCGAGAGCGTCCTTGACCGTAACGCTGCTCTTGCCGATATGCGTTACCGCTTTATCGAGGCCGTGTGTTCCGAGTGCGTCGTCAAGGCACAGGAGAGCAGAGAAGCCCAGCGCAGCGTGAAGATAGATAAGGTGCTCACGAATAAGTACCTTGCCATACCCATGTTCATTGCGATAATGGCGTTTATCTTCTGGATGACCTTCAGCGTTGTCGGGCAGCGGCTGTCGGATCTTCTCGGCATGGGCATAGATAAGCTCACGGTGCTTGTTGACAATGCACTGACCGCATATGGGCTCAACCCCACGGTGCAGAGCCTTGTCATCGACGGTATTTTTGCCGGTGTCGGCAGCATTTTGAGCTTCCTGCCGATAATAGTCGTACTGTTTTTCTTCCTTGCCATTCTGGAGGACACGGGATACATGTCCCGAGTGGCGTTCGTTATGGATAAGCTTCTGCGCAAGATCGGCCTATCCGGCCGCAGCTTTGTGCCGATGCTCATAGGCTTCGGCTGCTCGGTGCCGGCTATCATGGCGACAAGGACGCTTTCAAGCGAGCGCGACCGCAAAATGACGATGCTGCTTATTCCGTTCATGAGCTGCTCTGCCAAGATACCAATTTACGCCGTGTTCACTGCGGCCTTTTTCCCGAATAACGGCGCACTCGTCATGACACTTTTGTACCTAGGCGGCATCCTCGTCGGCATAATAGCCGCAATGGTGCTCAATAAGACCGCCTTTTCCGGCAATCCTGTGCCGTTTGTCATGGAGCTTCCGAACTACCGTATGCCCTCGCTCAAGAGCGTGCTGCTTCTTATGTGGGAAAAGGCTTGGGACTTTATCCGCCGTGCTTTTACGATCATTTTCGTTGCGACCATCGTAATATGGTTTTTGCAGCACTTTGACGCAAAGCTGAATGTCGTCTCGTCCGACAGCACGACGAGCCTGCTGAGCATCATCGGAATGTGGATGGCACCCGTGTTTGCGCCGCTCGGCTTTGCCGATTGGCGTGTCGTCACGAGTCTTGTGACCGGTCTCATGGCAAAGGAAGCGGTCATAAGCACCCTCGGCGTCCTGCTCAATGTCGGCACCGATGCCCTCGCCGGAGCGATAGCGGGACTGTTCACAATGCGCTCGGCGCTCAGCTTCCTGACCTTCGCACTTTTGTACACACCCTGCGTTGCGGCGATATCGACGATAAAGCGGGAGCTTGGCAGCACCGTCAAGACCGTAGGCGTCGTCGTCAGTCAGTGCTGCGTTGCATGGCTCACCGCTTACATAGTGTATCAGATAGCGGGTATAATACTGTAATATGGAAATTTTAATTGTACTCGTGCTTGCGGTTTGGCTCGTGCTTGCACTGCGCTCGATAAGAAAAAACGGGGCGGGCTGCGGCGGCGACTGCACCAAATGCAGCGGAAAATGCTCAAAAAGACGGAATCAATGATCCCGTCTTTTTTCAATGAAATGTATAATACGAAAAACTTCCGTCAAAAATAGAAGCAACCTGATATATAGGAGGCTTCTGTATGGAAAACGGCAGATCCAAAAGGACGGATAAGTTTTTTGCAGGTAAGGGCTTTTACATAGTCCTTGCACTATGTATAGCGGTGATCGGCATCTCGGCGGTCAGCATAGCTCTCAATTCCGACGCAGGCAAAGCGCCCGAGCTCGACCCGGGGCTTTCGCTTTCAAACCCGACCGAGCCTATAGCGACCCCGCCCGTCGTCACGCCCACGCCCAATGTAAAGACCGATATCGAGAAGGACGACGGCGCCGTGGTCAGCACATGGAAGTCGAGCGAGACCTACGAGCAGCCCGCTGCATGGGTCTGGCCCGTAAAGGGCGAGATCGAGCGCCAGTACGCAGTCGAGACGCTTGCCTACGATGTGACCATGAAGGATTGGCGCACCCACGACGGCATCGATGTTCTTGCCGACAAGGGCACGGTCGTAAGGGCAGCCTCCGACGGTACGGTCGAGAGCATCACGCAGGACGACCTGTACGGTACGACCGTCACCATCGACCACGGCAACGGCTTAAAGAGCACCTATTCAAATCTCGCCGACAAGCCCACCGTGAAGCAGGGTGACAGCGTCAGTGCAGGCGATGTCATAGGCTCTGTCGGAGCTACGGCACTGTGCGAGGTGGGGCAGGGCAGCCATGTTCACATCGCCATGTCAAAGGACGGAAACAGTGTTGACCCGACCAAATACCTGCCCTCGTGAAGTTTTTTTGAGAAAAATGAAAAAAGCTGTTGACAACTTAGTCTATGTCTGCTAAAATCTCAATTGCTCATTTGATAAATGGCGGCATAGCTCAGTTGGCTAGAGCATGCGGTTCATACCCGCAGTGTCCCCGGTTCGAATCCAGGTGCCGCTACCAAATTAAGGCGCAGCTACCCTGCGCCTTTTATATAAGGCCCGTTGGTCAAGCGGTTAAGACACCGCCCTTTCACGGCGGTAACATGGGTTCGATTCCCGTACGGGTCACCAAAAAAAGACACGCTACTGCGTGTCTTTTTTTTGTGACCCACGCCTTCGGCGCAATTATCCGCTTCGCTCAATTATGGGCGAGAGGCGAATACCATCCCCTCTCAAACTCTCCCCATGCGTGATTTTTCAATTTCGTTCTAAAATTTCTTTCTGTCGAAAATCGCAACAGCAGTCCACATTTGTGGGCTGCTTTTTTACTTACCGGTGTGCCAAACAGCAAAATTTGTGGTATTATAAATTGCGCCTGCTCAATTTTTTCAAATCCCTGTGTAATAATGAAAACAGTAAAGAAGGGCATTTTCATGTGGGTTCTTTTTGCGCTGGGCTCGGCACTGTTTGCCGGACTGACCTCGGTGCTCGCCAAGTGCGGCATAAGGAAAACGGACTCTGACGCAGCAACGGCGATACGCACCATCGTCGTGCTCATTTTCTCGTGGCTGATGGTTTGGATAGTTGGCTCTGCCCCGACGATAACGACTCTCAGTACAAAAACATGGGTGTTTCTCATCCTGTCGGGCCTTGCGACCGGCGCATCGTGGCTGTGCTATTTTAGAGCCTTGCAGTTAGGCAATGTCAACAAGGTCGTGCCCATCGACAAATCCTCAACGGTTCTGACCATTCTGCTTGCACTTGTATTCCTCGGCGAGCCGGTCTCGTGGCTCAAGGGCATTGCCGTTATCCTTATCGGCATCGGCACATTCATGATGATCGAGAAAAAGGCCGACAGCGGAGAAAAACCGGAAAAGAAAAGATGGCTCCTATACGCAGTTTTGTCCGCTGTATTTGCGTCGCTGACCTCCATACTCGGCAAGATCGGCATAGACGGCGTTGAATCGAACCTCGGGACAGCCATACGCACATGCGTTGTGCTCGTGATGGCGTGGCTCATCGTATTTATAAAGGGCAAGCAGCACACGCTCAAGGTCATACCCAAAAACGAGTTGGGCTTTATCTGCCTGTCCGGCCTTGCGACCGGCGGTTCGTGGCTGTGCTACTACAAGGCATTGCAGGACGGCCTTGCAAGCGTCGTTGTCCCCATCGATAAGCTGAGCATCCTCGTTTCCATCGGCTTCTCGGCACTGGTGTTTAAAGAGCGCCTGAGCAAAAAGGCGGCGTTCGGCCTAGTGCTCATCGTCGGCGGAACATTGATGATGTTACTGTGAACAAACTCTGCTGTGCAGCGTGAAAGGAATTGGATGTGCTTGCCTCGGTCGTGCTCGGCATAGTGATAGCGGCAGGTTCGGTGACATTATTCAAACAATTGAAAATTCGGGATAAGTCCTAAGATGACTTATCCCGAATTTTTTCCTTGTTAAAACGCCGACTTTTTGGTATAATGTACTGAATATGTCTCAGGAGGTGCGCCGTGGCAGCTAAAGCGAAGCGGCAGGGAAGCAGCCCGGCCAAAAGAACATATATTGCCTTTGCGGCGATAACACTTGCCGTGCTTGCGGTGGTGTTCGCCGTTATTATGCAGTCAAGGTCGAAAACGCCGGTGTATGTGCTTGAGGTGAACGGCCTTGATGCCGAAACGCCTGCCGAGGCGCAGATCGAGTGCCGAGCCGAGCATGAGAAGTTTGCAAAGCCTCTGCAGAATAACACAGGCTGTGCATGGGTCTGGTGCGGCGATAATAAGCTGTACCTTGTAAAGACCACGGCACTTCGGATAAACACCAAGGACGAGACGCAGAATTTCACTGCCGTGACCTTTGACGGCGGCGAGGGCAAGCGGCTTGAGGGCTATATCATCGAACCCGAAACTCCGCCCACGGAGCTTGGCAGAATAGTGCTCACGGACGGCGAAAAGTATAATTTCGAAAGCGTCAGCATGTCCATCAGAGAGGGCCTTCGCAGCGGCGAGATAAGCTACGAGAACGCCGTCTACCTTTGGGAAAAGGACAGTACCGAGGTCATCGCCGTGCGGGCGGACAGCTATCAGACGGTGCAGGACAACATCGTTTCCTATACCGACGACGGCAATGTGACGCACACATGCTATATATTAGACACTAAAATAGATTGAAGGAATAAGTAATGGCAAATGCAGCGCAGGGACTGACGGGCGACACCAAACGCCTGCTTGAAATAGTTAAGGTGATGAGCAAATACAAGGTGATGCAGGGCTTTGACCCCGACAAGCTTTGCGAGATGCTCAAGGAGCTCGGGCCTACCTTCGTTAAGTTAGGACAGCTTCTGTCGATGCACCCCGAGATCATCCCCATGGAGTATTGCAGGAAGCTCGAGAGCCTCAGAACGGACGCCTCCACACTCGTCACCGTCCAGATAAGGGAGATAATCAGTGAGGAGTACGGCAAGCCTTGGAACGCCGTGTTCGAGCGCATTCTACCCATTCCCTTGGGTGCTGCGTCCATTGCGCAGGTGCACGAGGCGATACTGCTCGACGGCACGCATGTCGCCGTGAAAATTCAGCGCCCCGATATTTACAACAAGATGGAGCGGGATGTCAGGCTCATCAAAAAGGCGCTTGATATCGTGAAGTTCAAGAGCATCAACAATGTCATGAACCTGTGCGACTGCATCGACGAGATGTGGCTCGTTGCGCAGGACGAGATGGACTTTTTCCGTGAGGCCGAGAATATTCGCACCATCCGCCGCAACAACGAGGGCGTGCAGTATGTCTACTGCCCGAAGGTGTACGATGAGCTGACGACGAAAAATGTCCTCGTCATGGAGTATATAGGCGGCTTTGAGCTTAATAACACCGAGGAAATGCTCCGCCAGGGCTACAATGTCCACGAGGTGTGCACGAAGTTTATAAATAACTACATAAAGCAGTTTGCCGAGGACAGGTTCTTCCACGCCGACCCCCACCCGGGCAATATCCGTGTTCAGGACGGCCGCATAGTATGGCTCGATCTCGGCATGATGGGCAGGCTCAGCGAGAAGGACGCCGAGCTTGTCACCGGCTGCATGCGAGCCATTTTCAGCAACGACTATCTGAAATTTGCCGACAATGTCCTTGAGATATGCGAGCATGACCCGAATATGGACAAGGCGGCGTATTACGAGCGCATGCGTGCCTATCTTGATAAGTACAGGGTCATCAGCATGGCGGAAATGAGCAGTACGGTCGAGATATTTGCAGACCTCTACCGCATTGCAAGGGATTTTGAGATAAAGGTGCCCAGATCGCTGACAATGTTCTGGCGCTCGCTCGCCATCATGGAGGGCACGGTCTCCGACCTTTCACCCGACACCGACCTTGCGGCGATAATCGGCAAGCACCTTGCTGCGCAGTCGCTCGTTAAGGGCATAGCCGGCAGCATTACAAAGAGCATCTCCCACCGCAAGCTCATTTCCGGTAAGCCCCTGAGCTACACCGGCCATGAGCAGGAGCCCGACGAGATAATAGACGAGACCGAAGACGAAGAAAAACCGGAGTAAAAACTCCGGTTTTTTCACATATCAAGGCAGTCGGGCTTGCTCCTCACGTCAAACAGAAGTTGGACGAAGCTTTTGAAAAAGGGGATGAAGCTTCCGTCGTCTATCATGGTGAATATCTCGTCTAATGACGCCCATCTGACCGCCTGCACCTCCTCGGCTTGAAGCGTGAGCGATGCTAGGTCAATGTCACGGTTTATAAGGTAAAAGTCGTCAAACCCGTTGTCAAAATTAACGGTGAGGTTGGGGCGGATATTCTCAAAGCTGAGGTCGAGCCCGAGCTCCTCCTTGAGCTCACGGTGCGCAGTGCCACGGCTCGTCTCGCCTGCGACCGAGCAGCCGCCGCAGGTCACATCCCACATGTCGGGAAAGCCTGCCTTGGTCGACTGGCGCTTTTGAATGAGCATTTTTCCCTCGGAGTTAAAAATGCAGATGTGTATGACCGTGTGGTAGCAGCCCTCCGGCGGCTCCTCGCCTCGAACGCCGGTAAGCCCGGTCGGCAGCCTGTTGACATCGTATAGATCCCGTATCTCCATGACGCACTCCTTTCTTAACAGGAGTAAGCGTATCACCGTTTGTTTAATAATTCAAGCTTGAAAATTTAAACCGCCGCATATATAATTTTAAATATAACTTAAACAAGGAGGAAAAACCATGCAGAGAGTTTATGATTTTCTTAAGGAAGCAGGCACCTATTTCATCGCCACGGTCGAGGGAGACCAGCCGAGAATAAGGCCGTTCGGCACCGTCGATATCTATAACGGGAAGCTCGGCATCCAGACCGGCAAGAAAAAAGCGTTCTTCAAGCAGGTCGAGGCAAACCCCAAGGTGGAGATCTGTGCATTTAAAGACGGCGAGTGGATCCGTGTCGCAGGCGAGCTCTACGCCGACGACAGCATCGAGGCCTGCGAGCACATGCTCCAAAGCTACAATGAGCTCAGAAGCCTGTATACCCCCGGTGACGGCAACTGCGTCGTTTTGTACTTCAAGTCCGGCACGGCGACCATAAGCTCGTTCACCGCCGAGCCTGTTGTTATCGAGTTTTAAGCGGAAAACGACAAAAGCTTCTTTACATCCGGCCGAGGTTTTGCTATAATATATCGGCAGATGCGCCCGTAGCTCAGCTGGATAGAGTGTCAGACTCCGACTCTGAAGGTCGTGGGTTCGAATCCCGTCGGGCGTACCAATCAAAAAACCCAGTGTTTTCAAGGCTTTGCGGCTTTGAACACTGGGTTTTTGCTTTTCTGTTTTCGGTGTTTTTGCGTGTGAAAATTCAACTTTAATTCAACTCGCTCTAAAAAATTCAACACATCACGCCTTCTTCAAAAAGATCTCCGACAGTATATCGGCATTCTTTTTGTCCGCCTCTGCGATAACATGAGCATATATATCTGAGGTGGTCGAGACCTGCGCATGCCCCAGCCTTTTGGATATACTCACGCTGTCCATTCCGTTGTAGTACAGCATGCTCGCCATTGTGTGCCGGAACGCATGCGGGTTGACATGGGGCAGACCGTGACGCTTGCAGAACTTAGTGAGCCATTTGCCGACGCTGTCGGGGTGCATCGGGCTGCCGTTATCCTGTGAGAATACAAAGCCTTGATTGACGAAATATTCCCCCATGCGGAAACGCTCTTGTATCTGCCATGCCCTATATTGCTTAAGAAGCTGCATCGTTTCAGCAGGGAGCGAGACATATCGCTTGCTGCTTTCGGTCTTAGGTGTGCTTTCATAAACGCCCCTGTCGGGTGTGTATGAAATGGTGTTGCAGATATACAGGCGGTTGTTGTCAAAGTCTATCCTATCCCATTTCAAGCCGATTATCTCGCCACGCCTTGCACCGGTTATCAAAAGAAGGTGGATAAGTGTACGCCACTTTATCGGCTCTTTGTCCAGCGCATCGAGTATCGCCGCAACATCGGCTGACTGCAAATACTTAGCTTCCTTTTTCTCGGCTTTCGGCGGCTCTGCCCTTGAAGCGGGGTTAAACGGTATAAGAGACTCCTTGACCGCCTGCGTGAGCACTATGGAGATAAATCTGTGATAGCGCAGCACGGTCTTGTTGCTCAATTTGCCGCCCGTGCGCTTATTTACGCCGTTTTGCATGAGGTGAGCATACAAAGTGTTAAGATGGTGTGCCTGCAAGTCCTTGAGCTTTATATGCCCTATCTCGGGATATATGCGCTCGGTCATGCTCCTGTAGTCTGTGATGGTGGTGTGCTTGTCGCCACGCTGCTCTTTCAGCCTCAAGACATATTCGGCGTAATCGGCAAAGCGCTGCTTGCTGTCGGATGTTACGCCCTCACGGCATTCTTTCTCAAAGGTTGCGGCGAAAGCCTCAGCCTTTTTTCTTGCGCTTTTTTCCGTCCAAGTGGGGGACACCTCAAATGTCGCTGTGTACGGCTTGAGCTGCTTTCCGTCAGCTCCACGCCCACGATGCACACGGATGGAATATGAGATAAGCTTGCCGGACTTATCCCGCCGCTCCTGTATGTTAGCCATCAGCGCCGCTCCTTTCTTTGCGTTATTTCGAGTGCTTTAAATCTCTCAATGCATTTGATATCTCTATCAATATGGCATCTTCAATCAGACTGTCGCTGAGTGCGATAGCTGAAGGGTATATATATCCATCATTAGCCTCGTATGTAATAACACCTGTTTTCCATATTACCGGCTTTTGCTTTGTGCCTTTTTTACTCTCAAAAGAAAGGTAGAGATATATCAGATCGAGGAGACTGCTATGCTCTTTGTTTTTATAGCATGAGTCAGAAATTAATTTGTCTAAAACCTTGCTATAATCACTGAAAGCGCCCCATGCGGCCATATTCGAAAGTAAATTTACGGACTTAGGCGATAGACCGATGGTTTTTGCTATCTTATTTTCGCCGTATGTGCGAGCATCATATTCGCCGAGCAAATAACCGAGACTGCAAGTAAACAATCTGCTTAGGCATATCAGGCACTTCAAGTCGGGAACTCTCTTTCCGCTTTCCCAGTCGGATATATTGCCTTGACTTTTCGCTCTGCCGTCTTCGTGTGCGCCGAGCATGTTTGTAATTTCTTCTCCGAGTTTGGCCTGTGACCACTTCTTGCGCTTGCGTTCTTCTTTAATTCTGCTTCCGATTTTGCACTTTAGCTCACCTGTTGCCGCACTGATATCTATATTCAAGATATTTTCTCCTTAAAAAATAATCTTATATTTAGATATTAGCATAGACGACAAGCCATGTCAAGCCTATAATTAAGACATAGCAAAGTATTGCAAAACATTAATAGGAGGAAAACAAATTGAACACAACAAGCAATTATTTGACCATTAGACAGACGGCGGCGCTCGGGATAATAACCGAGTTTCAGCTCAGGAGAATGGCTAAAGCGGGTGAGCTGCCTGGATTTTATAGCGGCAGGACTTACAAGGTCAACATCCCTATGCTTATAGAAAAGCTGGATGCGATGAGTGCGGTTAACGGGGGTATGGCACAGTGACAGAAAACAAAAAAGCCCGCTCGGGTGTTGCACCATCCGAACAGGCAAGCGAAAGGGCGTTAGAAGACGGCACTTTCTGCAATCATTCTAACACCAACAAGCGTGGAATTCAAGCTTTTCTGCTTGAGGGCGAGGCAAACGCAATGCCCATGCGAGAGCTTGCACGGCTTATGGGTGTAAGCGAGCGCCAAGTTAGGAAGCTGGCCGAGCGGGAAAGAGATAACGGTGCGTTCGTCATTGCATCGGACAAGGGTTATTTTCTCCCGTCCGCAGATAACCCCGAGTACGATTTGAAGCGGTATATACATCGGATGGATGCACGGGTCAGCAGCAACAGAAAAGCGATCAGAACAATGAGGAAAAGGCTTGACGAACTCAGAGCGCAGGCAAACGAACAAGAAAGACTAGAGCTATGAGCCGGAAAAAGAGCGGCGCACATATTGTCGGATGGCTGTCCGCTCGGCAAGACTGCGCAGAAGGCCGGTTTATTCAGATTGGAAACTCACTGCTTTTAAGCAGTAAGTATCAACATTTGACCGCCGGAGCTAAAAACACATATCAATGCATAGCAATGGAGAGCGGCGGAAAGCGAGAGTTTACTTTCCCGCTCTCCGCCGCTAAAAAATATGGGATAACCGACAACAGCTTAAGGCGGCATATCGATGAGCTGACCCGAGCGGGCTTTATTAGCGTTCGCAGCGGCGCAAGCATAAGGCAGCCGAATATATATACTTTTTCTTTTGAGTGGAAGACCGGTCAAGGCGCAGATTAAAGCTATATCCTATGGCTATATATAGTATATCTCCACCAAAATGGGGGAAGGCTTGCGGGCAAAATTGCTCACTGGTACCCACAAAATGTGGGTAGTAAACGGCGTTTTCGATATCTACTGCCCCAAAATGACGGAAGATAAGGCTTTTACTACCCCCAAAATGGTAGAGCCAAAATGCTCGAAAGGCATTGTTTTGGCCGATACCACGAAAGCCAAAAACCCACTGCTTTTTTAGAAAACCCAAAAAACCCACCGCTTTTTTTGAAAGCGAAACAAAGCAATTGCAAGCAAATGTTATCAAATCAAACCGAAAGGACAAAAACATGAATTTCAAAGACAGAATTTACGATGCAGTATCGGAGTACATGGACAAGATGACGGAGCTTATAGCGCAGGAGCGTGAGCTTAAGGACAAGCAGCAGAAGGAAACAATAGCCCGAGTGGAGGCTGACCGCCTTCGCAGCGAGATGGAGCGGCAGCGCAAGACGGAATATGAAGAGGTCATTTGCCGCATAGGAAAAATCAAGCAGGCTCATAGTGCCGCTGTTGAGGAGTGGAATATGCTCGACAGTGCAAAGCTTCACCCCGATGCCGAGCTTTTGAAGCTTGACATACCGATGAATAAGGCACAGTATCAGCAGCTTTGCGACAAGCACAAGGATAACTCGCTCATGCTGTCGCTCCTGTGCAAATACGCTGACAAGCATCCTGATGAAGAACTGTACGCCGAGCGGCCTTGTGATGCAGATACCCGTATATCAGTATTCAACGATTACGCAGCCCGTGCAGTAAATGCATGCCGAGAGCCGGACTCAATGCGTGCGGCCATGTTCCTGGATAACATAGGCGTACCTGCTGTTTGTTGTTATGAGTATGGCGATAATGGTTGAAGTCAAACGAAGAACTGGCTGTGCTGATACAAAACGGCGACAGGGAGCGGGAGATTGAGCTGTGGGAGCAGGTGAGGCGCTTTGCAATGAAGCTGGCGAACAAATGGCTTGCAGCTTTTCGCTCCCGCTCTGATGTCGAGTTCGACGACCTAATGAGCGCCGCATATATTGCCATGTGTGAGGCTGTAGAGACCTATAAACCCAACAACGGAAGCTTTATCGGCTGGTATAGCTTTTATCTTAAAGATGGCTATACAACGCTCTACGGCCTTAGAACGAGGCGAACGGCAAATGACCCGCTTAATAATGCGATAAGTTTAAGCACCCCGTTGGACGACAACGGGGAGATAACGCTCGGGGACGCTGTGGCCGACCCTAACAGCACAGAACGCTTTGAGCGGGTCGAGGATGCCTTGTACCGGCAGGAGCTGCACAATGCGCTGTGCGAGGCTTTAAAGATCATTCCCGCCGAATATCTAAGCGTTATAGAGCGGAGGTATTTTAACGGGCAGACCATAAAGAGCATAGCTGCCGACCTGCTGACAACGGTCAATGAGGTCAAACGGTGCGAAAGCGGCGGGCTATGGGCAATTCGCCGCAGTCCGGCAATAAACACTCTGCGCAGCTTCTCGGACTTTGATTTCTACAAGGGTACAGGCTTATCCAGCTTCAAGCGTACAGGCACAAGCATACAGGAAAACTATCTGCTCTATGAGGAAAATGCAAAAATGTGCGACCAAAAAAAGAGATGAATTTTTCGGAGAAAATCAAAAAGTCCGCCCGATTTACAGGGCGGACTATTTGCTGTTTAGTTCTCTGAGCGAATTACAGATGTGATTAGATATCGATATACAACCTGTACATCACTCGGCTTTGCTGTGCCGATTAGTCGATTTATTTCTTCGATAAGAATACCAAGCTCTTCGTTTGTTTCCACTCATACTCATCCTTTCATTGCTCGGGTGCGATCAGATACCAATACAATACCTGTATGTCTCTTAACTTTGCTGTACCAAGCAGCCGGTTGATTTCTCCAATCAGAAAGTTGCGATCTTTGTTAGTTTCCATTTATACTTTATTCACCTCTTCCTTTCATTTCCCAGCCAACATAAAGTAGAATACAAACCGCAAGTCACTCAAACTTGCTGACTTTATCAGTCGCCCGACTTCCTTGATAAGTACCTTGCGCTCTTCATTTTCACCCATAGTGTTACCTTCCTTTCTTGTGCTGTGTTCACATGATAACATATTGAATTCAATATATCAATTGACACAATAAACAATATTGCATTCAATATGTTGTTCAAAATACATATTGAATGCAATAGACGAGAGTGCTATAATGAGCCAAATATGGCGGAGAGGGTAAGCTTTCCGCAAAGAAGGAGGTATTGGATGCCTGCATCAAAGGCGCAGCAGAAGGCCGTCAATAAGTATATCAAGAACAATTACGATGTCTTTCAAATCCGCATGACGAAAGGGAAAAAGGACAAAATAAAAGCCCATGCGGAAAACATGGGCGAAAGCCTCAACAGCTTTATAAACCGTGCTGTTGATGAAGCAGTCGAGCGGGACGGGGAAGAGAAGTAAAGCATATTCCTTGACAACCCGCTCGGCAAAAGCTATAATAGACGCAGAAAGAGCGCTGCGACAAGCGGTTAGCTCGGTATGTTTAGGTAAATTTTAAGTGAAAAATCACTTAAGCATAACCGTCACTTGGCCGAGTGGCGGTTTTTGCTTTTTATGATAAACTGGACTATCAGCTTTCGCAGTGTCAAAGTTATCGTAAGTCGCATTGCCTCACCTCCTTTGCGGAGATGTAGCTAACCGCCTGCCGCTTTACAGCGCTCACACCTGTAAAGGTGCATCGACAGGTTATCACATATGCTGCGATAATTCAAGAATAACCTCGATAAAACGACTATTATTTGTAAGAAAATAATTCAACAAAAATTCAACTCCATTACGAAAAGTTGAATTATTTGGCAAAACGATAGAAAAAGCAAAATTAAAAAATCCTTGAAATTTCAAGGATTTGCGGCACAATATGAAACAGTGTAAAACGCACTGATTGAAACTCCGACTCTGAAGGTCGTGGGTTCGAATCCCGTCGGGCGTACCAAAGCCCTAAAGGCATAAGCCTTTGGGGCTTTATTTATTACCGAGGCATCGGAGCATCCGGCACGGTGCGCAGTATCAAAAAATGCTGCCCCACCGCTTCGGTCACAGACTCGCTCGTCCTCACCGGCACTATGGTACAAAACCGACCCAATCAAGCAAAGCACGAGACTGCAAGCTTCATAAAACAGCATAAGCTATAACAAAAATCCTGCACGAAAGTGCAGGATTTTTTGACTTATATATGAAAAATGTTTATCAGAAACAGCAGCGACAGGCCGTAGTAGGCCACGACGGCGACAAGGTCGTTGACGGTCGTGATCAGGGGACCTGAGGCGACTGCGGGGTCGATCCTTATCTTGTTAAACAGCATCGGTATCAGCGTGCCGACAAGGCTCGATACCACCATGGCAACGATGAGCGACACGCCCACGCAGCCGGAGATGAGAAACGCCGACGCCCAAACATAGCCCTTGCAGACATGGATATACACGCCCAAAAACACCAGCGCCATGATGCCGAGGCAGCCGCCGTTTAAAAGCCCGACACGCATTTCCTTGCCGAGCAGCGCAAGCTCGTCCTTGAAGCTGAGCTTTTCGTCAACGAGCACACGGATGGTGACCGCCAGCGACTGCGTGCCGACATTGCCCGCCATGTCCAGCACGAGCGACTGGAAGCAGATGACGATGGGCAGCGCCGCAACGACCTCTTCAAAAACGCCGACCACCGAGGAAACGGCCATGCCCAAAAACAGCAGCGCAATGAGCCACGGCAGGCGCTTTTTCATGCTCACGAGCGTAGGCTCGTTAAGATCCTCCTCCGAGGTCAGACCGCCGAGCTTTGCGTAATCGTCGCCCATAGCGTCGTCAACTAGCTCAACGAGATCCTGCGCAGTTAATATACCGGCGATTTTGCCGTCCTCTGAGAGCACCGGCAGGGAGTCTTCTTCATAATCTGCAATGCGGTCGATGCAGTCCTCTATCTTCTCGTGCGCAAGCACATAGGGGTAGCCACGGCGAATAATGCCTGCAAGCGGGTCGTTTTCACGGGCGATTATGAGATCGGGAAGGTCGATAGCACCGGCAAAGGCGCCGTCCTTGTCCACGACATAGAGCGTCTGGATGTTATCGTGCTCACCGGCTTGACGCACCAGCTCGCTCATGGCGCTGCGGATAGTCAGCGTATCGGGGATGCAGACAAAATTGCTGCTCATGCGGCTGCCTATCTCGTCCTCGTCAAAGGCCAGCAGTCGGCGGACATCGTTTCTCGTGTCGTCGTCAAGGTGAGCCGCCAGCGCTTTCTTCGTCTCGGGCGTCAGCTCACGCACAATGTCGGTCGCATCGGCAGCATCCATTTCGGAGATGACCTCGGCTGCCAGTGCAGCGGGGAGCTCTGCAAGGTATTGCGGAGCATCGTCAAAATACGGAAACAGCTCTGCCAAGGTCTCGGCATCAAGCTTGGAAAACAGCCGCTCACGCTCGGTGTCCGTAAGCTCTGTGACAGCCATTGCGACATCACGCTCGTGGAAGTGCTTTAAAAGCTCTGTCAGTTCATCCTTGCGGATGAGTGCAATAATTTCCTGTGTAAAATCGTTTCTTTTGATATCCTTCATATTAGCATCCTCCTTGATCGATCAGTTGGGCGCAAAAAATGCACCGTCTCGGAGATAGTTGCTAAGCAAAACGGCTCCGGAGCGGCGCAGAAGAACACTATGAAACGGTACGGTCAGTCCATGCCCATGGATGAGCGCACTCGCTTATCGTATCTCTGCTTGCCGCATATCCGACTTCGCCCTGTACTTCCGCAGCTATCCATGAACATTCACCTCCGTAAAATGCTTGTGTTATGCCGTTTTCCGGCTTTCGGGCTCATGATAGCAAAGTGATACAAAATTGTCAATCGCCGTTTTACACAAAAGTCTTAATATTGTCAAAGCAGGCTTTTCACGGCGTGCAAAATAGTGTATAATCACGGTGAGAAACAGCGAAAGGGGGCAGCGTATGCGCAGAACAAACCGAAGCGGCAGTTTTTTTGTCTGCCTTGTGTTTAATATGCTCCTAAACCTCGAAGGACTCATACCTGCGGTGGTTCTCTTAGTTCTGCACTATGCGCTCGGCTGGCCGCTGTGGCCCACTTTTGCGGCCGTGGGGCTGTGGGTGCTGTATCTTATCGCATGGATGGCGGTCATCGGCTGGGCGGGACGCTGCGGCAGCACGCCCGACGCACCCAAGGAAAACAAAAATCCGTATTCAAACAAACATATATAACCGAAAGGAGTCTATGCAATGGGACTTATCAAAGCAGGCATCGGTGCCGTAGGCGGCACATTAGCAGACCAGTGGAAGGAATTTTTCTACTGCGAAGCGATACCCAAGGATGTGCTTGTTACAAAGGGAAAAAAGCGTACCAGCGGCCGCTCGTCGAACACCAGGGGGAATGACAACATCATCTCCAACGGCTCGGGCATTGCCGTTGCCGACGGTCAGTGCATGATCATTGTCGAGCAGGGCAAGGTCGTCGAGGTCTGCGCAGAGCCGGGCGAGTTTACATACGATACATCGACCGAACCGTCCGTTTTCTCCGGCAGCCTCGGCAGCAGCATAAAGGAAACCTTCAAGACCATCGGCAAACGCTTTACCTACGGCGGTGACACCGCCAAGGATCAGCGTGTGTACTACTTTAACCTCAAGGAGCTTATCGACAATAAGTTCGGCACGCCAAACCCGATCCCGTTCCGCATCGTTGACAGCAAGATCGGCCTTGATATCGATGTATCGGTGCGCTGCTCGGGCGTGTATTCGTACAAGATCGCAGACCCTCTGCTGTTCTACACCAATGTCTGCGGCAATGTTGAGCGGGAGTATACCCGGGATGAGCTTGACAGCCAGCTCAAGACCGAGTTTATAAGCGCACTTCAGCCGGCCTTCGGCAAGCTCTCCGAGCTTGAGCTGCGCCCCAATCAGATAGTCACCCACAACACCGACCTTGAAAATGCGATGAACGCAGCCCTTTCTGAAAAGTGGGGAGCCCTGCGTGGCCTCAAGGTCGTGAGCATCGCTCTCGGCTCGGTGACCCTGCCCGAGGACGATGCCGAGCTTATCAAGCAGGCTCAGCGCACCGCAATCATGCGTGACCCCACCATGGGTGCGGCAACGCTCGTCGGCGCTCAGGCCGATGCAATGAAGGCGGCGGCAGCCAACGACTCGGGCGCAATGACCGGTTTCATGGGTATGGGCATGGCCATGAACGCAGGCGGCGGCATGAACGCTCAGAACCTCTACGCCATGGGTCAGCAGCAGGCGCAAGCAGCACCGGCGGGCGCATGGAAATGCTCCTGCGGGGCCGTGGCTACCGGTAACTTCTGCCCCGAGTGCGGCGCAAAAAAGCCCGTTTCCGAGGGGTGGGTGTGCGCTTGCGGAGCGGTCAACAAGGGCAAATTCTGCACCGAATGCGGCGCAAAGAAGCCCGCAGGCGTACCGCAGTACCGCTGCGACAAGTGCGGCTGGGAGCCGGAAAAGGGCGCAAAACCGCCGAAGTTTTGCCCGGAGTGCGGCGACCCGTTTGACGACGGCGACATAGTAGGCTGATAATTATGCCTGAAAGGAGTTGGCCTGATGCAAACCTTGCAGGAATATAAGTGCCCGTGCTGCGGCGGTGCGATTGCGTTTGACAGCCGCCTGCAGAAGATGAAGTGTCCGTACTGCGACACCGAGTTCGACATGGAAACGCTCAAAAGCTACGACGAGGGACTTTCCGAAGCTCCGGACGAGATGGAATGGGAGACCACGGCAGGACAGGAATGGAACGACGGCGAGACCGACGGGCTTTGCTCGTATGTCTGCGCCTCCTGCGGCGGCGAGATAGTCTGCGACGAGAACACGGCGGCGACCTCGTGTCCGTTCTGCGGAAACCCGGTCGTCATGATGGAAAAGCTCGCAGGCTCGCTAAAGCCCGATGTCGTGATACCGTTTAAGCTCGATAAGAAAGCGGCAAAGGCGGGATTATTAAAGCACCTGAGCGGCAAGCGCCTTGTGCCCAAGGCGTTCAAGGACGAAAACCACATCGACGAGATAAAGGGCATCTATGTCCCGTTCTGGCTGTTTGACACCGATGCCGATGCACAGGTGCGCTACCGTGCGACAAGGATGCGTGCGTGGAGCGACAGCGAGTATGACTATACCGAGACCAGCCATTTTCTCGTCAGCCGCAGCGGCAGCATAGGCTTTGAGCATGTGCCGGTCGACGGTTCGTCGAAGATGGCCGATGACCTCATGGAGTCCATTGAGCCGTTTGACTTTTCCGAGGCCGTCGACTTTCAGACGGCGTACTTGGCGGGCTACCTAGCGGATAAATATGATGTCGATGCCGAGCAGAGCGTTGAGCGTGCAAACGAGCGTGTCAAGCGCTCGACCGAGGAAGCCTTTGCCTCGACCGTTCACGGATATGACACCGTCACGACCGACAGCAGTCACATAAAACTGTATAACGGCAAGGCAAAATATGCGCTCTACCCCGTGTGGCTTCTGAACACCACATGGAACGGCAATAAATATACCTTTGCGATGAACGGGCAGACCGGCAAATTTGTCGGCGACCTGCCGGTAGACAAGGCTGCGGCGGCGTGGTGGACGGTCGGCCTGTCGGCGGTGTTCAGCGTTGTGGCCTACGGTGTCGTGAACCTGCTGTACGGCATGGGCATTATGTGAGGGAGGCGGCTATGAAAAAGAAACTTTTTGCACTCCTGCTTGCCCTTGTGTTCAGCCTTTGCTGTGCCGTGCCCGCATTTGCGGCGAATATTGACCGCAGCCGTGTCGTTGACGGAGCGGAGCTTCTGACCGATGACGAGATTTCGGCGCTTTCCGATATGCTCGATGAGATAAGCACCCGTCAGCAGATGGATGTTGTCGTCATGACCTCGGATGACCTGCAGGGCTACGATACAGCAACCGAGTGCGCCGACGAGCTGTACGAGTATTGCGGCTACGGCTTCGGCGACGAGAAGGACGGTATCATGCTGTTTATCTCCATGGACGACCGTGACTGGGCGATATCCACCTGCGGCCGAGCCATCGATGTGTTCGGCGAGTATGACTGCGATTACATCGGTAACGAAATAGTGCCCTACCTGTCCGACGGCGACTATGCCGCAGCGTTTGAGCGCTTTGCCAACCTTTGCGACCGATTCATCACGAACGGCGGTATTGACGATGATGATTTTGACTATGACGATGATTATGATGATCATAGAGACTTCACCATCCCGAGCGAGCGGCTCTCGCCAATGTGGATACTCGTCTCGATAGTCACAGGCATCCTCGTTGCTGTACTAGTAGTAGGGATAATGCGCTCAAAGCTCAAGACCGTGCGTTTCCAAGCGGCAGCGGCGAACTATGTTAAGCACGGCAGCATGGATATAACCGACAGCAGCGACCTGTACCTGTACCGCACCATGTCCCGCACCCCGAGGCCGAAGAGCAACGACAACTCGTCCTCCGGCGGCGGTGGCGGCATCCACATGTCCTCCTCCGGCACAATGCACGGCGGCAGCAGCGGCAAATTCTGAAAGGGGGAACTCCGATGAAGCGACTTCTTGCCAGCTTTTTTTGTTTGACAGCACTGCTCTTACTGAGCGCATGCCAGCAAAACGACGATACGAACCTGATATCCGGCACTTATTACGCAGTCAACGATACCACTGTATCTTCTGTCGGCGATTTCGACCCTACGCCTTATCTGTGGTTTGACACGGCCGAGAAAAAGTTCGCCTATGGCCTCGATAAGGAGGTCTCATATGCGGAGACCGGCTCATATACGGTCAAGGACGGAGTGGTAATTGCCACATCGAATGACAAAGAATATCGCATCGAGATCGTAGACGATAAAACGCTTGCCATGCTCGGCGGCGAGGATTCCGAGCACCCCGTTCACACGCAATTTGTGCTCTATGAAGAACCGGCACAATAACAAGAAAACCCCAAAACCGGCGCACCAAACGGTGCGCCGGTTTTTTTCTGTTGCAAAGCATTAAATTCAGTTAAAAAATCCACAATAAATCCTAAAATTTCTCAAGGATGCTATTGACTTTAGAGCAAGGATATTGTATTATGACAGCAAGGTTAGCAAAGCCTAACTAACATGCTTGAAAAGAGGCGGTGCCGATGGGACTTAGGCAGGTAAAAACACGAAGTGTACAGCTTCTTTCAGTACGCTTCTTTGACGAAATGTGGAGGCGAAGGCTGAAATTGGACAGCTGTGAGCATGACCGCTTATAATAAACGGTTATGCTCGGTAAAAGTTATCTTACGATTTCATCGAACAAGAAAGGAGACAGAATATGAATTTTTTAAAAGATTTTTATGTTTAGCACTTGCACTAGCATTCACTGCTGCACTGTCGCTACCCGTTTTTGCAGTTGGTGCTGCTGAGCAAAGCGATTCTGAGCCTCGTGTGCTGCAAGTCCTTATTGTTGATGAGAATGGAAGTCAGCTTTATACGGGTGAAGAAGCCGAAAGAGTTTTTGCGGAGCTTGACAGTGTACAAACTACTGATGCTGAAGAGCTGGCCGTTGTTGATGCGCAGCAGTTGTCCGACGACGCTGTTGAGCCGTATGGTGCTTTTCGTTATAAGTACAGATTCGTTCCTGACAGTAAAGATAAAACGAAAGTCTATGGATCTTATAGAATCATTTCCGACGCAATTGGAAATGATACCTCTCTCACACAGAAACTATCATTTGGAATTTCAGCAAAATCATCTTGGTCCGTGAATTGTAAATTGACCGGTAAGTTCAAGGACACAGCCGAGGCCTCAATAGGTGGAGATTGGACAAAGACATATTCTGGTGAGGCTACATGGGAGATTAGTGTTGCTTCGAAGAAAAGAGTGTGGGTACAATATCGACCAGAGTATATTCTCCATTCAGGAAAGGTACAGAAATATTACAAAACACGAGGAACGGGAATAACGATAGTGGAATCATCAGAAAATGTTAATATCCGTGAAGCGTATGAAAGAAAGCTTACACTGAAAAATAAGACATATAAAATGCCGGCAGGCACATACATTTGGTGTGAGGATAATGACTATTTGAGTTCTAAACCACCTGTGGTGAAGAAATAAGGAGCAGCTATGAAAGAATTTTTTCACATGAGTTCAACATTTATAATTGTAGCGGTCGTGCTGTTCTGTTTAAACAGAGTGTGCGGAGAGCTTAATTTGATGACCTTTGCGACAACTTTCAATATGGTTGGAACAAGTGAATTATCCTCTATGGAGATATTCACTTATATTGCAAGTGCAGTTTCTTTCATTGTTGGTCTGGTCTTTCTGCTTTTAGGTTTGAAAGAGCGCAAAAAATAATAATATTCATCTAGCCAAAACCGGCGCACCAAACGGTGCGCCGGTTTTGAGGTTTTATAAATATCAACTCAAAATCCAATCAATCGATATGTATAACTGTCTGCATGAGCTCTTCGGGGGTGATGTTGGGGTTGTGGTAGTGCTCACGCTTCTGCGTTTTCTTGCCCATGTAAATGGACTCGGTCGGGCAGTATTGCAGGCAGCCGAGGCACTGGATGCAGTCCGTGCCGAATGTGGGGTGACCGTCGACAAACTTGATGTTGCCCTTGGGGCACAGCTTTGCACACTGTCCGCAGGAAACGCAGGTGTCCTTATTGACGGAGAGCTTCTTTGCCTTCTTGCCGGCGAGCTTCGGCCAAGCCTTGCTCTCGACGGAATTAAACGGATTGCAGGGCGGCTCCTTCTCGGTGACCTTGCCTGCGAGGATCTCCCTTGCGATCTTTGCGGCGAGCTTTTCGCTGCGCTTCTGCGCAAGCTTCGGGGTCGTGGGCGGGAGCATCAGCGTGTGCGGGAACAGCCAGATGCAGGTGCACTGGTGGGTAACGCCCTTCCAGTAGCTGAGGGGATGAATCTTATTGAGCTTGTAAAGCCCCGTGCCGAGGTAGCTTGCCGACTGGCTAATGCCGAACACATAAGCGTCGGGGCCTATCTTCACGCTCTTCATAAACTCCTCAACTCCGCCGGGCAGACCACCGCCGTGGCAGGGGAAAACGAAGCCGACCCTTTTCGCCTGCGTGGCATCGGTGACAACGGGCTGGGAGCGCATCATGACAATGTCGGTGTCCCCGAGAGCCTTAGCGAGATTTTTCGCAAAATCAAGGCAATTTCCCGTGCCGGAGAAGCAATAAATAATGTTGGTGCTCATAAAATCATTCCTTTCTAATGATGCGCCTATTGTAATACACAAAAAGTTATGGTACAATAGTACCGTAAGAAATGAAACATCGGAGGGCGAAATGTACCATATCAAGAACGATAAGCGTGCCTATGCATCGGTTGAACTCATATGCTCTGCGCTGCTTGAGCTATTGGAGACATCGCCGTTTGAGGAGATAACCATAAGCGATATCCAGCGGATGTCTACCGTGAGCCGCTCGACATTTTACCGCAATTTTGACTGCATCGAGGATGTGCTGATGCTCCTGTGCGACCGCAGCTTTGACGCAGCGTTCAAACGAGCCGAGGAGACCGGAGAGGAGATTCGGGTGGCGGTGTTCCGCTACTGGTTTGAGAATGTGCCCCTGCTCGAGACCATTGTCAGAATACACCGCACCGACATTCTTGTTGAGAGCCTGCGCCGAAGCGAGCAGGTGGAGCGATACTTCCGCCCGTATATCAAGGACGAAAATGTGTTTGACTACTTCTCGGGCGTCATAGCTTCGGCCATGGTCGGCATACTTTCAACATGGATAGAGCATGGCAAGATCGAGAGCGAGGAGCAGGTCATGCAGAATACCCAAAAGGCGTTTATGAAGCTAATAACGCTCGGAATCATGGGAAAATACAGGATAAAGAAATGAAAAACACAGACAAAACCGAAATTTTTGAATCAATTCCGATGCCCACTGCGGTCGCCAAGCTTTGCATCCCGACGGTGCTTGCGACGCTCGTGATGGTGCTGTATAACTTAGCCGACACCTTCTTTGTCGGCGAACTAAACGACGCCGTGGAAAACGCCGGTGTCACGCTCGTTGCGCCGGTGCTGCTGGCGTTCAATGCGGTGAACAACCTCTTCGGCGTCGGCACATCGAGCAAAATGAGCCGTGCTCTCGGCAGTCGTGACTACGACACGGTCTACCGCAGCTCCGCCTTCGGCTTTTATTCTGCGCTCATCTTCAGCGTTATTATGGCCATTGGCTGCACGGTGCTGAAAACTCCGCTCATGCGCCTTTTGGGCGCAGATGCAACTACTTGGCAGACCACCTCTGACTATTTCTTCTGGACTGTCACCTGCGGCACCGTTCCGGCTATAATGAATGTCATCATGTCCTACCTTGTGCGTGCCGAGGGCGAGGCGCTGCACGCCAGCGTCGGTATGATGAGCGGCTGCGTTTTGAACATCATCCTAGACCCGATATTCATCCTGCCGTGGGGTCTTGACATGGGGGCTGCCGGAGCGGGACTTGCGACCTTTATCGCAAACTGCTTTGCCTGTGTGTACTTCCTTGTGATACTCTACCTCAAGCGCAAGACGACCTATGTCTGCATAAAGCCGAGTATGTTCTCGTTCCGCAAGGACATTGCAAAGGATATATGTGTTGTCGGCATTCCGGCATCGATACAGAATCTTCTCAATGTCACGGGCATGACCATTTTGAATAATTTCACCGCCGCCTACAACAGCGCCTGCGCCGTTGCGGCAATGGGCATTGCCAACAAGATAAGCATGGTGCCGCTGTACTGCGCCATGGGAATTTCGCAGGGTATAATGCCGCTTATAAGCTACAACTATGCATCGGGAAATATAAAGCGCATGAAGCAGTCGATAACATTCACGACGAAAATTTCCTTGGGAATAATCATAGTTCTGGCGGCGGGGCTATACCTCGGCTCGGGAAGCGTCATTGCGGCGTTTCTCAACGAGCCGGAGGTCATATCCTACGGAGCTCGCTTCCTACATGGCATGAGCCTTGCACTGCCGTTTCTGTGCATCGATTTTGTCGCAGTCGGCGTGTTCCAGGCCTGCGGCATGGGTGGCAAATCACTTATATTTGCGCTCATGCGCAAGCTCGTGCTTGAGATACCGGCACTGTTCGTGCTCGATAAGCTGTTCCCACTGTACGGCCTTGCATATGCCCAGTTGGTGGCAGAGGTCGTGCTTGCGGCTGCGGCCGTGATAGTGCTTTCAAAAATGTTCCGCAGGCTGCAAAACGAAAGAGGGCTGCAAAATGGCTGAGATTATTGAGATGCAAGACATTTCCGCACCCGAGCTTGCGCCGTTTGCAAGGCTGACGGAAGCTCAGCTAAGGCAAAAATCAGACCCCGAAAAGGGCATTTTCATTGCCGAGAGCACCAAAGTCATAGAATATGCGCTAAATTTCGGATGCGAGCCGATAGCGTTTTTGATGGAGCGGCGGCACATTAACGGTCAGGCGAGCGGATTGATTGCCGCCTGCTCCGAAACGCCGGTCTACACCGGCGACAGCGAAATTCTCGCCGAACTCACCGGCTTCGAGCTCACCCGCGGCGTCCTGTGTGCAATGCGCCGTCCGGTGCTTCCGACTGCTGCGGATATCTGCCGCAGCGCACGCAGAGTAGCGGTGCTCGAGGGCCTTGCCGACCCCACGAATGTCGGGGCGATATTCCGTTCGGCCGCCGCCCTCGGCTTTGATGCCGTGCTTGTAGACAGAACCTGCTGCGACCCCTTGTACCGCCGTGCGGTCAGGGTGAGCATGGGTACGGTATTTCAGATACCGTGGACACACATAGACAGTGCCGCAGAGCTTAAAGCACTCGGCTTCAAGACCGCCGCCATGGCACTCACGGATAATTCCGTCAGTATCGATGACCCCGCACTTTGCAGCGAAAAAAAGCTTGCCGTCATCATCGGCAACGAGGGCAGGGGGCTTTCCGAGGAGACCGTTTTAAACAGCGATTACGCCGTAAAGATACCCATGTCCCACGGTGTTGACTCACTTAACGCTGCTTCCGCCGCTGCGGTCGCATTTTGGCAGTTAAGTTGACTTAGAGCCGAATTCTATCGTCTGTCAGCGTGCCCTTTCGGTGCTTTCCACCTTTTTTCGCCTTGCCGGGCACAAAGCCCGCCTGCGCCAAAAGAAAGCCGAAAATCCCTCGAAAAACATCACTGACAGATGCCTTGCAGTTTTGAGGGAGCAGATTTTCGTTCAGGCAAAGATAAAGCCCGACGGGCATAATGGAGATATATGGGCTAGGGGTTTAGCGAAGCATGAGCGGAAAGCTGCCCGTCAAAACCGATAGGGATTCGGCTCTAAGTCAACTTAAGATAATTTACATGTGCGCCAAAGTGTGCTATGATAAAATATCACGATAAATGTGGAGAGGACTATGCTCGAAAAGTTAAAACAGCTTGACAATAAATATAACGAGATCCAGCAGCGCATGGAAAGCGGCGAGATATTCGCAGACCCGTCGGCATACACAAAATGCGCCAAGGAGCTCAAGGAGCTTGAGCCCATTGTGCAGTGCTACCGTGAGTATTGTGCTTGCGGAAAGCAGATGACGGATGCGCAGGAGTTTATGTCAGACCCCGAGTTCAAGGAGCTTGCGCAGGAGGAATATTCCGAGGCAAAGCAGAAGCTGGGTGAGCTTGAGGAAAAGCTCAAGATACTGCTTTTGCCCAAGGATCCGAACGACAGCCGCAATGTCATTATGGAGATACGGGGCGGCGTCGGCGGCGAGGAAAGCTCGCTGTTTGCCTACGATCTTTTCCGCATGTACTCAATGTACGCCGAGCGCAAGGGTTGGAAGATAGATGTCGTGAACCTAAACGAGACCGAGCTTGGCGGCATAAAGGAGATAAGCTTCGTCGTCGAGGGCGAGGGGGCGTATTCAAGGCTCAAGTTTGAAGCGGGCGGACACAGAGTGCAGCGTGTCCCGGAGACGGAATCCGGCGGCAGGATACACACCTCAGCGGCGACCGTTGCCGTGCTCCCCGAGGCAGAGGAGGTCGAGTTTGAGATAAACCCAAACGACCTGCAAATCGACACCTACCGCTCCTCAGGCGCAGGCGGCCAGCATGTAAATAAGACCGAAAGCGCCATAAGGATAACGCACCTTCCCACGGGCGTTGTCGTTGAGTGTCAGGACGAGCGCAGCCAGTATAAAAATAAGGACAGAGCGATGAAAATTCTGCGCTCCAAGCTCTACGAGGCCGAGCAGGCAAAGCAGCAGGCGGCGATAGCGGCCGAGCGCAAAAGTCAGGTCGGCTCGGGCGACCGCAGCGACAGGGTGCGCACCTATAACTTTCCGCAGAACCGTGTCACCGACCACCGTCTCACCGGCGATGTGCGCAATTTCAACATCGCAAATGTAATAAACGGCGATCTTGACCCGATAATCGACGCACTTGTGACGGCCGATCGGGCGGAAAAGCTTAAAAATCGGGCATAATGGATATGAAAACAACGATAATAAAAGACAATATCGACCTTGCATCCACGCTCATAAAAAGCGGCGAGCTCGTCGCCGTGCCGACCGAGACCGTGTACGGTCTTGCGGGTAACGGCCTTGATGCCGAAGCGGTCGAGAAGATATACGAGGTCAAGGGCAGACCTCAGGTGAAACCGCTTGCACTCATGATACCCGACAGCGGCAGCATGGAGCGCTACTGCGAGCCTGTTCCAGAGCAGGCGAAAATGCTTGCAAAGCGCTTTTGGCCCGGACCTTTGACAATAGTTTTAAGGGCGAAAGCCCTTGTGCCGGAGATAGTCCGAGCGGGCGGAGATACCGTTGCACTGCGCTGTCCCGACCATCCGCTGACGCTTGAGCTTCTGCAAAAGGCGCAGCTTCCGCTGGCAGCGCCCTCGGCAAATCCGTCCGGTGAGCCGAGTCCAAAGAACGCCGCTAAGGTCGTTAAATACTTCGACGGCAAAATTTCCGCCGTAATTGACGGCGGCGAGTGCGGCATCGGCACGGAATCGACCATCATTGACATGAGCAAAACTCCGTATAAGATACTGCGTGAAGCGGCGCTGCCCAAGGAAACGATAAGAAAAGCCCTTGCCGATGACCTCACCGTGCTGGGTATAACCGGCGGCACGGGCTGCGGCAAAACGACAGCTCTGCGGCAGCTTGAAGCGCTGGGAGCGATGATAATCGACTGCGACGCCGTGTATCATGAGCTTCTCGAAACGGACGCAGAACTTCTGAATGCCATCGAAACGGCGTTCCCCGGCTCGGTGGTGAACGGAAAGCTCGACCGCAAACGCTTGGGCGGTATCGTGTTCGGCTCGGAGCGGGACTTGAAGCTTTTAAACGAGATAACGCACCACTACATCTCGCTTGAGGTCGAGCGCAGACTGTGCGACTTTGCCATGAACGGCGGAGAGCTTGCCGCAATCGACGCAATTGCGCTCATCGAAAGCGGCCTTGCCAAACGCTGCAAAGCGGTCATCGGCGTTGTCGCTGAGACGGAGATAAGGGTGCAGCGCATCATGAAGCGTGACGGCATAAGCCGTGAGTATGCCATTAAGCGTATTGCAGCGCAGAAGCCGAACGAATTTTTTGAAAACAGCTGTGACTATGTCCTGCACAATGATACGACCGAGCGGGACTTTGCCGATAAATGCACAAATCTTTACAAGGAAGTACTGAAAAATGGATGAAATTAGAAATCAACTGTTCTATCAGCAGAAAAACGGCTATGACCTTATAAGCACCGACGAGCGCATTGCGGTCGAGGACTACAGCCGTGAGTACATGAGCTTTCTCAATGCCGCACGCACCGAGCGTGAGGCGGTGAAGCTCGCCATAGCGCAGGCGGAGTCGGCGGGCTTTGTCGAGTATAAGCTCGGCATGGAGCTCACGCCCGGCACGAAAATTTACCGCAACAACAGGGGCAAAGCGCTCATGCTCGCCGTCATCGGCAAAAAGCCCCTGAACGAAGGCTGCGTCATTGCCGGCGCTCATGTTGACGCACCCCGCATCGACTTAAAGCAGAACCCCCTGTACGAGTCCGATGAGCTCGCCTACTTCAAGACCCACTACTACGGCGGTATCAAGAAGTACCAGTGGGTGACCATCCCACTCGAGCTGCATGGCGTTGTGGCGCTCAAAAACGGTGAGGTCGTCGATGTCACTATTGGCCGTGAGCCGGACGACCCTCAGTTTGTTATCACGGACCTCTTGCCGCACCTCGGCAAGGATCAGATGAAAAAAACCATGGAGGAGGGCATAACCGGCGAAGGGCTGAATATTCTCATCGGCAGTGTGCCTTACGCCGATGACGGCAGCGACAGAGTGAAGCTGAGCATCATGAGCATCCTCAACGACAGCTACGGCATCGTCGAGGAGGATTTCCTGTCGGCCGAGCTCACCGCAGTGCCCGCATTCGAGGTGCGCGAGATCGGTCTTGACCGCTCGCTCATCGGCGGCTACGGCCACGATGACCGTGTGTGCGCATTTGCAGAGCTGCATGCAATTTTCAATGTTGAGACCCCCAATAAGACCTGCGTCTGTATCCTCGCTGACAAAGAGGAGACCGGCTCGGACGGTGTGAGCGGTATGCAGAGCAGCGCCTTTGAGTGCTTCATGGAGGATCTTTGTGAGCAGCAGGGCGTGAGCCTGCGCCGCTGCTTTGAAAACAGCTTCTGCCTGTCGGCCGATGTTACCGCAGCCTTTGACCCGAACTTCCCCGAGGTCTCGGAAAAGCGCAACGACTCCAAGCTCAACTACGGCATGGGCATCTGCAAATTCACCGGCGCAAGAGGCAAGGCCGGTACAAGCGACGCTTCCGCCGAGGTGGTCGCCCACCTGCGCAGGCTGTTTGCCGAAAACGGCGTTATCTGGCAGCTCAGTGAGCTCGGCAAGGTCGATCAGGGCGGCGGCGGCACCATCGCCAAGTTCATGGCAAACCGCAATATCGACACCAGCGATGCAGGCGTACCCGTTCTGAGCATGCACGCACCTTTTGAGGTCGTGGCAAAGCTCGACTGCTATATGACCTATAAAGGTGTTTTGGCAGCATATAACGAATAATTTGATAGTTTCACCTCTGATTTGGTTATGCTAAGTCAGAGGTGATTTTTTTGGACGAGATAAAGGAGCTTGGCAGCGTAACTGCACAAACGCCGCAGGGAATGATACAATGTCTGACGATAATCGGGCAGGTGGAGGGGCATCAGGTCATGCCCGAGGACACGAAAACAACGAAGTATGAGCATGTGATGCCACTGCTTGCCGCTGTGGAGGAGTCCGAGGAGATAAAGGGACTGCTGATACTTCTTAACACCGTCGGCGGCGATGTTGAAGCGGGACTCGGCATAGCGGAACTGATAGCCGGTATGAAAAAGCCCACAGTGTCGCTCATTCTCGGCGGCGGGCACTCTATAGGAGTGCCGCTTGCCGTAGCCGCAAAGCGCAGCTTCATCGCCCCGTCGGCGGCAATGACGATCCATCCCGTGCGCTTAAACGGTGTCGTCATCGGCGTTCCGCAGACCTATAACTACTTTGCCCGCATACAGGAGCGCATAGTGGGCTTTGTGACGAGCCACTCGAATATAAGTCGTGAGCGCTATAATGAACTGATGCTCGCCACCGATGAGATAGCAAACGATGTCGGCAGCGTCATCTACGGTGAAGAGGCGGTCACCTGCGGCCTCATCGACAGCATCGGCACACTCTCCGATGCGCTGGATTATCTCCATTCAGCCTGCGATGAAACGAAAAAAGACGGATAATTCCGTCTTTTTTTACTATTGTGCTTTTATACATTATATGATAAAATAACTAGGTTAGGTATACATAATATCGCATAAGGGTATGGAGGCCGACTGATATGACAATTGGCGAAGCCATAATTTTAGGACTTGTTCAGGGCATTGCGGAGTTTCTGCCGATATCCAGCTCGGGACATCTTGCAATACTCCAAAATCTTTTTAATATGTCGGATATCGAGGGCGGACACATGTTCTTCGATGTCCTGCTGCACTTCGGCACGCTTATTGCCATCTGCTTCATGTATTGGAGCGACATAAAGGCGATGGTCGTCGAGGTGCTGGCGCTTTTGTCCGGCCGCAAGGCCGTTACCGCCGACGGAAGACCCAAGCAGTATTCGGCGGCAAGGATGTTTTTCCTCATCGTTGCAGCAACGCTGCCGCTGGTGCTTGTCCTGCCGATAAACGATTACATAGGCGAGCTTTCGCAGTCAACGGTGTTTGTCGGCATAGCGCTCATTCTCACGGGCTTTATGCTGCTGGTTTCAGATAAGATGACCCCGGGCACAAAGACCGAGAAGAACATGCGCTTTTCCGATGCACTCATCATCGGCCTGTGCCAGTGTGTTGCGACCCTGCCGGGACTTTCCCGCTCGGGAACGACGATAACCGCAGGCATTGCAACGGGTCAAAACCGAGGCTACGCCGTCAAGTTTTCGCTTTTAATGAGCATTCCGGCTGTCTTGGGCGCAACGCTTTTAGAGCTAATAAAGGCAATCAAAAACGGCATCGACGCTTCGCTCATACCGGCGTATCTTTTCGGCATGGTCGCCGCAATGGTGTCCGGCGTTCTGGCGATAGGACTTTTGAAGATGATAGCAAAGAGCAAGCGCTTTGGCGGCTTTGCCTACTACTGCTGGATAGTCGGCGCACTCACGATAATTCTTTCCATGATATTCTGATAAAGGCAGGGATAGCTTACTAATGGCACAGACCAAAAATAAAAAATCCACAACTAAAAACACGGCACGGAGCGGACAAACCAAGTCCAAGCAGCAGTCCAAGACTGCCGCCAAGACCCAGCCCCAGCCCCAGCCCATCCGCCGTGAGGTGGCGGCCATTGTTTCTGCGTTTGCGGCGCTGCTCACGGGTATCTCGGTGTTCTCCAGCGACGGCATAATCGTCGGTGCGATAAGCTCGGTCCTAAAGGGACTGTTCGGCTACGGCTTTTGGGTGTGCGCACCCGTGCTTCTGCTTGTTGCCGTAATTCAGGGCTTCCACCACGGTAGACCCGTTGCGTTCAAGACTACCTCGGCACTTTTAATGCCGCTGCTTCTCGGTGCGCTTTTAGACCTGCTGTTTTCGACCGTCATCGTTGAAAATCTCAAGGGCGTGGGCGCAGTGCTCGGCGGCCTTTACGCAGGCGGTAAGGCAATGACCTGCGGCGGCGTTTTCGGCGGACTGCTGGCGTTTGCATTCCAGAAAGCGTTCAGCTTCTACGGCGCTGCGATAATCTTAGTTGTTTCCTTCGTGTTCTTTGCACTCAACGCCTTCGGCATCACGATAGGCAAGATAGTCGAGTGGATAAGAAACAGGGAACGTCCCGAGTACGAGCCCGAACCGGAGCCCGAAAAGCCCGTAAAAAAGCAGCCCGTTCAGGATGAGGAGGAGCTGCGCCGCATCAAAAATGCAAAGCGCAGAGCGATAGATATCCCACTTGATGACGAGCCGACCTTCGAAAAGAAGCCCGAGGAGGCAAAGACCGAAAAACCGGGCAAAAAGAATAAAAAAGCCGAGGTCAAAATCGACCACACCGCCGATGTCGAGCCTATAAGTATCGAGGAGGCGGAAGCGCTCACCGGCGTTAAGCTCAGCGGCAGCGGCGCTACCGAAGCTGCCGAGATCATGGATCCGCCGAAAAAAATGTCCGCTGCCGAGGTTGCGGCGGAGACCGCTGCCGTCGCTAGCGAGATCGAATCCAAGGACGAGGACGGCTCTTACGAAAAGCCGCCTATATATCTTCTCAAAAAGGGTCACTCCGTCGCCGCAAATGTCGACGAGGAGCTTGACATGAACCGCACGAGGCTTGAAAATGCACTGCGCAGCTTCGGCGTTAACGCATCCGTCACCGAGACTACCCACGGCCCCACGGTCACGAGATATGATTTTGAGCTTGAGCAGGGCGTGAAGCTGAGCAGGATAACCAATCTTGCCGACGATATCGCCCTTGCCCTCGGCGTTGTGAGCGTGCGCATTGCACCCATTCCCGATAAAATTTCCACCGTCGGCATCGAGGTGCCAAATAAGATAATCAGCACCGTTTACCTGCGTGATATCATCGATTCTCCGAAATTCCTGACCTCCAAGGCGGACCTCACCTTTGCCATCGGCAAGGATATCGGCGGTAACGCTGTCGTGGGCAACATCTCTAAGCTTCCGCATTTGCTCATCGCCGGTACGACCGGCTCGGGTAAGTCGGTGTGTATGAACTCGCTTATCATAAGCCTGCTTTACAAGTCCAACCCCGAGGATGTCAAGCTCATCATGATAGACCCCAAGATGGTCGAGCTCGGCGTTTATAACGGCATCCCGCATCTGTACATCCCCGTTGTCACCGACCCGAAGAAGGCCGCCGGAGCACTCCAGTGGGCGGTCACCGAGATGCTCAAGCGCTACAGGCTTTTCTCCGAGCTTGGCGTGCGCAGCCTTTCGGCGTATAACGACCACCTTGTCGAAAACGGCCAGCCCAAGATGCCGAATGTTGTTGTCGTCATCGACGAGCTTGCAGACCTTATGCTCGTTGCCTCCAAGGAGGTCGAAGAGAGCATCTGCCGTGTTGCTCAGATGGGACGAGCCGCCGGTATGCACCTTGTCATTGCGACCCAGCGTCCCTCCGCCGATGTCATCACCGGCCTTATGAAAGCAAACATCCCCAGCCGCATTGCCTTTGCAGTGTCGTCGGCACTTGAAAGCCGCATCATTCTCGACAATAACGGCGCAGAAAAGCTCATCGGCATGGGCGATATGCTGTATGCTCCGCTCGGCTGCGGCAAGCCTCTGCGTGTTCAGGGCGCATTCGTAAGCGACGAGGAGCGTGACGCTATAGTCAGCTTCATAAAAGAACAGTCCACCGCAAATTACAGTGAGGATATCATAGCTCAGATCGAAAAAGCCGCCGAGGACAAGAGCTCCGGCAGTACAGGCGGCGAGCTTGTACCCGCATCGGAAAATAAGCCCGATTATGATGAGCTTCTGCCGCAGGCCGTCGATGTCATTTTCGACACCAAGCAGGCCTCCGTCTCCATGCTCCAGCGCCGCCTGAAGCTCGGCTACTCAAGAGCTGCACGCATCATCGACCAGATGGAGGAGATGGGCATCATAGGCCCGTTTGAGGGCTCAAAGCCCCGCCAGATCATCATAACCCGTGAGCAGTGGCTCGAAATGCAGACCACGCAGGGCACCGCCCCGACCGAGATCCTGCAGACCCAGCTCGAGTTTGCAGATGAGATGGATTCAGACGAATAAAATAGAAGGGCGGATAAAACCGCCCTTTTTCGATAGGTGACTATATGAACGATTACTTTTGCCCCAAAATGGAGCTTCGTGACATCAACAATATAAGCATGCTCGGCCTTGCACACATTGGCGACGGTGTGTATGAGCTTCTGACCCGCACCATGCTGTGCTCGGACGGCAACAAAAAGGTGACGGAGCTGCATAAAAAGTGCGTCGCTATCGTCAACGCTCCGGCGCAGGCTGCCGCTATGGAGCGGCTCAAGCCGCACCTTACCGCCGACGAGCTTGCGCTATACAAGCGTGGTCGCAACGCCAAGGTCAACTCCGTGCCGCACAAAGCGGATATCGGCCAGTATCATGCTGCAACAGGCTTAGAGGCACTGTTCGGCTGGCTGTACCTGCAAGGCATGACTGAGCGGATAAACGAGCTGTACGCAATTTGCGTGGAGGACAGCCATGGCACTTGACACCGTAATGCTCTCGGCGCTAGTGTCGGAGCTTCGTCCCAAGCTAGAGGGTGCACGCATCGACAAGGTACAGCAGCCCGAGCGTGAACAAATTCTGCTCTCCGTGCGCAACAACGGCGAAAACCTGCGGCTTCTCATCAACGCCGGTGCCGGCAGCGGCAGGATAGCATTAACAAAGCAGACCTTTGAAAACCCGGCAGAGCCGCCGATGTTCTGCATGCTCCTGCGCAAATACCTTGTCGGGGCGAGGATCGAAAAGCTCACGCAGCCGAATTGGGAGCGCCTGCTTTTGGTTGACATAGTATCACGCAACGAGCTCGGCGACAGCGTGAATTTAACGCTCGCCGTTGAGCTCATGGGACGCAGCTCAAATCTCGTGCTCGTCGACGATGACGGCAGGATTATCGATTGCCTGCGCCGCATGGAATACGGCGGTGATGCCGAGCGGCGCATGCTCCCGGGCATGATTTATAGGCTTCCGCCCGAGCAGCGCAAGCCGCTCGTGTTCAACTGTGACAGGGCGCAGATAGAGACCGTTTTGAATGCCTCCGATGCGTCAAAGCCCCTCGATAAGCGCCTGCTTGACGGTTTTTCCGGCCTTTCGCCGCTTGTCTGCCGTGAGCTTGCTCATAGGGCGTTTAACGACATTGGCTTTCTGCCTGATGCCGTGGAAGCGTTCCTAGAAAGCGTCAGGGCAGGGGAGTTTACCCCCACACTGCTTTTAAAAGACGGCAAGCCCGCCGAGTTTTCCTTCATGCCGCTCAAGCAGTACGGCGCAGAGTATGAGCAGCAGACGCTCGACAGCTTTTGTGATCTGCTCGATGCCTACTACTCAAAGCGTGAGCTTTTAGAGCGCCGCCGCCGCAGAGCACGGGAGCTTTCTCATTCCGTCAAGACCGCCCGAGACCGCATCCAGCGCAAGCTCGTGAGCCAGCACGAGGAGCTCGAGCGCACCTACGGCAGGGATGAGATACGCAAAAACGCAGAGCTTCTGACCGCAAACCTTTACCGCCTAAAGCGTGGCGATAGCTCCGTGACCGTTGAGGACTATTACATTGACGGCTGCCCGACGGTCGAAATTAAGCTCGACCCCCTCAAAACGCCGCAGCAGAACTCGGCTGCAATGTTCAGGGAGTATAACAAGCTCAAGACCGCCGAAGCGCACCTCACGACGCTCGTTGCCGAGGGCGAAAAGCAGCTTGATTATCTGAACAGCGTATTAGATGAGTTAGATCGAGCCGAGACCGAGCGTGACCTTGCCGATATCCGCCGTGAGCTTTTCGACACCGGCTATCTCAAAAAGCAAAAGGGCGCAAAGCCTGATAAATCTAAGAAGCAGGGGCCGCTGCGCTTTGTCTCGTCGGACGGGTTTGAAATTTTGGTCGGCCGCAGCAACAGCCAAAACGACGAGCTCACAACGAAGCTTGCCCGCCGCACCGACATCTGGCTGCACACCAAGCAGGTGCACGGCAGTCATGTCATCATATCCTGCGACGGTCTCGAGCCGCCCGAGCGGACGATAGCCGAGGCGGCGTCCATTGCCGCCTACTATTCGCAGGGCAGAGAGGGCGGCAAGACCGCCGTTGACTACACCATGGTGCGCTTTGTGCGCAAGCCGTCCGGCTCAATGCCCGGCAAGGTCGTGTACACCGATTACAGTACCATTATGGCGCAGGCCGATGAAGCTTTGTGCGAAAAGCTCAAAAAATAAACGGAGTGCAATCGCACTCCGTTTTGTCATCTTGCCTCGATAAGATCCATTGCAGCGGCGAGCATGTCAGCAGCCTCGGCACGACTGAGCGTGCCCTCCGTTGCCTCATCGGCGCTTGCAATGCCGCAGGCGGTGAGATTAGCCGCCGACTGCGCTGCCCAGCTGGGGACAGCCTCACTCACCTTGAGGTAGCTCACATCCGAAAGCCTGAGCGTGCGGTCGAGTATGACCACCGCCTCGGCACGGCTTATCTCTTTATCTGCACCGAAGCAGCTGCCCTTGTCGGTGAGCTCGCCATTCACGATGCCCTGCATGACTGCGGTTGAGACATAAGACTTCAGCCATGAGGGGATGTCATCGTCATCGGAAAATCCGGTGCTCACAACGCCCGAGAGCAGATCCGTGCCAGTTGCCTCAAGGCATAGGCTCAGAAATTCGCCTCTTGTGAGGCCGCGCTCGGGCTCAAAGTAATACTCGCCGCCGATGCACTTGCCGACAAATGCGCCGCACTCGGCAAGCTTCATCGCACTGCGGAAGCTGCCGCTGCCGACCATGTCGATGTAGCTGACATCGCTGTCGCACTTAACGAGCTTGATGATGACCGTCGCCTCCTGCGAGCGGTTGCCCTCGGCGTCGATGGCCTTGTAGCCGAAGTAGTCCTTGCCGCGCTTGCCGTCGGCTGGGGTGTAGACGAAGCTTCCGTCGTCATCAAGGTCGATGCTGCCCTTGACGGGCTTTGTGGTTATCTCGTAGCTGAGGGTGTCGCCGTCGGGGTCAACGGCGGCTAACTGACCGCCGAAGGACACGCCCCTGTAGGTCTCAAACTCGAAGTTTTCGGCAATCGGAGCGGTGTTCTCGGCACTGACGGGAGCAATCATCCCGCCGCATAGTACGCTGCAAAGCGCAAGCGCCACAGCGGAAACAAGAATATTCTTTTTCACAGCAAAAATACCTCCGTAAAAATGTTTACGGAGGTATTTTGTGCGTCAGCAGGTTTTAATATTCAAATACAACGGCATTTAGTCTTTCTTGTTCGTCAGGGCGATACCGATGAGGCTGCCGATGAGGACGATGGGGGCAAGGCGGACGAAGGTGAACTCGAATGCGTGGAACGCTGCGCCGAAAACGGCGGTCTCGGGGTCAGAGAAGTCCCAGCCGAGATATGGGCTTCCGAGACAAAACAGCACCGCAAACCCGATGACCATCAGCGCCGCAAGTGTGACGAACACCCAGTGGAGCACTCTGCGCTTTGAGTGCTTTTTCTTTGCAAGCTGTAGATTGATGACCTCCAGCTTTTCGCTTATCGCTTTTAAGCTGTCCGCCTCCGTTACCTCCGGCGTTTCGCCGAGCAGGGTGCTCACGGGCGTTTCAAAAACCTCCGACAGAGCTATCAGCAGATCCGCATCCGGCACGGACAAGCCCTGCTCCCATTTTGACACGGTCTGGCGCACGACATTGAGCTTGACCGCAAGCTCCTCCTGCGAAAGCCCCTTTGCCTTGCGCAGCCGTTTGATGTTTTCACTTAGCATAGTCTGCAACTTCCTTTCCCTGAAGCTGTCACTATTGTACGCATGAGAGAGCGTTGCAGCAAGCAACGCAAACTAACATTGGCTCAGGGGATGAAAAAGCCCTGCATGTCGGCATGCTCAAGCTCCAAAAGCATGATTTTCTTATCGATGCCGCCTGCGTAGCCTGTGAGACTGCCGCTTGTGCCGACTACACGGTGACAGGGGATGATGAGGGATATCGGGTTATGCCCGACCGCACCGCCCACTGCCTGAGCGGACATATGTTCGGCACCCTGCTTTTCGGCAAGCTGTCGGGCAAGCTCACCGTAGGTCACGGCCTGCCCGTACGGTATCTGCAAAAGAAGCTTCCATACTTTCTGCCGGAACGCCGAGCCGACAATGTGCAGCGGCGGCGTGAAGTCGGGCTCATTGCCCGTGAAGTAAACATCGAGCCAGCGTTTTGCATCGGTAAGTATCGGCGTTTCACGCTCAATGTGCTCTGCGGGGAGATTGTCGGCGTAATATTTCTGCCCGTCAAACCACAGGCCGGTCAGTCCGATATCGTTGGCTGCAAGCAAAATCCCACCCAAAGGGGAAGCGTAATGTTGAATATAAGTCACGGCGTTCACCTCGTTTTCGGCATATAGTCTTTCATTTCGGGGATTGCGCCGCCCGAGACCGCCCACAGATACAGGCTTGCAACGCTGCAACAGGGGCTGAAGCGGCGGCGGTATTTCTCGAACAGCTTGCGGTCAATTTTGCGGTGATGGTACACCATTCGCAGCCCACGCTGTATCGCAAGGTCGTCATAGCTGAAAACATCGGGGCGCTGCAAACAAAACAGCAGTATCATCTCCGCCGTCCAAACGCCGATGCCCTTCAGGGCGCTCAGCTCACGGATAGCGTCGGCATCATCCATGTGCTCCACGGCATCCAAGTCAAATTCACCTGTGTGCACCTTTTCGGCGAAGTCCGTTATATACTCGGCCTTGCGGAATGTCATGCCCAGCGCCTGAAGCTTGGGGACACCGACGGAAAGGATAGTCTCGGCGTTCACTTCACCGAGTGCGTCCTGCATCCGCTGCCAAATCGTCGCCTGCGCCTTGGTGGATATCTGTTGACCGATGATGTGGTGCACGACCGAGGAGAACAGGTCGGTGTCCACGGCTCTTTCGATATGCCCGATGCGGTCGATGACCTCGCACAGGCGCTTATCCTTCTGCCGCAGGTAGTTTATCTCCGTTTCGCCGTATTCAAAATACATCTTGTTCACCGTCCCGAGAATAAAAAAGAACCTGTCGCTTTCGACAGGTTCTCATTTTGTGAAGACAGGACAATAGAGATTTTTTTGCGTCTTCGCTGTCTTGATTTGAACACTTGTCACAATCATTCTACATCACTCCGTTTCTGTGTTCAAGGCTTTTTACAGCGTCATCTCGATTTCCGTGCCGCCGATAAAGACCACCTTGATTTTCTCTTTTGATTCCACCACTACGCATTCAATAATCTGTCGGACGAGCGTATCGTCATATTCCATCGGCTGATTTTTGTCGAAGGCATAAAGAAAGAGCGCCCAGCAAGTTTTTTACTTGCTGAGCGCTCTTGAAACTGTGCCGGAGATTGCCGTCCGGTCGGCTATTCTCTTTTCAGGCGGCATATCGCCGTCACCGTCCTTTCATGACCGTATGGGTCTTATTTTCTGCTCTGTTCAGCGTGAATTTCTCACCTTGTGTCGCCGTACCCTTGCCTGCGGTCAGCTCAAGCCCCGTATCGGTATACGCCGCCTCGTACTCGCAGTCGGTCAGTGACTCGGCTTCAAAGTCAATAGAGAGCGTCCTGCCGGACAGCGTGAAACGGAATCTATACGGTGCGCCGGAGAGCCACAGCTCTCCGCTGCCGTCCTCACGGAAGGTATAGACGCAGCTCTTGTCAGACATTGCAAAGCTGCCGTAGATGCCCTCGTTGCGGCCGCAGCTACGGCACAGCAGCACGATGCCCGCTATGAGCAGCACCGCCGCAAGGCCGCAGACGGTAAGAAAGAGGGCCCTTCTCCGCTTATGCTTTTTGATCGCCGCACGGCGCAGCTCACGCCTGCGGAGCATTTCCGCCTCGGTCATGGGTCTTTCCTGCGGCGGTATTCTGTTATCCTGCATTGCTTCACCTTACTTTACTTCAATATTATGACTTCATCCAAGAAGTCAAAAAGCATCGGCAGACCGGTGCCGATTGGGGGCGTCCTCCCACAGGCACTTCGTGTCCCGTAGCCCTTCCGAAAAGCGGCAACGCCGTGGTTGCCGCCTTTCGGAAAGGGACTTGCTGCCAAGTCCGCTTTCAGAAAAACAGGCGGTGGCGGAATGATCCGTCACCGCCTATTGTGTTTAGGTTATTTCGGTTTCGGAAGCGTAGGCTTATTCAGCCTCGGATTCCTTTCTCTTTTTGCCGTTCAGACCCAGCACGGTCAGAACGCCGCCGCTGACGAACAGAGCAGCCAGCCAACCGATGAGGTTGCTGCTGTCACCGGTCTGAGGAGACTTGGTGGAGTCGTCCTTTCCGAGCTTATCGGTGTTATTATTACCGCTACCTGTATTGCCGGTGCTGCCGCTGTCGGAGAGCTTGGCGATGACCGTGTTCTCGCTGCGCTTAGCGCCGCAAACGGTGCATTCCTCGTGCTTGATGCCGGTGGCCTCCTTGGTAGCGGCCTTGTCGATCACCCACTGGAAGTTGTGTGCTGCCGTGTCGGCCTCGTCGCCGCACTCGCACTCGTGCCAGTGGTTGGTGCCGTCATACTTCCAATCGGTGCCGTAGCTGTGGGTATGAGTGCTGCCTGTTGCGGGGATCGTTGCGGTTTCAAGCACCTTCTTGCAGACGGTGCATTCCTTATGCTTTGCGCCCTCGGCGGTTTCGGTAGCTGCCTTGTCAACGATCCACTCGCTGGCGCTGTGAGCCGCAATATCGGCCTTGTCGCCGCACTTGCACTCGTGCCAGTGGTTGGTTTTGTCATACTTCCAATCCGTGCCGTAGCTGTGGGTATGGCTGGGAGGCGCATCCTTATAGGTGGCCTCAAGCTTCACATCATTGCCGGGCATGGTGAAGGTGGTAGTTGCCTTGGCGGCGTCTGTCAGGGTGACATTGCCCTCCAGCACGACCCACTTATCAAAGACCTTGCCGGTCTCCGGTGCGTCCGCCGTAACGGTCACAACGGTGTTCTGCTCGACCTTGTCGGTGATGGGAGTGCCTGCGGCAACGGTTGCCGTGCCCTTGATGACCGTGAGCGTATACGCCTCTACGGGGTTTTCGGCAAACTCCGCCTCGATCGTTACATCGTTTGCGGGCATGGTGAAGGTGGTGGTGGCGCTGGTCTCGTTAGCCAGTGTAATGCCGCCTGCCTTAACGACCCACTTGACGAAGTGCTTTCCGTCAGGAGCCTGTGCCGTAACGGTTACCTCAACGCCCTCCATGGCGCGGGTGATGGGTGTGCCTGCGGCAACGGTTGCCGTGCCGCCGGTGACGGTAACGGCGTAATCCTGCAGGGCGGGGATCTCGGTGTTCTCGCTGCGCTTAGCGCCGCAAACGGTGCATTCCTCGTGCTTGATGCCGGTGGCCTCCTTGGTAGCGGCCTTGTCGATCACCCACTGGAAGCTGTGTGCTGCCGTGTCGGCCTTGTCGCCGCACTGGCACTCATGCCAGTGATTGGTATCGTCATACTTCCAATCCGTGCCGTAGCTGTGGGTATGGCTGGGAGGCGCATCCTTATAGGTGGCCTCGAGCTTCACAGCATTACCGGGCATGGTGAAGGTGGTAGTTGCCTTGGTGGCGTCTGCCAGAGTGACATCGCCTTCCAGCACGACCCACTTGTCAAAGACCTTTCCGGTCTCCGGTGCGTCCGCCGTAACGGTCACAACGGTGTTCTGGGCGATCTTGTCGGTGATGGGAGTGCCTGCGGCAACGGAGGCCGTGCCCTTGATGACCGTGACAGTGTACTCGGGCACAGCGGGATTCTTTACGAACCTTGTCTCGCCGCAGCCGGTGCGCCGGCAGGTGTAGAGAATTCCATCGCTCTTACCCTGTGTTGCGGGTTTGCCGCCGTCCCAATCATGGCTGAGCTTATCGATAACACGACCGTAGCGGAAAATCTGTCCGCAGCCTTTTGTACACTGATAGTCGCCGCTATAGCCTGTGGTGGTGCATCCGGGCTTAACCTCATTGACCAGCTTGTAGTTGCCGTCAATTTCGTGGAGGGACGGGGTAGCGGAGCCCTTCTTTGAGATCCTGTCGCACGCTGTGCAGTATTGGTTACCGGAATAGCCCTTCTCGGTGCAGGTCGCCGCTCTTACATCACGCAGCTCAAATGGGCCGCTATGCTTGAAGTCGCCGGTCTTGCCCTTTACGGTGCCGCCGCAATCCGAGCAGCGGTAGTCGCCCTCATAGGCACGGTGCCGGCAGTCGCCCGATCTGACATTATAGCGTTTGCCGCCATGGCTCGGGTCCGTGGTGGCCGAGGGGTTCGTGCCGTAGTAGTAAAGCGGCTGCAGCGTGCCGGTATGACCTGCGTTTGCGGGCGGGTAGATGTCCTTGCCTGCCTCAATTATAAAGCCGCAGTCTGCGCAGGCGGTGTCGCCGGTGTAGCCCTTGCGGTCGCAGACCTGTGCCTTCGCATTGAGCACCGTGGTGCCGCCGCTGTGGTCACAGCCTGCATAGACAGGCTCGAAGAAGAATTGGCCGCCGCCGGGGACGCCCATGGCGCTGAACGCCGGGATCGTGCAGCCCCACTCGAGTGCAGAGCCGTTGGTCACCAGCTTGAACATGGTCTTCGCCCCGCTGGTATTCCAATTTCTAGTAACAGGTGCCATGCTGTCAGACACATTGTATTCGCGGCGATACTCCACCTTCCAGCCGATGGCTTTCTGACCGTCTCTCTCCTCGGGATAAAGCCTGATCTTGTCGCCGGGCTTGACGATCATACGGGTTGCCCGGCCGTTTTTCACCGTCACAATGGCGGTGTCCTTTGTCCAATCGCCGTCAATTTTTTCCGTCTCTTTGTATTCGCAGATGCTGCATTCAGCTTCCATGCCGCCTTTGCCGCCCTCGGTGTCAGGGCACAAAACCACATTCCAGCGGCCCCAGCTATGGGGAACCATGATGAACTCCTCGCATCCGGGAACCTTGCACTTTTCGGGGTGGGCATAGCCGGACTCAAGGATGAGCTGCTCCACCGTTTTGGTCGAGCCGCCGATGTTGAAGGTATACTCATAGATACTGCCGAAGCCGGTGCAGTCCCAGTTCCAGCCGTAATCATGGACATGGCTCTTCACATAAAGGGGATAGTCGCAGACGGTGCAGTAGAGCACATCGACCTTGCCGCCGCCTACCGCATCAAGGCTTCTGTCAAACGCAAATTTATGCGGGATGATGCGCTCCTTGGAGCCGGTGGTCATATAATGTGCTTCGTATTCTTCTCCGCCTGCTTCGAACAGGCACGCGAGCTTGTGGCCCTCGCTTTTGCGAACGCCGCCCACGGCACCGTTATGGGTATTCCCATGCTTATCGACCCAAGTGACCTTGTATGTCGGCACTTTTTCGCCGTCGTCCGTGTAAACGATCTCGCCTCCCTGATTATAGCTGAAGGCATGGGAGGCAGTCAGCTTTGCCTCCGCCGTTTTCATGGTGTCCGAAGGGTCACCCTTTCTGCCGATGACGCAGTAGTAGGAGTAGTCCTCCTGACAGGCCTGGGTGGAAACCGACATCTTCAGCGTGGGGGTCGTCACACCCATGTAAAACCTACCCTCCGGCAGCTTGTAGGGCGCCGCCGTGGGAATCTCATTATTCTTCCGATACCACTGATAGGTCAACTCATCGCCCTTCAGGCTTCTTGCCGCAACGGAGAAGGTGACCGGGTTATTTTCATAGAACAGCAGGCCGTTTTTCGGCTCTTCGTTATAATCATCGTAGATAGAGGTCTTGCACTTGACGCCCTTGGGCTGGCGGGTGATAACGATGGAGCTGCCGCTGATGTAGCCGCAGACCTTGCACACGCCCTTGGCGTCATATTCATGGTTGGCAGGATTCAGCTTTTTACCGTCGCAATAGCGGCAGGGATGCCAGTGCTGCGTTCCGTCGGCTGACCAAGACGAGGAAGCGATGTGGGTATGCCCGGCACCGGAATGCTCCGCTTTCAGATGGTCTTCAAACTCAAGGTCGCTGAAGCACCAGTCGTCATGATCGCAGCCCATTGCTCTCACGGCGTCCCGGCAGCAGACCTCACAGCGCTGCCCGTTGCAGTCTTTCTCGCAGGGATCGCTGTCGTGGAAGCACAGGCCGCAGTCCTCGCAGAAGTGATCCGCGTAGTCCGGATCCTCTGCGCACATTCCCTCGGAGCAGTCGGAGTTGCCCTCGCAGCACTCCTTGCACAGCTCGCAGATATCGCAGAACTCGTCCTCGTCTTCCTTATCCGTGACCCAGCCGTCGCAGCCCGGGCAGATGTGCTCGTCCCACTCGGCGCTTTCCACGCAGGTCTCGCCGTCCGGGCAGCCGCCGTCCTCGGAGTTGATCTCGCAGCACTCCTTGCACAGGCCGCACTCCTCGCAGCTCTCCTTGGCCAGCAGGCATTCGTCGCACTGCTCGCAGGCCGTGTGGCAATCGATGCAGTGGATGACGCCGGTATCATCGTCGTCCACACACTCGTCCACCGCACCGAAGCAGCTGTTGCACAGTGAGCAGTGCATCGGATCAGTGTCATCGTTTGCGCAGTCGTCGCAGAAGCCGCAGGAGTCGCAGATGGTTATGGAGCAGCAGGGACCCTTATGGCACTCGCCGCACAGCTCGTCTTCCTCGCCGATGTAGCACTTGCCGCAGGTGGAGCAGTGCTTTTCCTCCATGCAGTCGGCGCATTTAAAGCACTCCTCGCACCAGTAGGGCGTGTCGCCTAGGCACAGACCGCAGTCGTTGCAATGGGTCTCAACCCAGCAATCGTAGTTGCAGTCAATGGTGCAGAACTGGCAGTCGCAGCAATTCTCAGCCCAGTGGTAGTGGTCGCAGTTGGGGCAATCTCCGCCGGTGTCGTAGTCGTCCCAAAAGGCGTGGGCGGGAACCACCAGACTCGGCATCAGCGAGAGCAGCATCACAAGCACCAGCAGGATGCTGACGATGCGACTTCGTGTGTTCGTTTTTGTCATACTATCGTTTCCTCCATCAAAATCATTTTGAAGATTTGTCTATGCGTTTTGTGTTGCCTGATTTAAACGCTGTCGATCACCGAAGCAAAATAGTTTTCGGATACCGAACCGAAGAGAAAAGCGTCTATCAGACCCTCACGCTTTGCCTGCCGTACCTTTTCGGTCAACTCTCCGTCTGTATCATCATCCACAAAGAGAATGACACGGCAGTTTTCCGTGTTCCGTTTTACCTTGTCACGGATTGCCATTCGTTCTTTGAACATCCATGGCGAATACGCCTTGACCTCCATTAAAAGCACATCCGGTCGATGCGTTTTGCACCACTCGGCGGTTGCGTCCGGCGACTCGGAGATCACAACATGACAATCGTCCAATTTTTGCATCAGCATTCGCTCCATGGTGTGCGCATGGATATCGCTCTGAATGTCCAGAACGATTTTTTTCATCATTCATCACCACCTTCTGAAAGCACAACCCTAATCTTACATTGTCTATTGTACGGATTTTTTGGCGCTTGTCACTGGCACTTGTGCCAGTAACAGAAGAAAAATCTCGATTTTTCAAAGGTTTTTTGCCTTTTGTGCACGAAAAACCCCTTGACCGTACAGCCAAGGGGTTTAGTTTTGCTTATTCGTCTTTTAAGGTGGTTACCATGAGCTTGTTTTCAATGGCGGTTGCAACCAGTGCTTCTCTGCTTTCAAAGCCGCCCTTTTTAACCATATCGTCAAGATTCCAGCGAACGCCGTTTTTGGAGATGCCCAGCTTATCGGCAATTTCCTGATAGGTAAAGCCCTTTATATAAAGCCGCAGGATGTCTAACTGCCGTGGCGAGAAGGCATCGGACATCGTACCCTCCATTTCAATGGCCGGAGCGGTGTCGGGAAAGACCTTTTCGCCTTGCAGGGTGCGCTTTACCACACTCATCAGTTCCTCTGTGCCGTGGTCCTTATACCACAGGCTGTCGGCTGCGCCTGATCTGGCTCTTTGCAAAACTCCGGGATCGACAAGCGAGGTAGCCACAACGATTTTGATTTGCGGAAAAGCCTTTTTGATGCGCTCTGCGGCGGCAAGACCGGAGTGCTTGTGCTGCGTCTGCACATCCATAAGGACGAGCTTTACGGTGGCGTCGCAGTGCTTTTCCGCTTCAAAGGCGTCACGGAAAACGCCGACAAGATGAAACTCGCCGTCTGCCGCAAGACGATCGACAAAGTGCTTTTGGATGTATAAATCATCCTCTACAAGTATGGTGTTTATCATAGGCTGATCTCCTTTGCGAGAATCGTAATTAGAAGAGCAAAGCGTGGATTGTGCGAAATATGCATTTCACCGCCGGAGCTTTCAATACTGCGACGAAGCGTTGACAGGCCGCTGCCTTCCTTTATCGGCCCTGTGGGTATTTTGCCGTTGTTGGTTATGGTAACATCATAGCGTTCGCCGCACTGGGCAATGCGGATATATACCTCATTCCCGTCTGCGTGCTTGATGCAGTTGGTCACGCACTCCTTGGCGGCGGCAACGGTCAGCTCCTCGGCTGCGGTGTCACGGGGCAGGTAGCCGTCGATTTTTACAGCCACGCCAAGCTGCCGTGCGGTTCTTTTTACCTCGTCCATTGTGCTGACAGAGGTGACACGGTTGCTTGCCAGCATACCGATGGCATTTTGCAGCGCCTCAAGCTTTCGCTCGGTATCCTCTCCGCTGTCTATGATGTCACGGATGGTCA
>ERZ1031954.31-NODE-31-length-52416-cov-8.364164_pt1 | contig 52416 bp, 48 predicted proteins | sample MGYA00516701_ERZ1031954 | MGnify/ENA primary metagenome ERZ1031954 (study PRJEB33719, sample SAMN04261284) | wastewater metagenome | biome: rural village; feature: human; material: feces | host: Homo sapiens | place: El Salvador | collected 2013-01-07 ...
TATAAAAAGCGAGTGTCCTCACAGCCTTTCAAATGCTGTAAGAACACTCAATATGGTTGCGGAGGAGGGATTTGAACCCACGACCTTCGGGTTATGAGCCCGACGAGCTACCGAACTGCTCCACTCCGCGATATTGTCTCCTTAGAGCTTATATATAATACCACAACAGGCACACCAAGTCAATACCCGGCTGCGATTTTTTGTCCGGCAGGCTTCGACAGCCCTTCTTGCGGCGTTTAGACAATTTTTTATCTACTTTATTACATATTTCTATTGCAAAACCCTCGGCGACTTGCTATAATCGGAACTGATACCGAATTGTAACCGGCATTGCGCCGTCAGTCCGACCGGAGGTCATTATATGAAGAAGTTTACCAGAACAATAGCGTGCGTGCTTATCTTTGCGAGCCTGTTTTCGCTCAGTGCCTTTGCTGCGCCCGGCCGTGGGCTCAACGCATTTGAGAAGATCGCCGATATGGGCAGATACACCTACAGCGACCTTGTCACAAACTACTGGGCTTACTCCGGCATAAAGATCTGCTACGACAGGGGCATCATGATAGGCTACCCCGACGGCACCTTCGGCCCCGAGGAGACGGTCACCTGGTCGCACGCCGTGACCATCGCCGCCCGTGTGCACTCGGCATACAACGGCAATGCGCTCGATAACAGCGAGACAGGCGAATACTGGTACTCCGCTTACTATGACTACTGCGTCAAAAACCACCTTTTGCCGAGCACCTGCCCGAAGCTGAGCACGCTCGACGAGGCCGGCATCAGGCGCTATGACCTTGCCTACATCTTCAGCCGCCTGCTTGACAGCGCCGACACCGCTGCAATAAGCGACCTCAGGATCGCCGACGAGGCCGACATCCCGTCTTACTACTTAAGCTCCGTCAAGAAAATGTACGCCGCCGGTATAATGAACGGCATGGAAAGCAACGAGTTCAAGGGTCGTGAATACACCACCCGTGCGCAGATAGCGGTCGTTGCCGCACGCCTTGTCGTCCCCGCCGTAAGGCTCGGCCACGACACGAAGGCAAACGCCGCAATGGCAGATTATCAGGCCAATCTTGAAAACGACAGCGTCGCCGTTCAGCTCGGCAGCGACTACTACGCCATCTACAAGTCCTACACCGACCCGCAGACCGAGGTCTACTCCCTGTACCTGACGGACATGAACGACAAGCACACGGAGCTGTACTCGTGCACGGACGGCGAGTATCTCAACAACATCAGCGTCTACAACGGCAAGGTCTACTTCTGCCGTGCCACCGCCGGAACGGCCAGCGGCTCGCTTTTGTGCTACGACCCCCTGTCCGAGGAGATCTCCACCGTTTACCATGGCAAGATAGTCGAAAGCTACTGCTTCTATAACGGCGGCCTGTACGCTCTGCTGTTCTCGGCTTATGCCGACAAGCCCGCAGATTATAAGTACGACTTCGGTAAGATCTCCGGCGGCAGCTTCTCCGCCATCCACACGGGCTACACCTACGCCGAGGCCCGCTCGTTCACGCCCTACGGCTGGAACGGCAAAATTTACTTCAAGCTCGGCGTTGACGGCGCAACGAACCTCTTTGCCTACACCATCGCAGACGGCTCGATCTCCAAGGTGTCCTCGGTCGATATAAACACCAGCTTCTACGACGGCCATGTCATGTACTTCCTCGCCTACGATGCCGACGGCAACTACGACTGCAAGCTCTACGCCATGAGCCTCCAGTGTCCGGGCGTTATCTACACGCAGGGCGAGTTCCCCGCCGCCACCAACAGCAAATTCCGCTCGCTGTACAAGCACGGCGACCTCGTCTACTGCCTGTCATCGTTTAACCGCAATATCTACTCCATGGACGAAAACGGCACCACGAGGATCGCACTCATGTGCGGCGGCGTGTACAATGCGCTCAACTTCACAAAGGACAAGGCGATGCTCATCCCGAACACACTCGTGACCAGCAACCCCAATGAGATTCGCCAGTATAACGCCAAGACCCTGTCGTCGAGAACGCTCTACGGCGACGCCATCGGCCTTAGCTGCTACTACACCGGCGCATACTTCACTCCCGACGACGGTCAAGCCGTTTACAGCACGACCGACAGTGTCAGCACCGTGTCAAAGCTTCCCATCACCGTGACCGAGTGCTTCACCAAGGGCGCAGACCTCGTTGTGCGCACGAAGTACACAAACTCCACCGGCAGCGATATAAAGCTGCGCTCGTACATCATAAGCGTTGCGGTCAACGGTCAGGTCATCGCCACCGATGTAAACCGCATGCCCGGCTTCAAGCTTAGAAACTACGGCATACAGACCTTTACCTTCGTCATCGGCGCAGACGATATCAACCGCAGCATAGACCTTTCAAAGGACAAGATATCCATTCAGATAATCCCGACCTACGATATCATTCCCGAGCAGACCAAAACCGGCAAATAAAATTTTAAGCCCTGCGGTAGATCCGCAGGGCTTTCGTTTATTTAAATCAGTCGACGGGGCATACTCCGCAGACCTCCATGGTGTCGGTATCGACGATGACGCACATTTTCATGCCGCAGGCGGTGTCGCCGCCGCTCGGGATGATGACCTCGGCATAGTTGCCGGTGCGGTCGCAGAAAAGCTTCACATTCTTTACCGGCACCTCACGGGTGCAGCCCACCTCGGCTGCGGCTGCCTCGGCAGCGCTGCGGCGAAGATCGGATTCGTTGTAATCGATAACAAAAAGGACCTTAGAAAAAAGATCGAAGTTAGCAGCAGTTTTATTCAAATCAGTCATTTTATATTCCTCCTGTCTACGGCTATGATAATAGCGACATAATTTTAAGAAGGTGTAACGAAATATAAAACAAAGCTTAAAATTTCTTCGGACATATTTTAAAGTTCGTTTAAGTAAACGGCGGCATGTACTGATATAGTCAACTTATATCTGTGAGGTGAAAGCTATGGCCGATCCTCGGACTGTTTTTAAACTTCATCGCAGTGTTTGCATTCCTCATCGCCCGTGACCGCCCCTCGAGAGCCCTCGCTGGCAAGTGAAGTTAGCGGCGCCGCAGCCAGTGAAGTTGAGCGCATTGCGCTCAAATGGTTTTGTTTGCAGCGCTCTGGGCGATTTGACTGCGGAGGTTTAATCCTCTGCGAGTAGTCGTTATTGCGCCGACAGATTGGTGTGCCGACAAAGTCGCACATTGTTGATATTTATCTGCTTTTCTTTGTGTTGCCGAAAGAAAAGCAGCAAAAGAAACGCAACCAAAGGCGTTTAACCACCCTTTGGAATCCCGGTACGGGGTATCGGTGCACCGGCCGATTTGACTGCGGAGGTTTAATCCTCTGCGAATAGTCGTTATTGCGCTCGTTTAACGCTCTGCGTCAGTTAGGCAGGTGCGAAAAGGTTGTGCTGCACCGATAGGTCGATGTACAGGTAAAACTCTAGCTTGCACCCACCGGTCGGGCTGGTGAAAAATTTGCGTACACCGATTAAGACAGGGGCAGCTCCAACTTGGTTTTGAGTGGCGGTTCGGGCTGGTGCAGGACAGACTAAACCGTGTGTGCGTTCGCTATTAAAAAAATAAAAGAGCTGCGCACAGGAGAAGCGCAGCTCTTTTATTCGAGATTGGTATCCTGGGATTGCGTCGGGTGAGGAGACCCGGCGCAGGGCTGCTATGCAGCCTAAACAAAATAGAGAGAGAAAGTAAAAAATGTTTTCAGGATGGCTTGTTATTTATCTGACGATTGAATAATAACACTTCTCTACCCATTTGTAAATACCCTTTGTTGATTTTTTATCAATAATTTTGCGATTTGTCACTTTGCACAACTCCGCAACCTCTTTATTGTTGATTGCGCACAAAATCAGTGCCGCACAGACAGGTTGACGGTCGGGCTGGGGCAAAGACGATAAGCAGGAGCGTAAATGCGTATTAAAAAATCCGTGGGATTTGTTGCCGGGTCGTGTATAATAATATAGCAGAGGGCAGGGCGAGAGGAGGCGATGCTGTGAAACAGCCGGAGATAATTGAGCTGCTGCGCAGGCACGATGAGCGGGCCATGGAGGCTCTGCTGCTGCACTACGGGCCGCTGATGCGGTATGTCATTGCGCCCATTTTGCCCGATGCGCACGATCAGGCCGACTGCGTGTCGGAGGTCACGGTGCGTGTTTGGGAGAAGATAGACCAATTCGACCCCGGCCGTGGGAGCTGGAACGCTTGGCTCACGGCGGTCACACGATACACCGCATTAAACTACGCACGGAAAAACGCACACCACAGCGGGCTGGATGAAATTCCGCCCGACACGCCGTCGCCCGAGCCTGCACCCGAGGAGTTGGTGCTTCAAAAGGAGCGTCAGGCGGCGCTTCACAGCGCCTTGGAAAAGCTTTCGCCGAAGGACAGAACGCTGTTTTACCGCAAGTACTACTACCTACAGCCCACGGCGCAGATAGCGTCCGAGCTCGGCCTTACCGAGCGTGCGGTCGAGGGCAGGCTGTACCGCCTGAAGCAGCGCCTGCGCAAGATGTTGGGAGGTGAAGCGCATGAGTGAACACGAATGGAAAGCCATGAACGACCGTGACTTTGACGCAATGCTCTCGCAGAGCGTTTCCGAGCTCCCGCCCGACGATATCACAGAGGATGTGACCCCGTGGCGGCGGGCGATGAACCGCATACTTTTCGGCTTTGCACTGTGCGTGATAACCATCAAAATCCTCGGCTTAAACTACATTCTGCCCGCCATCGGCATGGTGCTGCTGCTCTTGGGCTTCCGCACCCTGCGCCGTGAAAACGGCTGGTTTGGCGCCTGCTTCGTCATAGCGGTGCTCAGAGCCGTGGACTTCTTCGCCGACTTCATTCTGAACTCGACCATTTACAAGAGCGAAATTCTGACCCCCGATGCTCAAAGCGTGATCACCGCCGTTGTCGTTGCGCTGCTGCTTGTCCAGATACTTTGCTTCTGGCGTGGTCTGTGCGCCGTGAAGCGCAAGGCGGGACTTCCCCCGACGGCGGGTGCGGCGTTTGCATTCTTCGTGTGGTATGTGCTGGGCGTTCTTGCCGCCCTGATGCAGCTTGAGGGGCTCATCATCGTTGGGGCGCTGCTCATTTCGTATATCTTCATCATCGTGAGCCTGTGCAAGCTGTCGAAGGTGCTCGACGAGGCGGGCTACACCGTCAAACCGGCGGCCGTCAAGGTCACCGACCTGTGCATCGTGGTCGTCATCGCTGTCGTGGTCGTCCTCGGCTGTGTTGCGGGCTACATCTTCGGCAGCAGCTATGATATGGATTGGAAGCCCGAGAAAGCGGCGGCAACGGATAAGACGCAGGAGATACGGGCGCACTTGGAGGAACTGGGCTTCCCCGAGGATGTCCTGAACGACCTCACCGCAGAGGATATCGCCGCCTGCGACGGGGCGGAGGATGTCGGCATCGAGGTGTATGATGGGTATGAAAACGGCGACACAAAGTGGGATATGCGCACTACGAATATCGCCGTGAAGCTGTCCGGCGAGCAGGACAAATGGATAGTCATTCACCATTTTGAATGGAACTCAAACCCCGGCTTTTACGGCACGGAAGCAATCAAGGTTCGGCCGGCGTATCAGCGCAGGAATGACCAAACTGACGATTTATACTCCGGCGGCAATTTTACCGGCCGGGTGCTGTACGACAAGGGCGGCAAGACCTACGCCTCGCCTTACTATTGGCTCGGAGAAAAGACCTACATCTCGGCATTCTTCCTCGATGCGGGGCAAACAAAGATCGAGCCCTTTGCCGCATTTTCAATGCCGTCTGACGGCGAGAAGTGCCGTGGGTATATCGCCTACTCCATGGTCGGCAGGGACGATCTGGATTATGACAGAACCAATCACAGTTTTAGCAGTTTTGCTGTGTATACACATCAGTGGGACTGGCTGCAATACCCCGTAAAAACGGCGATGGAAGCCTACATGTCAGAGGATTTTGGGTCCGACAGCGTATTCACCACAATGGATGATGTGTTCTGCTTCAGTATCACCCCCGACGGCATCGAAGTGCCGAACTATTAAGTTGATCCAAACAGGCAGTGCGTTTTGCACTGCCTGTTTTTCAATACGCTTTTACGCTTCTGTCAGTCGTTTTTGCGTCAGCCCGACCGGTGGTTGCACGCTAGAGTTTAGCCTGACCATCAACCTATCGGTGCGGTGCAAGCTATTCGCGCCTGTCCGACTGACGCAGTCTGTTAAACGAGTGCAATACAAACTATTCGCAGAGGATCAAACCTCCGCAGTGAAATCGGCCGGTGCACCGATACCCCGTACCGGGATTCCAAAGGGTGGTTAAACGCCTTTGGTTGCGTTTCTTTTGCTCCTTTTCTTTTGGCAAGACAAAGAAAAGGAGATAAATGGGGTCGGTGTTCGGTTTAACCCGTCCATCAACCTATCGGTGCACCGCAGGCAAAAAACATCACCTCTAAACGGTCAACCCGTTTTGAACAGCAGCATGCCGCCGGTCATGAGGGCGAGGCCGACATATTTATTCCAGCCGAAGGCTAACTTTTCGCTGCCCATCAGGCCGAATGCGTCGATGAGCGCCGCTATAAAAAGCTGCGAAATGAGTATAATGGATATGGCGAGGGTCGTGCCGAGGCTTTTGATGCCGAGCATGACCGTGAGAGTGATAACGAGTCCCAAAACGCCGCCGAGCCAGTACAGCTTGTTGACCTGCCCGAGCGCCGAGAAGCTGCCCTGCCGATAGAAAAGCAGCACAATGAGCGCCAGCGCAAAGGCGCTGCCCTGCACGAAGGCGTTGGCCTCCATATTGCCGATGCCCTCGCCGAGCCGGGTATTCATGACGCCCTGCACGCTCATTGCCATGCCTGCGATAATACTGAAAATGATGCCCCAAAGCATTTTTAATAAACCACCCTTTTTCCTGCGGCACTTGTAAAAGCCGTGCCGATATGATAAACTTTCCTTATGATCCCGCAAAGGAGTGAATACGATGACAGGAAAGCCGAAATATTATCTCATCAAGGCCGATGCACTTCCCGAGGTTTTCGTCAAGGTCACGGAGGCCAAGGCGCTGCTGGAGACGGGCGCTGCCCGCACGGTCGCCGAGGCGGTCGAGAGCGTTGACCTCAGCCGCAGCGCATTTTACAAGTACAAGGATGCGATCGCTCCGTTCCGTGACATGAAGCGGGACAACATCACGACCCTGCACATCAAGCTGCACGACAAGCCCGGCAAGCTTGCCGCCGTCCTGTCTATTTTTACCGAAACGGGCGCAAATATTCTCACGATAAACCAGAGCATCCCCGCAAACGGCGTGGCGCTGGTGACGGTGTCGTTCGTGGCAGAGTCCGTTGCCGTCGAGACCGATGAGCTCATAAGCCGTCTTTACTCCGTGTCGGGCGTTGTTTCGGTCGAAATAATGGCAGGCTGATGCACAATTGAATACTATGGAGTAGAGCCTTTGGCTCTACTCTTTTCATTTGGGGGATCACCATGCTGATAGTACAAAAATTCGGTGGGAGCTCTGTCGCCGACGCCGAACGGATCAGGCGGGTCGCCGGCATCATCGCCGATGCCCATGCGCACGGCGACGGCCCGGTGGTCGTACTGTCCGCCCGGGGGGATACGACCGACACGCTTTTGGAAAACGCAGGCGAGATAACGCAGTCGCCGCACCGGCGGGAGCTGGATGTGCTGCTGTCGACAGGGGAGCTCGGCTCCGTTGCCCTCATGGCAATGCAGCTGCACTCGATGGGGCTCGACTGCGTGTCGCTCTCCGGCAGACAGGCGGGAATTTTCACCGACACCGTCCACGGCGCTGCAAGAATTCTGGACATAAGCACCGACAGGCTGCACCGTGAGCTCAAGGCGGGAAAGATCGTCCTTGTCGCCGGCTTTCAGGGCGTCAACGAAAACGACGATGTCACCACGCTCGGTCGTGGCGGCTCGGACACGACGGCGGTAGCACTCGCCGCTGCGCTGGGCGCTTCCCGCTGCGAGATATACTCCGATGTCGATGGCGTTTACACCGCCGATCCCCGTCTCGTGACGGGCGCAAGGAAGCTTGACCGCATCGACTACGCCGATATGCTGCGGCTCGCCCTCGGCGGCTCGCAGGTGCTGCACTCCCGTGCGGTAGAAGCAGCGATAGCAGGAAATGTGGAGCTGACGCTGCTTTCAAGCTTCATGCGCAGGGCAGGTACGGTGGTGTCGAGCTTTGCCGAAAGGCCGCCTATCTGCGGCGTGACCCGTGACAAGGCGGCGAATAAGCTTAGCGTCGTCGGGGCGGCGGTCGATGCGCAGACCCTCGCCGAGACCGTGGCGGTGCTCGCCGACAGCGGCATCGTTGTGTGTTCCGGCGAGCTGCACGACGGCGTGTGCGCCGTGACTGTTGCGCCGGAAAATGTCCTGCCGTCACTGGAGCTTATCCATCGGCATTTCTTTAGTTAAACTGAACGGGCAGCCCGAAGGCTGCCCGTTTTCTTATTTGATCGTGACCGCTTCTCCGTAGATAATGGACGCTGCGATCTTCACGATCTCTTCCTGCGCAAGCTGGTCGGTGGTTATGCGGTAGCTGATGCCGTCAAGCGTAAACTCGGCGGTGTAGCGGTCGTACTGACCGGCGGGCTCGTGCGTGTCGGGGTCATACGGGCCGTAGTCGGCCAAGCAGTGGCCGAAGGTGACGGAAACGCCGCCGATATCGGTGGTCTCCGCCGCCTCGCCGTCCGGCATCGAAACGCAGCAGTCATCAAATTTACCGAGCCTCGATGCCTCGACGGAAAAGCCCTTGACCGCCGCAACACCATCGGTGAGCTTCGGGCTTCCGTCGGCGTAGTAGTCGTGGTAAAAGCCGAGCCCGACCATGTCCTCGACCATCTTGCCGTCCTTTTTGATGTACACCGATGCCGTGCCGTTGCTCTCGGCAGGGACGAGCCCCTCGGGGATGTAAGCGGGGGTCAGGTCGCTGCCGTAGTATTTGACGATGGCGGCCTTGTCCCAAGTGACATTGTCGCAGTAACTCGGGTCGTACCCGACCTTCGAGCCGTCGCGTATCATCGGCAGCATCTCGTTGATGTGAACGCCCGACATCACAACGCTCGGCGTGTCGGGCGCTGCTGCGGGCTGCTTTGCGGCGCTCGGCAAAACGGCTGCGACCGCAAGCGCCAAACATGCGGCGAGCCCCGCCCATTTGACCCAGCCGTGCTTTTTGCGGCGATAGGCCGCCGCCTCCTCGTAGTATTTGCCTCCGACCGCACCTATTGCGTCGGATAGCTTTTCGTTATTCATTGTAAAACCTCCATTTCGATAAGGTGCTGCTTTAGCTTTTTGCGGATGATGCTCAGGCGCACGGACACATTTTTCTCGGACACCCCGACCCGCTCGGCGATATCGGCGTAGCTGTCGGCAAAGGCGTAGCGGCGCATGAAAATGACCCGCTCCTTTGTGCTCAGCGTGTCGAGAAACTGCTCGATGATATGTGCAAGCTCCGCCGCCTCGACCGTGTCCTCCACGGTTTTTGTGTCGGCGATGCACTCGTCAAGCTCCTCGAGAGCGACCGTATAGCCGCTGCGCTTGGCTGCTCGACGACTGCGATACGCCTTGACCGACAGGTTGCGGACTATTTTAATGATGTACGCCCGCAGCGGGTCCGGCCGAGCCGGGGGAATGGCGTTCCATGCGCCGAGATATGCGTCGCTCACGCACTCCTCGGCATCCTGCGCATCGGCCAAGATGTTGAATGCGACCGACCTGCACAGCGTACCGTACTTATCGTCCAGCGCCCGAATCGCAAGCTCGCTGCGCTCAAAAAACAGCGCAATTATCCTCTCGTCCTCCACCGCAGCACCCTCTTTCTTTTTTCGCCGGCGTGAGCCGAACCCCTATCGTCTGCCGGTGTGCCCTTTCGGCGCTTTCCGCCTTTTTTCGTTTTGCCGGGCACAAAGCCCGACCGCACCGAAACAAAGCCGAAAATCCCTCGAAAAACACTACCGGCAGATGTTGCGCAGTTTTGCCGGAACCGGCTCCGGCGCAGCATGAGCGGAGATCTGCCCGTCAAAACCGATAGTTGTTTCGGCTCCCACCGGCTTTTTAACAGCTGTTATCTATTAACTACCCATCCGGCGGCAAACACTAAATCGAAACGGAGATTTTTATATTATACCGCTTTTGTTGACAAAATTCGACATGTATTTTACAATGGACACACCAAATGTAAAGGGGAAATGATTATGTATTGTTCTCACTGCGGCAAGCCCATTCCCGAGGGCGCAGATTACTGCCTGAACTGCGGCTGTGCCGTGAACGGCGGCAGCCGACCGAGCGAAAACGACAGCTCAAGCTTCGGCTTTGCGCTGCTGGGCTTCCTGTTCCCGCTGGTCGGCCTTGTGCTCTACTTCGTCTACGACGATAAGCGCCCGAAGCGGGCAAAGTCGGTCGGCAAGGGTGCGCTCGTCGGCGTGATCACGAGGATAGTCGTGAGCATACTGCTCACCGTGGCGGCCTTCTTCTTTTCGTTCTCGGTGATGGACGCTGCGGTCAGCGGCGAGGCCTCGGATATACCCATCTTCGGCTCGATCATAAACGAGATAGTCGAGGAGCTTGACAACGACGGCTCGGATAAGTGCGAGGTCACCGTGGGTCAGTTCAGCCGTGTGCAGCGCACGCAGGTCGACACAACGATGCTTGACCTGACCGTCACGAACACCTCTGACGAGACCTGCTCGTTTAATATAACCGTCGAGGCCTACGACGCCGATGGCATGCGCCTCGGCATCGACAGCGTGTATGTCGCCAGCCTCGCTCCCGGCAAGGCAGCAAAGGCCGCCGCATTTGAGTTTGTCCCCGAATCGCAGATAGCCTCCTTTACCTCCGCCCATTTTGAAATAACCGCCATCCGTGCGTTCCAAGAAGGGTAAAAATTTTTGCCGCACCGAAAAGTGTAAATGCGTATAAAAAAACTCCGGTTCGTGTGAACCGGAGTTTTTGCGTTATTTTCAGCAAAGCCTGAAGCCTGCGGGGATGGAGTCGTCGAGCATCAGAAGGTGCAGCTGCTCTTGGCCGTTTTCTTCGTGGACGGCGGACAGGAGCATTCCGCAGGAGTCCTGACCCATCATCTTGCGGTTGGGCAGGTTGAGGATAGCAACGACGGTCTTGCCGACGAGCTGCTCGGGCTCATAGAACTTATGGATGCCGGAGAGTATCTGGCGGGGCGTGCCGCTGCCGTCATCGAGCATGAACTTCAGAAGCTTATCCGACTTCTTGACAGCCTCGCACGAGAGCACCTTGCACACACGCATATCGCACTTTGCAAAGTCGTCGATGGTCACATTCGGCTCAACGGGCGGGAACACGGAGCCTTTGGGCTTATTCATCTTCTCAAGCTCCTCGAGAGCCTTGGCCATGTCGACACGGGGGAAGAGCGTCTCGCCCTTGTGGACGGTGACGGTCCCGGGCAGAACGCCGAAAGCGGCGGCGCTGTCCCAAGTGGTGCAGGCTGCATCTGCGCCTATCTGCTCAAAGGCTTTGGCGCAGCTGTCGGGAATGAACGGGGCCAGCAGCACAAGGCAGATGCGCAGGGTCTCAAGCAGGTTATACAGAACCGTTGCAAGGCGAGCCTTCTTGGCCTCGTCCTTTGCCAGCACCCAAGGGGCGGTCTCGTCGATGTACTTATTTGCACGCTGGATGACCTTGAAGATCTCCTCGAGCGCAAGGTGGAGCTGGAACTTGTCCATCTGGAAAGCGTACTTTTCACGCAGCGCCTTTGCCATGGAAACAAGCTCATCGTCGAGGGCATCGTGCTCACGCTCACAAGGCAGCGTGCCGCCGAAGTATTTCACCGCCATTGCGGTGGTGCGGGAAACCAGATTGCCGAGGTCGTTTGCAAGGTCGGTATTGATGGTGCTTATAAGCAGCTCATTCGAGAAGTTGCCGTCCGAGCCGAACGGGAAGGTGCGCAGCAGGAAGAAGCGCAGAGCGTCCACGCCGAACATGTCGGCGAGCATGTACGGATCCACGACATTGCCCTTGGACTTCGACATTTTGCCGCCGTCGATGACGAGCCAGCCGTGGCCGTAGACCTTCTTGGGCAGGGGCATACCCATGCTCATGAGCATTGCCGGCCAGATTATCGAGTGGAAACGGACTATCTCCTTGCCGACGATGTGGACATCGGCGGGCCAGAACTTATCGTAATCGTCGTACTTATCGTTCATGAAGCCCATGGCGGTGCAGTAGTTAAACAGCGCATCGACCCAGACATACACGACATGACCCGGGTCAAAATCGACGGGGATGCCCCAGCTGAAGCTGGTGCGGGACACGCACAGATCCTCAAGGCCGGGCTTTATGAAGTTGTTTATCATCTCGTTGACACGGGAGGCGGGCTCGAGAAATTCGCCGCTTTCCAGCAGCTCCTGCACGGGCTTTGCGTACTTGGAAAGGCGGAAGAAATATGCCTCCTCCTCGGCGTAGTGGACCTCTCTGCCGCAGTCGGGGCACTTGCCGTCGACGAGCTGGCTTTCCGTCCAGAAGCTTTCGCAGGGGGTGCAGTACATACCCTTGTATGCGCCCTTGTAGATATCGCCGTTGTCGTACATCTTCTTGAAGATGCGCTGCACGGCCTTGACATGGTAGTCATCGGTGGTGCGGATGAAGCGGTCGTTTGAGATGTTCATGAGCTTCCACAGATCCTTGATGCCGCCCTTGCCGGTGACGATATTGTCAACGAACTCCTGCGGCGTGACACCGGCGGCCATGGCCTTTTCCTCTATCTTCTGACCGTGCTCATCGGTGCCCGTGAGAAACATGACATCGTAGCCGCACATGCGCTTGTATCTTGCGATGGTGTCGGTTGCGACAGTGCAGTAGGTGTGACCGATATGCAGCTTATCGGAGGGGTAGTAGATAGGTGTTGTGATGTAGAATGTTCCCTTTTCCATTTTCGTTCTCCTGTCTTATATTCTCAAGGGGCAGCAGAGCCCGAAGGGCTTGCGGACACCGTTGGGGTCTTGGTTTGCTTCGGCGTTGCCGAGGGCGAGGGTGACGGCCACTTTATATCCTCGGAATGGTAGTTATAAACGCTGACATCCTCTTTGGTGCGGCTTAAAAGCTTGCCGTCCTTATCGTAAACATTGCGGTAGGTGATGGCCTTGGTGCCGACCGCAACGGAGGGGTATTTGCTGCTGTAAACGGTGGAGACGGAGTTTGTCATCTCGACATAGCTGCCGTCGACATCCGTGCCCCAGATCTCAATGGTCAGCTCACGGTTTTCGGTCTTGGCGACTATCTTTATCGGGTAGTCACGGTTGTTTTTGAACCGAAACTCCGGACCGCCCCAGCTCACGGTCGCATCCATGCCCCAGGGGACATAGCCGACGGCGAACATGTGGCAGTCACGCTGGGTTATCTCGAGATTTGCAAACAGCGCCGCACAGTAGAGCGTGGACGAGGTCTGGCAGATGCCGCCGCCGACCTCCTGTATGACCTTGCCGCCTGCGTATGCGCCTGCGACCTTGAAGCCCGCTTCGGCGGTGCGCTTGCCGACGACGGCGTTGTAGTCGAACACCTCGCCGGGGTTCAGCACAACTCCGTTTATCTTCGCCGCCGACAGCTCGACATTTGTCGCTCTGCCCGCTGCGCTTGAGCGGTAAACGGTGGTCTGAGCGCCCAATTTATCACGGAAAAGCATCTTGTTGAGCTCCTCGGACGAGTGCTTGGGCTTTGTGACCGTGAGCGGCACGGTGACGGTATCTCCCGGTGCGGCATCGTTCCAAAGCTTCTGCGCCTGCTCGACATCAAAGTCGATGCCCACGGCGCTTTCGGTGGCCTTCTTGGTCTCGGGGTCGTACTTCGGCTCGACCATCTCGGCGTAAATTTCATCGTGTATCTTATTAAAATCGACGCTTTCGGCGTCATCGACCTTGGCGGTGTAATCTACCGTGTAGGTCTTGTCGTCAAAGGCCTTGACGATAAGCGAGCACAGCTCCTCGGCATCGACCCTGACGCTCTCGCCGCCCTTTATAAGCTCAAGCTTGGCATTTTCCGTGTCAACACGGTAGCCCTGCTTTAAGAACTCGTCATACTCCTTGAGTGCGGCATCGACTTTCGCCCGCACGCCCTCGGCATTTGCCGTGGCGAGCACATCGGCCGAGCCGACCTTGCCCGTTATACATTTAAAATACGCCTTGAGGTCGTTTATCAGATTGCCGCTGTGACCGTAGGCGTAGGCGGCCTCGGCGGCCTCACGGCTCGTGAGCTTGAGCCCGGCCTCCTCGGAGTTGACGGTTATCTTAAAGTCGCCCGGGAGCGTGACGCTCACCTCGCTGTCGCCCTGCGCTTCCCAGCCGGAGTCGCTCAGGGCTTTTTCGGCCTTGTCGACCGTCATGCCGCCGACCTCGACGCCGTTCAGCACCATGTTCGGGTGGATAACGGAGGTCTTGCCGACGACGACTGCGCCGATGAGTGCAAGCGCTGCGACTAAAACGAGCGCCAGAACGACCGCCAGGACGGCGTTTTTCCTGCGTTTTTTTGGTCTGTTTTTTCTGTGGAGGTTTTCCTCTTTCTTTCTTCTTGCCATCTGCTTATCCTCTCGTCAGCGACCGGCCTTTTTCCTGTAAAACGCCTCGAAGCGCTCGATATCGCCCTCGGGAAGCTCCTGCTTCTCGGCGGCATCGAAGGCCTCTCTCATCCACGGATTTATCTCGACCTTGGCGCCGGTCTGCGCCTCGATGACCGCATTGATGAGCGAGTTTGAAACGAGCATGCCCGCCGGAGTCAGGCTCCAGCGATCCCCTGTCTTTTTTGCCCAGCCCTGCTGCGCAAATTCCTCGAGCTTGCGCTCAAGCGGCGACCAATCGCTGAGATACACCCGATGGTACTCGGCCTCACTGATGCCGTGGGTCGTGCGCAGACCGAGCATTATATACTCGGCAGCCCTCTGCACGGGGACTATCTCCTCGTACTCGTCGATTATCATCGAGTCGCCGTTGACGGCGGAAATGTACTTATCGAGACTGCGCACATAGCTGTACCTGAGATTGCCCACGCACGAGTGTGCGCCCGGGCCGAAGCCCATGTAATCGTCAAGCTGCCAGTATTTAAGATTATGCCGTGACTCGTAGCCGGGGATTGCGAAATTCGATATCTCGTACTGCTTGTAGCCGTAGTGCGAGAGCGCCTCGACGGTATACAGGTACATGTCCGCCTGCTCGTCATCGTCCGGCAAAAGCGGCGAGTTCAGATAGCTGTGGTACATGGGCGTGCCCTCCTCGAGCTTGAGCCCGTAGCACGACAGATGCTCGGGGTGCAGCTCGATGCAGGCCTGAAGCGTCTCCGCCCAGTCGCTTTTTGTCTGGCTCGGCAGACCGTAGATGAGGTCGAGGCTCACATTTTCAAAGCCGGCCCGGCGTGCGTTTTCCACCGCCATCTGCGCCTGCTTGAAATTGTGTCTGCGGCCTATCATTTTCAAAATGTCGTTATTGGCCGACTGCACGCCGATAGACAGCCTGTCCACGCCCTCACGGCGCAGGAGCTTGAGGTCGTCAAGCCGCACCGTGTCGGGATTGACCTCCATTGTTATCTCCGAATCGAGCCGGACATTGCCTATACGCTTTAGCTCATCGAGTATCTCGACGATGCGCTGTGCGCCGTAGCAGCTCGGCGTGCCGCCGCCTATATAGATGCTGTCGACCTCATAGGCGGAGATGTTGCCTGCCGATTCGCTGATGTGGCTTAAAAGCGCCGACTGATAGTCGGGCATGCGCTGCTTGCCGCCGGGGACGGAGTAAAAGTCGCAGTAGCCGCATTTCGACACGCAGAACGGTATGTGAATGTAAATTCCAAGTCGTTTTCTCATCATGGCTCCTATGAGGTTTTTAATAGATTAACTCATTTGCTGTTTTCTTTTTCCGTCAGCTTATATTGGGTAGTTCTAATTAAAACAATCCTGTAACTAGCTCCGCATAAGTAGTGGGATCTTCAATTTCCACACCGGCGATCAATTCGGCCTGTGCGTAGAGTATCTTGCTCAGGGCAGCGGCCTTGTCCTTGTCGCCTGCGTCATATGCTTCCTTAATTGCCTTGAACGCACGGTGCTCGCCGTTTAATTCGAGCACACGCTCGGCTCTGAGATTGCGCATAGCCTCGCTCGGGCCGTTGCGGAAATACTTCTCCATTTCGAGCGTCAGTCCGCCCTGCGTGGTAAGGCAGCAGGAGGAGGACACGAGCTTGCTCGACAGCGTGACCTTCTTGAGGTTTTCGTCGCCGATGCTCTCGACCATGAAGTCGAAAAGCTCCTTATTCTGCACGGTCTGCTCCTCGGCAGCCTTCTTCTCCTCCTCGGTCTGGAAGCCGAGATCGTCGGTGATGATATTGGTAAAGGGCTTGCCCTCGTACATGCGAAGCTGCTGCAAAACGGTCTCGTCAATGGGGTGCGTGAGGTAGAGTATCTCATAGCCTCTCGAGCGCACATCCTCGCACTGGGGCAGGCTCATTGCGTGCTTTACCGTGTCGGCGGTGCAGTAATAGATGGCCTTCTGGCTCTCGGGCATATTGTCGTGATACTCCTTGAGCGTCTGCTGGCTCTCCTCGGAGGTGTAGAATATCAGCAGATCCTTGAGGAAGTCGGTGTATCTGCCGTACTCGTCGCACACGCCGCACTTGATGTGGATGCCGAAGTTCTTCCAGAACTGCTCGTATTTCGGGCGGTCGTCCTTCATCATCTTCTCAAGCTCGCCCTTTATCTTCTTTTCAAGGTTCTGGCCGATGACCTTGAGCTGACGGTTGTGCTGGAGTATCTCACGGGAGATATTCAGGCTCAGGTCGGGGGAATCGACAACGCCGCGGACAAAGTCGAAGTAATCGTGCACGAGCTTGTCGCAGTTTTCCTGAATGAGCACGCCGTTGCAGTAGAGCTTGATGCCCTTCTTGGTCGCACCGCTCATCTCGTTGTCGATATCCTTGCCCGGGACAAACAGCATCGCCTTGTACGACACATTGCCCTCGGCATTCACACGCAGAACGACTGCGGGGTCTGTCTGATCACGGCTTGTCTCCTTATACCACTCGGCGCATTCCTCGTCGGTGACATCGGCCTTGCTGCGCTGCCAGATGGGCACCATGGAGTTGACGGTCTCGGGCTTTGTGACATTGACCTTCTGCATGACGGGGTTGCCGTCCTTGTCGGTCTCGCCGGTGGGCTGCTCCTCCTGACGGGTGATGTCCATGACGATAGGCCAGCGGACATAGTCGGAGTATTTCTTGACCAGCGCCTTGAGCTTCCAGATCTCGAGGAACGAGCCGTAGATCTCCTCGTCGGTGTCCTCCTTGACATGCATGATGACATCCGTGCCGACGGCGTACTTGTCGCAGTCGGTGACGGTGTAGCCGTCAGCGCCGGTGCTCTCCCACTGAACGCCGGTCTCCTCGCCGTACTTGCGGCTTATAACGGTGACCTTGTCGGCTATCATGAACGCCGAGTAGAAGCCCACGCCGAACTGACCGATGATGGAAAGATCCTCGCTCTCGGCGGAGGAAGCGTCCATCTCGCCCTTGAACTTATAAGAGCCGGACTTTGCGATAACGCCGAGGTTTGCCTCCGCTTCGGCCTTGGTCATGCCGATGCCGTTGTCGGACACGGTGATAAGGCGCTTGTCCTTGTCGACGGTGATGCGGATGCGGTAATCGGCTCTGTCAAGGCCGACCTTATCGTCGGTCAGCGACAGGTAGCACAGCTTGTCGATTGCGTCGGATGCATTGGAGATAATCTCACGCAGGAAAATCTCCTTATTGGTGTAAATCGAGTTGATCATCAGGTCGAGCAGTCTCTTGCTCTCGGCCTTAAACTGTTTCTTTGCCATATGTTAACCCTCCAAATATAATACAAACACTATTAGAATTTATATTATAACACATTATTATAAATAATCAACTGATTACGGTACTTGACGGGGATGTTATAATATAATGTTGTTAAAAAGTATTTTATTTTGGAGGTAATAACCTTGACTAAGATAGACATTTTCTCCGGATTTTTAGGCGCAGGCAAGACCACGCTCATCCGCAAGCTCATTGCAGAGGGCTACAAAAACGAAAAGCTCGTCCTCATCGAGAACGAGTTCGGCGAGATAGCCGTTGACGGCGGCTTTCTCAAGGACGCAGGCGTTGAGATAACCGAAATGAACTCCGGCTGCATCTGCTGCACCCTCGTCGGCGACTTCACGAAGGCGCTTAAAAAGGTCATTGAGGAGCATCACCCCGACCGCATCCTCATCGAGCCGTCGGGCGTCGGCAAGCTCAGCGATGTCGCAAAGGCGGTCGCAGGTGTCGAGGGCGCCGAGATAGGCGCAAAGGTCACCGTTGTCGATGCCGGCAAGTGCCGCATGTATATCCGCAACTTCGGCGAGTTCTTCAACGATCAGGTGCAGCACGCCGATGTCATCGTTTTAAGCCGCACGGACTCCGCCTCCGACGGCAAGGTCGTCACCGCAAGTGCCATGCTCTCGCAGTTAAACCCCAATGCCACCGTCATCACCACCCCGTGGTCGGAATTAAGCGGCGAGCAGATAGTGCAGGTCATGGAGCGCATCGACTCCCTGTCGAGCACCATGCAGGAGATGACGCATTTCCACGAGCATCATCACGACCATGACCACGACCATGACCACGAGCATGAGCATGAGCACGAACACGAGCATGAGCACGAGCACGAGCATGAGCATGAGCATGAGCATGACCACGAGCATGACCACGACCACGAGCACGGCGACCACTGCTCCTGCGGCTGCGGTCACGACCATGACCACGAGGGTCACCACCACGCCGACGAGGTGTTCACCTCCTGGGGCGTTGAGACACCGAAGAAGTTTTCCGAAGAGGAGATCCGTGAAAAGCTCAACGAGCTTGACGATTGCAGGCACTACGGCACCATCCTTCGTGCCAAGGGCTTTGTCGACTCCCCCGACGGCGAGTGGGTGTACTTTGACTATGTCCCCGGCGAGGTCGATATTCGCCGAGGCGGCGCTGCCGTCACCGGCAGGATCTGCGTCATCGGTTCAAAGATAAACGAGCAGGCTATCAAGGAGCTGTTTAACATTGAGTGAAATTAAAGATGTACCCGTATTCCTGTTTACGGGCTTTCTGGAAAGCGGCAAGACGAAATTTATTCAGGAAACGCTTGAGGACAAGCGCTTTAACTCCGGCGAGCGCACGCTGCTGATAGTCTGCGAGGAGGGCGAGGAGGAGTACGCCCCCGACCAGTTTGCCGGCAAGAATGTGTTTATAAAGGTAGTCGAGGAGCCCGAGGAGCTTAATCGCCCCAACCTGCGCAAGTGGCTTGAGGAGACAAACAGCGAGCGTGTCGTTATCGAGTATAACGGCATGTGGATGCTCGACGATCTTTATCAGGCGCTGCCGGAGATGTGGATGGTGTATCAGGAGTTTCTGTTCGCCGACGCCCGCACCTTTGAAAGCTACAATGCCAATATGCGCAACCTCGTGTACGACAAGCTCAAAAGTGCCGAGCTCGTGGTGTTCAACCGCTACGATGACTCCATTGACCGCATGACCCTGCACAAGATTGTCCGTGGCGCATCACGCAGAAGCGATATCGCCTACGAGTACGCCGACGGCAATGTGCAGTACGACGATATCGAAGACCCCCTGCCGTTCGATGTCAATGCGCCCGTCATCGAGATAGGCGACGACGACTACGCCATCTGGTACCGTGACCTTTCCGAGGAGCCGCAGAAGTACGAGAACAAGACCGTGCGCTTCAAGTGCCGCTACCTCAAGCGCAAAAAGGTGCCCGCAGGCAGCTTCATCGTAGGCCGCCATGTCATGACCTGCTGCGCCGAGGATATCCAGTTTGCAGGCCTCATCTGCAAGTGGGACGGCTGGGAGAGCATCACCGGCGACTCGTGGCATATCCTCACGGCGAGGATAAATCACAAGTTCAGCCGTGCCTACGGCAAAAAGGGTCCGGTGCTGACCTATATCTCAGACGAGCCGTGCGAAGTGCCGGAGAATCCCGTGGCAAGCTTCTAAACGCCGAAAACGGCGAAAAATCGACCGAAAACGACAAAATCACGCAGGCAATTACATTGTTTGCGTGATTTTTTCATATTATTGTAGACATTTCCACAATATTCGTTTATAATTTAGACATATTTCGACAAAGCATTAGTGGGCTTTGTTTGTTGGAGGCTATTTATGAAATACTGTACACACTGCGGAGCGGAAATGCTCGACGACGCCGTCGTCTGCGTAAAGTGCGGCTGCTCGGCCGATGCACCGGCAAAAGCAACGGACAACGACGGCACCATGAAGCTTCTCGTCAAGATCTTCATGATAATCGGCTGCGTCTCGATCGGCTGGGCGCTCATTCCCTTGGCATGGTGCATCCCCATGACCGTCAGCACCTTCAGAAAGCTTGATGCCGGCGAAAAGCTCAGCACCGGCTTTAAGGTCTGCTCCCTCATCTTTGTAAGCTTAGTTGCGGGCATCATCATGCTATGCTCGGACGACATGTAAAGTAAAGGAGAATAAACTATGAAAACCTGCGCAAAATGCGGCGCTCAGATGGCCGACGAGGCCGTTGCCTGCCCCAGCTGCGGCTGCGGCGCTGCCCCCGCCGTTCAGCTGAGCACTAACAGAAGCCTGCTCAAGTACATTCTGCTGGGCATCATCACCCTCGGCATTTACGACATCGTCGTGATGAGCAAGGTCGGCACCGACCTTAACCTCATCGCAACCAAGTACGACGGCAAAAAGACCATGCACTTCTGCCTTGTGTTCTTCCTGTTCTCTTGGCTCACCCTCGGCATCGTGCCCCTCGTCTGGCACCACAAAATGTCCGCCCGTGTCGGCACCGAGCTTGCCCGCCGTGGCATCGATTACAGCTTCGGCGCAAGCACCTTCTGGCTGTGGGGCATCCTCGGCTCGATCATCGTCGTCGGCCCGTTTATCTACACCTACAAGCTGCTCAAGAGCATGAACCTGCTCGCCGCCGACTACAACGCAAAGGGCTGATACTTGCCAAAAGCGTCGAAAAACTAACCAAAAATGCAAAAACACGCAGCAGGGCGGATGCAGATAAGGAGAAATCGGTTTTGACCTGCTCCATTCCGCCCATACTTCAAATAAATCTCCGGCAATACGCAAAGTATTGCCGGAGATTTATTGTTTTGTCTTGACTAATAATACCTCGGTCAAAACTGCAACGCACCCTGCTGCGTGTTTTTTCTATTCCTTTGCCGTCTCGCTGATTATCGCCGAGCCGATGATTAGCACTGCGCCGACTATGCCGAGCGGGGTAAGGCTCTCGTGCAGCACCGCCGCCGACAAAAGCAGCGCAAACACGGGGTCGATGTAGCTCATGACCGCAACGGTCTGCGCCTTGAGCCGCTGCATGCTGCCGAAATACAGTGCGTAGGTGATGCCCGTGTGGACGATGCCGACAAGCAGCACCATGCCGATATCGGCCGCCGTCAGCGTAAGCTCCGGCACGCCCTCGGTGAGCAGCACATAGGGTATCATGACGAGTGCCGCTCCCGCAAGCTGGATAACAGTCTTTGCATAAATGTCCTCGACCACGACCTTTTTGTTCAGGATGATGACCGCAGCATACAAAGCCGCCGCACCGAGACCGAAAAGTATGCCCCGAATGTCCTGCACCTGTCCGGCTCCGCCGCTTAAGACGCCCGACACGAACAGCATGCCGACGATGGCGGCTGCGGCGCAGGCAAGCTTTCTCCCGCTGAGCCTTTCACGAAGCACGAGCGGCGACAGCAGAATGACGATGGTCGGCTGCATGTAGTAGCACATGGTGGCCGCCGCAACGGTGGTGTAGCTGTAGGCCTCAAATAGCAGCATCCAGAAGCCCCATGATCGCACCCGTCAAAACGAGCCAAAGCGTGGCTTTACGCTCCGGCAATTTCAGCTTCCCGCCACGCACGAGCACGAAAATGAGCAAAAACACGCTGCCGAGCGCCCCACGGCATAGCGCCAGCATCGCCGACGACAGCGGCACATACCTGCGCACGACCCCCAGCGTTCCGAATATCAGCATCGAGCCGATGAGCGCAACATATGATTTGAAATTATCCTTGTTCATGTGATTTCTCCAATCAATATGGAGGTAATTTTACAACTGCGCTTTTCGTCTGTCAAGAAGCGATGTGTTTCGACAAATGGTCGAATTTTGTCGGTTTCTAAAGTTTTTTAATTAAATTAAACGAAAAACCTAAAAATTTTTGTAATGTCCCTTGAAATTCGCCGTCATTATGGTTGAGCCGGTTAAAGGGGAGCCGGTTCGGTTGCCGAATTTAATTGAACGGAGACTTTTTAATGACCACGTCCCGCAAGACCCGCACCCTTCGGGTACTAAGCGTATTTCTCGCAGCAGTTATTTTGCTTTGTGCGGCGCTGTCGCCGCAGGCAAACGCAGCCTCAAGCGCAAGCAATTACGAAAATGCCGTCCTGTTCTGGACGAATGTCGAAAGAAGCAGGCACGGCCTATCGAAGCTCAAGACCACCGACGCTCTTTGCGATGCGTCCGGCGTGCGTGCAAAGGAGCTTTACAAGAAATTCAGCCACACAAGACCGAGCGGCAAAAAGTGGACTACCGCACTCAGTGCCGAGGGTGTGAAGTACCGCTCAGCCGCAGAAAATATAGCCAGAGGCTACACCAGCCCCTGCTCCGTCGTCAAGGCCTGGATGGAGTCCGACGGACACAGGAGCGCAATTTTAAACAGCAAATACTCCTACCTCGGCGTCGGCCTGTATTACACCCAGTCGGGTAAGAAATATCACTGGGATCAGCTGTTCACCGGCGGCGTGAGCTACTCGAACGCATACGGCACCTACAATGTTTCCCCCAAGGGCCTGAGCGTCAACAAGTCGAGCATCACCCTGTCCAAGGGCGGCACGACCACCATAACCGGCACGCCGTCACCGGTATACGCCACCGCCGTCGTCACCGGCACGAGCTCGAACTCATCGGTCGTGAAGATCACCGGCACGGAGGTCAATGTCATCACCATAAAGGGCGTAAAGGCCGGCACGGCAAAGATCACCGTCAAGTGCGGCTCATACACCAAAACAGTTACCGTAACCGTCAGATAAGGCTTCTTTTCGGCTCCACACGGCCGAGACACCGCCTTTTCGGACTTAGCCTGCCGCAGCATGCGGCCTTCGGCGCAGGGCTCTCCTCCCGCTCCGCCGGAGATATTCACTTTAGCCAAGGCAAAGGGCGGCCGACCCACATCGGCAGCGGCGTAAGTCCATCGCCCTTTGCCGCACCAAAATCACCTACATATTCCTTTCTCCACCCCCCAACAGCACCCGATGCTTCCCCCGAGGCATCGGGTGCATTTTCCCCCCCTCACACTCCCCCTGCTGCGTATCGGAGTTTACGCCGCTGCCCCTGTTCACGCCCGTTTTTTGACCGGCGTGATAATTTTTCAATTACCCTATTGAAAAAGTGTGCGTTATGTGCTAGAATACCCTCAAATCAGTTAGCCATAGCTAACCGCATGAGCTGCCGTTGGGCGGCTTTTAAAAACCGCATCAGTTAGCAGTCGCTAACCAGAGAAAGGAGACCCGCAATGTCCGAAGAAATGATAATCAACCACTGCTCGCCGACCCTTGCGGGGATCAAGACCGGCGCACTGTTCAACTGCGCCTACCCCTCCGAGCGAGAGCTGCGCTCGGCGGTGAGAGCGTGGAACAAAACACTCTCGCCGAAGGGGCTGCGTGTTCTGCCGCTTCGGTACAACGGGCGCACGGCGCTCATTTATATATACCGCCCCGCCATGCTCTCGATAGACCTCAAAGACGAGCTTGCCCGCAGGCTTTTGGCAAAGTGCGGCTATGTGTCGGAAACGCCGGAGGGCTGCATCGTGCAGCTCATGCGCCGCTTCGCCGAGTGCGAGGAGTTCCCGCACGAGATCGGGCTGTTTTTAGGCTACCCGCCCGAGGATGTCTGCGGCTTCATCGCAAACAAGGCCTGCGGCTACAAGTGCGTCGGCTACTGGAAGGTGTACGGCGACGAGGAGAAGGCGAAAAAGGCCTTCGCAAAGTTTGAAAAATGCACCCGCTGCTACTGTCAGCAGCACGCAAAAGGAACGGGTATCGAACGGCTGGCCGTAGCCGGTTGATATATAAAAATTTTAAAGTTAAAAATCTAAAGAAAGGTTAAGTTGACGGGAGGCGAACACTGTCGTCAACGAAAAAAATCATGAGTAAAATAGCAGTTGTATATTGGAGCGGTACGGGCAATACCGAGGCTATGGCCTCCGCAGTCGCACAGGGCGTAAAGGCCGCCGGTGCAGATGTCGACCTGCTGACCGCAGCGGAGTTTGACGCAGGCAAAGTCGAGCAGTACGATGCCATCGCCTTCGGCTGCCCCGCAATGGGCGAGGAGGCGCTCGAGGAAGAGGTCTTTGCCCCCATGTTCGAGGGCGTTCAGGGCGCACTCGGCGGCAAGAAGATCGCACTTTTCGGCTCCTACGGCTGGGGCGATCGTGAGTGGATGCAAAAGTGGGAGGAGCAGTGCGCAGAGTGCGGCGCCACCCTCGCCTGCGACAGCGTCACCTGCATGGCAGAGCCCGACCCCGATGCCCTCGATGCCTGCACCCGGCTCGGCAGCACCCTCGCTCAGTAATATTACATTTCAATAATGCAAAAACCACGGAAGTCATTTCCGTGGTTTTTCAGGCATAAAAAAACTCCGAACCAAGCGGTTCGGAGTTTTTTTATGTTCGTAATTAAAATTACTTGATCTCGACCTTTGCGCCGACAGCCTCGAGCTGAGCCTTGAGAGCCTCTGCGTCTTCCTTGGAGATGCCTTCCTTGATCTTTGCAGGAACTGCCTCGACCATTGCCTTTGCCTCTGCAAGGCCAAGACCGGTGATGCCGCGGACTTCCTTGATGACCTTGATCTTCTCTGCACCGAACTCGGTCATGACAACATCAAACTCGGTCTTCTCTGCTGCTGCCTCTGCTGCGCCTGCTGCGGGGGCTGCTGCTGCTGCTACTGCGGAAACGCCGAAGGTTTCGCAAATACCGTCAACGAGCTCCTTAAGCTCGAGAACGGAGAGAGCCTTGATCTCTTCGATCATAGCGGTGATTTTTTCGCTCATTTTAAATTTCCTCCAATAAAAATCAATTGTGTGCAGCGATCATTCTGCTGCTTCTGCGGGTGCGGCTGCGCCGCCGTTTTTCTCGATGACCTCTGCAAGTGCTACTGCAAGGCCGCCCATGATCGCATTCAGGGAGCCTGCCAGCTTGGAGTACAGATCGTTCTTGCTGGTCAGGGTCGAAAGCTCTGCGATCTCCTGCTCATTCAGGATCTTGCCCTCCATGAAGGCTGCCTTGATGTTGAACTTTTCACCAAGCTTCTTGGAGTAATCGCTGATGATGCGGAAGGGAGCGATGGGGTCATTGCTGCTGGTTGCCAGAGAAGTGCTTCCGTTGAGGACATGGTCCAGCTCGTTCATTCCGAGCTTATCGAGAGCAATTCTGGTAAGGGTGTTCTTGACGACGGTGTATTCGACCTCGTCCTTGCGCATCTCGGTACGAAGTGCGGTATCCTCTGCCACGGTAATACCCTGGTAGTCAACGATGATACCTGCGCTTGCGTTGCTGATACGCTCGGCGAGAGCCTCTACGATCGCCTGCTTTTCGCTGAGAACTTTTGCGTTCGGCATGTGTGTTTTTCACCTCCACACTAATGTTCACGCTCATAAGAAAAACCCCTGCATCCTAAGACGCAGAGGCAGTAAGCAATCAATGATATTGATGCTATCCTCGGCAGGAATTACACTGAAAGCGACCTGCTGTCTTTGGAGCGCTCGAACAGAATATCAAGTTTTGCCTTGTTTGTCAAGGGTTTTTTGCAAATTTCACCGTCCGAAGGCGATAATTTTGTTATAAAGCGTGTCGGACGAGGCAATGGCGGTCATGACGACGGTCTGAAGCGCCAGCATGATGAGAGTCTCGGCGCTGCGTGCAGCGATGAGCGGCACGAGCTCCGGGCCGAAGACAAAATGTATCATGAGGCTGTTGGCAGCCAGCGTCACGGCGAGACTGTTTGTCAGCGAAGCTAAAAAGCAGCGCTTGAGGTTCGGGCGGGACTTATAAAGGAACAGGCCGTAGATAACGCCCGTCATGGCGGCGGTGGCGGTAAAGCCCGGGAAATACGCTCCCGTGGGGAACAGCAGTGCGCCCACGAGGTCAGCCAGCGCAGCGCACACGCCTGCCCACACCGGCCCGTAGAGCATAGCGCACACGGCGGTGGCGGCAAAGCCGAGCCCGACCTTTGCGATGAGCACATTAAACGCCAGCAGCCTCGAAAAAATGACATCGAACGCAACCAGCATTGCGACTATAACTATCTTCTTTGTGTTTTTGTTCATTCGGTCTCCTTCGCTAACGAGATATTTGCTAACTTTTCTTTGTTTCGTTTTAAATAGGTGCGAATAATTTGCAGTACACCGATAGGCTCGTGTGCCGACTAAACCATAAGCGCATTGCCATTTATTAACTTTTCTTTGTTTCGCCAAAGAAAAGTTACAAAAGAAACGCGACCAAAGGCGTTTAACCACCCTTTGGAATCCCGGTACGGGGTATCGGTGCAGCGGTCGATTTGGCTGCGGAGGTTTAATCCTCTGCGATTAGTCTGCACTGCGTCCGTTTAGCGGACTGCGTCAGTTACATAAAAATATCTGAGCGCAAAGCGCTCAACTTCACTAAAGGCGAAGTCTTTAACTTCACTTGCCGTAGGCGTACTTCACTTTTTGCAAAGGCAAAAAACTTCACTGTTTAATTGTCCAGCGGTGGAGGTCGCTGAGGTTTTTGTCTATGTAGTCTTTGGTGCGGCGCTTCATGTCGGGTGGATAGCTTACCATTTGTATGCCTAGAATGGCTTTGGAATACTTGAGGTACTTCACTTTTAAAAGTATCGGCTCGTCAAAGTCTTTCTGCATACCTCTAATGTCCATAAAGACATATTGTTGGCCGTGCGCATAAGAAAGAACGCATCTCGGCTTAAACACCTTGCCCTCGGGGGTGCGGAACATCAGCTTTTCTTTTTGCATGTTCCATTCCTTCGGATAATACCAAGTCGTGAGCAGGCTTTCGTTTCCGATCTTGTTAGTGAACCAGTTGGTTCTCGGAAAATCGAAATCCGTGTCGAAATACACGCCGGTCTTTTCGACCACCGTCTGCTTTTTTCTGTCGAGCAGGCACTTTATCAAAAGCGGCGCATATTTTACGGCAGGTATCAGCAAAAACGGCGAGGCAAACACGAGCGAGAACAGATATTCCTTCGGATAATAGGCCAGCACGATGACATATGCGATTATCGCACATATGAGGTCGATAGCGGACGCTATGAGCATCTCATGGATATACGGCTTTGTGACCTTATATATGAGTTTTTCCATATTAGAATGACACAGCTAATGCATACGCATTAAAGCTCATGTGGAAGAAGATGCTCGTCCAGATGCTGCCGGATTTTTCGTAGACCCAGCACAGGACGAACGAGGCGGGGATGTAGGAAATGGCATAGAGCAGGTAGCTTGCATCCTGCGCCGCAAAGGCGTACTGCCAGACATGGTAGACGGAAAACAGCACGATGCTCAGCACATAGGCAAAATAGCGGTTTTTGCGGTAAAAGCCGCAGAAGAAGCCGCCGCGGAAAATGCACTCCTCAACGATGGGCGCAAGGAAAACGGTCATGGCTATGATGATGTTCCGCTCCTGACCGAGCATGTCGTTTACGGCGGAGTTGTTGGGGTTATCCTCGCTGCCGATGCCGAGCCAAGTCATCACGAGCCCCACGAAGAATGCGAGCACAAAGTATATCGCCCAGCCGAACAGGAAGGTGACAAAATTGCCCCACAGCCTGTCGACGAGCGGGTCAAACTGTGTGCGCAGGAATTTGCCCAAAAACACGAATGTCAAAACGGCGCTCGTGAGGTAATAAATAAGATTCAGCTGCGCACTGCCGAGCACATGCGGCCAGCGTATCATAAACAGGCTTATCAGCACGGGGAACAGCAGCACATGCAGCGCAAACATTATCATTGCGCCCCAGAACTCGCTCTTTTTCATGTTCATGTACCAGCGCATATTATCCCCTCGCTTTCTGCTGAAGCTCGCTTAAAATGTTGAGCGCCTCGAGCGGCGTGACGGAGTTTATGTCCAGCGCCCGCAAGCGCTTTGCGACCTCATCGCTGCCGACATCGGCAAGGCTGATCTGATCGGTCTCGGCCTTTTTCTCGACGGCAAGCTCCGACTTGCCCGATTCGAGCTCATTAAGATAGGTCTTTGCCTTGGCGATGACATTGTCCGGCACACCGGCAAGCTTTGCGACCTCGATGCCGTAGCTGTCGTCGGCAGAGCCGGGGACTATCTTGCGCAGGAACACGAGCGTGCCGCCCTGCTTTTTGGCGCTGATGGAATAGTTATGCACGCCCTCTATCGCACCCTCGAGTGCCGAAAGCTCATGATAATGCGTTGCGAACATCGTCTTTGCGCCGAGCTTGCGCTTGTCGGCGCAGTATTCGAGCACGGCTCTTGCTATCGCCATGCCGTCATATGTGGAGGTGCCTCGGCCTATTTCGTCTAAGATGAGCAGGCTCGAGCTCGTTGCATAGCGCAGGATGTTTGCGACCTCGCTCATTTCAAGCATGAAGGTCGATTGACCGGAGGCAAGATCGTCCGATGCGCCGATGCGGGTGAACACCCTATCGACAACGCCGATGACGGCGCTTTTTGCCGGAACGAACGAGCCTATCTGCGCCATGAGCACGATAAGCGCCGTCTGCCGCATGTAGGTCGATTTACCAGCCATATTGGGGCCGGTCACGATGGCGACACGGTTGGTGTCACCGTTTAAATGCGTGTCGTTCGGGACGAACATGATATCGCTGACCGACTGCTCGACAACGGGGTGTCTGCCCTCGGTGATGATAAGCTCGCCGGAGGCGTCGACCTCAGGCATGCAGTAATCATTGCGCACGGCGACCTCGGCAAACGAGCACAGCACATCAAGCTGCGCCACGGCATCGGCGCTGTCCTGCACCTCGCCGACAAAGGCCGCTATCTTACCGCAGACCTCCATGAAAATTTCATACTCAAGCTGCTTAATGCGGTCGGTGGCGTTGAGCAGGGAGTTCTCAAGCTCCTTGAGCTCCTGCGTGAAGTAGCGCTCGTTGGAAACGAGGGTCTGCTTTCTTATATAATCCTCGGGCAGAGTGACCTCGCCTGCGGATTTGGGCACATCGATGTAATAGCCGAACACCTTGTTGTAGCCAATTTTCAGCTTCTTGATGCCGGTGCGCTCCCGCTCCCGGGCCTCGAGCTCGGCAACGGCCTGAGCGCCGTTATCACGCAGCTCACGCAGCCTGTCGACCTCACGGGAATAGCCCTTGCGCAGGATGCCGCCCTCTCTGATCGAGAACGGGGGATCGTCGCAGATGGCCCAGTCGACACGCATGACTATCTTCTCAAGCTGGTTCATGCCGGCGATCTGCCGCAGAGCGGAGCTTTTGAAGCCCTCCAGCAGCTTGCACAGCTTTGGAAGCGCACGGGCGCACTCCGCCAGCGCAACAAGATCCTTGCCGTTTGCCGTGCCGTAGACAACACGGCCGATGAGCCTTTGCATATCGCCGATGCCCCGCATGGCCTCGATGAGCTCGCCTCGTGTGACATTGTCCTTCACAAGCTCGTCAACGGCGGAAAGGCGTTTTTTTATTGCGACCGGAGACAGCAGCGGCCGCTCTATCCACGAGCGCAGCATTCTGCCGCCCATGGGCGTGCGGGTCTTGTCGAGCACCCACAAAAGCGAGCCTCGCTTTTCTCCCGTGCGCTGCGCCTCGGTAAGCTCCAACGAGCGCCTTGTCGCCCAGTCGAGCTCCATGAATTTTTCCTCGGAGAGAAACTCGATGGAGCGGATATGTCCCATGTCGAGCTTCTGCGTTTCGTCAAGATATTTCATCAGCGCACCGGCGGCGCACACGGCAAGGGGTCTGCCCTCCATGTTTATCTCGGTGAGCTTCTGCACATCAAACTGCTTGCGTATCCTAAGCGAGCAGTCACGGAACTCGTAGTCCTTGCCGCCCATTTCGAGCATGCTGTGAAGCCTTTTTGCCGCAAACTCGGGGATGCGCTTTGTCTCGGCGGCGGCCTTGTTCATGATGACCTCTCTCGGCTCAAACCTGCCAAGCTCGTTGAGGATATGGTTTACCGCATCGGTCTCATAGCTTGCAACGCAAAATTCGCCCGTGGAGATATCGCAGAAGGCAACGCCGCCCTTATTCTCCTCGGGCTCGTAATAGATAGAGCACAGGTAGTTGCTCTTGCCCTCCTCGAGCATGGCGGCATCGGTGACGGTGCCGGGGGTGACGATGCGGATAACGCCGCGCTTAACGAGCCCCTTTGCCGTCGCCGGATCCTCTATCTGCTCGCAGATGGCGACCTTGTAGCCCTTTGCGATGAGCTTGCCGATATACGCCTGCGAGCTGTGGTACGGCACGCCGCACATGGGGGTGCGCAGCGTGGGGTCTGAGACGGAGCGGTCACGGGTCGTCAGCGCAAGGTCAAGCTCCTTTGATGCGATCTTGGCGTCCTCGTCGAACATTTCGTAAAAGTCGCCGAGGCGGAAAAACAGCAGGCAGTCCTTGTGCTGCTCCTTGATTTCATTGTACTGTCTTTTCATCGGTGTGAGCTCAGCCATGGCGCACACCTCCTTATCTTATCTTGCTTTTTTAGCCGCCTTTTCGGCGTTCATGTATGCATGGAAGCGCTCGGGCAGGTAGGTCATGAACTCCTCCCAGGTGTTGTATGCGTAGTTGAAGTAAAATACGCCCTCTTTTACATTCTCGGGAAACTCCTTGCGCTCTGCGGGGGTGAGCTTATGGTCGGCGGCATAGACCCAGTAGGCAAAGCGGGTCTTTTCGATGCCGCACTCAACGCAGTCTTGCCAGCGCAGAGTATAGTGCTTTGCATCGGGGGCGTTGGACACACGGAAGATGATGCCGCCCTCGTAGAACGATATATTTGCGTAGCCGAAGGTGTTGTCGGAAATGAGCCTTATGCCGAACATCCAGATGAACATGACGATGCCGACGATTATACCTGCTCCGATGAGCGTTTTGTTGCCGTTTATGAGGCTTATAATGAGCGTTATTATCGCCGCAAGCTCCATGACCATGGCGAAAACGAATGCGCCCTTTATAAAGCCCGAGCCAAAGCGCAGCGACTGCGTCACCTGATATCTTTTTAGCTTTTTGTTATCCATTTCTCTGTCTCCCGAATTACTCTATCTCGCCGTAAAGCGCCCATGTGTTGCCGGAGCTTATCCTGACATCTATGAATTTGCCGATGAGGGCTTCATCGCCCTTTAAATGCACGAGCCTGCCGCCGTTCGTGCGGGAGGAAAGGTTGTACTCACTCTTTCCCGTCACGCCGTCAACAAGAACACGCATCGTTTTGCCGATATATTCGGCGTGCTTTTCGGCGGAAATGCGGTTTGCCGTCTCCAGAAGCTTATCAAAGCGCACCTGCTTTTGCTCCCTCGTGGCCGCATCGGGCATTTTGGCGGCAGGCGTGCCGACACGCTTTGAGTAGATGAAGGTGAACATCGCATCGTAGCGCACCTTTTCGCACAGCCTGACGGTATCCTCGAACTCCTCGTCCGTCTCGCCGGGAAAGCCCACGATTATATCGGTCGTGAGAACGAGGTCGGGCATGTAGCTTCGTGCAAGCTCGACCTGCTTTAGGTACTTTTCGGCCGTGTAGCGGCGGTTCATCGCCTCAAGCACACGGTCGTTGCCCGCCTGCACCGGCAGGTGCAGCTGGTGGGCGCACTTTTCGCACTCGGCCATGGTCTTGAACAGCTTTTCGGTGGCGTCCTTGGGGTGGCTCGTCATGAATCTTATGAGAAATTCGCCGGGGATCTCGTTTATCATGGCGATAAGATCCGCAAAATCGACATTGCACTCGAGATCCTTGCCGTAGGAGTTGACATTCTGGCCGAGCAGCGTAATGTCCTTGTAGCCGTCGGCAACCAGCTGCCGTGCCTCGGCGACAATGTCCTCGGGTCTGCGGCTGCGCTCACGGCCCCGCACATACGGCACGATGCAGTAGGTGCAGAAGTTGTTGCAGCCGTACATAACGGACAGCCACGCCTTGACCCTGCCGTCACGCTTTAAGGGCATGCCCTCGGTGACATAGCCGTCGCAGCGCTCGGTTGCGAACACTCTCTTTTTGCCCGTCATGACCTTGAGCAGCAGCTCCGGGAAGTGCCACAGGTCGTGCGGCCCGAAAACGAGATCGACAACGGGGTAGGAGCGCTTTATCTTCTCGGCCATATGCTCCTGCTGCACCATGCAGCCGCACACGGCGACTATCTGCCCAGGCTTTGCCTTTTTGCTGTGGTTAAGCTGGCCGACATTGCCGAGCACACGCATCTCGGCGTGCTCACGCACGGCGCAGGTGTTCACGACGATGATATCCGCCGAAAACTCGTCCTGCGTGAAGGCGCAGCCCATCTCGGCAAGATAGCCCCTGAGCTTCTCGGAGTCTGCCTCGTTTTGCTGGCAGCCGTAGGTGTCTACCATCGCAAGCGGCTGTCCGCCGCCGTCGGTGAGTATCTCACGGATGCGCTCGCATATAGCCTCCTGCGCACGGATATTTTCAATGCTTATCTCTTTTCTCTCGTATGCCATTTTGTCAAATTCCTTTGTGGGGATAAAAATACACTTTATACTATCACAAAAGGTATGGAACTTTCAACTAAAATAATGTATAATATCATGATACGGAGGACTTGGCATGACAAAGATAAATATACTTTCTCCGCTTCTTGCGGATATGATAGCGGCGGGCGAGGTCGTGGAGCGGCCCGCCTCCGTGATAAAGGAGCTTGCGGAAAACTCCCTTGACGCAGGCGCAAAAAAGGTGACGATAGAATTCAAAAGCGGCGGTGCGACCTACATCCGCATAACCGACGACGGCTGCGGTATGTCGCCCGAGGATGCGGGCATTGCGTTCATGCGCCATGCAACAAGTAAGCTGCACGATGAAAAGGGTCTCGAGGCCATCGGCACGATGGGCTTCCGTGGCGAGGCTCTGGCGGCTATCTCCGCCGTGTCACGCATCGAGCTCACGACCCGTGAAAAGGGCGCTGCCGAGGGCGTTAAAGTCACCGTGCAGGCGGGCGATATAATCGACATGAGCCCCTGCGGCTGCCCGGAGGGCACGACGATAACCGTGCGTGATCTTTTCTACAACACCCCCGCTCGCTTAAAGTTTTTAAAATCCGACCGCAGCGAGGCAACAGCCTGCACCGCAGCGGCATTGCGCTGCGCCCTCGGCAGACCCGAGGTGTCGGTAAAATGCATAAAAGACGGTGAGGAGGTTTTCTTCACCCCCGGCGACGGCAGAGCGGATTCGGCCGTATACTCGCTTCTGGGTCGTGATATCGCAGGCTCCATGCTCCCGTGCACGGGCTCCGGCGACGGCGTTGAGGTCACGGGCTTCGTGTCCTCGCCCGCACTGAGCCGAGGCAACCGCAGTATGCAGTATTTTTACTGCAACGGCAGATTCATAAAGTCTGCGCTGTTGCAGTCGGCGGTCGAGCAGGCGTACAGAAACACGCTGCTCACGGGCAGATATCCGGCGTGCACGCTGTTTATAACGCTCAAGACCAGCGCCGTTGATGTCAATGTGCATCCGGCAAAGACCGAGGTGCGCTTTTCCGACGAGAAGAAGGTTTTCGACACCGTTTATCAGACGGTCAAGGCCGCACTTGAAGCGGAGACCCAGCCGCTTGAGCTGAAGATCTCCGAGAGCACGCAGCGGATGGTATCGACCCCCCGAACGGACTTTTTCCGCTCCATGCCCGCCAAGGAATACCGCACGGAGTACACCCGTCCGGCGGCTCCCACGCCCCGCCGTGAGCCGAGCTACGCCGCACCGCGCCCCACGGCACGCCCGAGTGTGAACGAGCCGTTAACAAGAACGGAGTTTTCAACGAAAGACACGGAGTTTTCAGCCGAAAATGTTGAAAAAACGGTTGAAAGTGTTGAAAAAATCACAGCTTTAAATCACCGTGTTATCGGAGAATGTCTGAATACATACATTCTTGTCGAGCTTGGGGACGAGCTGCTGCTTATCGACAAGCACGCAGCGCACGAGCGCATGATATTTGACAGGCTCAAGGCGCAGGGCAGACAGATAATGTCGCAGACGCTTCTGACCCCCGTCATCATCAAGCCCACCCCCGAGGACGGCGAGCTTTTGGAGAAAAACGAGGCGCTATTATCCGACCTCGGCTTTGAGATAGAGCCCTACGGCGCAGACGCTTACGCCATCCGTGCCCTGCCCGACGACATGGAGGTCACGGAAGCCAAGGCCGCCGTTGAGGAGATATGCGAAAAGCTCCGGCGGGGCGATATCGTGAGCGCAGACTCAGCCCGTGACGAGCTTCTGCACACGGTTGCCTGCAAGGCGGCGATAAAGGCCGGACACCGGCACGATATCCGTGAGCTTGAGCGCATTGCCGACGCCGTGGTCGCAGGCGAGGTCAGATACTGCCCGCACGGCCGACCGGTCTCCGTGCGCCTTACGAAAAACGAGCTCGACAAATTTTTCAGTCGTATAGTATAAACGCTGAATATACCGACATTATCACCGCCGACCGACTGAGCCGACGGAAGGCGAACTCTGCCGCCTTTCTGGTGCTTTGCAGTTATGGCGGCGGCGATTTTCGCTCAGGCAAGGCGAAGACTGAAGGGAATACTTCCGTATTTCCAAGGGCTTTAACGCAGCATGAGCGGAAAGCGACCCGCCATAACCGGCAGAGGCTCGGCTTTCGTCGGTTCAGGAGGTTTGATATGATCCCTAAAGTTGTAGTTATAACAGGCCCTACGGCGACCGGCAAGACGAAGCTTGCCGTGGCGCTGGCGCATGATTTTGACGGTGAGATAGTCTCGGCCGACTCCATGCAGGTCTACCGATACATGGACATCGGCACGGCAAAGGTAACGCCCGAGGAAACGGAGGGTGTGCCGCATTACATGATAGACATCGCCGACCCCGCCGAGAGCTTTTCGGCGGCACGATATGTCGGGGAAGCGACCCGCTGCGTGGACGACATCCTTGCCCGGGGCAAGCTCCCCATCATCGCAGGCGGCACGAATTTATACATCGATTCGCTCATCTCCGGCCGTGACTTTGCCGACAACGAGGGCGGCAACGCCCTCAGATGCGAGCTCGACCGGCAGTATGACGAGATCGGCGGCGAGGCTATGCTCGAACGCCTGCGCAGCTTTGACCCCGACAGGGCGGCAAAGCTGCACCCGGCAGACCGCCGCAGGATAGTGCGGGCGATAGAGGTTTTTAAGCTCACGGGCAAGACCATCACGCAGCACGACTTGGAGACACGAAGCCGCCCGCCGAGATACGATGCGGCAATGATCGCACTTGACTTCCTCGACCGCCAGGACCTGTACGGCCGCATCGACAGGCGTGTCGATAGCATGGTGCTTGAGGGGCTTTTTGACGAGGTCGAGGGTCTTTTAAACGACGGACTTTCCGACGAGTGCACCGCCATGCAGGCAATAGGGTACAAAGAGCCGGCGGCTTATCTAAGGGGCGAGATAACAAAGGATGAAGCTATCGGGCTGATCAAGCGTGAAAGCCGCCGCTACGCCAAGCGGCAGCTCACATGGCTTAGGCGAAACGGCGATATCTTCTGGATACGCCACGGCAAAACGCCCGATATTGAAAGTGCCCGACTGCTTTCGACCGAATATTTGCACCACTGCGGTATATGATATTTTCGCCTAAGGGCGAAAATATACATATAGGAGTGGCAGCAATGCAAAAGACACAAAATTTACAGGACGCATTTTTAAATCAGGTACGCAGGGACAAGACGAGCCTCACGGTTTTTCTGATGAACGGCTTTCAGATGCACGGGGTCATCCGTGCCTTTGACGGCTTCACCGTGATACTCGACTCCGACGGCAAGCAGCAGCTTATCTACAAGCACGCCATTTCCACGATAATCCCGCCAAAGCCCGTGGAATATTCGGCGGAAGATGCGTAACTACCTGCACATCGTTGCGGCGGTCATCTTCCTCGGAGCGGCGGCGTATCTCGTGTGCCTGTTCGTGCAGGTCGAGCGCTCGCCCGAGACAGCATCCGTCTGCCGCATGGAGGTAGACGACAGCGTGGAGGCAGTCGGCAGGGTGCAGTGCGATGCAGAATACATCACAGCCAGCTTTGAGACCGTGTACTTCACGGTCTCGGAGGGGCAGTGGGTCTCCGGCGGCAAGCTTGTCGCCCTTGGTGACGCAAGCTTTGAAAACCTCGTGACCGCACCGTGCGCAGGCTACTTTACCCGCACCTTGGGTGCTGATGCGCCCGAAAACGCAGTCGGCAGGATAGTCTCCGGCGGCTGGCGGTTTGTTGCCAAGCTCAAAAACGCAGGGGATTACCGTGTCGGCCAGCGACTGTATCTGACGGTTTTCGACAAATATCCTGCGTATATCGAAAAAATCGACAATAACACCGTGACCGTGCGCTGCAAAACGGGGCTCGATGCCGTTTTGGAAGCAGACAAGCTCAGGGTCACGCTCTCGACGGCGGAGCTTGAGGGTCTGCGGGTGCCGCAAAGGGCGCTGCACTCGGATGATGAGGGCAGTTTTGTGTATGTCCTCAAGGCGGACAAGCCCGAGCGCACGCCGGTCGAGGTTATTTTCAACAAAAACGGTCTCTGCCTCGTAAAAGGGGACGGACTTTTTGAAAATATGAAAGTTTTAGTGGGATAAGGTGATAAAAATGAGCATTGCGGAAAATGTGAAGCTTATTAAGGAAAACATAGCGGCGGCGGCCATGCGCTGCGGCCGTGACCCCAAGGAGATAAAGCTCGTTGCGGCAACGAAGATGAACGATGCATCCCGTGTGCGTGAGGCCATCGCCGCCGGAGTGGATATCTGCGGGGAAAACCGTGTGCAGGAGTTATCTGAGAAGCTCGCCCAAGGGGCATATGACGGCTGCCCGCTGCATTTTATCGGTCACCTGCAGAAAAACAAGGTGAAAAACATCGTCGGCAAGGTTGAGCTCATCCACTCGGTCGACAGCGTTTCGCTTGCGCAGGAGATAAACAGGCGAGCCGCCGCATTAGGGCTAACGCAGGACATTTTGCTCGAGGTGAACATCGGAGCGGAGGAAAACAAGTCCGGCTTTGCGCCCGACGAGCTTGCCGGTGCACTGGACGAGATAGCGCAATTTTCCTCCGTTCGGGTGCTCGGATTGATGGCGATACCCCCAATTTGTGAAATTTCGGAAAACAATAGGGTATATTTTAAACGAATGAAGCAGCTTTTTATTGACATCGGGCAAAAAAAATACGATAATGTTACCATGTTGCATTTATCAATGGGCATGAGTGCCGATTACGAGGTCGCAGTCGAGGAGGGCGCAAACCTTGTGCGTGTCGGCACGGGCATCTTCGGTGCCCGAAACTATAAATAATTACCGGAGGCTGTACCATGGCATTTTTGGATAACTTTAAAAACGCACTTCGTCCGTATGACGATGATGATTATATAGAAAACGAGGCTACCGAGGAGGAGACCAATGCGTTCGAGCCCGTGCCCGAGCCGCAGCCCGCTCCCGCTCAGGAGGAGTATTCCGAGCCCAAGCCCAAGTTCGGCAAAAAGGAGCACAGAGCTTACACCGCTCCGCAGCCGGCCCCCGCTCCCGAAAAGGCGAGGATGCGCCTTATGCTCATCACGCCCACGGAGTTTGACGAGGCCGCCGAGATAGCCGATAATCTAAAGGATCGCCGTGCGGTGCTCATGAATGTGGAAAAAACCGATAACGAGACCGCCCGCAGACTTATTGACTTTTTGTCCGGTGTGGTGTACGCTCTCGGCGGAAAGATAATGCGCATATCCGCACAGGCATATGTGCTCACGCCTACGAATGTCGACCTTGTCGGCGAAGGCATGGCAGATCTCGAAAGCGCAGGTCTGTATTTCTGATATAAAAACGCAGCTTGTCCCAAATTAGAAAGGTGGATTTAGATATGATCACTCATCAGGATATCCGTGAAAAGAGCTTTGATAACGCAAAGGCCGTGTTCGGCGGCTACGACATGGGTGCGGTCGAGGATTATCTCGACGACGTCGCCGATGCCTTTGAGGCTCTGCAGAAGGAAAATTCCGCTCTCAAGACCAAGATGAAAATTTTGGTTGACAAGATAGAGGAGTACCGCACCAATGAGGATGCGCTCAACCGTTCCATTCTGTCCGCTCAGAAGCTGAGCGTTCAGATAGAGAGCGACGCACGCTCCCGTGCCGCCACCATCGTTTCCGAGGCGGAGACCAAGGCTGCTTCCATTCTGGGCAGCATTGATGAGCGAATAGCTAACGAGGAGAACCGTCTGCAGCAGGCTAAGATATCCGCTGCGAAGTTCCTTGATCAGGCACGCACACTTTGCCAGGACCAGCTCAATAAGCTCGACCTTATCGCCGCTTCCAACACCGTTGCCGCAGCGGCCTCCGATAAGGACAGCGTACGAATACCTCAGGAGAACAATGCACCTGCCGCCGATAAATCTGCTTTTGATGCCGGCAATACTCAGGTATTTTCGTTCTCTAAGGACAACTGAGTTTTTTCGATCGCTCGGCAAAAAGGCGTGCAGAGGATGCATTTCATCCCTTAGCACGCTTTTTTGCTTTTTAGCCGACAGTAGGCAAAAAGCCTGTCGGTGTTTCCGATACTGAACAGAAAGAGAAAAAGAACAACATCTGGAGGAGTAAACAATGGCACAGAAATTCGATTTGACCCTGAATCTTCCCAAGACCGATTTCCCCATGAGAGCCGGCCTTCCCAAGCGTGAGCCGGACATGCTCAAGCACTGGGAGGAGCTCGATATTTACAACGAAATGCTCAAGAAAAACGAAGGCAAGCCGCTGTTCAACCTGCATGACGGCCCTCCGTTCTCCAACGGCAACATCCATATGGGTCACGCCCTCAACAAGTCCATCAAGGACTTCATCACCCGCTCTTACGCAATGCGCGGCTACTACACGCCCTACATCCCCGGCTGGGATAACCACGGCATGCCTATCGAAAGCGCCATCATCAAGGAGCAGAAGCTCAATCACAAGGCGATGAGCGTTGCCGACTTCCGTTCCGCCTGCGAGGCCTACGCCGAGAAGTATATCGGCATCCAGATGGAAGGCTTCAAGCGTCTGGGCGTTATCGGCGACTGGGAGCACCCGTACAAGACCATGAACAAGGGCTTCGAGGCAGACGAGGTGCGTGTGTTCGGCAAGATGTATAAAAACGGCCACATCTACAAGGGCCTCAAGCCCGTTTACTGGTGCGCACATGACGAGACCGCACTGGCCGAGGCCGAGATCGAGTATCAGGACGACCCGTGCACGACCGTGTATGTCAAGTTTGCCATGAACGACGACCTCGGCAAGCTGTCGCACCTTGATAAGTCGAAGCTTTACTTCGTCATCTGGACGACCACCATCTGGACGCTGCCCGGCAACCTCGCCATCGCCCTGCATCCGGACGAGAGCTACGCCATCGTCAAGGCCGCAAACGGCGAAATGTACATCGTCGCCGAGGCGCTCGTCGAGAAGGTCATGGCAGTCGGCGGTATCGACGAGTACGAGATCGTCGAGACCCACTCCGGCAGCTTCTTTGAGAATATGCTTGCTTCTCATCCCTTCCTGCCCAAGACCAGCCGTTTGGTGCTGGCCGACTATGTCACCATGGACTCCGGCACAGGCTGCGTCCACACCGCACCCGGCTTCGGCGCAGACGACTATCTGACCTGCAAGCGCTACGGCATGGACATGGTCGTCCCCGTCGATGATCAGGGCAAGCACACCGACTACGCCGGTAAGTACGCAGGGCTCAGCACCGAGGAGTCCAACCCCATCATTCTCAATGACATGAAGGAGAGCGGCGTTCTGTTCGCCTCCGAGGATATCGTCCACAGCTACCCGCACTGCTGGCGCTGCAAGCATCCGATCATCTTCCGTGCCACTCCGCAGTGGTTCTGCTCGGTCGACAGCTTCAAGGAGGAGGCCGTCAAGGCATGCGAAAATGTCCGCTGGCTGCCGGCATGGGGTCAGGATCGCATGGCATCGATGATCCGTGAGCGTACCGACTGGTGCATCTCCCGTCAGCGCCGCTGGGGTCTGCCCATCCCCGTTTTCTACTGCACCGACTGCGGCAAGCCCGTCTGCACCGACGAGAGCATCGAGTCCGTTGCCGCTATCTTCGAGGAGCACGGCTCGAACGCATGGTTTGAGCGTGAGGCCGAGGAGCTTCTGCCGCAGGGCTTCAAGTGCCCGCACTGCGGCGGTGTCCACTTTACCAAGGAGACCGACACGCTTGACGGCTGGTTCGACTCAGGCTCCACCCACTTTGCCGCAATGAAGCGTGACCAGGGCTTCTGGCCTGCAAATATGTACATGGAGGGCGGCGACCAGTACCGTGGCTGGTTCCAGTCGTCTCTGCTCGTTGCCGTCGGCGCACTGGGCATGGGCGCACCGTACAAGGAGTGCCTGACCCACGGCTGGACGGTCGACGGCGAGGGTCGTGCAATGCACAAGTCCCTCGGCAACGGCGTTGACCCCGCCGACATCGTCAAGGAGTTCGGCGCAGATATGATCCGCCTGTGGGCAGGCTCGGCCGACTACCATGTCGATGTGCGCTGCTCCAAGGAGATCTTCAAGCAGCTTTCGCAGAACTACCTCAAGTTCCGCAACACCGCCCGCTACTGCCTCGGCAACCTTGACGGCTTCGACGCAAACGACCTCGTCAAGCCCGAGGATATGCTGGAGCTCGACAAGTGGGCGATCACCAAGCTCAACAAGCTCATCGAGAAGGCCGCCGCCGCATACGACGATTACGAGTTCCATGTGGTGTCGCACCTCATCAACGACTTCTGCGTCGTCGAGCTTTCAAACTTCTATCTCGACATCATCAAGGACAGGCTCTACTGCGAGGAGCGTGACGGTCTCAAGCGCCGCAGCGCCCAGACCGCTCTGTACCTCATCCTCGACACCATGACCAAGATGTTCGCCCCCATCCTCGCATTCACCTGCGACGAGATCTGGCTGGCGATGCCGCACCGTGAGGGCGACGATGTCCGCAATGTCGTCTTAAACGAGATGAACAAGCCCTTTACCGAGTACGCTCTTTCCGACGACGAGATGGCAAAGTGGGACGCTCTCATCTCCGTGAGAAACGATGTAAACGGCGTTTTGGAGGCTGCCCGTGGCGCAAAGCGTATCGGCAAGCCCCTCGAGGCTTCCGTCACCCTGCACGCAAAGGGTGCAAGCAGGCAGACTGTCGAGCGCATCTCCGACATGAACCTGAGCGAGCTGTTCATCGTGTCCGAGTGCCTTATCTCCGACGAGGACGAGACTGACCCCGCAGCCGTTGTCGGCGACGGCAGCTACAACAGCGGCCTGACCGTTTCCGTCAAGGAAGCGCCGGGCACCAAGTGCCCCCGCTGCTGGATGCACTCAACTAAGGCCGATCCCGAGACCGGACTGTGCCCCCGCTGCGCAGCAGTCGTTGCAAAACTGTAAAATTTAAGCTGAAATAGGGACGGCGGTTGCCGTCCCTATTGACTATTTTCGCATTTTGGTGCAAAATAGGTTATATATACCCTCACATAGAGGAGAAGAGATATGTTATATGCAATAATAGCCGCCATAATTTTAATAGGCGACCAGTGGCTTAAGTACTGGGTCACGGTGAACATCACGCTTTCAACGGGCGAGGCTGCGCTCATCCCGGGCGTTGTGAAGCTCGTCAACATCCATAACAGCGGAGCGGCGTTCGGCCTTCTGGGCGACGCAGCGTATGCACGCTGGCTGTTCCTCGGCGTTGCCGCACTGTTTATAATCGTCATCATCGTCGTGCTGGCAAAGCACATGTTCAAGTCCCGCTTTGCAAACTGGTGCGCCGTGCTGGCGCTTGCCGGCGCCGTGGGCAACTGCATCGACCGTGCGCTGTACGGCTATGTGGTGGACATGTTCAAGGTCGAGTTCATGAACTTTGCCGTGTTCAATGTCGCCGATGTGTTCCTTGTCGTGGCCTGCCTTGCGTTTATAATCTACCTCATCGTGGATATCTTCAGGGGCGGCAAATCCGATGACGATGACGACGACGAGGAGGAAGAAAAGCCGAGAAGAAGCGAGCCCAAGCCCGAGAGGAAGGTCAGAAAGCCCGTGACGGACGACAAGTACGATGTCTCCGGCATCGAAACGCTGTCGTTTGAGTTTCCCGACACGGCGACCCCGCTGGTGTCGGACGACAAGGCCGACGAGGGCGATTTTTGGGAGTCGTTCAAGTTTGAGCTGAGAAACGGCGACACGGATGAGCAGCCCAAGGCAAAGCCGCAGACGGTAAAGCCCGCACCCAAGCCGCAGCCGATGGCCAAGCCCAAGTCCGCTGCACCCAAGGCAAAGGCGAAATCGTCCGAGTACGATCTTGATTCGATCCTGGCGGAGTTCAAGGACTTATAATGGAAATTATCGAAATTATTGCACAGGAGAGCGGCGAGCGTATCGACGCTCTCCTTGCACGCTCGGAAGCTACACTCACCCGCTCGGCGGCGCAGAAGCTGCTTGATGCCGGAAAGGTGAGCGTGAACGGCAAGCCGGTCAGGAAAAATTACAAGTGCCAAAGCGGCGACACGGTGCGCTTTGCGCTGCCCGAGCCGGAGGAGACGGAGCTTGTGGCGCAGGATATCCCGCTCGAGGTCGTGTTCGAGGACGGCGATGTCATCGTCATCAACAAGCCCCGGGGCATGGTGGTGCATCCGGCGGCGGGGCATCCTGACGGGACTTTGGTCAACGCCCTCATGCACTATTGCGGCGACACGCTGTCCGGCATCGGCGGCGAGAAGCGCCCCGGCATCGTCCACCGCATCGACAAGGACACCTCGGGACTGCTCATCGTTGCGAAAAACGACCTTGCGCATTTGGGTCTTTCCGAGCAGCTCAAGGATCGCAGCCTTTCTCGAGTGTACGAGGCCGTGGTCAAGGGCAGATTGCGTGAGGATAGCGGAACGATAGACGCCCCCATCGGCAGACACCCCACCGACCGCAAGCGCATGGCCGTGACGGACAAAAACTCCCGAAACGCCGTGACGCATTGGGAGGTAATTAACCGCTACAACGGCTATACGCATGTTCGCTGCCGCCTTGAGACCGGCAGGACGCACCAGATAAGAGTACACATGGCGCACATCGGCCACCCGCTTTTAGGCGACTTCACCTACGGCGCACCCAGCCCCGAAAAGGGTCTTGCCGGCCAGTGTCTGCACGCCCGGGAGCTTAAATTCATCCACCCCCGCACCGGCGAGCCCGTGCATCTCACCACCGACCTCCCCGAATATTTTATAGAAGTGCTTTCCCGCTTGGGAAATCCGATAGGATAAAAAAAGTAAGCTGTTCAAACGAACAGCTTACTTTTTGTTTTACAGTAAAATCGGCTGCAATTGCCTACCGTCCAATGCCGCTTCGATGGCGGCGGGCAGGAGCGTGAAGTCCGAGGCGAGGGAGTACGGTTTCTTATTAAAATCGTCCTGTCTGTACGGCACGAGGTAGACATTTTTGCGGCTGAACAGCGCCGCTATGTTCGGGGCAGAGCCGGTCAGGCCGTCGTTTGTGGAAAATGCGATGACGAGCGGCTTGCCGTTTCTTAAATGCGCCTTGGCGGCCATGGTGACGGCCGTGTCGGTCACGCCGTGTGCAAGCTTTGCCATGGTGTTTCCCGTGCAGGGGGCAATGACGAGTGCGTCCATGGGCGTACTCGGCCCGAGGGGCTCGGCGTCGGCAATGGTGCAAACGGGCGCACGGCCGGTAAGGTCAAAAAGCCGCTTTTTGAAGCTTGCGGCAGTGCCGAAGCGGCTGTCGGTACTCGCCGCCGTCTCGCTCATGATAGGCACGATATCGTAGCGCTCGCACAGCGTGCCCAGCACGCCGAACAGCTTTTCATAGGTGCAGTAAGAGCCGCACAGCGCAAGCCCTATGCGTTTTTTATTCATGTCCTTCCTCCCTTATGATACTCATGACCGCACTGTAAATAAGCCCCGCCGCCGACTCGGGCGCATACCGCCCGGGAAGCCCGGGTGCGGCAAGGTATCGCAGCCCCAAGCGCTCGGCGTCGGCTTTGTCTATCCCCGGCGTTGACGCCAATTCAAGCAGCAGGCAGCTTTTCTTGAACCCCTCGAGCGTGGGTATCACCGCCGCCGGAGCGGTGTTGATGACGGCATCAAAGGCGGCATACAGCGCCGTGTCCGTCGGCTTCATTGCGTGCAGACCCATGCCCTCGGCAAGCGCTCTGGATTCAGAATTTTTCGACAAGACCGTCGTCTTGGCGTCGAGCCCCTTTAGCTTGTGCGCCAGCAGCCTGCCGATGCGCCCGTAGCCCACGACGAGCACATTTGTGTCGAAAATTGTCGAAGATAAATTCTCCGCCAGCAGCGAGACTGCCCCCTCGGCGGTGACATTGGCGTTGCCGACGGTGAACTCCGGCCGTGTCATGATATCCCGCAGGCGCAGATGCGCCCCCGCTTCCCGCAGCTTCGGCGAAATTTTGCCGCCGCACACGAGCGTATCGGGCGCAATTTTCGACAAAATTTCCGACAAATCATGCGTTTTTTCGGCAAACGGAGCGTTCAGCGTGCCGGATATCCTGCCCTCTGCCGGCAGCGGCAGCACCACGCAGTCGGCGCTTTCGACAGCTTTCGACATTTCTGCTCCCTCGGGCAGCTTCGCTTTTTCAAGCGCAAAGCAGCGCACGCCATGCCCTGCATCCACGAGCATTTTCGCAAGGCACACAAGGCGCTCATCGCCGCCTATTATCAAAAAATTCATCACATCACCTCTCCCGTCATTTTATTCTGTTGTGCAGCAGTCGGTGAGTGTGGTATAATAACCGCCGAAGCGGTTATTATACATTTTTATCGCCGTTTCTCTCTCCGGCTTTGCCGGAAACCGAAAAACATGGCTAAATTATGCCAGTTCGCTTCGCTTCATGGCATAATAGTGATTTGATAATTTTAATTAGAGGTATCAAAATGAGCAGAGCAGACGAGATTTTTATAAGTAACTGCAAGGATATCCTTGAAAACGGCGTGTGGGACACCGACCTCAAGGTCCGCCCGAGGTGGGATGACGGCGAAAGTGCGCACACGGTGAAAAAATTCGGCATCGTAAACCGCTACGACCTTTCCGAGGAGTTTCCCATACTCACGATACGCCGCACCTACTGGAAGTCGGCGATAGACGAGCTGCTGTGGATATGGCAGAAGAAAAGCAACAATGTGCACGAGCTGAAAAGCCATGTCTGGGACGCATGGGCGGACGAGACCGGCTCCATCGGCAAGGCCTACGGCTATCAGCTGGGCGTTAAGCACCGATACCCCGAGGGCGAGATGGATCAGGTAGACAGAGTGCTGTTTGACCTCAAGCATAACCCCGCATCGAGGCGCATCATGACGAATATCTACAATCACGCAGACCTCAGCGAGATGGCGCTGTACCCCTGCGCATACTCGATGACCTTCAATGTCACGGGAAACAGGCTCAACGCCATACTCAACCAGCGCTCGCAGGATATGCTCACGGCGAACAACTGGAATGTCGTGCAGTACGCTGCGCTGACCTGTATGCTGGCGCAGGTGTCGGGGCTAACCCCGGGCGAGTTTATGCACGTCATCGCCGACGCTCACATTTACGACCGCCATGTTCCGCTCGTGCAGGAGATAATCGCAAACGAGCCCAAGCCCGCTCCCAAGTTTATAATTGACCCCGCCGTCGACGATTTTTATAAATTCACCGTTGACAGCTTTAAGATGGAAAACTACGAGTTTTCCAAGTTCGACAAGAAAATTCCCGTCGCAATTTGAGGTGATACAATGGATGCAATAGTTGCGGTCTATTCCGATTGGGGCATAGGCGCAGGCGGCACACAGCCGGTGGTTTTAAAGGCCGACCGTGCGCAGTTTAAAAGGGTCACGGACGGCAAGACCGTCATCGTCGGCAGGCGTACCCTCGCCGATTTCCCGAACGGCAGACCCCTCAAGGGTCGGCGGAACATCGTAGTGACCCGTCAGAATATTTTAATCGACGGCGCAGATATCGCCCACAGCGTGGCGGAGGCTGCCGAAATGTGTAAGGATGAAGCCACCGTCGTCATCGGTGGCGCAAGCGTTTACCGTGACTTTTTCCCGCTGATAGACAGGGTGTTCGTCACGAAGATAGAGCTCTGTCCCGAGTCGGATTCGTTCTTCCCGAACCTCGACGAGCTTTGCGGCTGGCAGCTTGTTGACAGCGGCGAGGAGCTTCACGAGGGCGACACCGCCTACCGCTTCACGGTTTATGAAAGGAAGTAGATCATGAAAAAGGCTGCTGCGATTTTGCTTGCAATTTCAGTGCTTTTCCTTGTCGGCTGCAATGACAGTGACGGGGATGTGAAAAAGCCCAAGGAGACCGCCGTCACGGTCACCACGGGCGACTGCTTTGAGATAAATAAGCTCAAGGGCGAGGACGGGAACGAGAAATTTTCCTACACCGTCAAGACCCATGACGGCACGGTCATCGAGAGCGCCGTCTGCGCAAACGAGCCCAAGGTCAAGCCCCTAAGTGACGACCTTCTCGGCGTGCGCTTTTACACGGCGACCGACAGCTTCGTGCGCTACTACGACATCAAGGGCGGCCGTGTCTCGGCCTCCTACTTCGGCGCATTTTGGGATAACGGAGAGCTTCTTGCGTACAACGACTTTGAAGCAAGCGGCAAGCTCATCGTGCGTGATATCTTCGACGACAACGGCTACCGCTATGAAAAGGAGATTACGAGCGATGCCATGGAGCTTATAGTCACCTCCGCCGAACCGACCGATGACGGTGAAACGCTTGTCGTCAAATTTAAACTCGGCGAACACGGCGCAGAGAAAAATGTAAGACTACCGTTAGTGGATAAAGACAGCGATGGAGTTTGACAAATATCAATATATAGGAAAATTAAACATAGAATTTCTTGAAGCTGAGTTCGGCAAACTTGCAACGGACGAGCTTATTCTTACCGACGAGCGAGATGCGCACATCAAAGAGCGGCACGGTCAGGATTATATTTTGTTTCATCAGTGCCTCTACGATGTAGTAGAAATGCCCGATATAAAGACACAATAGAAATGGTTTAGAAGTAGAGAATGTGCTGCTACACACCCTTTGGGTCAAAAGAAATGTGGGGTTGGCACTCCCACCGTAACCAAAAAAGCAGCGATTGAGTTTTGCTCAATCGCTGCTTTTTTAATTATTCAATTACTTCTTCTCGGCGCTGTACGCTGCGTAGGTCGTAAACTTAAACCCGTCGGTGTTGCTGAAGAACTGGGTGAAGTCAAAATCCTTGTACTGAGAGTTGAGCTTTGCCTTGCTCGAGACATCCCACGACTTCATCTCCTCGTCAAAGTCGTAGCTTGCCGCCATCTGGCCGAGCGTGTAGCCGTACTGGTTGTTGATATCGACATTGCTTGCCGTGGTGGGCAGGCGCATGATGACATGGTAGCCGAACTTCGATTCGACAACATCCGACACCTCGTACTCCTTGAGCGCCTTGGTCGCATCGGTGTACTCCTGCACCATTGCGCCATCGGTGAAGCAGTAGCCGTTGGGGTACGACTCCTTGCCGGGGTCCTCGCTGTCGTTTTTCATGTACTCAAAGAATTTTTCCTTGCGCTTTTCGTCATCCTTAATGGCCTTGAGCTCCTTGGCAAGCTTCTCGGCCTTTGCCTTCTTCTCGGCCTTTGCGTCGTCGGAGATCTCCTTCTCGGTGGTCTTGCCGTCCTCGCCCTTGACCTCCTCGGTGGTCTTGAACAGGATGTGGGCGCTCGTCATGAAGCCGTTTTCGTCGATGTAGCCCTTGAGGGTCTCGTCACTGACCTTCTCGCCGTTTTCGCCGTAGAGCGAAGCGAAGATGTTGGAAAGGGTGAAGTTGACCTTGTTGACGGCCTTGAACGAATCGAGCGTGAAGCCCTGACCGTTGAGAGCGGAAGTAAACGCTGCATCGGGGTCGTCCTGATCCTCGTAATTTTTGCGGATGGTGCTGATATTGTCCTCAAGGGTCTTGAGCTGCTCATCGGTGGGCAGGCAGTTCATGGACTTGCCCTTGCTCATGATGACGCAGGCCTGAGCGGCGTTATACATTGCCTCGTTAACGCACCACTCGGCGTTTGTTTTGGTCTTGTCGTAGATGCACACGCCGTCCCAATCGACACCGCCGCCGGTGGAGGACTGGTAGTAGTTCGTGAGGGTGGTGGCGGCAGTCTTGAGGTAGTACATGAACTCGTCAAAGCTGACATCCGTGCCGTCAACGGACATGACCGTGTCGCCTTTTTTTGAGCCGCAGCCGGTCAAGCAGCCGAGTGCGAGCACCAGTGTGAGCAATATCGCAGCAAACTTTTTCATTGTAATTCTCCGATCTAAATTTAAGTTTAGCTTATTTTAATACTAATTTTAGCAATAATCCAGAACTTTTCGTGAATTATAGGTTAATTTTGAGCCGAAGCTTGTCGCCTGTCTGCCAATCATCGCATAAATGCCGTCGCTTTGCTGACAGGTGCTTGCAGTTTTGACGACGCAACTTTTCGTTCAGGCAAAGTCAAAGCCCGACGGGCATAATGGAGATATATGGGCTAGGGCTTTGACGAAGCATGGGCGGAAAGGGGCTAGTCAAAACCGATAAGCTCGGCTCAAAGTTAACCTGAAGACCATGCAGCCACAAATTTTCTCGCTTCGTCTATGCTCCGGTTTTTCGACTGGATCTTCAGGCTGACGCAGGGCTTTGCGCCCGCCTCGACCTTTAGCTTACCCTTATACTCGGGCAGCGCATACAGGCGTGACACCTTTTCCATATCGAAATTTTCAAGCGTGAAGCGCAAAATCCCGTTTTTCTGCTGGATATCGCTGATGCCGGCCCTGCCTGCCTCGCCTCTAAGCAGCGCCACATGGATGAGCGAGTTAACGGACGGGGGCGGGTCGCCGAAGCGGTCGATTATCTCATCGGTGAGATCGTCGGCCTCGGCCTCGGTGCGTATGAGCGCAATGCGGCGGTAGATATCCATGCGCTGCTCGGGCGAGCGGATGTAGCTTTCGGGGATATTGGCGCTCACGGAAAGATCCGCCGAGCATTCGGCACGCTTTTCGGGCGCAATGCCACGCTCGGTGAGCACGGCCTCGTTTAAAAGCTTCATATACATATCGTAGCCGACATCTATCATATGCCCCGACTGCTCTGCGCCTAAAAGATTGCCCGCACCTCGAATTTCAAGGTCACGCATGGCAATTTTAAAGCCCGAGCCGAACTCGGCAAACTCACGGATGGCGGTCAGGCGCTTTTCGGCAATTTCGGTCAAGACCTTGTCCTGCCGGAAGGTGAGGTACGCCGACGCACGGCGGGTCGAGCGGCCGACACGGCCACGAATTTGGTGCAGCTGCGCAAGCCCCATCCTGTCGGCATCCTCGATGATGAGCGTGTTGACATTGGGGATATCTATGCCCGTTTCGATTATGGTCGTGCACACCAACACCTGCACCTTGCCGTCGGCGACCTCCTCCATAACGGAGGCGAGCATATCCTTATCCATCTGCCCGTGGGCGACCCCGACGGTGACCTCGCCGCCGAGCATTTCCCGGATTTTCACGGCCGTGCGCTCGATATTGTCGATGCGGTTGTGCAGGTAATACACCTGCCCGCCACGCTGAAGCTCACGGTTAATGGCATCGCACAGCACCGACCAATCGTGCTCCATGACGAAGGTCTGCACCGGCAGTCTGTCCTGCGGCGGCTCATCGATGGACGACATGTCACGGATGCCGGAAAGCGCCATGTTGAGCGTTCTGGGTATCGGCGTTGCCGAGAGCGTCAGAACATCGACACCTCTCGACATTTCCTTAATGTGCTCCTTGTGGCTCACGCCGAAGCGCTGCTCCTCATCGACAATTAAAAGCCCCAGACTCTTAAATTTGACATCTTTTTGTAACAATCTGTGCGTGCCGATCACCAGATCGCACTTACCGGTTCTGAGGTCGTCGAGCGTTTTATTTATCTGCGCAGGCGTTCTGAATCGACTGAGCACCTCCACCGTCACCGGGAAGCCGAAAAAGCGCTGAACTGCGGTCTGATAATGCTGCTGGGCAAGCACCGTCGTGGGGACTAATATCGCCGCCTGCCGGTTATCGAGAATGCACTTCATGACAGCACGCAATGCGACCTCGGTCTTGCCGTAGCCGACATCGCCGCACAGAAGTCTGTCCATCGGCACGCTCGACTCCATGTCGGCCTTGATCTCGCTTATGCAGCGAAGCTGATCGTCCGTTTCCGTGTAGCCGAAGTTATCCTCAAACTCACGCTGCCACGCCGAGTCCTCGGCAAAGGCGTGACCCGGGACACGGGCTCGCTCGGCATACAGGGCTATAAGCTCCTTGGCGAGCTTCTTTGTCGCCGCCTTGGCACGGCTGCGGGTCTTTGTCCACTCCGCACCGCCCATTTTCGACAGCTTGACCTTGTGCTCCTCGCCTGCTCCCAGATACTTCGTCACCATGTCAAGCTGCGTAGCCGGAACATACAGGGTGTCCGTCCCTGCGTAGCAAATTTTTATATAGTCCTTTTCAAAGCCGTCTACCTTCATCTTGTGGATACCGGCAAAGCGGCCGATACCGTGCACCTCATGCACGACATAGTCGCCCGGGGTGAGGTCGGCGTAGGAATTTATGCGTTCACGGTTCGTGGGCGCTTTCTTTTTGCGCCCCGAGCGGTGCTCACGCACACGGATAAGCTGCGCATCGGTGATTATGGCAAGCTTTATCCCGGGGTACTCTATGCCTGCGCTCATTGCGCCGACACTGATATAGCACTCGCCGCACTCGGGCATTTTTGTAAGCTCTGAGTACACGAGCGCACGGATGCCGTTATCCTTGAAAAAGTCCTGCAATACCTGCGCACGGCGCTCATCACCCGCTAGGACAACGACACGGTAGCCCTGCTTTAGGTACAGCGAAACATCGTCGGCTGCGGTTTTCACCGAGCCTGCGTAGCTCGGCAGCTGCTTTGCCGGAATAGAGCACAGCGTCTTAGGTTCGAGCGGGTATCTGCCGACGGTGAAGGCATCGGCCATATACACCGGATAGTCCGACATTTTTCGACAAAGCTCGTCGAAGGTCGCCCTGAAGCTCTCCGCCGTGACGGCGAGCATGCCCTTTTTCGACAAAGCGGAAACATCCTCGCCAAGCTGTTTATTGAATCCCCTAGCCCTGTCGGCGCATCTCGGCGGCTGATCGAACAGGACAAAGCAGTCGTCGGGGATATAGTCCATGCCGTAGGCGGGGGCATACAGAACCGGCAGATAGCGGTCGAGATCCTCAAGCTTTATATCGTTTGCAATGCGCTCGGCATCGCCCCTGAGGGTCTGCTCAAGCTCCTTCAGCTGCTGTGAGGTCTTGTGCCTTGCGCAGCGGTCGGCCATTGCGATGAGCTTTGCGCTCACACCCTCGGCTCCGCCGTCGGCAAGCGACACCAAGGCTTCTGCGGCCGGCAGCACCACGCAGTGCTCCACGGCCTCGGTGCGGCGCTGGGTGTGGACATCGAAAAAGCCCATGGAATCAATGTCGTCGCCCCAAAATTCGATACGCACCGGCTCGGGGTACATGGGCGAGAAAAAATCCAGAATGCCGCCACGGCGTGCATACTGTCCCGCACCCTCGACCTGCTCTGTGCGTTCATAGCCGCAGCAAATAAGCGCACGCTCTATCTCCTCGGGCGGGTACTCGCCGCCGTCCGTTATCTCGAACGCAGCGGAACGCAGCTTCTCTGTCGGCAGGGTGCGCTGCAAAAGCGCAGAGACGGTCGCAACGGTTATCTTACTTTCGCCGCGGCTCAGTGCATGGAGCGCCGCTATGCGCTGCTGCTCGACCTGACGGGAAGCCGCCAGCGTGGGGTAAAAGGTAAAGTCACGGGAGTACAGCACCGTGGGCTTGACATCGGTCATGGCCTCAAGGTCACGGGCGAAGCTGTCCGCCGACGCCTCATCCGGACACACGACAAAAAGCGGCATCTCCAGCCGCTCGAAAAGCGCCGCTGCGAGGTTAGCCCGATGCACCGACGAAAGCCCCGAAACGAGCGCAGGAAGTCCGCCGCTCTCGAGCAAATCGGGGAGGGCGGCGGCTTCCTTATTCAAAAATATCTGCCTGTTTAATAGTTTCATCATTTTATAATTATACGCTACCGTGTCAACCTCAACAACTGACGAAAAAATGTTGAATTTATCTACATTATATAATATATATATCAGAACAACGTAATATGAAGACCAAGAATATTC
>ERZ1031954.39-NODE-39-length-48685-cov-8.613675_pt1 | contig 48685 bp, 37 predicted proteins | sample MGYA00516701_ERZ1031954 | MGnify/ENA primary metagenome ERZ1031954 (study PRJEB33719, sample SAMN04261284) | wastewater metagenome | biome: rural village; feature: human; material: feces | host: Homo sapiens | place: El Salvador | collected 2013-01-07 ...
TAATTATTCCTAACAATGTGACGAGCATCGGTGAGAATGCCTTTATTGGTTGCACGGGACTTACAAGTGTTACAATCGGCAATGGTGTAACAAGCATCGGCGCTTCTGCCTTCTCCAATTGCAGCGGCTTGACCAGCATAACTATTCCCGTCAGCGTAACAAAAATTGGAAATTATGCATTCTCTGGCACAAATCTTACGAGCATTATATTCAACGATACAATTGAGCTTTGGAATTTGATTTCAAAGGATTATTATTGGGATTATTACATTCAGTGTGAGTGTAAAGTTGTTTGTACAAACGGAACGATATCAATTGGATAAAACTCGGATAATAATAAAACAAAACCCTGCGGTGCAGGGTTTTGTTTTTGTTTTAGGGATAAATGATAAGGAAAATTATGTTTTATTAAATGACTTCGGAGTAGCCGTTGTTGTAGGTGAGTTTATAGCCGCCTTCAACCGCTTCAACGGTGATAAAGCCTTTTTCTTTGCCCTTTTCGTACTTAATCTTGAATTTTCCGTCCACGTCGCCTTTGATGATTTTGTATTCGGTTTCTTCGGGGACATTTTCAATTTCCATTTTGAAGGATACTTCGGTTTTGCCGTTTTCGTCTTCGACTTCAAGTTTGAATTCGCGTGCCTTCTCGCCGTTTTCGTAGATTTCGTATTCGTATTCGACTTCCTGAGCGCCGTTTTCAACTTCTACGGATTGTTTGATTTTGACGTAGTTATCGCGATTTGTTTGGCTTCTGGTGGTGAATTCGATGGAAGTTTCCGTTTCGTTGCCTTCGGTTTCGATTTCCTTTTTGCCCGTTACGTCAAACTTTTGGTCGCCGAATACCATCACGCCCGACAAAGTTGTGGACACTTCGGTTTCTTCCTCGCCGTCGTCGATTTCGGTTTCGGTGACGGTGTTGACTTCCTTATAATACATTTTTGCGGTGATGCCGGTATTGCCGACGGTGACCGTCATGACGAAAGGATAATCTTTATAAAGCCCTTCGACGTCTTCGTTCTTTTCAACGGTTTGCGTGATGCCGCCACCCGCAAGAATGTCGTCGAACATTTTGAGACAGTCTTTGATGCCGCTTACGTCCGCGTCGGTTATGACGCCGGGGCGGGTTGTTTCCGCCGCGCCGGTTGCGCCGCTTTCGGTCTGAGCAAGATATTCCGCACCGGTCAGCGCGGAAAGCGCATATACGTCGTTTGCGTTGACTTTGACTTTCGCCGCGTTACCGCCGCCGCCTTTGACGTCGCACGCTGTGAGTGCAGCCGTCATCGTTCCGATAAGAGCGAGCGCACATACTATTGATATTATTTTCTTTTTCATAAGGGGTTACCTCCTGTTTATTCTACTTAATATACGGACAACCCCTTAAAAAATTCTAACGTTTTTGAAAAATTTTTAATCTTCTTGTTCAAAAAGTTCTTCCTTGACGATTTCCAGAAGGTCGGACAGGATCTCTCCGTAGGAGTCGTCGCTGTCGGGCTTTTCGATATCCTCGATACACTCGCTTAGTTCTTCTTCGTTTTCGGCAATGTCCTCGTAAAACTCTTCGATTTTATCTTTTTTGACCTCGTTCAAATTAAGTTTATAGTCGGCGCAATAAAGTTTTATCGCTTTGAAAATTTCTTTTTCGCCGTCCGTGCCGTTTTCAAGGTCTTTTACTCGGCGGTTTTTATCCAATCCGTCAAGCATTGTCATGAGTTCTTGAATGCGCCCGATTTTTTTGTTGATTGCACGAAGTAATTCCACCTTGAACTTATCAATCATTTGCTTTTCGTACTCGCCGACGTTGTTTTTGTCATAATAATCCTCGATGTCGTCGATTTCCTTATCGGTTAAAATCATCGCGGAAACGTCCTTGCTTTTGTTCTGGAACAGGTTGTAGACGACCTCTACGGCGTGACGCTGTTTTTCGTCGATGCGTTTGCCCGTTTTTTTGTCGGCGACGGAAATTTTGACTTTGTCTTTATCCTTCACAAGCCCCGCCTCGTCCATTTTTTCAATAAGATAAGTTGCCGCTTCGTCGATATTTTTGCCGACAAGGTTTTCCTGATAAAGCAAAACCACGCCGTCTTTGTTCATGCCTTTTTGCGCGGTAACGACGTCCCCGCCGGACACGTCGAGCCTTACGGACGGGTTGACGTCGATAAACACGACGTAGTCCGACGCGTACGATTTGGGCTTGGACGTTTTTGCGATAATCGGCGCAAGCACCGCAATCATCGCGATAAGCGCAACGGACAAGACTGCCGTCGCCCACTTGAATCCGTTTGACGATTTTGCGGCGGGCGCGTTCTTCTTTTCAAACTGCGAAAAATCGACGTCTTTCCTGATTCTCTCTCTGACGTCGGGGGACTTTTCGTATAATTCGTTTATAATCTTGTTTTTATTTTTCATTATAAACCTCGCCGTAAAACGTTTTGACTTTTTTGATAATCTTGTTATATTTCCAGTTTATCGTGGATATGGGTTCGCCAAGCATTTTTGCGACCTCGACGCGGCGGTATCCGTAAATCGTCGTGAGTTCCAGTATGCGGAATTCGTCGTCGCTTAAATTCTGCCTTGCGTGTTCGAGAAGCGGAAGATCCGAAACGGTCACGTCTCTTGTCGCGATTTCGACGTCGTCGATATTTGCGCCCGCCGCCCGTGTCTTACGCCGCGCCTCGTCCAGCGCCTTGTTCTTCGCGATTTGCAAAAGGTACGAAAGCGGGTTTTGCTCATCGTCGATTTTCGCAATCGAGTTCAGAAAAGCGACGTACGTTTCCTGCATTGCGTCCTCGACAAGATAGCTGTCTTTCAATACGCCGCGTATCACGTAATACACCGACGCCCTTGTCAAATCGTAAATCTCGTCAAAATACTCGGTTTTGCCCTTTTTAAGTTGTCTGATAGCGCGCGCTACCTTTTCTTTCAACATGACTCTACTTTATATACGGATTATCTCTTGAAAATTTCCAACTTTTTTCAAAATAATCTTAAAAATACAAACGGGGACTCCGAAAAGCCCCCGCATTTTCGTTTTTTTGCCGTTTATTCGAAGATATACGTCCTTGCTTCCCACGGACGGGTAACAAAGCCGTTGTTTACCACTTTGTTGTCCTTGTAGTTTCCGATAAGTAACTTGCCCTTTTCAAGGTCGAAGCCTTCGGGTGCCTTGAATCTGACCGCCTTGTCCGAGAAATTCAGCACGACAAGCATACGTTTCCCTTCGTAATTCCTTTCGTAAACCCACAGGTTTTTGCTGTTTTTATAATGCAGTTTATAGTCGCCGTAGATTATAATCGGGTTTTCTTTTCTTATCCTGATAAGTTCGCGATAGTAGTTAAGGACGCTGTTTTCGTCGTCAATCTGGCTTTCGACGTTGATATCCTTATAGTTTTTGTTGATATGGAACCAGGCGCGGTCTGCCGTCGTGAAGCCGGCGCACTTGCCGTCCGTCCATTGTACGGGGGTGCGGGCATTGTCGCGGCTGCCGTATGCAAGCATTTTCATCGCAAGCTTTTCGGGAAGACCGAGTTTTTTCATTATGTCGTGCGTGCAGAACGCCGCAACGTCCACGTAATCGCGAATGTTTTTAAGGTATATGCTGGTCATTCCGATTTCCTGTCCCTGATACACAAACGGCGTGCCCGACAGGAAGAAATACGAGTTTGCAAGCACTTTCGCCGACAAGTCGTGATATCTCTTTTCGTCGCCGAAACGGGAAACCGAACGGGGTTGGTCGTGGTTTTCCATATAGTTTGCGTTCCACGCGACGCCGTACATTTTGTCCTGCCACGTCGACATGACTTTTTTAAGTTTTTTGAGTTTGAATCCCGTGTGCACGCAGGCGTTGCCGATGCAGTCCGCTTCCATATGCTGGAAATGGAACATCATATTAAGGTCTTGTTTGTCGCCTTCTTTTATGAATTCGAGGGCGATATCGGGCGTCATTCCGGGCGCTTCGCCGACGGTCATGCAGTCGTATTTGCCCCAGCCTTCGTTTTTGAACTGTTGCAGATATTCGTGAAGGTGCGGCCCCCTGTTATAGTGCGTCGTGCCGCGCATGACGGGTGCAAGCGGATTGCCGTTCGGCAGCCCTTCTTCCTTGCTGATATAAGTGATGACGTCTTCGCGGAAACCGTCCACGCCCATATCCAGCCAGTATTTGTAAATGTCGATGACTTCCTGTCTTACTTTCGGGTTATCGTGATTCAGGTCGGGCTGTCCGACGGCGAACAGGTGCAGATAATATTCTTTCCTTTCGTCGTCCCACGTCCAGGCGGGGCCGGGGAACGATGACGTCCAGTTGTTGGGATAACCTTTCCCGTCCTTTCCCGTGCCTTTGCGCCAGAAATAATAATCCTTATACGGGTTGTCGTCGCCGCCCATGCGGGACTTTTGGAACCATTCGTGTTCGGTCGACGTGTGGTTGACGACAAGGTCCATTATGACTTTTATGCCCCTTTCCTTGCAACCTTTCAACACCGCCTTGAAGTCGTCAAGGGTGCCGTATTCGGGCGCGATGTTGCGATAATCGGCGATGTCGTATCCGAAGTCGCATTGCGGACTTTTGTAAACGGGCGAAAACCAGATGGCGTCGATACCCAGCCATTTCAGATAATCAAGTTTTTCCAGCACGCCTTTCAGGTCGCCGATGCCGTCGCCGTTGCCGTCCTTGAAACTTCTGGGCCAGATCTGGTAAACGGTCATTTCCTTGTACCAACACTTTTTGATATCCATAATTTTACCTCTTTTTTTAAGGATAATTTATTATAAGTATATATTATCAAATAAAGCGGCGGCTTTCAACAGATTGCACAAAAAAAACCGCGTCCCCCGACAAAAAAGTTGTGTTTTTTTTATAATATGATATAATCGTAATGGTTTTCTTAACGCTCCTTGGCGAGGTAGCCCGTCGGAGAAGGTAGAAAAGTGCAAAAGCGTAAAAACTTGTTTTTATATTTCTTGCTTGCTTTGGTCACCGTCGTCTGGGGCTTGGGCTTTGTATTCACGAAACAGGTGTTGCCGTATGTTTCGCCGTCGCTTCTGAACGTGTTGCGTTTTTCCGTCGCCGCGCTCATAACTTTCATCTTATTTTTCAAACAGGTAGTTAAACTTAATATAAGGCAGTGTTTAAGTGGCGTTTTGGCAGGAACGCTTATTGTTTTCAGCTTTGGCTGTCAGACTTATTCAATGGTTTACACGTCGGCGACGAACACGTCTTTGATGACGGGGCTTTACGTCGTGATGGTGCCGTTTTTTATTTGGGCGGCGCACAAAAAACGTCCGCCGATCCGCGCATTCGTCGCGGGATTTCTGGGCTTCGCAAGCATTGCGTGTCTGGCTTTCGGCGGCTTGTCGAAACTGAACTTCGGCGACCTTCTCGCGTTTTTCTGCGCTTTGGGGTTTGCCGTCCATTATCTTGTCCTTGACAAAGCGACGAAGTCCACGCCCGCGGGCGCGCTGACCTTTGTACAAATGCTGACCGCCGCCGTTTTGTTTTTCATCGTCGGATTTATCGTCGACGGCAAGGCAATGCTGAATTGTTCTTTCCCGAAATCCATTATCCTTCCGCTTTTCACCCTGTGCGTATTGAATACGGCGTTTGCTTATATCGTTCAGACGCGCGCGCAAAAGACAATCGACGCGTCAAAAGTTTCGCTTGTTTTGTCGTTTGAAAGCACGCTGGGCGCGGTGTTTGCGGTGATTCTGGGCGGCGACAAGTTCACCTGGTATCTCGCCCTTTCGATAATCGGAATGACGGCGGCTATCCTTATTGCCGAGTGGCCACAGAAAAAACAAACGTCGTCTCTTCCCGACGTCGAAACGAATAATTACGACTTTTCTTCCATACACTCTTTAAGCGACGACGACGAAATTCTTTTGCCGTAACCGTTGACTTTTGATATTCGCGGTGCTATTATTCCTTTCGAAAAAAATGTTTGGAGGTTTTTTATGCAAGACTTCGCAAAAAATTATATTAAATCATACGAAGGGCTCGGCAGATGGGTCAAGTTCCTTCTCAATTTCCTTTGGGCAATCCCCACGAATCTTTATCGTCTTTCGAAAAGCATCGTGAAAAAAGATACGATCGGCGCGGTTCTTTCCGTCATTCTTCTTGTCTTCTGCGGCTGGTGGGTTATCGCGGTCATCGACTTCGTAACAATCGCTCTCAAAGACAAAATTTATTGGTTCGACTTCAACGAAATGAAACTGTACGCCCTTGAAGACAGCACGGATTCGGCCGACAACAACTCTTCGTCCGACGACAACAACTCGAACGCCGACAAAATCGACTGAAAAAATCAAATCAAAAAGAAAAGACTTGCAGCAGACGGTTGCAAGTCTTTTTTATTACGTTTTTCTATTTATTGTCCGCGGGCTTCTTTTTACGTTCATGATTCTCCTTTATTAAAAAAACCGCGGTTAAGCGGTTTTTGGTCAATCTGAGGTACTGCCGCGTTTTTCGCGGAAATTAGTTTGTTTTTTCTTTGCGCGTTCGATTTTCTTGTCGGAAGTCCTCATTGAAATCTTGTTGAATTCCAAAAGGTTTTTGCTGAACTTCCATTTGCCGTCTTCGATTTTCGACGGAGTTATTCTATACGTCAGGTCTTCGCGCTTCGGATACAGCACAAAACTTACTTCCGCGGGCTCTTCAAAAGACAGCGTGCCAGTCGAGTCGCCATACGTCGGCAGTCGGAAATCCTTGACGATAACCTTCTTCACGACCTTGCTTTTTTCCGCGTCGAATTCCAGCGTGAAGTGAACGTCGTACGAGGTTTCTTCGCCGCCGACGGGTTTTAAGATCACCTTGCCCGTCTTTTCGCTTTCGCCACCCTTATATAATACAAGAAGGTAATAGTCGAATTTATCGGCGTAATTATACGTTTTTCCGTCGTACGAATTGTAAAACATACGGCCAACTCCGTACACCCCGTAAACTTCTTTCTCTGCGCCGGTATTGAATATGCAGCCCGTAAAAGTCAGCGCGGTTGTTACAATAAGTATCGCGACAAGCGCGACAGAAATCACCTTTTTCATGCTTTTATTGTATATGTTTTGACCGTTTTTGGCAACTATTCTCCCCTTTTTGCACGTTTTTCGCCCCTTTGCACGGTCTTTCACGAATTTTTTATTCCTTTTTTCTTATTTTTGTTTGACAAACATTCAATTATAAGATAAACTAATTAAGCATTTGATTTTTATGCAAACGGCGCGGGGTAGAGCAGTCGGTAGCTCATCGGGCTCATAACCCGAAGGTCGTGTGGTTCAAGTCCCACCCCCGCAACCAACTTGGCGGCGTAGCTTAGATGGTTATAGCGGCCGGTTCATACCCGGCAGGTCGTTGGTTCGAATCCGACCGCCGCTACCAAATGTAAACACCGTAAATTGCAACACCGCAAGGTGTCGGGTTTATTGAAAACACGTTGAAAGTTCACTTTCAAAAGCGTTTTTAATAAAAACGAGAAAATGCGAAGCATTTGCAATTTACGATATATACATCCCCACAGGCGGAAAGACACGCAGTGGCTTACCGTCGCAGGGAAACATCCCCACAGGCGGAAAGACGCATCGCGGCTTACCGACGACGGGAGAAATAACAAACAACACGTTCCTTGAAAACTGAGCTATCCTTTAACGTTACGAAAGGTTTGTTTCTTAAAAACCGTTTCTGCGTAAACGCAAACGCCGAAACAAAGTAAACGCAAAACGCCGAAACAAAACATTTGTTTTATTGTTTCCCCCTTGGTAATCGCCCTTGGCGCTTTCCAAGAAGCCGGTCAAAGCCTGCGCTTCGCCCGCCCTATGTTTTCTTTACGCCGTCTTCGCGTAAACGCAAAACGCCGAAACAAAACATTTGTGAAACAAATCGCCTAATTTCGTGGCCCCTTGGTCAAGTGGTTAAGACATCGCCCTTTCACGGCGGTAACATGGGTTCGAACCCCGTAGGGGTCACCACAAGTTGGGGGTATAGCTCAGCTGGGAGAGCACGTGCCTTACAAGCACGGGGTCACAGGTTCGAGCCCTGTTGTCCCCACCAACAAAAAAGCGCATCAGGATGATGTGCTGTTTTTGTTGTATGGGACAATTTATGGGCGAGAACCCCAACCGAACGGTTGGCGTTCGGCGGTTGCTTGCAAACGCTTGCGTTATGCACCGTGTGTAACTTTGCAGACACTTTGCGTCGCTTTGCTGTTTATCCTCGATTTGCACTATGCCGAGCACGCCCTGTTGTCCCACGTCATAAACTGCGCTTTTGACCAAACAAACGCATTTTATTTGTTTGTTTGTCTTATGCTTGTTTATTCCTTTTCCCCGCGAGTACACAGTATCCCGCGGGGTCCCCGTTAACTTCGCGTTTGAAATCGCATTATTAAAATAATGCTCGCTCTTTTGCTTGCGTGCTCCTTTTCCCCAAAAGTACAAAAGTATCTTTTGGGGTCCCCATATTTTAAAAAACGCGCAACATTATGTGTTGTGCTTTTTTTATGTGTCGGAAAACAACATCGGGCTCGAATAAGGCGGGTTATTTGTACGGACGGGACGATTTTCATTTAATAACAACAAAATAATCCCATAAAACAAGCCCCTTCGCTAATCGCGAAGGGGTTTTTATATCCGTTTTTGGTTGGATTGGATGCGTATTATTTCTTCCTTTCGGGTTTTTCGGGAGTCACGTTGTAGTCCTTATAGTAGTTCTTGGGGGCGCATTCAAAGGAGTTATCGGCTTTCAGCAAGATTTGCGTGCAGCCGCGTTGTGCGTGGTCTCTGACGCTGACGTAGGCGAGGTAGTCGATGGACATGCCGTACGTCAGGCGGATCGAGCGGGTTGCGCCCTTCGGCGTGTAGTTTACGGAGAAGTTGTTGTAGTGGTCGTGACCGCAGAAGACGCCCTGCATATCGTTTTTAAGCCCTGCCTCGAACAGTTCGTCCGTACGCATTCCGCAGAAGACGCCGTAGGTGCGCTGACCGTTTTTGGTTTTGTTGTTTTCGCCCATCGTACCATAGATAAACTCGGTCGTGCCGCGGTCGGATACAAATTTATCGCCGACGTTCGGTGTTTTACCGTCGCCGAGTTTGTCGATTACGTTCGCCCAGGCGTCGCGGTATTCACGCAGCGGAATGTGGAAGAACACAAGGTTGTTGACGGCTTTATTGTCGTTTGCTTTTCTCAACTTCGCCATTTCGCGGGTATACCAATCGACCTGGCACTGGTGGATATTGTCGTATTTCCACGCCGCGCCGAAGTAGTCGCCGTCGATGTAGCTGTGGCTGTCGAACGTTACAAGCGCCTGATTGATGCTGCCGTCCGAATTTTTGACCACGTACATATTGTTGCCAAATCCCATTGCGTCGTCGCCTATATAGTCCTTTTCGTCGCAAACGCCCGCGTCAAACAAGCAGTACTTAAAGTTTCTTTCCTTATAATAGTTGCAGATATCCACGCGCGAATAACGGCTGTAATACTCGGTGTCGTGGTTGCCGAACGCGAACGTCCAGTACACGCCGAGGGTTTCCATCATTTCCGCGAAAATCATCGTGGCGTTTTTGTTGTTGAACGTGCCCGACTGGAAAGGTACGGGGTACGCGATGTCGCCCGTGACCACGACAAAGTCGGGTTTTTCCTTTTGTATCATCGTCGCGACGGCGTTCATTGCCCACGCGTCCTTTTTGTGCGAAAACGCGCCGCCGCCGATATGGACGTCGGTAAATTGCAACACCTTGAAATCGCGGCCTTCTTCTTTCGTGAACACGTAGTATCCAAGGTTTTCGTCAAACGTCGGGACAAGCTGCGCGGTATATTCGACTTTGTCAAAACTCTGCCCTTGCTTGATAAGCGACTTCGTGCCGACAGCCGAACTTATCGCGCAACCGCCAAAGAATATCGCAAGGACAAGCACGACGCTTGCCGTGATAATCAGCGCTTTTATCGTACGCTTTTTCTTTTCTTCGGGCGAAAGGACCTTTTTCTCTTTCTTTCTCTTTTCACGCGTGCCGAATTCGGTTGTTTCCACGCTGAAAGAAACGTCGTTCGTTTCGTCGAATTTCTTCTTTCTCATATCTTCACCTCAGTTGTTTTGTTCTTCGGCGTTTTCGCCGTTTGTTTCAATGATAAATTTAATTTCCGCGCCCGTTTTTTCGCGAACTTTTCGGGAAATGTCGGAAAATACGTTTTCGTCGCCGTTTTTCACGATGACGACGCCGATTTTTGCGCCGTAACCGTAATCGTGAAGCTCAGTCTTCACAACCGTCACGCCGACCTTTTCGCACTCTTTGTAGATCGCTTCTTTCTCATCGTTTGCGCCGTCGCCCGACACAACCGCCTTTACGTTGTCCCTGACTGCCTTTATCGCAAATACGATAACCGCAATGCTTATGACGATGCCGACAATCGCGTCCGCGGCGTAGTCAACGCGAGCAGACACCGCAAAGGATACCACCGAAGTCACCGTTATGCCGACGTCCATAAAACTGTCAATCGCCAAGGCTTTGAGCGCAGGCGACTTCATCTTCTTGTCGGCAAAATAGTAGGTAAGCCCCAATCCGAGTTTTACCGGCACGGTCACCGATATCAATATGCAACTTTTTACACCGAACCATACCGGCTCGGGCATCGCCATGCGGTTAAGCGACCTTATCAGAAACAGCCCGCCGACCACGACCGAAGTCGCCGCGACGATAAACCCCGCAAGATACTCCGTTCTGCCGTAGCCGTACGGCGCCTTTTCGCTGCGCGGGATAAGAAGCGTGCAAAACGCTACCCCTGCCACTATCGCCGTCAAAATGTCAAAAAAGTTGTTGATCGCGTCCAGCATTATGCAAAGACTGTTGCTTGAAAGCCCGACGTACATTTTGATGAGCGCAAGCGCGACGTTTACCACCACGCCGATTGCAACGATTATCAACGATTTCTTAACGCGCTGTTTCATTTTTTACGATATTTGCTCCGCCGCGCCTTTGTGTTTTGCGGTGACTTTGTTCGTGATTTCGCTTACGATAAGCAGTGCCGCCGCAAACGCAAGCAGTAAGTACGGCATGAACAAAAAACCGACCTTTTGCGCGACGAATCCGAACGTGAGCTGCACCGCCCAGCCGATTGCGTAAGAGCCGCCCATCTGTATGCCCGTAATGTCCGCGGAATACTTCGTGCCGAACCTGAACGGTACTGCGTGTATCGTCGACGGGAACACCGGACCAAAGCCCGCGCCGATGAGCAGAAGCCCCGCAAGCGAGTATTTCCCGATGGGCAACGCAAACACTATCATTCCGATTGTCATGACGACAATTCCCAACCGAATAAGGACTTTATCGTCAAATTTATAAGAGATAAACCCGCTGATTACCCTTCCTGCCATAATTCCGCCGAAATACAGCGACACCCAGCGAGCGGCGTCTGCGGGCGATACGCCCTTTGTGTTGACGGCGTAACTTGCGCCCCACGTGCCGATCAGAAATTCCATCGCTGTGTAAATGCCAAGCGACAAAACCGACCACGCCACGCCCTTGATTTTCAATATTTCAAAAATTGCAGGCTTCTTCTTTTTCGGCTTTTCGCCGTCTTCTTCCGCATGTTCTTTCGTCGTATTTTCGTTTTCTTCTTCGCTTTCGTCGGGCGCCGCCCCGTCAAGCGTTTCAACCGTCACGGAGTGTTCGTACTTCTTAAAAAGCGGCAACGAAAAAAGCGAAACCGCGAATATCGCAAACTGTATGCACGACACGCATCTGTATCCGCCGCGCCAGTTGTTGTTTTGGTCTAGAAACGCGCCCATGATTATCGGGCTTAACGTAACTCCCACGCCCCAGAACGCGTGTAACCAGTTCATATGCCGCGCCTTATAATGCGTCGAAACGTAGTTGTTGAGCCCCGTGTCGATTGCGCCCGCGCCAAACCCCATAAGTATGGAACCGCAAATCGCCATCGCGATATGCACCGAAAAACCGATGACAAGCATGCCGACGGCGGTAAGCAAAATCGACACCACCGTTACTTTGCCCGTACCGAATTTTCTGATGAGCGGCCCCGCAATAAAACTTACGCCGCCCGAGCCGACCGCGGTGATTATCATATATATGCTTGCGAAACTTTCGTTCACGTTGAAGTCAACGTGCATGACCGGCCACGCCGCTCCGAAAAGCGAATCGGGAAGCCCCAACGATATGAAAATAAGATAAATTAACGCAAGCAATAAAAACATACGGTCGATTTTGAACCTCTTATATCTGTCTATTATAATATGCAATTACAAAAAAGGCAACTTTATTGCCCGCACGCGCCAAAAGAAAAAGAGCGTCCGCTTTGGACGCCCCTTCTCAATAATGGGAGAAAATTATGTTATGAAACTTTATGGCTTAATCATAACCGCGCAAGTTAAAGATTACTTTAATCCGAAGTTAAGATTTAGTTAAAAAATAAACTTCTCATAAAAAGTCAGAATCTTCACTCTCCCTAAAACGGCGAGAATTTGCAAATATAATAATTCTCTTAAAAAGTCAGAATTTTGATGAGATTTTGACGTTTCTTGGCAAGTTCTTACGAGGGCGCGTACTTGGGCGTACGTAACCGAGTAAGGTTTTGCCAAAAACTCAAAAGGTCGCAAAATTGCGTCGCAAATCTCGCTTTTGAAATCACATTATCTGGGCGATAATGCTCACTCTTTTGCTCGTTTGCTCCTTCTCCCCACGGGTACACAGTATCCCGCGGGGTCCCCTATCCATAAAAAGTCAAAATTTTGATGGATTTTTGGGGTTCTTTGTAGGTTCCGAAAACCCTAGTGTACTGAGCGTACACGGGTTTTCGGGTTCTGCAAAAACGCCGAAAAGGCGCAAAATTATGACTTTTTACTAGTAAGGGCGCGCATAGAGTTGAGCGTCGCCAACACCGCCACACCCACGTCCGCAAACACCGCAAGCCACATACTCGCTATGCCCAGCGCGCCGAGAATAAGCACGACGGCTTTGACAAGCAATATGAACACGATGTTTTCGTATGCGAGTTTAAGGGTTTTTTTGCTGATTTTCCGCGCCGAAACAAGCCCTGTAAGGTTGTCGTGCATAAGCACCATATCCGACGCTTCGACCGCGCTGTCGCTGCCTACGCCGCCCATTGAAACGCCGACGTCTGCACGCATAAGAACGGGGGCGTCGTTGACGCCGTCGCCGACGTACACGACCTTGTCTTTTTTGCCCTTATTTTCCATGATTGCTTCCATTTCGACGACTTTGTCCGCGGGAAGAAGACCGAATTTGAAATCGTCGATGCCGACTTCTTCGGCGACCGCGCGGGCGTATTTTTCGTTATCGCCCGTAAGCATGACGGTTTTTGCGCCCTGCGCTTTCAGTTCTTTTATGACTTCTTTCGCGTCGTCGCGGACGGTATCCGCAATCAGAATCGCGCCGAGATATTGACCGTCTTTTGCGACGTACACAACGCTTCCGACTTCTTCGACGGGGATAATCGCAACGCCGTTTTCGACAAGCAATCTGCCGCTGCCGCAAAGTATGCGCCCTTCGGGTCCCGTCGCTTCCATACCGCGTCCCGAGCGTTCCGTGATTTGATATTCGGAACTGTCGACGGACTTTCCGTACGCTTTGTAAATGCTTTTTGCGATGGGGTGCAGGCTGCCGCTTTCGGCGATGCACGCAACGCGCAGTATTTCGTCGCGGTTTTCCGCGGGGATAACCTTTTTGACGTCGAAAGTACCTTTCGTCAACGTGCCGGTTTTGTCAAACACGAATATATTTGCCTTGTCGATAAGTTCCAGATAACTCGTTCCCTTGAAAAGTATACCCTTTCTGGACGCGCAGCCGATACCGCCGAAAAACGACATCGGAACGCTGATGACAAGCGCGCACGGACAACTGATGACAAGGAACGTAAGCGCGCGATTGAGCCACGAGATCCAGACCGCGCCGCTTCTCATATCGATGACGAGCGGGGGCAGAATCGCAAGTACAACCGCCGTGATAACGACCGCGGGGGTGTAATATCTTGCAAATCTTGTGATAAAGTTTTCGGCTTTCGCTTTCTTTGCGGAAGCGTTTTCCACCATGTCGAGAATTTTTGCGACGGTGCTGTCGTAAAACTCTTTCTCGGCGCGGATATACAAAACGCTGGAAAGGTTGATGGCGCCGCTTAAAACGATGCTGTTTTCAGACACGGTTTGCGGCACGCTTTCGCCGGTGAGCGCGGATGTATCGAGACTGCCGCTGCCCTTTATCACCACACCGTCGACGGGGATTTTTTCGCCGGCTTTCACGACGATAACGTCGCCGATTTTAACTTCTTCGGGCGCGACTTCGGTTTCCTGTCCGTCCTTAAATATTACAGCCTTGTCGGGGCGGATATCCATAAGAGACGCAATGGATTTCCTGCTCTTTCCGACGGCGTAATCCTGAAACAGTTCGCCAAGTTGATAAAAAAGCATGACCGCCGCGGCTTCGGGATATTCGCCGATTGCAAACGCGCCGACCGTCGCCACGCACATTAAAAAGTTTTCGTCGAAGACCTGCCCGTGCACGATGTTTCTCGCGGCGCGGTACAGCACGTCGTAGCCTATCGCGAAGTACACGACAAGATACGTCGCAAGTCCCACGTACCACGGCATACCGACGGTCTTGCCTATGGCGTAAAGCACGATAAACGCGGCAAGGCACACACAAAAACGTATAAGCCTTATTTGGTTTTTTGTTAACTTTTTCTTATCTTTATCTTTCATTTTTGTATTATAAACCCAATATTACGCAATCCGGTTCGACTTTCTTTGCACAATGCACGATTTCTTTTGCGATTCTTTCGTAATCTTCTTCGTCACATTCGAATTGCAAACGCTGTCCGAAGAAATTCAGGCTTGCGCTTTTAACGCCGTTGATTTTTTGCACGTCGCGTTCGATTTTTGCGGCGCAGTTTGCACAGTCGATGTCTTTAATGGTTACCGTCTTTTTCATATTTGTTACCTCTTTGATTTTTTACTCTTTTACGTGGTCGATTGCAAGTTCCAGAATCTTCACGACATGGTTGTCCGCAAGCGAATAAAACACTTCTTTGCCGCTTCTTCTCGCCTTTACGAGTTTGTTGTGGCGAAGAATCCTGAGTTGATGCGATACCGCGCTGACCGTCATATTAAGTACCGCCGCGACGTCGCATACGCACAGTTCGTTTTTTGAAAGCGTCGCAAGGATATTGACGCGGGTGCTGTCGCCGAAAATCTTGAAAAGTTCCGCAACGTCAAACAATAAATCGGCGTCGGAAAGGCTTGCTTTGACCTTCTGCACCGTTTCGTCGTGCGCGTGCACTTCTTCGCAAAATTCGTTTTTTTCGGTTTTTGTTTCTTTCATTTTTCTTTTCCTTTTGTCAAACATTTGAATAACTGTTCAACTGTTTGTAATTATAGAACCTTCTCTTCGTTTTGTCAATACTTTTTACAATTTTTTTAATGTTTTCCTAAAACCGCCCACGCATAATGCTTCTTTACTCGCCCTTGTTTTTTTATTTTGACAAAATCGCCGTTTTGTGTAATAATATTCCATATACGTTTAAGGAGGAAATTTAATGGACGAAAGAGTTGTTTTGTGTCCGATTTGCGGCACCGAGCTGGTAAATTCCGACTCGAATAAATATTTGTATTGCCCGAAATGCAAAAAGCTGGTGGAAAATTTCTTTTATGAAAACGCACAACCGGCAAAAGCCGAACCCGTAAATGCACAACAAGACGAAAGTCAAAGTAAAGACGAGATCCCCGTCGTATTAAAGTCAGAGTTCGTTTTTAACGAGGAAAAGTTCACGGCGTATTCGGGAGAATACGAGAAAACGGCAAAAGCATTGCTCGGCGTATCGATAACCGCGCTTTTAGTTTACGTTTACCCATTTATCTCTACTTTGGTCTCCTTAATTTATAATCCTCGCCCTTCCGTTATCCTGTCTTTTCTTTGTTTTGCCTGCTCGATTACCTTGGTGGTATTTTCGAGTTTTATATACAAAAAGCGGAAAACCTTTGAAAAATCGGATATCGAAAAAACCGCCAAACGTTATATCGTCGGGATTGTGTTTTCGGCAATTTCCGTCGCAGTGCTGACGTATTATATAATCGATTCACTTTTATTGCTTAGATTTCTATCAATTTTCGGCTTTGAAAGACAAATGATTATTATTTCTCTCATCACTTCATTGTCCTTTTTCGTGCCGATGTTTTCGCTTTGCTTGGCACTCCTAATAATTTTTTCAATCAACCTGAAAAAAATTCGAGAATTTATCCCTCCGCGCGAAAAGGAAAAATCCGCAGACGATAATTAAAATCCAAGTCTTTGTATTCAAAACGGACGGCAATATGCCGTCCGTTTTCGCTATCGGATTTTTGTCTTTCGTTGTTTTTTATTCCGATAAAGGAACTGCTGTTAAGTTGGTCGCCGTATAAATAATCTAACTGTTTATAAGGTGGATTCGTGCTTTTTGCCGATATGTCTGAGTTTTTCGATAAACCTGTCTTCTGCGGTCATATCGAGCATTCCGTCCCATTTTTTGACGGCAAGGTATATGAAGTATATCGCGGCGGTCACAACCCAGCTTATCGGGTAAATCATAAACAATACCGTGAGGTTGTGCGTCATAAGCACCGCCGTGTAAAGCCAGATTATCCTTGTCAAGAGTATGCCGACAAACGTGATTATAAACGCCGTCAGCGACTTTGAAAGCCCTTTCAGCGTGCCCGAGAAAACTTCGCACATACCGAAAATCACGTAAAACGGGCAGATGTGCAGAATGATGTCCGAGCCTACGCTCACGACGTCCGCTTCCTTATTGAATATGCGAACGACGTCGCCCCTTAAAATCAGCACGGGTACGATGATTACGACCGCCGTAACGACGCTCATAATAAGCGCGGTGTAAAAGCCTTTCTTCACGCGGTCCATGCGCTTTGCGCCGGCGTTTTGTCCGACGAAACTGTTCATCGCCATGCCGTAAGAACAAATGGGTGCATAGGTGAAATCATCCACTTTCATCGCGGCAACCCAGCCCGCCATAACGACCGAGCCGAAGGTGTTCAGACTTGACTGGATAAGCAGATTTCCGACGCTGTACATGCTTGACTGCAACCCCGCGGGAAGACCGACTTTGAATATGTTTTTGAGAATCGGCTTGTCAATCTTAAAATGCCGAAACGACAGTTTATAGTTCTGTTTTGTCAGAAGAAGCCTTAAAGTGACCAAAATCCCCGATACGTATTGCGAAATAAGAGTCGCCCACGCCGCGCCCGCAACGCCCATGCCGAGCGTCTTTACGAACACTACGTCCAGCGCGATATTCAAACAGCACGCGAACAGCAAATACAAAAACGGCCGCTTGCTGTCGCCGACCGCGAGTATCACGCCCGATCCCATATTGTATATAAGCGCGCCGAGAACGCCCAAGAAATAAATCTGCAAATATTCGCGACTCAGCGCCATTACGTTTTCGGGGGTGTGAACGAGCTTTAATATGGGCTCCGCAAGGAAGTATCCGCCGATTGTCAGCACGATGCCCGAAACAATCGCCAGAAACGCACAGGTCTGCACGGATTTTTTGAGTTTTTCATCGTCCTTTGCGCCGTAGTATTGCGCGACGACAACGCCCGCGCCCACGGATATTCCCAAAAACAGCGACACGAAAACGTTGATTATACTGTTGTTGCTGCCGACCGCCGCAAGCGCTTCGTGTCCGACAAACCGCCCTACGACGATGGAGTCGACCGCGTTATACAACCGCTGTATGACGTTGGACAAAAGTATCGGCAGCGCAAACGCCAGAATTTGTTTCCAGATGACGCCTTCCGTCATATCGCGCTGACCTTTCTTTTTCGGCAAATCCTCCGCGTTGTCGGTCGCGGCAATCTTTGCGGCGATGCCTGACGTTTCTGCGTTTTCGACGCTTACTATTTCGTTTTCTGCGCTCGTCGTCTGCCCTTCTTCGGTTTTTTCCCGTTCGCTTTCGGGCGGCACGACAAGTTGCTCGTTTTCGTTTTCCATAGCGACAAAAATATAATCTCAAACTTTATTATTGTCAATCGTTTTTCAAAAGGAAATTCGACATTTTATTAAAAATAAAAACGCACTTTCGCGCGCCTTATTTTTTGCGTCTCTTTTTTATCAGCGTCGCCCCGATAAATGCGACGAGTCCCCCTGCCGCAACGCTTCCGACGACAATCCCCGCGATATCCGATTTTGAAAGGATTTTTTCTTTTTGCGGTTCGGGGACGGCGGTCTTTTGCAAAATCGCCTGCTGCTTTACGTGGCACCTGACGCACGTTCGCTCTTTCAGCCCTTCTTCGTCGTTGGTGGCTTCTTTTACGACAGTCCATTCGCCGAAATAATGCATCGGTGTGCGCTTTTCGCCGCAAAGATTGCATTCGTCGTCGCAATCGTCGTCGTATTCGTGCGGGCAACTTCCCGTTTCGGCGTACGAAACGGCGCGCGGCGGTTTCATTGAAAACATCGTCGCCGATATCAACGCACACACGATTGCCGAGAACAATATTTTGATTGTAGTTTCTTTCGTTTTCACGGCGGATTTATCTCTTTTTCTTTCCTCTGACCTTTTTGTCGAGTTTTTCCGACCACTTTCTGACCTTTTCCGCGTCGAAAATCGTCCCTTAATCCTTTTTTATTTGAAATCTTTCAGCATTTGCAGATAATCAAGCGTTTTGAACCCGAGATGTCGATAAAGTTTCGCCGCGCGCTCGTTTTCCGCCGTGTATTCAAGCCTTATTCTCTTGTACCCTTCCGAAACGTACTTGCCTTCAAGGTACATTAACGCAAGCGTGCCGAGTCCTTTTCCGCGCGCCTTTTCCGAAAGATACAATTCTTCAAACCATGCAACCATGCCGCCCGCTTCCTGCGAAAACGTTTTCGCAACGAGAGCGTATCCGACGTTTTCGCCGTCGCTTTCAATCATATAGCCGTCCGAAAACGGGTTGCCTTCAACAAGCGTTTCAAAGGTCAGCGTCAGGTATTCTTCGGGAACGTCGTGCGTGACGGCGTCCGACGTATAAAACTCTTTTGCGAACTTTATATAATCCGCCCTGTCCGCCGACTCGATTCTTCTTATCATTTTTTCAACATACCGCCTTACGTTATTTATAAATATCAATAGTAATAATATAACCTTTGCGCCGTCCGTTGTCAAGGCGTGAATTATGTGTTATTCTTGAATCAGGTCAAACGCGCGACAATCACGCCGTCGCGCGGGAAGGAGAAACTATGGGTATCGACGAATTCGATTATAAGGAGCCTGCCTGCGCGACGTGCGGCGGCAAAGAGTTTTATTATCCCGAAACCGAAACTCACGGGACGATTCCCGTCGAACGCATTATCGAAAAGGAAGACGAATTTTTGTCACGAAACGATCTTGCGTCCGCCGAAAAACTTTTGAGATACTGGCTTGACGAGGCAAAAGCCTTGAACGATAAACGGGGCGAACTCGTCGTGACGAGCGAACTCACCGGGGTTTTCAGAAAAACGGGAAACAAGGAAGACAGTGAGAAATATTGCGCCGAAATTTTGCGGCTGATTGACGAGACGGATATGGCGGAAACGACAAGCGGCGCAACGTTTTTACTGAACGTCGCAACCAACAAAAAAGCCTTTGGCGACGCGAAAGGCGCGCTTAAAATTTATGACGAAGTAAACAAGGTTTTTTCAAAAAACCTTGACGCGGATAATGCGCTATTCGGCGGTTTATACAACAATTCCGCACTGTCATATGCCGATTTGGGCGATTACGACACCGCAATATCGTATTTTGAAAAGGCACTTGAAATTGCGAAAAACAACGGGAATAAGTTGGACGAGGCGGTGACGTACACAAACCTATCGACAACTTTTCTGAGAAAAGATCCCTTTGACGACGAAAACGTCGACAAGGCTCTTGACAACGCCTTGTCGTGCTTAAACGACGAAAGCGTAACGCGCGACGGATATTACGCCTTTGTGTGCGAAAAATGTGCGTCCGCCTTTTCCGACGCCGGTAGATTTATCGACGCACAAGACCTTTCGGCGCGAGCAAGGAGTATTTATGAAAGGCGTTGAGTTGTCTGAAAAATATTTCGAGTCGGCAGGAAGACCTATGCTTGAAAAAGACTTCGCTTTTCTTTTGCCGACGTTGTCCGCAGGGCTTGTCGGTCAAGGCAGCGAGTGTCTGTTTTTCGACGATGACGTTTCAAAAGATCACGACTTCGAGCCGGGATTCTGTATTTTTTTAAGCGACGCGGATTACGAAAAATACGGGTTCGACTTAACCCGCGCGTACAACAAACTTCCCGACGAGTTTTTGGGGTTTTCCCGTCTGAAATTTTCGCCCGCGGGCGGCAGTCGCCACGGCGTTTTTTCGTGCAAAGACTTTTACGAAAGTATTATCGGCAGAAGTTCCGCGCCAAAAATAACTTTCGACTGGCTGAAAACCCCGCCATACGCCCTACGCACCGCCGTATCGGGCAAGATGTTTATAAATAACTGCGCCGAGTTTTCAAGGATTCGCGAAGTTTTGCAAAAAGGATTTCCCGAGGACGTCCGTCTGAAAAAAATCGCGGCGCACGCGCTTTCTATGAGCCAATCCGGACAATACAACTACCCCCGCCTTATCGCAAGAAAAGAGACAGGCGCGGCGCAACTTGCGATTTTCGAATTTGTAAAAAGCGCGATTTCGTGCGTGTATTTGCTGAACAACGTTTACGAGCCTTTTTACAAATGGGCATACCGCGGCATGCGGGAACTCACCATTCTGTCCGACGTCGAAACGGCGTTGTCGTTCCTTACCGAATGCGGAAATTCGACAAGCGAGGCAAAACTCAAAAACGAAATTATTGCTGACGTTTCGGGCAAAATCATTGCCGAGTTCCGCGCGCAAAACATATCCGACGAAGACGGGCAAAATCTTGACAAACACGCGTTAAGTATCAACGATAAAATCAAAGACGTGAGCCTCAGAAATTCGTCGATTTTCATCGGGCTGTAACGTCGAAAATTTTTTTGCTTAAAACAAAAAACCGCCGTTTCGGCGGTTTTTGCGTTTTATCGTCAAATATTTGACGGTAAAGTTATTTTTCGTTTGATAAATACGTTGTGAACATACTCACGAGAAGTTTCACCTTATCGTGCAACGATACGTCGTCAAAGCCGACGTTGCCGCGCATCGTGAGCCTTTGAGACAGGCTGATGAGCGACTGCGTCGCCGCAAAATAAAAGTCCTGAAAACTGCCGATGTCCCTGACCGTATTGTCGGAAAGTCCCGTCTTATACGCGCTCTCAAACATTTTGTAAATTTCAAGCAGGATAGCGTCGTATTCCTTCCTTTCTTCCCGCGTCGCGTCTTCCGTCATCAGAAACGAATCGAGCGACAGCAAAAACTTTGAAAACGACTTTTCGTTCACGACAAGCCACGAAAAATATTTCGTAAGCACGACGATCTGGTCATATCCGCTTTCCGACAGATTTTTTTCGTAAACGACGCGCAATTTATCGCGTTTGTCCTGCCATATGGACACAGCGCATTCCATAATCAACGCATTCCTGTTTCCGAAGTAGCGATACACCGACGCCACGCCGAAATCGGCTTCTTTTGCAATGTCCGCCATCGAAACGCCCGTGATTCCGCGTTCCAAAAATACTTCTTTTGCCTTTTCAAGCACGTAATTTTTGTTTCTTTCTTTCGCTCCCATATTTCCTCCTTTTTCATAAAAACATTGTTGATAATTTGCCTATCAAAATGAACTGTTTTTCTTAATTTTATTTTTCAAACCCTAAAATTACCTAAATTCCGCCGTGTAAAGGGGGTTTTTTGAATTTTTTTATGATTTTCGGATTACGATTTTTCCGCTGCGGTTGCGAAAAAAGAAAAGATATTATAAAATACGATTGAGGTACCTATGAATATCAACGACCAAATTTTTTATAAGGCGGAACTCCTGACCAAAGGTATGCGCGCAAGCGACAACGCAAAAGCCATATTATATAAGGAATTTCCCGACTTCTTCACAAAAGGAATAATGCACAGCCTGAACGTAAGGTTTTCGGAAACGAATTGCAACGTCAGTATTGCCGACGACTTCGCGCACGAATCGCCCTATCTTCTGGACGAAAAGGACGGCAATTTTTTTATAACGGACGGAAAAAACAGTTTCCCCGTTTCGTTTTTCGGCGCGCTCCCGCACACCGGCACGGTCGTGGACGACTTTGCAAGGCTTCACTCCAAGGGTTGCGTTACGATCTGGCCGAACAGTAATTGCTGTTATGACAGGGAAAACGAAAAATGCAGGTTTTGCAGTATCGTGAAAGAGCGCGAAACGCCGCTTGACGCCGACATCCTTGCAGATTCCATAAAAAAACTTTTTGAACTGTCAAAAGACAATATGCTCAACTTTTCGGGCGGGACTTATAAAAACCCGGACGTCATGGCGGATTACTGGATTGACCTTGTCAAAAAAATCCGTGCGTTTTCGGACGCGAAAATCGCAATCGAGTTTGCCCCGCCGTCCGACCTTGAAAAAATCGCAGCGCTGAAAAATGCGGGCGCGGACGTCGCGATAATGAATCTGGAAGTCGCAAACGACGAATTAAGGAAAAAGATTTGCCCGGGAAAATCGAAAATTTCGTACGAGCATTATTATAAGGCGTTTGAAAAAGCGGTGGGAGTTTTCGGATGGGGACAGGTATCTTCCGTGCTGATTGCGGGAATCCAGCCGAAAGAAGACATTATGGCGGAATGTGAAAAGATGGCAAAAATCGGCGTGTTCCCGACGGTTATGCCCATTCGTCCGCTTGACAACGCGCCCGTCGACATTTCGACAAGGTGCAAAACGCAGGATCTTATCGAAATCGCGACGCATTTGTCAGGCCTTCTCGTGAAATACAATCTGGACTTCAAAAAACAGGAAGGCTGCACGAAATGCGGCGGCTGCTCCATCGAAAACGATTGTTATCGCAAACAACTTCAATCGAATAATTAAAACACACTTGCGTTTTACTGTCGGCATAACTGTCATTTTGACATTTATGCCGACTTTTTTGCGTTTTTGAGCCGGTTTTGCACGCTTTTGTGCGTCATACTGACACAAGTTTGATATTATTATACTTTTTTATCTCTTTGTAAAAAAGTTGTTTACATTAAAAATGCACTATGGTATAATTTTTGTATAAAAATTTTTTAGGGTGACACTTATGTCAAAATATATTATGGCCTACGACGTAGGCACGACAGGCATCAAAACTTGTATTTTCGAAATCGATAAGGACTTCAAAATTCTGGCGTCAGCAACCGAAAGTTACAAACTGTACGTTTACGACGACGGCGGCGCGGAACAAGATCCCGACGAATGGTGGGCGGCAATGTGCTCCACAACGCGCGTCGTACTTGAAAAATCCGGCATTTCCCCCGACAAAATCGCAGGCGTTTCTTTCTGCTCGCAGGCGCAGGGGCTTGTCCTTGTCGACAAAGACGGCGTCGCAATCCGCAGAGCCTTTTCTTATATGGATCAGCGCGCGAGAAAGGAAATCAAGGAAGGCATTTCCTATGGGCTTCAAATCGCAGGCGCAAATATTTTCAAACTTATCCCCGCACTTATGATTACGGGCGCGGCACCCGTCAGCGTCAAAGACCCCGTCTGGAAATATAACTGGGTGAAAAATAACGAGCCCGAAAACTTTAAGCGCGTTTACAAATGGCTGGACGTGAAAGAGTATCTCATCTGCCGTTTGACCGGCGAATTCGTCATGACGTACGACAGCGCGTTCGGCACGCTTTTGCTTGACCTTAAAAACAAGTGCATCAGCAAAAAAATGTGCAAAATGTGCGGCGTGAATTACGACCACCTGCCAAAACTTATCGCATCGTCCGACTGCGCGGGCGAAATCACCGAAAAAGCCGCGAAAGAACTTGGGCTTGTCAAAGGCATCAAAGTCTTCGGCGGCGGTATGGACGCTTCTCTTATCGGCGTCGGCGCGGGCAGCACGGAACTTGGCGAAACGCATATTTACAGCGGCACTTCGGGCTGGGTTTCGACCGTTACCGATAAATCCGCCGTGGACGTAACCACAATGATCGCGGCAACCGTCGCGGCGCAACCCGGCAAATTCAACTACTTTGCGGAACTTGAAACCTCGGGCAAGTGTCTGGAATGGGTGAAAGACCATATCGCTTTGGACGAAGTCGGCATTTACATTCAGAAAAAGCACGTCGCGGAAGATTTCGAATCCAAATATCTCAACCTGTATCAATATATGACAACCGTCGTCGACGATATCCCCGCAGGCTCGGGCGGCGTAATTTTCACGCCCTGGCTGCACGGCAACCGTTGCCCGTTTGAGGATCCGAACGCACGCGGTATGTTCTTCAACATTTCGCTTGACACCGGAAAAACCGAACTTATCCGCGCGGTGCTGGAAGGCGTGTGCTATCACAAACGCTGGATGCTGGAAGCAAGCGAAAGGAAAGTCAAAACGTCAGACGTCATTCGTTTTGTCGGTGGCGGCGCGCTGAACGACTTTACCTGCCAGCTCCTTGCCGATATCACAGGACACACTATCGAAACGGTTGACAGTCCGCAAAACGTGGGCGCGGTCGGCGCGGCGGTATGCGTTGCAATCGGGCTTAACCTTATTCCTTCGTTTGACAAAGTTAAGGACTTTATCCCCGCAAAAAAGACGTTTAAGCCCAATTTGAAGCTGAAAGCCGAGGTTTACGATAAGGGCTTTGAAGTGTTCAAAAACCTTTATAAGGCGAACAAACAGAACTTCGCACTGCTTAACGGCAACCACAAATAAGAGTTATGTCGCACAAGACGGACGCAACCCTGCGTCCGTTTTTATTTTGTTTTTATCATATATAACTATTTTTATTATTATATAAGCAAAAAAATTTTTGAAAATGTTTGTTTTTTGCTTTACAAAACCTTTTTTATATGGTATTATCCATTCATAACACTTTATTACGCTAAATTACTAACGCGTTAAACCGAGGTAAAAATATGAAAAAGAAAATCACCGTTATCGTTTCGATTATTTCAATAGTTTTCGTGATGGCGTTTGCGCTTGCAGCCTGCAACAAGGAAACAAAACCCGGCTACACCGCGCTCTCGGCGCAGGCAGACGTTTTCAAGGAACTCAACGCCAAAGCCGCCGACGTTGGCATAATGGACTACACGATGGCGAACTATCTTCTGAGCGTCGACTCCGCAATGGCGAAAAACCTGACGATCGCCGACGTGGAATTTGAAAAGGAATACTACGGCATCGCTTTCAGAAAAGCGGCCGACGGCAAATACAACGCTCTCACCGACCTTGTCAATAAGACGCTTTCCGAACTTAAAGAAGCCGACTACAAAACAATCGCCGAAAAATACGGCATTTCCGCGGCAACGCTCGACCTTGTCTACTCCAAACCCACGGGCGAAGCGGACAATACGGAACTTGACTATATCAAAAGCAAAGGCAAAATCGTCATCGGATTCACCTTGAACGCGCCCATGGCTCTCGGCGAAGGCGACAAAACGACGGGCGGTTTCGACACCGACCTTGCAAAAGCGGTCTTTGCAAAAATCAGCGAGAAAGTCGGCAAGATAATCGATGTTGAATTCAAACTTATCGATTGGGGCAAGAAGGAATCCGAAATGGAAGCAAAAACCATCGACTGCGTGTGGAACGGTCTGACCGTAACGCCTGCTCGCGCCGCACAATGGTCGATAACGATGAACTACCTTGAAAACAAACAATGCGCCGTCGTCAGAAAAGCCGACAAAGATAAATACAACTCCTACGACGCTTTGAAAAAAGCGCGCATCGTGGCAGAAGACGGCTCGGCAGGCGAAGATGCCGCAAAAGAAATTCTCGGCATAAAATAATTAAACAAAAAAATACTTTTTCGATTTCGCCGTGCAAACGGCGAAATCTACCTTTTTTACGGACTTATAAATATGGTTTTATCGGCAGCAACAATTTCATTTTCGGAAGTGACGAGGCAACTTTTCACGGGGTTCGGGACGACGTGTCTTCTGTTTATTCTGACGCTCGTCCTGTCCGTGCCTTTGGGGCTTATCGTCTGCTTCGGCTCGATGTCGAAGTTCAAACCGCTTCAATATCTTTCAAAACTTATCGTATGGATTATCCGCGGCACGCCGCTTATGCTTCAAATCATCGTGGTATTTTACGTGCCGGGGCTTTTGTTCGATTATCCGATGCAATCGCGATTTACGGCGGTACTCGTGGCGTTTGTGATAAACTACGCCTGCTACTTTTCGGAAATTTATCGCGGCGGGATCCAGTCGATACCGCGCGGACAAACGGAAGCGGCGGCGGTCTTAGGCATGAAGAAATCGCAGGCATTCTTTTACGTAACCCTGCCGCAGGTCGTGAAGCGCATTATGCCCCCGATGTCCAACGAAATAATCACGCTTGTCAAGGACACGTCGCTTGCGCGCGTCATCGGCGTTGTGGAACTCATCAAATTCAGCGAGCAAATCGTCAACAATTACGTCGTGTTGTGGCCGCTGTTCTATGCGGGCGTATTTTATCTCGTATTCAGCGGACTGCTCACTCTTCTTTTCCGCTACATCGAAAAGAAGCTGGACTATTATAAGGTATAAAAAATGGCAATTCTGGAAGTTATAAATCTGAAAAAATCGTTCGGCGCGCAGGAAGTGCTGAAAGGCATAAATTTTGAAATGGACAAAGGCGAAGTCGTGGTAATTATCGGCTCGTCGGGCAGCGGAAAGACGACGCTCCTTCGGTGCTTAAACTTTTTGGAGACCGCCGACGACGGGCAAATTATCGTTGACGGCGAAACTCTTTTCGACGGCGCAAGCGACAAAAACGAAAAATACAACGACCTTCGGAAAAAACGGCTGCACTTCGGACTTGTTTTCCAACAGTTCAATTTATTCCCGCATATGAACGTTTTGAAGAACGTGAAAATATCTGCGGAACTACTTGCAAAAGACAAGATAAAACAGCAAATCAAGGAGTTAAAACAACAGAAAGTGCGCGGTAAAGCGTTGAGTTTGCAAAAAAAGCAACTTAAAGAAGCCGAGTTTTCGGCAATCGACGCCCGCGCGAAAGAGACTCTTTCAAAGGTCGGGCTTCTGGACAGATGCGCGGCATATCCTTGCGAACTTTCGGGCGGGCAACAGCAGCGCGTCGCAATCGCAAGAGCCCTTGCGCTCTCCCCCGATATCTTGTGCTTTGACGAGCCGACGTCCGCGCTCGATCCCGAACTTACGGGCGAAGTCCTGAAAGTCATAAAGGGGCTTAAAGGCGACAGCACAATGATAATCGTGACGCACGAAATGGACTTTGCAAGAAAGGTTGCCGACCGCGTCGTGTTTATGGCGGACGGCGAAGTCGCCGAATACGGTACGCCCGACGAAATCTTCGACAATCCCAAAACCGAGAAGTTGAAAGCGTTTTTGTTGAACTCCACATCGACGTTTGAATAAATTGTAAGCGTTTTTGCTTTTCTTTTTTGAAAATATTTGTATAATAACGTTTATGAACAACGTTGAAAATCACAAGAAAAACAAAGAAATCGCGACGCTTGGGATAACGCTTGCCCTTGTCGTCGTGTTGCAGGCTCTTGCGGAAATCATACAAAAATTCGGGCTGCCGATAAGTTTTGCGCTGGGGCTTATTCCCGTCTTCGTCTGCGGACAGGTTTACGGCGTGAAATTCGGCGCGATCTCGGGCGGCGTATTCGGGCTTGTAAGTTTGTTTATCGCGCTTATTTATTCGGGCAGTATTCCCATGTACGCGGTTGCGATAAACCCGCTCGTATCGGTGCTTCCGCGCATATTGTGCGGAACTGTCTGCGCGCTCGTATACAAAGGACTGAGCAAGGCGGCGGCGAAATCGACAAAACCGCGCACCGAAAAACAAAACCGCGCCGTGAACTTTGCAATCGGCTGTTTTTCAACGATTTGCGGCGTTCTCACCAATACGATATTGTTCCTTTCAATGTTTCTGGCGTTCGCGCACGGCAAAAACTACGACGGACTTGTCATAAATTTCAGGTGGCTTTTGTCAAGCGTGATTGCAATCAACACCGTTGTCGAACTTTGCTTGTTTGCGGTAATCGTGCCGTCGATAACCGTAGTTTTGAATATTATCGAAAACAAACGTCAAGATGAAAACGGCGAGAATTAGCGATTTTTTGCCTTTTCGACAGAACCCGAAAATTCGTGTACGCTAAGTACACTGGAATTTTCAGAACCTGCCGAGAAAAACACAATCTCATCTAAATTTCCCCGTTTTCAGGAACATTTTAAGTTTTCGGGAGACTTTTAAGATTTCGGGAGACTTTTCAATTTTAGGAAGATTTTTCAAATTAAAAACCCTCGCGATTTTGCGAGGGTTTTTTAGGTTTTATTCTTTCTCGTCGTTTGCGGCTTGTTCTTCCGCAGGTTGGTTTTGTTCGTTTTTTGGGGTATTTTGTTCCGTTTCGGTCGGCGCGTCCGTTTTCTTTTTGCGGCCTATCAGCTTTTCAAGTTTCGGGAAAAGCGGGGTGTAGTCGAAAACTTTGTCAAGCTCTTTCCCGATTACCGCGATTATCGGGGCGTTTATCAACGTCGTGACTATCGTCCCAAGCCCCAGACTATGATAACTTGTCGTGGCGATATTTTTCCAGTCAAAGGTATTCACGTCCCTGAATATCGTAAGCGCAAGCACCACGGACAGCACCAGAAAAGACAAGTCGAAAACGAGTTTCACCCTGTTTATTTTCAGGGAATATCTGTCGGACAGTTCCGCAACGAAAAGTTCGTGCACCTGAAGCGGCATATACGTCCTGAAAAAGCACGCCACGCCCGCCGCCGTCATCACGTCGCCCGCGATAAGCATAATCCATTTTAAGTACGCTTCCGTGAGCACGACGTTTTTGAAAACCAACATCCACATGTCCATCACGTAGCCGTATATCACCGCCACCGCAAACGCCAGCAGGTATCGCCAGTTCACCCGTTGCACGACGGCGCACATTATAAGGAGAATCGCGCCCTGCACAAGATATTCGACCGTGCCCACCGATACAGCCCACAACGGCCTTATCGCCTCGTACACGATAAACGTCGGCGCGGCAATCATCGAAACACCGAGATCGGCTTTCTTGCTCATCGTCACGCCAAGCGCGACAAGGAATATGCCCAGCACCCACATAAGTTCCGCAGTCTTCGGGATTTTTTTAAGCGGTTTTTTCATTTGTTCACCTTGAATTTTCTCACGATATATTATCACCGCGGGTGAAAAGTTGCAAGCAATTTTCAAAGAAATATGCGCCCTTTCGGACGCATACTTTGTTTTTTGAGATGGGGCGCGGTTATTGCCACGTTCCGTTGTTGTAATTATAGGTTTTGTTTGTCGCCGCCGCAACCGTCGAGTTGTCCGCATTTACAACCTTTGCAACCTCGGAAATTGTGGCAACCGTTACAAATTCGCCTGCTCCGGCAAGCGCCTGAAAAGCCGTTGTACTTCCGCTATTGCCCTCTTTTTCGGTTATCGAAAGAATTGCATTGTTTCCAATAATAACTTTCCCTCCGTTAATACCGTGCACTTCGCCTGCAATACCACCGATTGCGTTTACAACGCCCTCAACGTTAAGTTTCGCCGCTCCCTTGTTGGGATAAACAGTACCGCCAAACGACGTATCCGTAAACGACTTATAAATCAACAACGTTCCGGTGAGATTTACCGTTGCGCTTTTCTTGACGTTTACTGTTGCTCCTGTCATCATTTTGTAGTCGTCAGGCAACGTAAACGTTGTGGGGTTTAAGCCGTCGCCTACGTTAAACGTAAAGTTCCAAGGCATTGGGAATCGAACTTCGTTCATAGCAACGGTTACGGTGGTTGTTACTTTAATTTTAAGCACACCCATTTTTACTTTTCCCGTCATCGTCAAAGTTGTTTCTCCGATTAAGTTACCTGTTCTTTCATAAGTTGTTGTAATATGCGCGGTAGAATCTTCCATTATCATCATCGCAGATCCTTTCCCGAAAATTGTTGCGGCTGCCGTTCTGTGTTTATCCGACGCATATAAATCAAGGTAGCCTTTGTGTTCTGCTCCATATAAAATCGAATAGTTGCACTGAATATTCGGCATTTCATAAATGCGGAACGGCGCAATCTTCGCTTTTCTATAAACCGTCGCAGTATTTGTTCCGCCGCGATAATCATATACAACAAACGGACTGTAAACAATTGCTCCGTTTCTCGCCTCGACTGTGCCTGTTCCCTTGATATATCCGCGCAAATCAAGATTCGCACCGCTGTTCAGATTTATCGTTCCGTTGTTGATAATCTGACTATGGTTACCCGACGTGTGTCCCGACAAGCCCGGCCCGTTTACGCCCAACAATCCCTGAATGAGAATATTTCCGTAAACTTCAAGCACGGTCGATTCGTTGAGAATAAGTTTGTATTTTATCTTTGACGAATCGGTGTCAACATAATTCCCAACTCCGTTTCCATAAGTGGGTTTGCCTATCTTTGCGGAACTGTCTTCGTCGCTTGCGAGTTTCAGGGTTACACCCGCTTTTACCGTGCGATATGCGTTGTCGGCATATATCGCCTCGGCAACGTCTCTCGGTGCGAACGATACTTCCTTAGCGGCGCTGATAAACTCGACCGTATCGCCCGACTTCGAATTGAACAGCGCATCTTCGATTGTGTAATAGTTGTTGCCGACTTTCACGCCCTTGACCTTTACGTAAACGACGTTGTCGGACAAAGCGAAGTTGTCCGCCGTAAGCGTCGCGGTTGTTTTGTGCGTGCCTGCCGCAGAAAACATATTCTTTTCAAACGTCAGGGTGTAAGGCTCTTTAACTTCGATGTTATTGTACCTCACGGTAGTGCTGATTTCGTGCTGCTCGCCGTCAACAAAGTTGAACTCGAAAAGGTTTTGCGCGAGCGTTACCGTCGCTTTTTCAAGGGTGAGCGTTACCGTCGTTTCATAGTCTTCGTAGTTGTCGGAGTCCATATTGTACTTCGCCGCATACTCCGTCTTTGTGCAAACGGGGATTTCGCCCGCATTAACCCATTTAACCCCTGCTTCGAGCGCATAACTTCCAAGCGTTTTGTTGGGATCGTACGTGCCGGAAAGCGCGGTATGCGCGGTAACGGACGTATACTTTGCTTTATTGATGACGATTGTTTTTTCGTTATTCGTCAGGATATAGTTGTCGTCCGCCACGGTTACCATATAAGTGCCCGCGTCTTTGAACTCGCAAGCCTTGCCGTCTTTTGTGATTATAAGCGTTGCGGTTTTGTTGTCGTAAGTTGCCGTGGGCAAAGTCTGTCCCGCGGGGCTATAAACGTAACTTTCCGCAATATTCCATTCGACAGTGGCGGGCTTTTTGTCTATCGTGAGTTTGCCGGTGACGAAAGTTACCTTGTAATTATCGCTTGCGGTAAGTCCCGAAACGGAAATATCGTAAACGCCGGCATCCGTGCCTGCGCCGATGTTAATCTCTTCGCCCGAAAGCGTTTTGACGGTGTAAACCGCTTTGCCCGAAAGCGTTTCACCATTCACAAGCCCCGTGACGGTGCACTCAAACTTGGGCGTTTCGCCGTAAGTTATCGTGACGTCGTTAACCTTTACTGTGACCGCTTTCTTGTTTATCGTAAGCGTAACGTATCCGACATGCTCCGCGAGGGTGTCGTTGTCAACAACCTTAAAGTATATCTTGTACGTGCCTGCGTTTGTATATTCGGGCGAAGAATTAAGCGTGCAATCGTTTTCGGTCGTGCCGTACGTTATCGTGTAGTTTTTGCTTGCGTCGGTCTTTTTGACCGAAACGCCGTGCGGCTGCCCGTCGTACGTCAGCGTAACGTCCGCGAAATCTATTGCGAAAGTGACCTCTACAAACTCAACGCTCATTTCGTACGAAATCACGTAGCAACCGGCATTTGTTACGTCAAGGTGTGTTGTGTCGAAGTCCGCTGCTTTGTTATAAACGCCTGCGGCGTCCTTTGTTATCGTGACGTATCCCGTGACGGTATCGCCCGCAACAAGTCCGATTTTTTCCAGGTGTTCTGCCTCGACCTTGTACGTTTTCCCGATTGCAACTGTCGCCGTATTATTGAGTTTTATCCGAAGCGCCTTTGTGCCGACGTTGAACGTTGTGCCGGTTGTGGTGATTGCATAGTTTTTGTTTTCCGCGGCGTTAACCACAACGCTTGCGGTATATAATACGCCGGGTTTTGCGCCGACGGTATAATTGGTTTCAAGTGCGTATACAAGGCTGTCGCCGTCAAGCACGCCTTTAACTTCAACCTTTGCCGACAAATCGGGCACTTTGTCGCCGTATTCGATATCGTCAACTTTGTTTATCGTGATTGTCGCCGGTTTTTTATTGACCTTGAATTCGACCGTGTTCACGGTGATATTGTAAAACTTCGTCTTTTCGCCCGAAAGGGTTACTGTCGCCGTATACGTACCCACGTCGAGTTTTTCTGCAAATTCCGTTTCGGTAATCGTGAAGTTTTCTTCCGTATCCGAAAGTTTCAACCCGCTGAAAGTATAGCTTATTGTTGGCAAAGCTTCGCCGTACGTGAGTTCGGTTTTGTCCGACGTAACGGTTACCGTAAGGTTCGCCATATTAATCGTAATCGTGCCGACGGTTGTGAGTTTTATATCGTAATTCTTTTCGGGATACTTTGCGCGTAAGTCCGAAATATCCACGTTTTCGATATTGTACGTGCCGACGTTATTTGCAACGTTGCCCGTTATCGAGGTCATCCCTAAGTGCAATTCGTATTTGCCGCTTTCAATCGTGTACGTTTCGCCGTTTATGGTTGCGGTAAGGCTCGGCAAATTATCGCCGTATGTCAACTTGTCGCTCTTTGGCGTAACGGTGGCGGAAACTGTCGCTTTATTTATCGTTACCGTGATTTTGTCCGACGTGTACGGGTTGTAGTTGTCGCCCCTGTACACTCTTACAAAGTAATCGTATTCGCCGCAGTCGAGCGCCGACAAATCGACGTTTTGAAGCGGGAAGGTTGTGCCGTCGGTGCCGTACGTTACGACGTCGTCCGCAAGAAGTCCGCTTATTCCGATTTTGGCGGTTTTATCGCCGTAAGTCATCGTGACGCCCGTTACCGCAATGCCCGAAATGTCCGCGCGGGATACGGTAAGTTTTTCTGCCGAGAAGTCTTCTCTGCTTTCGACAGAGCCGCATCCTTCCTTTGACGCGACGATTTTGACGGTTGCCAGATATTCGCCCGCCGCAAGGTTTTGAAGGGTGAGCGACGACTCGGTTGTTTTTTCCGTCTTATAAAAAGCGTTATCTTTATTTATTGTCCATATATACTTATAAGTAACGCCATCGTACAATTTGGTGCCCTCGTTCGGCGTTACCGTAAATTTGGCGGAATTGCTTTCCGTAAACGTGAAGTCCGCAGGGGTATTAACCTTGAAATCGCCGATTGCGGAATCCAAAAGCCTTAATTTCAGCGTAAGCGTAAAGTTTTCAGCCGGCATTGTCGGCAAATCGAGCTCGTCGATTCTCGTTCCGTCCGCTTTGTACCAGCCGTCGTAATCAAGAATTGTATCGTCGTACGTCGCGGCGCTGTCTGCCGTATCGAAATGGTCTCTGATGGACGCGCCGTACTCAACCTCCGCCGTGTAAACCGTCGTGCCGTCAAAGTTAATAAACGTCAGCGTGAACTTCTTCGTTTCAAACTTTGCGTTGACGATAAGGTCGCTTGTGACGTTGTCGAACGGTTTGTCCCATCCGACGAACTTTTCAGTTGGGGTATCGAACACGTTCGGCGCAGTTGCGGCAAAGCCGTGTTTCACCCTTTCGTTTTTAATCATCGTTTCGCCGTTTTTGAAAGTGACCGTATACTCGTTAAGTTCGTACACGGCGGAAACTTCAATATCTTCCGTCACCTTTGAAAAGTCTTTGTCCCATTTTGCAAAATGCATGCCTTCGGGCGGCGAAAGCCTGGCGGTATCGGGCGCGGTCGCGGCGGCTTCGTATTCCACCGTTTGGGTTTCAAGCACCTTTTCGCCGTCCTTAAACGTCACCTTGAACGTGTCGACGTCGTACACCGCGTTTATCGTAAGGTCGCTTGTGACCTTTGAAAAATCTTTGTCCCATCCTTTAAAAGTCTTGCCGTCCTTTTCAGTCACTTTGGGTTCTGTTGCGGCAGAGCCGTGTTGCACCTTTTCGGTCTTCAAAACGGTTTTGCCGTCCATAAACGTTACGGTATAACTGTTTATCGTCCACTTGACGTAAACCGTATCGCCGTTTTTGACTTTGGAATCCTTTGTAAGCGGCTTCAAAAAGTCCGCGTCGCGATACAGTCTTCCGGTGTATCCTTCTTTTTGAAGACTGAGCGTGAATAAGTCGGAAAACACGACGTTTTCCTTGTAATTGCTGCCGTCTTCGTCTTGGATTTTCACAATCACTTTCGTTTGTCCGTCATTGTCAGCCACGTCGCTTTTGTTGCATGCGAACAGTGTAACGAGCCCTATTAAGAGCACGATACACACGAGCATTGTTTTCAATCCGTTTTTGTTCATTTAACATCCTCCGCTACCACGGGATGAATTTTCATCCCTTGGCTTCCTTGGTTTTTTATGCTTTCCTGCCATGACAGGTTTCTGCTCGATTTATTATTGTAAAGGTAAAATCTGAAATCGCCCGCGCCCGCAGCCGAAGGCAACATTTTGCCCTGCTGTCTAATATTTTCGTTCTCGCTGTTTTGAAGCACCGAGATATTGACGTCGTACACGCCGAACTGCTTTGTTTCGTCGTTCGCTCTTGTCAGGTCAAGATACGAATAGTTATATCCGCCGCCGTAAAACGCTATGCCGCCGTGGACGTATTCCGTCTCGCCGACTTTCAGGATTATATCGCTGCATGCCGTATTTACCTTTGCGACTTCTTTCATCATTGCCGCTACGTTCATCGAAAGCCACGGATTTGCGTCGCCGGTAACTTCGATAAGCGTGCTGCTGTCAACGTTTGAAAGGTTTTTCCAGTCAAGCATTTTCACGTCGCCGACAATGCGAAGCGCCGACGCATACGAGGTCGCCGCGCAATCTTTCCACGTCGTTATCGTGCCGCCTAACAAGAATTCGCCCGAGAAGTGCGTTTCCATACCGACCGAGAACAACCCCGACGTTTCGAGCACCGAGTTTTTGAGCGTAACGTCGTTGATAAGATAATTGTCGTTGAAGTATTTGTCCGTCTTGTTGCTCTCATCGTAAGGCGAATAATATTCGTTTTCTTTTTCTTTACGGAGTTTTCTTTGCACTTCGTTTGTCTGTTTCAGCGCGCGGTTGCTGCCGATTTTCAATATGAATTCGCGCGCGTTTGAAAGCACGCAACTTTCAATATGCACGTTTATCTTCTCATCTTGCACGTTAAACGCCGATTCGTCTTCAACAACGGGACTTCCCATTGTGGATCCGCCCGCAAAAATTCTGACGACGGTGCGCCCGTTCGAGACGCGGCTGTTCAGAAGTTTTGCGCTTTTTGCGATTTCAAGCGTAGTGCCGACGTAGTTGAGTTTCGACAAGTTGAATTGTCCGTCTTCTTCAAGAAGGCTATCGTCGCTGCAACCTTTTAAGACGACGTTGTTTATAAGCACTTTGTCCGTCCTTACAAGGAAAGAAACGTTATCCTGTCCTTTGACGCTTGCGGACGATATCGCGACGAAATTCAAAGGCCCTTTGAAAATTTTCGGAACCCCCGTCGCGTCCTTGCACTGCGTGAACTTGTCGGCGTTGATTTCAAAGCCGTTGCCGTAAACGTCTTTTTTTAACTCGATAAGGTATTGGACTTCCTTGCTTTCGCCGCTGTTTTCAAGATACGTTTTGTCGTACGTGGTTATGAATTTTTTGACGTCTTTTTTGAGTTCGTCTTCGGTCATAGCCGTGCCGTCGTTTTTGACGCCCAGCATCACGTTGCTTGTCAGCACGACGATATGCCCGGCTTCGGTCACCGTTTTCAGTTCCTCGTAATTGCCGACGTTTCTCCCGTCCTTGACCGCGCGAAGTCTGATTTTCGCGCAGATGTTCGTGCCGAAATATTGGTTATAATTTTTGAGTTCCGCGTTAAGCGTGGTAAGCCCCGTGCCCGTCGCCCTGATTTCCGCAGAAACCGCGTCGGCGTTCGTCGCCGGTTGCGCCTTGCAGGAAAAGAGCGAATTATCGTCGGCAAACGCGACGTTCATAAATTCGTCCGTGAACGTTTCGGAGCCCGCTTCCGTGACAACCCTGACGAAAATCGTCCTTGTGTCCGGTCTTCCTTTGGGGTTTTTGCCGCCGATTGTCAGTATGTTTTCGATGCCGTACTCTTTCGCGCTGTCCGCAAACTCCATCGAGTACACGTTGGGCACGACGCGGATTGTCTTTTCGATTTCTTTGATGACTTTTCCGTCGTGCTCGGCAGTGATTTTGATTTTGGCAAAGCCCCTTTGCGTTGCGGTAATAGTTGCAAACTGCCCGTGTTGTTCAAGGGTTATTACGTCTGCGCCGTCGATTATTTCAAACTTCACGTCCGCGTCGTCATCGCTTTCGGAATATGCGACGTAGGTGACTTTCGTGTTATTTTTTTGCTTGATTTCGTCGCCTTCGCCGTCATAATACGACGTACGCACGTCAAGGTTATATTCGGCAAATTCCAAAGAAAAGTCCGTTGCGCCGACCTTTCCCGAAATTTCTTCGTTCAAAAATTCTTTGTCAAAAGACAAGGTCAATACGAATTTGTTTTTGGAAATCCTTTCGATTCCGCTTGCCGTGACTCCTTCGGGCAAGGTAAGGTCGGATATTTCAAGGGAGTCGTTTTTGCTTTCGACGAAAAGTTTTGCCGTTGTCGCGTTGTTTTTCACGGTAGCTTTCGCGCCGCTGCTTTTTCCGTTGACCGCAAAGCCCGTGCTGTCGGTATCGACGTTGACCTTGACCTTCAAAATCTTTTCAAGCCCTTCTCGTCCTTCGGGACAAGTTATTCTGACCTGCGTTTCGCCCGAAAACAGCGCCTGCGCCACGCCCGTGACGGCGTTGAGTTTCAGAATGTGATTGCCGCCGATTTCTTCAAATATCCTTGTTTCGCCCGAAAGGTTTTCGGGGTACAGTTCTGCGGAAAATACGTTTTCGCCGCCGTTTATCGAAACTACGTCGCTTGCGATTTTTTCGCCGTTGACTTTGGGATAAATCCTTAAAACCTTTGTGGAATATGCGGAAACTATGACGCTGTCCTTAAATCCTTTTTCGGCGGAAATCGCCATGATTTTCACCTTTCCTACGACGTTTTTTATATAAAGTTTTCCGTCGATTATTTCAAATCCGTCGGGAGCTTCGTCGCCGCCGACGCCCGATATTTCAAACGAATATTTCTGATTCCTTGCGTTGACGGGCTGCACCTGCGCCAAAAACGCGATGGGGTCGTAATCGGCAACGTCCACGTCGATAAACCCGTCTTCGTTCTGCGTCGTGATTTGTATGCCCGTCACGGGAATGTCCGCGTAAACGCCCGCCGCTTTTCCCACGGAGAACAGCGCGATCAGAAACACAATCGGTATTATCATTATAAGCGCGATTATTTTCTTTTTCATATCAATCCCCCTCCGTTACTCTGTCAAAGCGGGCTTTTATCCCGATAAGGTAATATAAAAGCGAGCCGACAAACTCCGCCGCCGCGCACACGCTCACGAAAACGTAAGTAAACCAGCGCATATCTTTGCCCCTGACGTTCGACAATACGTTGACGAAAAGGGGTATTCCGCCAAGAAGCATCGCGGACACAAGCCCCAGCACGACGATTATCGACACGTTGTTGTTGCTTTCCCTCACGACGTTGTCTTCTTCCAGCGAAAACTGCGGACTGTTCAGATCCTTTCTTGTGGCGTACAGTATCTGCGACAACGCCATCATCGCGCCGACGAAAAACACGAATACGCCTTCGCCCGCCGACACGTATTTCTTTGCAAGAAGCACCGTCGCCGCAATGCCGACGGACAAGACCGCCACCGCAAAACTGAGTGCGATTTTCGCGCCCATAATCTCGTTTATCGAAAGCGGCAACGTCTTTTCGACGTAAAACGACTTCCCGTCGCGGCTGACGTTCGTCGCGCAGAACGTGTTCGTAAGCGCGCCGAAAAGCACCGTGAGCAAAATCGCCAGCTCGAAATCGCTCTGAACGAAAACGAGCGACGACAGGAAGTTTTTGCCGATGCCCATACAAAAATATACCATAAGCGGCATTATCGCCGCCACCGTGAAGTACTGCACCGCGTAATCGGGCGTGAACATCACGAGATTGAATTCCTTTTTCAAAAGACTTAAAAACGGCGGGAGTTTTCTTGCCGCGGATTTTTTTGCAAAAATCATTATTGCGCCCGCCGTCGCGCGCGTTTTCATCGCCTTGTTGTACAAAAGCGACGTTATGAGAATGCCGATTGCGCCCGTCGCGACGGTTATCGCCACGATTATCCCCAGGTTTTTCCAGACGTCCGTTTTCAGTGTGAACGCCGCGATAAAGTTTGCGGGGACAAGGTTTTTCGTCAACGAAATTATCGTCGTCATCGTCTTTTCGGAAAAGAAAAACTTGATTTCGCCCGTTGACATAAGGGTTTTTAAGAAGTCGAGCACCGTCGCGTAGCAATAAAACAGCGCAAAAAGCACCAGCGTTACTATCACCAGAAGACAAACGTACTTCGACGAGAAAAACTTTTTGACGTAATAATACGGCATCGCAAGCACGCTCGACACCGAAAGCGACATAACGGGAATAATAAACGCCGCAAGCAGCCCGAGGATCACGTATCCCGCGCCCTGCTTCGTCACGCTTGCGAACACCGCCACGAACGGCACGAGAATCACAAACGCCGACAACACCTGTTTTGCGTAAATGAAAATGATTTTTGAGTACAGTACGTCCGACGCCTTTATGGGAAGAGTCTGGATAATCATTCTGTCGTCGCTTTCAAAAATCGCGCGGTTTATTGCTACGACGCCGCCGATAACGTCGACCGCGAAAACGAATTCGTACACGAACGTCATTATTTCATATTGCCGCGCGCGAACGTCGCGTACGCCGTTGAGCCTGATTTCGGTATATTTCGCGACAAACGCGCCGAACACCTCGACAACGACGTACATAATAAACGCCGTCATCACAAGCGTAAGCAACGCGCCGACGATATCGATGCGTTTTTTGTCACGCTTGAAATAAGACAACTTTTCGGTCATCTGTTTTTTCAGAAGTACGCCCAGCATCAGTCTTCCTTATTAGTATCGTAATACTTTTCGATAAGTTCGTCGCCGTCGAATTTGTCCTTCCCGGTGACGATGATTTTTTTGAGTTCGCCCGCGGCAATTATAATCACCCTGTCGCAAACCCTTTCCACGACGTCGAGATTGTGCGACGAAAACAAAATGGTTTTGCCCGTCTGCACGTACTCGCGCATATAGTTTATGACGGCGTTCTGCGTGCGGGGATCAAGACCGAGCATCGGCTCGTCAAGAAGCCACAGCCGCGGCTCGTGAATGAGCGAACCCATCATACATATTTTCTGTTTCATTCCGTGGGAGTATCCCGAAATAAGTTTGTTTATGCTGTCGCCGAGTTTGAATACCCCTTCCAGCTCCTTGATTTTCTCGTCGCGCTTTTCGTACGGCACGCCGTAAACGTCGCTCATGAACGAAAGATATTGCATACCCGTCATTTTTGTGAACACCGTGTGATTGTCGGTGACGAAAGAAAAATTGCGTTTTGCATCCACGGGATTTTTCGACACGTCGTAACCCGACACGGTTATCGTGCCGGAACTTAACGGAATCATTCCCGTGATGCATTTAAGAGTGGTGGATTTTCCTGCGCCGTTTGCGCCAAGGATACCGACGACTTCCCCTTCCGCACAAGAAAAAGAGATGTCTTTTACGGCATAATCGGATTTTTTGCCGTACTTTTTGAAAAGATTTTTTACTTCAAGCGGCAACGAGCCGTCGATCGGCGTGCCAAGTGTTTTTTTATTGTTTTTCATTGCGTCCCTTATCTTCAAGTAATGTATCGCGTATGCACGCGTGCGTGCTCTAATAAAAATTATTAGATACCTTATCATATAACCAAAAAACATATTTGTCAACGATAAAACCGCCCGAAACGCCTTTTGTTTTGTTATTCAACTTTTTGTATAGTATTTGCAAAAAATAAATATTACCCCTCTTGACAAATAAAAAATATGGTTTTATACTATATTTACATACCCCCATAGGGTATATTGAAAATTAACGGAGAATAACAAAATGGAAAACGTAAAATGCGCCGAAATATCCTGCGCCGATTGCTGCCGTAAAAAGCACACGCCGCGCGACGAAAAATCTCTCAAATGCCTGAACGACAGGTTAAACCGCATAATCGGACAGTTAAACGGCATAAAAAATATGTTGAACGACAATCGTTATTGCGGCGACATACTCGTGCAGTTGTCCGCCGCCGAAAGCGCGCTGTCGGCATTCGGATATGAAATTCTGTCCGACCATTTCAAAACCTGCGTCGTCGAAAACGTGAAGGACGGAAACACCGCAATCCTTGACGAGGCGGTTGAACTCATTAAAAAACTGAAATAGTTAAATTATGGAAAAACTTAAATTCAACGTTTACGGTATGAGTTGCTCGGCGTGCGCCGCGCGCGTCGATAAGGTCGTAAGGGAACTTGACGGCGTAAAAGACGTCGCCGTGAACCTTCTCACAAATCAGATGGTCGTCGACTTTGACGAGCCTGCCACTGTCGAAAAAATCGAACGCGCCGTTTCGGGCGCGGGGTATAAGGCTGCTCTTTTCAACGACAAATCGCAAAAAAAGGAAAAAGTCAATCCGCTTATCCGCTCGATAATCCGCCTTGCCGTGTCCGCCGTCCTGCTTATCCCCCTTATGTACGTTTCGATGGGCGGCGTTATGTTCGGCTGGGATATGGGCGCGCTGAACGGCAACCCGATGGGTATCGCTATATACGAACTTGTCTTTTCTTTCGTCATACTTGTCATCAACGGAAGATTTTTCGTGAGCGGCACAAAGGCGATTTTCCACCGCGCGCCGAATATGGATACTCTTGTGTCGATGGGCAGCGGCATTTCTTTCGTATACAGCGTCGCGCTTATGATCCGCGCAGGCGCAAATACCGCATATCTTCATCATCTTCCGCACACTTTGTACTTTGAGTCGGCGGCGATGATACTTGTACTTATCACCCTTGGAAAAACGCTGGAAATTTACAGCAAAGGAAAAACCACGTCCGCGATAAAAGGGTTGATGAACCTTGCCCCCGAAACCGCAAGGGTAATTAAGGACGGCGAAGAAAAAGAAATTCCGCTCTCGAACCTTTCGACGGGCGACGCGTTTGTCGTACGCCCCGGCGAGAACTTCCCCGCGGACGGCGTAATATTGTCGGGGAGCGGCTCCGTCAACGAATCGGCGGTAACGGGCGAAAGTATGCCCGTCGATAAATCCGTCGGCGATAAGGTTATTTCCGGCACGACGAACATCAACGGTTATATCACCGCAAAAGCCACTTCCGTCGGCGGAGATTCCACGCTCGGGCGCATCGTCAAACTTGTGCAGGACGCGTCCGCTTCAAAAGCCCCGATTGCAAAAACGGCAGATAAAGTGTCCGGAATATTCGTGCCAAGCGTCATTTGCGTTGCAATCGTTACTTTTATCGTGTGGATTGCCGTCACGAAAAACTTTGCGACTTCCCTTACGCACGCAATATCCGTGCTTGTCATAAGTTGCCCGTGCGCCTTAGGTCTTGCAACCCCCGTCGCCATTATGGTCGGCAGCGGAAAAGGCGCGAAAAACGGGCTTTTGTTCAAGACTGCAACCGCCCTTGAAGAAGCGGGAAAAACAGATATCGTCGTTCTGGACAAGACGGGCACCATAACGAAAGGCACGCCTGTCGTCACCGACGTTTCGGCTTTGTCGGGTGAGTCCGAAGAAGAAATTATCGCGCTTTCCGCAAGCCTTGAAAAAGGCAGTTCGCACCCGCTTGCGACGGCGATCGTGCGCTTTTCGGAAGAAAAAAACATAACGGTTTTCACCCCGGAAAAGTTTGAAAACCTTTCGGGACACGGCGTGAAAGGAATCGTGCGCGGCGACGAAATCGTCATCGGAAACGCAGCCCTTATGAAAGATATCGGCGCGACGGCAAACGACGCTTTCCCGACAGGCGAAAAGTTCGCGCGGGACGGCAAAACCCCGTTGTACGTTGCGAAAAACAATAAAATTATCGGCGTCATCGCCGTGTCGGACGAGCTGAAATCAGATAGCGCGGGCGCGATAAAACGAATGAAAGAACAAGGTCTGTTCGTAACCATGCTTACGGGCGACAACGCGCTCAGCGCAAATGCGGTTGCAAAAACCTGCGACGTCGACTGCGTTATCCCGGACGTTCTTCCCGACGAAAAAGACGCCGTTTTGTCAAACCTTCAAAAGTACGGAAAGGTCGTTATGGTCGGCGACGGAATCAATGACGCTCCCGCCCTTACCCGCGCGGACGTCGGCATTGCAATCGGCGCGGGCACCGACGTCGCAATCGACAGCGCGGACGTCGTGCTGATGAAGTCGGAACTTTCGGACGTGCCGCGCGCGATAAGCCTTTCCCGTCGCACCCTTCTGAATATCCGCGAAAACCTGTTCTGGGCGTTTATTTACAACGTCGTGTGCATTCCCATCGCCGCAGGCGTGTTCTCGCCGCTCGGCGTTACGCTGAATCCCATGTGGGGCGCGGCGGCAATGAGCCTTTCAAGCGTATGCGTCGTACTGAACGCGTTAAGACTTAATCTTATCAACCTTGACAAGCCCGTAAAACACAGGAAAAAAGTCGTGAAAATCGACGTGAACGATATTTCAAAAACCAAAAAAACCGAAATTGAAAAAGGAGAACAAAGCATGAAAAAAACATTGAAAATCGAAGGTATGATGTGCGCGCATTGCGTGGCTCACGTGAAATCCGCCCTGCAAAAAGTCGACGGCGTCAAAGACGTCGAAGTGTCGCTTGAAAACAAAACGGCGGTCGTAACTCTTACGTCGGACGTAAGTAACGACGTGTTGAAATCCGCGGTAACAAACGAAGGCTACGAAGTCGTCGAAATAAAATAAAAACCCGCCAAAAACCACTTTCTCGTCAAAAACAAAACTTTGATGCGACGATTTTGAAAGATAAACGTCAAAAAAAGAAGGGATAACGCATTTTGCGTTATCCCTTATTTTATTCCGAAAGTTCCGTCCACTCGGTTATCAGCGGATCAAGCTTTTCTTCAATCGTTTTTATTTCTTCTTCGACCGCCATTACTTTTTTGTAGTCGGTGTTGACGGTTTCGTCGTCGAGTTTTGCCTGCGCCCGACTTAGTTCTTCTTCAAGCGCGGTGATCTTTTTTTCCAAAAATTCGACGCGGTGTTTGCGCCGCGCTTCTTCCTTACTTTCGACGTAGCGTTCCCCGCCCGTTTTTTTAGTCTTTTCGGGTTTTTCCTTTGCAACTTCTTCCGCGGTTTCTTTTTCTCTTTCTTCGTACTCGTCGAAAGTGCCGTCGAAGTATCTCACCCCGCCGTTTTCAAACACGATAAGGCTTTTTGCGACGCGGTTTATAAGATACCTGTCGTGCGACACGACGATGACCGTGCCCGAAAAATCCATCAGCAGTTTTTCAAGGGTTTCCTTGCCGATGATGTCCATGTGGTTGGTCGGCTCGTCGAGAATCAGGAAGTTGGGACGACGGCGGAATATTTTTGAAAGCGCAAGGCGCACCTTTTCGCCGCCCGACAAATCTTTGACGCACTTGAAAACGTCGTCGCCCGAAAGCAAGAATCCGCCCAGCGTTTTTCGTATTTCCCCGTCGTTAAGTTCCGGAAACTCCGCGCGGAAGTCTTCAAGGACGCTCAACTCGCTTTTCGTTGCGGCAATGGTCTGGTCGAAGTACCCGACGCGCGTTTTCACGCCGAATCGGACGTCGCCCGAAAGCGGCGGAATAAGCCCCGTTATCGTTTTAAGTAAAGTGGATTTGCCCGTGCCGTTGCTGCCGATCACGCCGATTTTCTGTCCCCTTTCGACGGCAAGCGATATTTCGCCCAACGGTTTATCGTATCCGAAAACAAGGTCTTTCACAAACAGCGCGTCCCTGACGCTTTCGTACTCGGGCTGGAAAGACGATGCAAACGTCGAGGTGTCGAAGCGGCGCGGGGTTTCGACAGTACCAAGCCTTTCGATTTCTTTCAGTTTCGACTGCGCCATTGCGGCTTTCGTCGCCTTGTAGCGAAATCTTTCGACAATTTTTCGGAGCCTGTCGATTTCGGCGGATTTCCATTTTGCGTCTTTAAGTGCCTTGTCGTACGCCTGTTGTTTTTGCGCCAAAAACGCCGTGTAGTTGCCCTTGTATCTTGTCGTGACGCCGTACTCGATTTCGTAAACGACGCCGACGATGCGGTCCAGAAACATACGGTCGTGCGACACGATGACGACCGAATTTTTATAATTTTTAAGGTATCCTTCCAGCCACTCCACCGCGGCGATGTCAAGGTGGTTCGTGGGCTCGTCCAGAAGTAAAACGTCGGGTTTTTCAAGCAGCAGTTTCATAAGCGCGATTTTTGTGCGCTGTCCGCCCGAAAAGCACGAAAGTTTTTTGTCAAGGTCTTCGGCGGAAAACCCAAATTTGCTCACCGCCGTCAGATATTCCTTTTTATAAAGGTATCCGCCGATATTTTCAAACCTTTCCATTGCGCGCGAATACGCGCCGACGTTTTCGTCCGACGGGTTTTCGCTCATTTTGTCAAGAAGGATTTGCAATTTGTTTTCAAGCCCGACGACGTCCTTGTACGCCGACAAAATTTCCTGCCGGAGAGTCAGTTCGTCGTTCAAAGACACCTGTTGAAGATATCCGATTTTCGGTGCGCCCGATATCGAAAACGAGAATTTTTCGTCGCCGGTGCCGGACACAAGCGGCACTTCCCCGCTAATGCACTTCAATATGCTGGTTTTTCCGGAGCCATTCCTGCCGACAAGCGCGATTTTTTCCTTGTCCGACACCGAAAAATTTATTTCGGAAAGCACCGTATTGCCGTCGTACTCGACGGAGCCGTTGATAATCTCGATTCTCATACGTCCGATTATACAAAACTTTTGTTAATTTGTCATTCGTTATGAACACAAGATAATAACGCGCTCTTTACATATTTTAAAATCGGTGCTATAATCCTATCAAACGAGGTAATGATAATTATATGGTCGGTTTAACGTCAAACAATTTAATGAACCTTAGCATGGCGGAACGCTTCGATAAGTTCAAAGAAAAAGGCTTCGGCTCGGTCATGATATGGCTTGGCCCCGACGCCAAAGAATCCGCGGACGAACGCGCCACCCTTGCCGAACGCGCCGGGCTGTTCATTGAAAACTTCCATTTAAGCTGCGACCACCTGAACGAAATGTGGATCGACTGCAAGGAAGGGGACGAACGCATTTCCCGCTTTAAAGACGAAATTGCGGCAGCCTCGAAACACGGCGTGAAAACGGTTGTCTGCCACCTGACGCACGGCGATTTTCCGCCTTTTGTGTCGACAATCGGCACAAATCGTATCGAAGACCTTGTGAAATTTGCGGAAAACGCAAACGTGAAACTTGCGTTTGAAAACGTCATCACGAAAGACCACGTCACCTACGTTCTGGAAAATTTCAAGTCGCCTTACGTCGGGCTTTGCTATGACGTCGGACACGACCACTACTGGCGCGTTCAGGATTGGCTGGGGCTTTTCGGCGACAGGGTTTTCGCCCTGCACCTGCACGACAATTTCGCCGATAAGGATTCCCACTTCATACCCTTTGACGGCAGCATCGACTGGCAGTACACGCTGCCTCGCCTTGCGAAAACGAGTTACCGCGGCACGACCACGCTTGAAACAAAAGACGCCGCCTACGTTTACGACGCCTCGCCCGATAAATATCTGGAACACGCGTTAAGCGTCGGCAACTATATCGACAAATTCCTTGAAAGCAACCGCTGAACGGCAAAATAAAAAACACAAAACCGCGTTGGTTTTGTGTTTTCTTTTTGTTTTCTTGGTTGGGTTTTCTTTTTTTTCGGTGTTATTGACCGATGACGGCTTTGATACGCCTGACTCCCGCCGAACTTGACTGCTCTTTCGTGATTTTGAAAGATTTTAAGTCGCCCGTGTTGTTTGCATGCGGTCCGCCACAAATTTCCTTGCTGAAATCGCCGATGGTATAAACTTTTACCTTTTCGCCGTACTTGTTGTCGAAGATACCGATTGCGCCCTGCGCTTTCGCTTCGTCAACGGTCATTTCTTCGCACACGACGGGGATATTCTTTTTGATTTGTTCGTTGACAAGGTCTTCAACCGCCTTTATTTCATCCGCCGTCATTGCGCGGTCGAAACCGAAGTCGAACCTTAATCTTTCGGCGGTGATATTGCTGCCGCGCTGGCGCGCCTCGCCGCCCAGAACTTTCATAAGAGCGGAATGTAAAAGGTGCGTTGCTGTGTGGAGTTTTGCGGTTTCTTCGGAATTGTCCGCAAGCCCGCCGTGGAATTTCTGTTCCGCGCCCGCCTGCGATTTTTTCTGATGTTCCTTGAACGCGTCTTCGTATCCTTGTACGTCGACTTCAAACCCGTTTTCGTGCGCGAGTTCTTCCGTCATCTCGATGGGGAATCCGAAAGTATCGTAAAGACGGAATGCGGTTTTCCCGCTTATCGTCTTTGTGGGAATGTGCGTGATGACCTTTTCAAACTCCTTCAAGCCTTGTTGCAAGGTGTTGGAAAACCTGATTTCTTCCTTGTCAAGTTCCGACACAATCCTGTCTTTATTGGTCAAAAGATACTGATAAACATCCTGATATTGCGAAATATACTGTTCCGCAATTTTGGAAAGGGAACGCTCGGGAAGGTCGATGATGCGTCCGAAACGCACCGCACGACGGATAAGTCTCCTAAGAATATAGCCTTGGTCGACGTTGCTTGGCACAATGCCTTTCACGTCGCCGATAAGGAAGGTCGAGGTGCGGATATGGTCGGCGATTATACGCATCGCTTTCGTGACGGTTTCGCTTTCGTCGTACTTGTGTCCCGAAAGATTTTCGATGAGCGCGATTGCGGGTTTGAACAAGTCGGTTTCATAAACCGATTTGTATCCGTTCAGAATGCAAAGCATACGTTCAAGCCCCATTCCCTCGTCGACGTTCTTTTGTTTAAGCGGCGAGAAAGTGCCGTCGGCGTTTTTGAAGTATTGCATAAAGACGTCGTTACCGATTTCGACGTACTTGCCGCAGTCGCACGCGGGCGAACATTCGTCCGAGCATTTGGGTTTTCCGGTGTCGATGAACATTTCGGTGTCGGGACCGCAAGGACCGGTAACGCCGGCAGGACCCCACCAGTTGTTTTCTTTCGGAAGGAAGAAAATGCGGTCTTCGGGGACGCCCATCTTTTTCCAATATTCCGCGCTTTCGTCGTCGCGGGGGCAGTCTTCGTCGCCCTTGAAAACGGTAACCGCGAATTTACTTTTGTCGAATTCAAGATGATTCAGCAAGAAGTCGTACGAGCAGGAAATTGCGTATTCCTTGAAGTAATCACCGAGCGACCATCTGCCCAGCATTTCAAAAAACGTGCAGTGCGTCGGATCGCCGACTTCTTCGATATCGCCCGTGCGGACGCAGATTTGCACGTCGGTCAGACGGTTGCCCGCGGGGTGTTTTTCGCCGAGAAGGTACGGTACGAGGGGGTGCATGCCCGCCGTCGTGAACAATACCGTCGGATCGTTTTCGGGGATAAGCGACGCGCTGGAAATAACGGCGTGTCCCTTTGATTTGTAGTAGTCGAGATAAATTTTGCGAAGTTCGCTGCTTGTAAGATTTTTCATAAATATCCTTAAATTAAATTATCTTCTGATAAATTGCTCTGAACCCGTGCGGCAATACGCCGAGTTTGATGAGATAGCCTTCCGCGCCGTCGCCCTCGCTGACGGTGAGTTTGTCCGCGCCGAGATATTTCAGAATAAGCGAATACATGAGTATGCCCGGGGCGATGATGTCTGCTCGCTTTTCGGGGAGCCCTTTCACGTGGCGGCGTTCTTCCATCGTCATTTTGCTGATTTTGTCGTACATGTTTTCGATGTCGGAAAGCGTCAGCACCGAGCCGTTGACGACGTTCGGATCGTAATTGTCAAGTTGGTTTTTCATTGCCGCCATCGTGGATATCGTGCCGCCGATTGCGACGACGTTGTCAAACGGCGGAATTTCGCCGTATCCCATAAGGCAGTCGTTGATGAACGGCGTCATTTCGATTCTTTCGCGCTCGATTGCGGAAAGCCTGACGATGCCGTACGGCAAACTTTTGGAATATAATATGTTTTCGCCGTCGCCGACCGAAACTTCGGTGCTTGCGCCGCCCATGTCGATAACGCAACATCTGCCTTTCGTGCTTGCGCCCAAGAACCCGATTTCCGCCTCGGTCTTTTTGTCCAGAATGTCGATTTCAAGCCCGCAAAGTTCCCTGACTCTGTCGACGAACCTGTATTTGTTTTTCGCGGAGCGCACCGCTTCCGTCGCGTAGGCATAGACGTCTTCCGCGCCGTTTTGCATCGCAACGAAATAATACTCCGCAACGGCCTGAGCCGTACGTTCGATACTGACGGGTTGCAACGTGTTCATCTCGTCCATATTCTCGGCAAGACGCGTCGTGTTAAC
>ERZ1031954.40-NODE-40-length-48368-cov-5.898578_pt1 | contig 48368 bp, 61 predicted proteins | sample MGYA00516701_ERZ1031954 | MGnify/ENA primary metagenome ERZ1031954 (study PRJEB33719, sample SAMN04261284) | wastewater metagenome | biome: rural village; feature: human; material: feces | host: Homo sapiens | place: El Salvador | collected 2013-01-07 ...
AGGTATTCGTCGTAGTCGCTGCGTTCCGGGACGAGGACGTGGCGGATCCAGACTAATCGCGTTCAGCTCACTAACCGGCGGCGGGAGTGTATTCTACACCGACGACCCCGAAATACAAAATGCCATGGAACGGCATTATAAATTCGGCACACTTTTCCGGATTGACAACAAATATGCTGCCGAGAAGCAACGAAACAAACCGGCTCCGAAGCCCAAAGCACAAGCGACAACCGACACAACCGAAGCTGCGCCGGCCACCGATGAAGAAACCGAACCGTCAACCGATGAACAGCCGACTGAAGCCGAAGCCGACGAAGCAGAAGCTGAAACCAACAACGGTTTAAAGACCATTGTAGTATCAGACCCCGACGCGGCAAAGGCATACCTCGCTGAACACTTCGGCCTGAGCCGCACCAAAATCAAAACGCTAAAAGCCATAAAAGAAGCGGCTACCGCAAACGGCATAGTCTTTGAGGGCATCTAAATCACCCCGGCATGATATACAAGTTGACCAATATTGCGCGTGATGTTCGCATAGCCATAGACCAGAATATGACAAGCGAACAATTGATAGCGACACAGGACATAGAAACCCTGTCGCTTGAGGGCATCATACGCTCAAAAATCGAAGAGGCCGTGCGTCGCGTGGAATTGGCAGCTCCCGCGCATTTGCTGGAAGAGGGCCACGACTTTTCGAGCGGTATATATTGGAATGGAGACGGAAGCGGATGGGTACTGTTGCCTGATGATTTCATGCGTCTTATAGCCTTTCGTATGAGTGACTGGGAGCGCACCGTGTATGAGGCCATTTCGGTTGATGATCCGCTGTATGCAAAACAGTCGTCGCGATATAAAGGCATACGCGGAAACGTGCAGAAGCCCGTATGTGCCATTGTCAACAGGGCGGAGGGTAAGGCTCTTGAGTTCTATGCCTGTAAAGACAATACAGCCATGATAGTGCGAGCCGGATATGTGCCATATCCGCACATAGACAAGGATGACGGCATCGACATCAGCGAGAAATGCTACACGGCAGTTGTATACACCGTGGCTGCATTAGTATTAACCACCTACGGCGAAGCTGACAAAGCGTCGGCCATGACCGATTTAGCAAAATCAATCATTCAATAATGAGTTCAATTCCAACAAAACAGATAGACGGTGATGTTGCGGTAGGGCGCAATGTGTCAGCTGGGGGCAACGCCGTAGTGCGTGGATGTGCCACCATAGGGCACAACCTGAAAGTTGAAGGATGGCTGCATGCGCCCAACATCAAGGGTGCGTGCAAGGGCTATTTTTTGAGCTTAACAGATTTGAACGATGCATATCCCGCGCCGGCAGACGGTGACTATGCATTTGTGAGCGAATCCGGGCTACCCGGACCGATATACATAGCCAAAAACGGCGTATGGACAGATAGCGGTAAGACAGGCGGTCCCACATTAGACATCAACGACATAGATGACTTAAGGAAGGAAGTGGCGGAATATTCCGGCAGCATAGACGCCATCGACAAAGCTCAGGAGACACTAAGGGCGGACTTTGACACACACGTGCAAAATGCATCAAAGGAGATTGCAGCCGTCAAAGCCACTGCGGATACTGCAGCTGCAGAAGTCGCTATAGCCAAAGAGCAGGCAGCGGCAGCCGTTTCGACTGCTAACGAAGCCAATACGACTGCTAACGAAGCCAAGAACGCGGCGCAGAGCGCCAACGACAAGGCCAATGCCGCCAAGAGTGCGGCAGAGACTGCCAATACAACGGCGTCGGCGGCGGCCAAGAGTGCCGCGGCGGCGGCCGAGACAGCAGCCGGAGCGGTGACAGCCATAAACACGCTGAAGACAGAAAATACCACAGACCATGCGGCGATACGCAAGGAGGCTATGGATGCGCTGGCGGCGCATGCAGCGGCTAATGACAAGGCTTTTGCAGACGAGGCATCGGCACGCAAGGCCGTGTCGGATGCGCTGACGGCACATGAAAAAACAGATGCAGCCGACCATGCGGCGATACGCAAAACTCTCAGTGATAGCCTGGCGAGTGCTAAGCAAGAGCAACACGATACACTTGGCATCAGCGGCATCGTGGCCTTTGACGGATTTGTTGGGGACGTGTCGAACGATACTTCGGAGACGGCTGCGCCGATAGTGCGCGACCCTCGAGGCAAAGTGCAGCAGGGCGCGGCGACGGTGCATTTTTCGACCGCTGACGGTGCCTTCTTAATCAAGCAGGACGGCTCGTATTATCCAATATGGGACGACGATTATTTGTGGCAAGACAGCAAACAAGTGCCGTGGGCAGACAAGGCGTATTACAATGTCAACGATGGCAAGCTGTACAAGATTGGCTCAGACAATCAGTTGCACGAGATAGCGCTGACCAAGCTGCGCGACGATACAGGCATCTTGCCGTGTCGCGTTCGGACGGCTGCGCCGCTGGCTGAGCCGACAACCGGGTATCCAAGCGACCGTAATTATACGATATGGTGGTCGCAGACGACCAAGGCGTTTTTTGCGGCAGTCGACTATGACCCGGCCGTGAACGGCGATGCAATAGAAGGCTGCCAGCACTATCCTCTCAGCGTCTGCGATGAGTACACCGATTACTGTACGCTGAGCGGCAGCGGAGGAGCGCAGACCGCCGTGCCGCGTGCCGACCGCATATATCGCAGCGGCAACGACCTGTGGCAGTATGACAAGGCTGCCGGAAAAATGGTCAAGCTCGGCGATGTTACAGGCAAGGACTTGGCGATAAGAAATTTGGAGTGTTACGATGCGACTTTACAAGGCGATGTCGAGGTTACCGGCTATTTGGAGGTTGGCAACAGCCTGACAGTGCAGAACGGACTGACTGTTGACAAAGGTAATATTACCTGCCCCACCGGCGATATACAAGGCTATGGTGTGCGTGGCAATCTTGCCAAGTTCGGTGAAGCTGACGAAGTCCAGATTGACGTTGACGGCAATATCAGCACCACCGGAAAGGTCTCCGGGATTGTCGTCCACGGCGACAGCGCCACGTTCTGCCAGGCTGACGAGGTTAAGATTGACATCAACGGCAATATCAGCACCGAGGGGTCGCTTACGGTGAGCAAAGGCATAGAGGCGGATAGCATCGTGAGCCGAGGAGGGCTTACGGTTGGCACGTCCTTGACAGCAGCTTCGGGTGAAATAAGTGGCGACCTGCTGGTCGGGACGCTGTCTGTCGACAGCGACATTACAGCCGAGAACATCACCGCTAATGGCAACATCAATGCAGGCGACCTCACGGTCAATCACACGGCCACTCTCTCCGATACAACGCTGAGCGGAGACACTACATTCGACGGTGGCAGTGTGTCCGTGGATAGCGGGTCTCTCGTGGTCGCAAGCGGTGTAGGCTTCTACGCCGACAATATCAACGCCGTGCGCATAGACGGTCGTATAGATTTCGTATTCCACGGCATCCGCCAGAGCTTGCCTACGGATTATACTGCCGTAGCGCAGGCTGTTTCGCCAAAGACGCGCGTGGATGGCAGCTCGTATGATATATTCTACATCCGCGACAAAAAGCGCTTTGTGGCTGTTGACGATGCGACCAAGACTTACGCCGAGCGTTTTTATGACGAGGAGGAGTACAACATCATCACCAACAACAAGCCGACCACCGCGAGGACTGACCGCACATGGCGATGGGGTGCAGATGCCTACAAATACGACACAGAAGCGTATATCAGTGCTTACAATGGCAAGGGCAAGGACTTATACGGCGCAGACTTGGTAAGCGTAACTGATACAGGCAAAGCGCTGTTTATCAAGATGTGGCGCGAAGCAATATATCGGTCGATGCGTGGCGGCGGTAAAGCTGGATTTTTTGGCATAGATAGTCTCGGCAACTGCTACGATAAAAACAACCCCCAATATCAACTTGACTACGGCGGCTATTATCCAGAATGGCATGAAACACCGGGCTTCTTTATCAACGGTATCACAGGCATAAGTTATGCCGAGGCGCGTCAGATATATGATGTGCGAACTTACGGGCCTTATCCGCGCAAAATTTCTGATGGTGATATCATTCGCACTAATATGTTATGTTGTTATAGCTATGCAGCAGGCGGTGGTCAAAATGGGCAAGGCATCAACACTCCTTTTGTTTTCCAATCGAATGATGTACAGGTAATCCGCGTTGCAGCAGGTCTGCGCGGACAACGACCTACTGGTTCGGCGGCCGTTTACGGAATGTTAAGTTTCTACAATGCCGATAACCTCGAAGAAGTCATCGGCGCGGTGCAGGTGGGAAAGCAGGGCGATGTAGCTTTTAACAGCATCTTTTCGCCGTTCAAATCAAAGCTGAAATACCTGTGGATTTCGGACTTGTACGTATCGCTGACCAAGACATTTGCGCAGGCAAACAACATCGATGTCGATTGCCTGCGCTACCTCGTGGAAAAGAGCCGAGCCACAGCCGCCAAGCCTATAAGTGTGACGCTGCATGCAGACGTGTTAGCGGCACTGCCCGAAGATATTCTGACATTAGCCGAGACGAAATATGTAACATTTGTAAGCGCGTAAAATACAATAAATTATGATACAATACGAAAACCACCGAATAACGAGCGACAGCGGCAAGTATGTACGCCGCCTCGCAGACGGCTTGACCGCCAAGGCCATAGCCGCAATGACATACAACGCGGACGACTACGAGGAAGTAGACGAAATGCCCGTGACCATAGACGAAGCTGCTTACAAGGCTGCGGTCGAGCGCCTTATCCGCGAGCGCTACTCCGTTGCGGACGAGCTGGGCATACTGCGTCAGCGCGACACCAAGCCGCAGGAGTTCGCCGAGTACAACGCCTTTGCGGAGCAATGCAAGGCACAAGCTAAGGCAATGTGGAATGTCGAATGTGGAATGTCGAATGAAGCACAGACGACTAATGCAAGTGACGGAAAGTAAAATAACGCAAGTCTTATTTTAGCTTCGGCGCTTAAAGTAAAACAATTAACAAAAAATGAAAGACTGGAAAGGCAATGCCAAATCGATATTCGCGCAGCTCGGTGCTTCAAGTCATTCCTCGGACGAACGACAGTCGCAAGACTATTATGCAACTGACCCGATGGCCGCTGAGTTACTACAGCAAATCGAGGATATACCCAAAGACAAGCCAGTGTGGGAATGCGCCGCAGGCGAACGACATCTTGCGGATGTTTTCGAAAAGGCCGGATATAAGGTGCACGCTACCGACATTGTTAAACGCACCGAAAATGTAATGGTTGAGGACTTCTTGATGTTTCGCGGCCACAACTTCTGTTTTGACGGCACGATAATCACCAATCCGCCATACCGCTACGCTGAGCAATTTGTTATGCACGCGCTTACGAATACAACGCCCGGCAATAAGGTCTGCATGTTCTTGCGTCTCAACTTCTTAGAGGGCAAAAGACGCAAGGAATTATTTCGCATCTTTCCGCCGATACGTGTATGGGTATCGTCATCGCGCATACAATGCGCCAAAAACGCAGACTTCGGCAAGTACACAAGCAGTGCATCCGCATATGCGTGGTTTGTCTGGGAGGTTGGCTATAAAGGAGAAACAACACTTAAATGGTTTAATTGATATTGACGTTAGCAAATTAGAAAGACCTTTCGTTAAAAAGAATAAGCAATGCGGAAATTCCACGCAAGTAAACCGCAAGTAAACTACAAGTAAAACAACAATAAAAATAGAAATTATGAGCAAGGTAAAATTAGGAGAGACATTGCGCCGCAGCGTGCGCGTCGACAACAGTGAGGATACGGCAGCCGAATATGACATCAGTGCGGTGGCCAATATCGAGGGTGCGAGCATCATAACATTGGTCGAAGGAGAAGTAAAAAACGGTAACGCAACGTTGGCGCGTTGGTCACGTTATCGTCCGGAGACACTGACCATACGTTATGATGTAGCTGAGGGGCGCAATGTTATTTTGAAGGCGATAGAGGCGTTCTGCGTAAATGCGCAGGCCGCCGTGAGTGCGTAAGAAAGGAGGCTGCAATGACTATTACACAAATCCTCCGTTGGGCATTTGCCGGGATAGGCGCGGCACTCGCCATCCTCGAACCAACGCTGCCATATCTGCTGATATGCACATTGGTAATTTTCGCTGATTGTTACACGGCGTGGAGCCTGAGCCGTCGTGCCGCAAAGGCGCATCCGGATAAGGTGACCAAGGATGGCCACAAGTTCCAGAGCCACCACTTCGGGCATGTACTGCTGACGCTCATCAAGAGCTACGCGCTGATTATCATGGCGTATCTTATTTCCCGGCATATTACAGACGGTATACCCATCGACCTGACCAAGGTAGCGGCAGGCGCTATATGCTTCTGGCAGATTTGGTCAATCCTCGAAAATGAGAGCTCGTGCAACGGCGCTCGTTGGGCGAAAGTGGCGCAGAAAATACTCGTGGACAAAACCAGCCGACACTTCGACATCGACCTGTCGGGAATAGGCGCGAGCAAGACACACCGACCAAATGCAGACGACAATGATAGTACTGATTGACAATGGGCATGGAAGGGAGACGCCAGGCAAGCGTAGCCCCGACGGACGACTGCGCGAGTACGCGTGGACAAGGGAGGTGGCTCAGCGAATTGTCGGAGAATTAAGTCGCAGAGGCATTGATGCGCACTTGCTCACGCCCGAACAGGAGGACATCCCTTTGCGTGAGCGCGTGAAGCGTGTTAATGACATATGCCATAAAGTCGGCAAGCAAAACGTGCTGCTTGTCTCGATCCACAACAATGCAGCAGGAGGGGATGGCCGCTGGCATGACGCACGAGGTTTTGCCGTATACACAAGCAATAACGCAGGGCAGGGAAGCCGACGTCTTGCCGCCGAGTTTTATGCCGGAGCAAAGGCTCGCGGCTTGACTGGCAACCGTGCAACGCCACCGCAGGGTTTTTGGCAAGCGAGTCTGGCCATGTGCCGCGACACCAAATGTGCCGCAGTGCTGACGGAAAACCTCTTTCAAGACAACATTGATGACGTAAAGTATCTACTGAGCAACGAGGGCAAGACAGCTATTGCAGACCTGCACGTAAATGCGATTTCGAACTACATAGCAACATGCGAGCAGCGATAATCATATCTATGAGTGCTATCGTTATTCACCCCTCCCCCAATTATTCTCAGTATGTCGGTTGTCATTTGGCCTGTTGTTGTTGCTTTTAATGTTGCAAAAGCACGAATAATGGTTTATTGCAGGGCGAAAACGGACTATTTTAACACCAAATTAACATTTGGCGAGCATAAATGGCTTTTATTTGCACGAACTCTTAGTCTGCCGCACATCACTAATTAGTATATGATAGTGTTAATAGACAATGGGCATGGAAGGGAGACGCCGGGCAAGCGCAGTCCTGATGGCAGATTGTTAGAAGACAAGTGGACACGCGAGGTTGCGCGGCGCCGTCTCCGGCGTTACTCAAAAGATAAAGAAGGGCAATGGTGAGTACAGATTACCTTTGCATCAAACAATCAAATTCACAACATTATGAAGATAGCAAATGACAAATGGCAGCACTTTATAGTCTGCCTCATCTTGGCCGCAGTCATCGCCGCGATTGTAGCCAACACCTGTGCGCTTGTGTTTCCCTCCTGCATGGCGGGATTTTTGGGCGCAGCCGCGTGTGGCATAGGTAAAGAATACGGCGACAGTAAAGCACACGGGAACTTGTGGAGTTGGCCGGACTTAGCGGTTGACTTCGCAGGAGCCGTTATCGGTAGTCTCGCCGGTTTTGTAGCACTCTTAATCTGACGGCGACATGGAAGCAATCTTTTCAACAGACAAACTATTGCTATACCTGGGCGTGTTCCTCGCCGTGTGCTTGATAGTCATTATTGCTATCATGCTCGACTTGTGGGACGCAGTCTACACGGCGAATAGAACCAATCAGCGCGTACACCCGCACCCATGCCCAGAAGGCTGCATTACGCAAACTTCTCAAAGAGTTGCGCGAGAAATATCCCGCCGCCAAAATTTGACGCCAAAGAAGAATACAATGGCCTCATATAAATAAGCCCCCATTATGAAAACGAAACATTATGTGTTCTTAGCCCTGATAGGGTTAATCGCATTCTTTACCGGCCAGCTGATTGGCCGGACAGAGAAACCGCTCGGCACTGTGACAGAAACAAGAGAAACGACCGTGGACACCATTCCGTACTACGCACCGATGCCGCAGTCGGAATTGGCGTTAGGCACACACCGCTATACTCTGCCGGTCTATCGTTTCCTCGGTGGAGGCTGTGGAGGAGAGCCGCGATTGTGCAGCCGCCGTCCCGACAGCATCTGTGAGGACTCGATTATATCCGTCAATCCTTATGGAACAGGAGCTGGAGGAGAGCCTCGATGTAGCAAGGACAGTGCAATCGTGGAACTCCCGATAATTCAACGCCACTATGCGGACAGCACTTATGAAGCATGGATAAGCGGATATGCTGCCAACCTCGATAGCATCCACACCTATACCCGCCATGACTATACAACTATTACGCTTCCACCGGCGAAGCCTAAACGTTGGCATTTGGGTATTACAGCCGGTTTCGCCGTTACCCCTAAAGGAGTGCAGCCATATATCGGCGGCGGCATTACATATTCTTTCAAATCCTTTTAATCATCAACTATGGCTTCAATTACATTAAATGTCAATAAAGCTGACGTATGGAGCGAGGTAGCAAAGACTTCGGGCTATACCGGCGACAAAATGACCGACACCGATAAAAACGCCTATGAGCGTATTCTGATAACCGATGAGGACCAAAAGAGCCTTCAGCGGTTTTGGAAGGAAGCCGTTGCCGTCGCCAACGATCAGCTCAAGGAGATGCTTGAAATGGCAAGCCCGATGAACAGCGATTACAATGTAACGCTCAATGTGTCGCGCAGCTATGACACGGTGCTTAACGCAAGCGTACAGGCTGCACTGACAAGCTACTTTATCTCGGCGATTGTAGGCCGCTGGTATAAGTTCAGCAACAAGTCAGAGGCCGACAGCTACTTATCGGAAGCGGCCAATATGATGGACGATGTGTTGCGCAAACTCTACTCTCGCAAACGTCCCCGACGGCCAAACAGAGAGATTACCGTTCCTGTCGGTCCCCATGGCCCTATTATCAACCCGGATAATCCACCCATAATAATCAAATAATTTAGAAATATGGCAAACAAGAAAACTGTAACCGCAACGATTGTCATGGATGAATTGCTCTATGACATCATGAACGAGACCTACCTGAGAGGCCGCACTATTCAGGACGACTCCAACTATAAGCAGGTAGCGAGTATGTTTGCGTCGCTCGATGAAGAAAATCAGGATAAGATACTGCGCTCGATTAAGAAAGCGTTTAGCGAGGTCAAGACCGAGCTTGCCGAGTATCTATCAGAGAGCGGCCTGACAACCGACAACAAGCTCATCAACGCAAACTCTGACCTGATATTGTCGCTTACCATGCCCAGCAACTTCAACGAAGCAGCCACGGCCGGCGTTGCCGAAGCGGTCCACGACTACATTCGCAACTGCGCCGTCAGCGACTGGTATCTTGTAACCAACAAAGCCGACGCAGCAGACTACACCGGCCTCGCCGCCCGAAGCCTTGAAAACATCCGCAAGAGCGTAAGTAAGCGCAGCCGTCCTATGCGCCGAGCAGCCGCGACTGGTAGCTGATATGGGATGTTGCTTTACCGGCAATGGTCGAGGCAGCGAACAGGAGCCGAGCGTTAAGAATACGCTTGTTTTTCTCCGGGAAGAATTGCTATATGACATCGAGAATTACACGTTTGTCTCCGGCGACATCATGCCCGTTGAAAATGAGCATCTGAAGCATCAAGTCTTCGATGTAGCACAGGACGGTAACGAAGACCTTGCGACCCGTGTTCTCAATCTCGCCCATGCCGAATGCGTAGAAAGCCTTTATCCTTACACCAAAACGCCTTGCATACAAGATGAAGAACTCGATGATAAGTTAGTGGTGCCGGAGCGATACGAGATAGAATTAGCGTTACCAAAGCAATTCTCTCGCACAACGGTGTTGCTGTTGAAAGAGCTTATCCACGACTATTTTGTATGCCGGGTGCTGGTGGAGTGGTTAGGAATAACTGACCCGGCAGCACAGCCGTTTTGGAAAGAACGGCTGGAAGAACTCAAAGCACGAATGAAACGCGCATTGCTTGGCAGAAGAAAGCCACTGAGACGCGGACAATCAATGTTCTAAAACAACGACCGAGACGCATCACGCGCCCCGGTCGTTTTCTTTCACATGAATAAATTTATCTTGGTTGGTTTATCTTTCGTGTCTCAAACTGTATCGTTGCGCCGTAGATACTTTCGTCGGCATCGAGATTGCACAGCAGAGCTATACGAAAATACTTATATGGTGTTCCACGGAAGCCTCGTAGAAAATGGTCTTTGCTTGACCATACGAGCGACCAATTATAAAGGTCTCGTGAACCGTACACTACCGACTGCACATGGCCCTTACGGAAGTTGCCGCGCTGAATAACAGTGTCGAGGCTCTTGTGGATATTAACTGCATCAAGTTTTAGCGGACGAGTAAGCAATAAGCATTTAACCTTGCTGGCCGTTGCTTTTGAAAAATCCACGAGATAATTAGTACCGTCAACACTTGAAACCGCTAATGCTTCAGGATAAGAATTAACACTATCACAAAGATTGCTTTTCATCATGCCCCATGCCTTAGAACGTAAAGAATAGACGTATGCATATCGGCTTTCCTGACGATATAAGACAATCCGTTGGTGTGGATAATCATAAACCATGCGGCAAGTTTTGATGAACTTCTTGAACGGAATAACATTGACATCGGAGTCATGCACATCAGCCATTGCAATAACGCCATTACCGTATGGCAAATCCGATAAAGAACACACAGTGTCGGCATTGAGCGTGTCGGATATACATACACTATCAGAGCCTTGTATCAGCATAACACCCCTGTCGGTTGCAAATAACACAGCGGAGTCTATCTGTAAAATGCTGCCCAGATTAATACACACATCGCGAGTTACCGGTTGGCGTGAGATAAACCCTCCTGATTGAGACACCTCTAATGCCCACACACCTTCAGAAGAGAAAGCATATAGAGGGAATTGTCCGAACTGACCTTGAGAAAGTGCCTTTACCACAGCAGACAGTGCAATAATCTCTCCTGTCCCAACTGTATTTATGCCTGTTACGGGGAAAAAAAATGGATTATTGACCTCGGAGGTATATATCTTTGAACCGACACTAACCGAAGTAGCACATTCCGTAGTTTCCGGCTCAGCATTCTCGGCGGGGGTCGAAATTATACCCATTCCGTTTTTACCCCTATACCAATATGCCCCATTTAGAAAGTCATGCGGTGTGAGATTGATTATATATTTTTGAGTGTCCGATATGTATATTTCCATTTTATAAGCAGAGGCATCAGGATAATATATATATCGTGGGAAATTCCCGGCAGGATAATACCACACCTCAGAATCAATGGAGTTCTCTCCAGTATGGACAGCGAGACAACGGATGCCGTTAAGACGAGTCCAAACAGTTATCCTAACATGAGTCGGTGTGCCCCCATCGGGATTACCGAATTGCATAATCGAGCGCATCGGGAATGGTTCAGCCGGCGCTATCCTGACACCTGCAAGACAGAGCCGAGAGTTATACGCAAAGAGTGAAGATGCCACAAGTGGACAATGCGACTGATAGTCGTCGGGTAAAGTAGGCCTGGCGACCAATGCGGACAAATCCTCGTCTTTAAGTTTCAAGCGAGTCATTGACGCCATTGTCTTTATATCCCTTATATCCAACTCCGCAATTTTATAAAAAGCGTGTTCGCTTTCCACATTACGATGAAAATCAGGATGGCGCTGAATATTTAGACATGAATAATTATCTACATTTCCGGTTTTCATGGTATGGTCTACATACTTTCCGTTAATGCTATCTGCATAATGACCTACAAACACCTCATTGGCGACAACCCACGTTGGACGTCCGTCGGTTGAATACTCTTTGTCAGGTGAAATACTTGAAAGTATGCCTCTTGTTGAGCCTACGGGACGCCACGGCAAATCTTTTGACTGATCATATGTGTAAATCGGGGCCGAGACAAATATGTCTATGCCCGAAACAATGTCAGACCAGTTGGCCAACTCCGCAACCCCGTTGGTAAGAATTCGGTATGCAAGTCCGAAATACGGGACATTTAAGGTCAAGGTTGCTTTGAGTGTACTGTCGGCAGTAGGATGAGTGCCGTCATCCGCATATTTGATTATTGGCGGCAGGATAGTAGGCAACATCAATATCGGTGACGAATGCCAAGAATATGTGCCATCATAAAGACGGTAAGCGTAGCGAACAAAAAATGGCATATAAAAATTACCACTGGACGTTATATGCTGCTGCACTTCCGGCAGAAGTAACCCATAAGCCATTTGCGTAAACTCTGCCAATTCCGACTTTTCAGCCTTTCCACGTTGCCCACTCCAACCCACACCACACCGTGCCGGTATATCGTATGTCGCACTGTTATTTAACTCTGCAATTTTGTACATGCCGAAGTCTATTGCTATGAACGGGGGCTTATCTCGAAGTTGAATATAACCCTCATCTTTCCAAAGCGCATATTTCACACCCTCATCAGTAGCGACCACTATTGTATTGCCGACAACGGTAATATTGCGATAACCGCGATATTCGCCTATCCTTTTTGCAGACAATGTATCGGTTATTGACTCATCTTTCAATAACCAGTATAGATAAAACGCGCCATTTTCGCCCTCGCGTTGGATGATGTAATTCTTTTGCCCTGGAACTGAATGAATAAGCACAATCCGTTCATTGCCTGTAAGGGTTAGAATTTCTTTCGGAGGGAAAACAGGAGTCAATGCACCATTGTCCGGCACAAGATTAAGAGCCATTGCAAGGTCTCCGTCCTGACATTCATAGTCGGACGGTTGGGCTGTATAGCCTCCATATTTAATGTCCTTTATCATTTTGCGGCAAGATTAAGATGTATGATAATAGGCAATAGCCGTCGGCCCTGTTGGTCAATTATCACCTCTCCACAAGGGAGAGCAGCTTTACCAACGGCATTGCAGACTGAAAGTATGGCTCTACACAACCGTGACGACGACCCACGGAAATGCAGACCGCCGCCGTTAGGTTTTGAGGGGAATACCTGAGCCTCAAAACGACTATATGAAGCGCCTTCGACATGACAGGATACATATAGGTAATACTCGCAGCCGTCGCTCAACACATCCACCACATCGCCGGGAGATATATCGAGCAGACGAACTACACGTGCCGTCAGGTCAAAACGACCGTTGTCACGGAAGATGACGTCGGATCGGCGTACTATTCCGAGTAAACTTTTCATGCGGCCTTTCGATTTGGAAATAGTCACGGCCTTGAGGCGTGACTTGAGTTGTAACGGTGAGTTTGCACGGCATCATAAACCGCGATACGCCATAGTCAAAAAGTATCTTTGCTACAGTCGGGTTGAGGCTTTCAAAGCCAATGCACTTATGTTTGGAGTTATACTGAATGTCGGCGAGTTGTGTCGGCCTGTCCAGAGGGACATTGACGGCAAAGCCGTAACATTTAGTCGCCGGAACGTAGAATACGAAAACCTTTGGCTGCACGTCGGCAGCGCCGTACATATCCTTGATATGACGGAAAAGCCGACGCGAAAATGTCACGGAGTTGTCGCGCGTGTCCATTATCACGAAGTTGTGGCGGTTGCGCCGCCATGTGATTAGTCGATTAAGCATGATGCGAAGATAGTATGTATTATTTAGAGTAGGTTGATAAGTTGAGATAGTTGTGTCGCGAACGGAACGACACAGTCTCCACAAACTTGTAGGAGAGATTGCTTTCGAGTGCGTCGCGGTGAGCGTCCGCGTCTCTCTTAGACGTGAATATGAAGCTCGACACCTCACACCTCTTTGTGCCTCGGGTGTGGATGATGTTGGCGTAGTATTTGCGACCGAGGATAAACGCCACAATCTCGGTCAGGACGGTTGTTGTCTGGTTCATTTGGGTGAGTTATTAAAGAAAACTTAATATGTGTTTGATTACTTCTACCGTCCAACCGTTACCGAGCATTTTCGCAGCCTGAGTGTCGCTACACTCCCAACGATACCAATCGGGGATGGTCTGCAGTCGGCTACGTTCTTTTATGGTTAGACGGCGGTATATGGTGCCGTGTCTGACTATCGGATTATTTCCGGCGTGAGCGGAACACATCGCCGGGCAGATGCCATTGGAGTCGTAGACACGGTTTTGTTGGTAAGGCTGTTTGCCGTTACTCTCTGTGTCCGGGTTGACTTGCACAACCTTTCGGATTCCGACAAAATTATTATGTTCATAAGAGGAGCTTGTCAGTGTCGGTGCTTTATGCTCTATAATGCCACCTATATTGTGGCCATGTGGCCGTTGTAGCATGATAACGTCCTGTATCATACCCCCCCCCAACAGTCAGCGAGTTAGCTTTGTCATCCTGCCCTTTGGGGCGCATTCCGAAGCCGTTGCCCTTTTCTTTTTGTCGCTGTGCGTGGGCAAACATATTGGCTACAAGTTCGTCGCTCATGTAAAGATGTTCAGGCACATCATCATCAAGAATGTCTTTGAGGTAGATGTTGCGGTCGGCAGGTTGCGGTATGTCGGTACGGAGCATGAACAGACTAAAAGGGGCTGTTCTTATATTGCTCCAATAGAGGCGCACTCGATTTTGAGCGGAAACGAGAGCCGAATTAATCATCACCGGCTCAATACCGAGTGTGTCCGAAATGACATACTGATATTCGCGGCGCATACGCACGTTTTCAAGAAGAAATTTCACATCGGGATTGACAGCGCGATACTCGTCAAGAATACGCACAAACTCAAAAAACAACTTACTGCGAGGGTCGTTGAAGTTGAGCATCTTTCCTGCGAAGCTGAAACCCTGACACGGCGACCCTGCGATAAGCAAGTCAATCGGCGGCAAGTCGGCGGCATGAACACCGCAGACATCGCCCAACTGAATAGTATCGGGAAAGTTTAGCTGAGTCTGGGCAATCGCATGTTTATCTATTTCGGAAGCGAAATAGTTATCGACTTTTATGCCGAGTTCACGCAGGGCGATTTGGCCGCAGCTCATACCGTCGAACAGCGACAGAACATTCATGATTGATGTAGTGTTTCGCGTTTAAGTATTATAAAGGTGGAGCGCATACTATCTTCAATAACAGAGGCTATCTCCCAACCTTCAGCACCGAGGTCTTTCAATTCGCCAAATGACTCAAACGTTATTCCTGAGACATAGTCCTTTTTAAGAATAAAGAGTCTGTATTCAAAGGTTATATGATACTTTTCCTTTCTCGCGAATTTCCGCGAGAAATAGGTGCATAGAAAAGCCGCACCGACAAAGGCCGCTATACTGACTATGAATTTTGCAAGAATTTCCGTCATTTGAAAAGGCTTGGTGTTTCAGGCTGTTTGTATTCGGGAAGTTTGAGCAGCCTGTTTACTCGTTCTATCTCCGTGTCTATTTCTCGTTCAAGGGCTTTGCTCTGCTGGAGAGCCGTGCGACTGCGAGTCTTGAAATACTCCTTTTGGAAGTGCCGCATGATTTTTACTCGTTCAAAGAATTGTCTTGCATCCATAGATAACACTCGATTAAAATAGCCGTGGTGTAGCCTGATGAGTTTTTATGCGCTCTCTGGCCGCATTGTAATAATGTTCGTCCATTTCTATGCCTAATAACGAAAATCCCAGCCCGTCACAGGCGATAGCAATACTGCCACTCCCTAAATGTGTATCGAGTATTCGCCACCCTTCTTGAGCAAAACTTGTCAAAAGCCAAGCATATAAGGCCACCGGCTTTTGTGTGGGATGTATCCGTTTTTCTTTGAGTTTCTTATTACCCTGCATGATTCTTCCCTCGGTCATACTTTTGCCCTGACACATTCCGTTCCACATAAAAGGGAATAGCCGCACCGACTGAAATAGGTTTGTGGCTGCAATCTCGCAATCCGAAAATGAAGACGCTCCATTGCATTTGTCCCAAACTATTCTGCCGTGGTCGAAAATGTAGTCAAAATAATTACAACCCCAAACGATGTAGAATTTAGCGACACGTTTTAATTCATCAAAGTATTCAAATGTCGGGACAGTCCAATTTTCGGATTTAGCATATAGCCGTTTTACTCCGATAGCACTGTATCGGCAACCATAGAATTGCCGACGTTCAGGGCCTGAAAAATACGGCGGGTCAACTATAGCCAAGTCAAAGGAATTGTCAGGGAGTTCTTTTAGAACGTCCATACAATCGCCCAAATGTAATGTGATATCTCCAAGGATTTCCATTTATATAAGTATATCGTCGTCCGGCTCCGTTTCATCCGTGTTGACAGAATTGAGATTGTCTAAAATTCGGTCGTATTCTTCTTTGCTGATTTCGTTGTTCTCGTTGTCGTAGTAATGTATGTCATGCCCCGGACAGCCACCGCCTGTATAATCAAAATCGGGGCATTCTTTTTCATCACATGTGGGGATTACGGTGTGACCTTGTTTCAAGTGGTCATAGAAGAATTGTCGAGCTTCAGCGTCGGTACATATACTTCCATCGTCATTCGTAACCAGACCGGCCATAGAACGCCGACGGTAATTTTCGAGAATACCCTGAACGTTAATAGCCATGTGCCGTTTTGCTACTGTCTTTCTCATTGGAATAATTTTTGAGAAATATTGTATATAATTTTAGTCTATTATTGTATTTTGAGGTATTCCGCACACTTGAAGCCCTTGCGGGGCATGAAGTCGGCGAAACTGCACGTCTTAAATAATTGAGGTTTGTTGACGTATTGGGCGAGGTCTCGCGCGTACTGTGAGGGCTTCGTTATGTTCTCGAAGTCGCGGTAAGGCATGACGTAAGGTTTTATGCCCAACTCTCGGCAACGCTCAATCCTATACATATCCTGCTCGATTGAGGAGTTGAAGCCGACGAGAATATAGCACATCAGCTTATAAGGCTTGATATAGCGAGTAACCTCTCGCAGTTTGTCTGTAAGGTCGAGTTGAGGCATATCCCATGCGATATGAATACTGCGTCGAAGCCGCAATCTGTTGAGCCAATACGCTTGTTCCTCATTCATGATACGCACGTCGACTCCATGGAGATTAACCGGCTGTTTTGCATCAATAAGATATTGCACCGCTGCCAGCCACTCGGGATTGGCGAAGAAATTATTATCAAGCACCTCTATCCATTGTCCGTTGGGGTTAAGGTCAACCGGGCGGACCGCATGAATACCACCCTCTTTGTCATGCACGAGGCAAAATGGACAATGCCGAATACAACCGCGAGAAAAGAATTGGATTGAGAACGGATATTGGGGATAAATCGAATAATCCATCAGCGTTGAGGCTTCGATTTCATCAGCCAAGCGACTGCGAATGTCATAGCCGGTGCCACCCCGAATTACTTCACAACGCCAATCCGTAGGCTCGTCGGGTGTGAATGTAAATATCTTCGACTTATACACCCGGTCATAATGCCCGAACAGCGGCATAGCCCACTCTACACTATCACCTTTGCTCTTATGAAAGGCGGCGATTTTCATTAGAGCGAAGTTCGGGAAATTGTGGCCGTCCACGTCTACTAACCCTATTCCCATGTGATAATGAATTGAATGTTGAAGAAATACTCCTGATTGAGCCGGCGCACTTGCGGAAACCGCCACGGATTATCTCCATAAGGAATGAAGATAACCCGCTCTTTGGTATTGGCGGTTATACCGTGTCGGCGCAGACGGTAGAGCAAGTTTGCTCTGCGCTTCAGTTTGGTTGTCATGCTCCTGTATGGCCGAAGCCGCACGCGCCGCGATGTGTTTCGGATAATTCCTCAACCACATTGAAACCACTCACTGGCGCAACAGCGTAGAATGTCATTTGCGCGATGCGCGTCCCGGCCTTGATTAGAAATGGCTTGCCGGGTTCATGATTGAGAATTATCACCCCACACTCGCCACGATAGTCCGGGTCAATCTTGCCGACAAGTACATCGGCATTGAAATACTCGGCCTCGTCGATACGACAAAACAACTTTTTCTGATTAGAGATACCCATTGCGTTTCGTTCCTGTGCCACGGAGAGTTCAAAACCCTTAATGCCTTTTGATGAAAAGCCGGAACGAGGCTCGACCTTAGCCTCAATGCCTTTCGGCAGTTCCAGAGCAAAGCCAAGCGGGATGATTTGTCGTTTGTGTTCAATGCAGATGTCGCAAGGGACGGCAAGGTCAAAACCAATGGCGCCATCGGTTTTCCGAACAGGAAGAACTGCGTCGTCGCGTAGTTTTTTTATTTTAATTTCCATGTCTATGTTTGTTGTTTCAGGTAAAGGCCGGCGGACGAGCCGCCGGCCCCGATGTCGATGTTTTCAGCCAACGATGAACATAGCCCACAGTTCGCCAAATTGTTCGGCGCAGTATTTGGCAAGCTCTTTGGACTTGAAGGCGAGACGCGCGCCTAAGCTCGTCGAGACCGTAGAAACGTAATTCGCGTTCGTGTAAACGAGACCGCCATACGCATACGCGCTGTAGTTCGCACGGCCAACGACACGGCACTTTTCTTCTTCGTTAAGGTCGTCGTGTTCTTTCTGAGTGAGAATATAGAACCACGGATACCACTTGTATTCGTCCTTGTTACCCCAATTAGGCGTCCAGCCCTCGTTGAGAGCGGTGGCGACGATACGCAGCTTGAGGTAGGCTACCACGTCACTGTTCACATTTGCACCAGCCTTTTCGCTTTTGTCATAAATTTCTTGGAACATCTGAACGTACAGGTGGTCTTCTCCGAGGGCAGCGCAGGCGTCCTCAAAGGTCTTGATGCGCTCCGTTACAGGACGGTCGTCAATTTCTTCGGGCTGTGTGAACACATCGGGGTAGAGAGCGCGGAGCATACTCTTTCCGTTTTCGTCGGTCACCTCATAAGCGGCCTTGATTTCTTTTAATTCGGGTTGCTTCATGTTGTTTAATATTGAGAGTTTAGATTGTCGCATAGTTCCTCGGCCTCGCTACGGTTGAAGTCTGCATCTTCATCATTGAAATCCTTGATGAAAGTGTGGTACTCTTTGCCGTCGATGAAACAGCGGCGAAGAACGACACAGCGAGATCCGCTTGTGCATGGAGAGGCATAGTAGGTGACATTTTCTTCGTCCATAGAGGCGCATAGATTGTCGATGCTATGTTTCAGCCGGTCTTTATCTTTGTTGATTTCCTGATTTTTGTCCTTGAGGTCTTTTAACCTCTTGCGTAGATTGTCATTTACGCATGACATCCGCAAAGAAGCGGCGGCAGCAGCGCCGAACAGGGCGGCGACAATGATTGAAGTGATTGTAAGAAACATGATTGAATGATTATCGGCGAGAGTCGCCGGTTAGGGGAATTACATTATAGGTTTTGAAACGGTCAACAATACGACCATAAGCGTCTTTGGCGTTGAACATGGCCGTCAGTTTCGCATTGTCGAGGTTGGTCGTGAGGTGGGCGAATTTGCGGTCAGATATGGCCATGTTAGCCCAAAGCTCATTACGAGCATGTAGGAAGTCGGCGACAACCGTGAGGGTATCGATGCCGTAAAATGGGCGGTTTTCCACTCCAATATCATTGAGACATAGATTGTGAGGTTTTATCTGGAAGCCCGTCGAGCCTTCCTCATTGTAGGTGTAAAGGTCGATATTGTTATGTAGTGAGAAATGATTGACCATTTGAGTAACCGACACGTTCACGAAATATCGTGGATTTTTCGTGCGGCGCAGATACTCGCTGAAAATCTGCATAATCATGGTTTTGCCGACACCCTTGTTACCTTGCAGCATGATATTCTTGTGCAGCTTGTAGCCTCGCCCGGGGAACACATCCTCGGCCAACGGACATTCATTGAAATAATACAGCAGAAAACGAAGAACGTCTTTGTTATGCTCGTCAATCTCAAAGCGTCTGTTTTGAGGTTTCAGCACTATCTCGTTGGCGACGAATATAATCATATTGACATGTGCCTGATAGATATTCGGGTCGGCAAGATTTTGAGCCTCAATCTTTGCTTTTTCAATTTCAGCCGCCGCCATAGCAACTGCATTATCCATAGCCAGCCACGGCTCTGCCTTCTTGCGGTCTTGCAGTTTCAGCACTTGCAAAACGGCTCGATCCCACTCAAGGTTGCCGGTAGGTCGTTTGCCATATTTGGCGAGTTCGTCAATAAGACATTTGGGGTATGACATAGTTAAGTATCTTTACTGCCGAAGCTACCCGAATATGTGTAGTCGGAAGGCGCGTCGGACGCTGGTTGTGAAATATCATCGAGCTTACCCTGAGAAAGCAATGTACAGAAATGGCGTTTAGCATCGTTTACGCTTTCATGTTCGCGACGCTCAATGTTCAAGCAATGGAGCTTAAAATTGGCTACCTTTTTCTTGAATTGCTCCGAGCTTAGATTATAACGCATACATACAGGCTCATTCCAGACGGCATCGGAGAGCATTATTTCAATAGACTTTTCAAGCGGAACAGGTTCTGCTTGACGTTTGGACACAGCAGACGGAGAAGCCGATGCAGATGGAGTCAGTTGTGCGACGTATTTAGGCCGTTGAGGTTCGGATACCGGCGGCGCAGCTTGTCGTTGTTGTGTAGGTCGTGGCGGGTCAATCAGACGATACTCTGTAATTGCATTTTTACGGTGCATTTTGGTACTGATTGCTTGATACCGGCGCTGTATGCCCCGACTTGTCAATATTGATGCCGTATCAAACAGGCCCTTGTCGAAGAAATCCCATTTGACCAAGCGTTTAATAATCTGGTCGAGCAATTCAGGAGAAACGCCGGGCAATTCCTTAATCAGTTTATATTTCAACATCTCAGTCCACTCAATGTAGTAACCATTACGGTATACCGCACAGAGCAGCTTGATAGTCGTAATCTCACCCTTAATGCCAAATTCGCCGCTAATAGCATACAGCTTTTCATCTGAAAAGAAGTCTACATCAAACGGAAAATAGTCGAGGCCGTGTTTGATAGGACGTGCCATAATTAAATCTCTTTGATTGTGATACCATGCACTTTCAACATCAACTTACGTTTGATGATATAATCGGGAGTGCGGAAGCCCTTAGTGTCCTCGACGACCATGCGCCCAGTGTCGTTGTCGATATACACGAAGTCTGCGACATAACGGACAGCCTTTTCCGTTACCCCCTCGCTATTGATTTGCGAGGGGATAAGGATAAAAGGAACTTGTTCGCGTAGATCGGAAATCAATCCGGCCCTCAAAAGTAATTTCAGCTTCTGTGCGCGATTATACTCTTTTTGGGAGTCGTAGCCACAACACTTTTCTGCATGATACTTGTTTTTCTTTTTGCCGGAGCCTGACTTCTGCTTTTCTGCGAGGGCGCGGAACTGTTCAACCGTCAGAGTTTCTTGTTTCATGATTTTCTGAAAGGTCAGCCGGATAAACATCTATCAACTTTGTCTCGCTGATGGCTTCAATCTCATAGTCTGCCATTGTGCCTTTCATGCCGTCAACAAAGTTGTCGTAAGCCTCCTTGAAAGAGGAAGCCTGCACGAGAATGTACGCGGCAGTTTTCTTTTCGGTGGCGGTCTTTTCGTCAAGGGTGATGAAATTGACCTTGACCTTGTAAAAGCGGTCGCCGGACGCATCCCAAAAGATTTCCGATATTTTGGTAGTGACTACCGATGAAATGCGGAAGTCGCCACTGATAAAGGGCGTGAGTTCTTCAGTTACCCTTGCCTCTGCTTCGGTGCAGGACAGCGCGTCAGCGAGATAGGGTTCGGTTACTTTCTTGACCGAGCCGTTCTCCATCATCTTGTCGTAACGCGCTCTGACTTCAATCCACTGTGCCATTATCTGCCCTCCTTTGTTGTGGCTGCATTGCAGCCGCAAGGTTCTGAACTTACAGCAACACGAGGCTCAACCGCACAGCGTATGCGGTCATAGAGAACCTCGGCATAGTCACTCATTGCATTCAACTGTTTTTTGAGATACCAACGCTCTTCTTCCGAATTTGCTCCGAATGTGTTTGCCCTTGCCTTGCAGATGCGCTCGTTGAGGTCTGCGAGTTCTATTTTCATTCGGTCAACATAAGTCTCTGAAACGCGATAGGCATCTTCAAATGCCTTTTTCGGCGACCATGAACGGTAGCCATCGGGATATTCCACAAGATAGCCGTCCGTTCCCGGAGTGGCAGGAGTTATTGACTTGCCAAGCAGTTTTTCTGCTTCGGCTTTTTCCATAGGCACAGCCTTGATTGTCTTGGTGCCAGTGTAGGTCTTAAAGCGTGTTTCCATTGTTGAGCTTTTCTTTGAGTTCTTTTGAGACTACCAGCTTCACGGAACGGTGAGCCGGAATTACCACGGGTGTATCGGTGTTCATGTTTCTGCCTATCTTCTCGGCCTTATCCACGACTTTGATTGTGGCGAAGCCTCGCAAGGTTACAGCCTCGCCTCGGGCGAGTGAGTCGGTGATTGAGTTAATCACGCCGTCGACGGCACGAATGGCCGACGAGCGATGCAGACCACAGTTGTTTGTGAGGTGGTCAATGATGTCTTGTTTTGTCATTTTTGTTGTTTATTGAGTTTGCGATTTATTTTGTCTTTGAGTTGGCCTATTGCCCATGCGTGAGTGCTGTTGCGCAGTCCACTCATCGACTTATAGTGCTTGATAGCAATATCGAGGCATGAAAGAATACGCTCGATGTCGGAGTTGCTTATTTCAACCATAATTCATGAACAGATTTACCAACTCATCAAAATACAGTTGGTCAGTTGGAATATCGTCGTCAGCACCTAATATCTGATTGGCGATTGACTTTTTATCTTGAATTATCTGGTAGAGTTTATGGTCGATAGTACGTTCACCAAGCAGATAATAGCATGTCACGTTCTCTTTTTGGCCGATGCGATGACAGCGGTCCTCACATTGACAGCAGTCGGCGTAAGTCCACGGAAATTCGACAAAGGCCACCGAAGACGATGCCGTGAGGGTCAGGCCGACACCGGCGGCCTTGATGGAACATATAGCAAGCTTGGAGTGTCCGCCCTGAAAACTATCCACAGCGGCCTGTTTCTCAACAAGGCTTTCACGCCCTGTAATCGTTACAGCCTTGGGGAATTGCTTTTTGAGAGCGTCCACAATATCGTGATAGGAGCAGAAAACCACAAGAGGTTTGTCATTGGCAAGGTGTGTCTTGATGAAGTCGACGGCCTGTTTGACCTTGCCTTTGGCCGACAAGGAGCGCAGGGTCATGAACTTTACCAACGCTTTCATGCGCATCTTTCGCCGTATCTCAACGTCGGTACACTCGGTATATTCTTCGAGGTAGCGGCGTAGGTCGTTCTCGGCAACGTCGTATTCCTCGCGGTTGCTGATGTCGACATAGAGGTCAACGCGCGTCTTGTCGGGCAAGTCGGTCAGTACCGTTTTCTTCTCGCGGCGTATCATGCACTTTTCGTAGAGCTGACGAGACAACTCCGAGAGGTCACTATCTTTTTCGCCATAATCGGACAGGAATTTGCCACGACCGCCAAACTCTTTTAGCCGCTCCATGATTGAGAGCTGTGCTACGAGGTCATGCGGACGATTGACGACAGGCGTGCCGGAGAGCAGCACGATATAAGGTTTGCCGGTGGTTATGCCCTTTGTGAAGATAGTCTGCTGTGCGCCGGGGTCTTTGACACGGTGACTCTCGTCGATGATAACCGAGCGGAAGCGGTTGATTTCCGGGCAAAAGACAACATCCTTCAGCCGAAACGAGCCGTTGGCCTTAATATCCCATACGAAATACTTGCGTAAGCTCTCATAATTGACAATGGCAATCTGATACATGCCCATCTGCAAAAGGTATGGCCATGTCGTTCTTGTCGAATTATCAAGCACAAGAGCCTTTTTATCGGTAAACTTTTCAAACTCTCTCTGCCAATTGATTTTTAGCGATGCCGGGCAGATAACCAAGCAGGGATAGGCATTAGCACAATCGGCAATGCCTATACTCTGCAAGGTTTTTCCGAGGCCCGGTTCATCACCAATAATCAATCGTCTTTTCTCCAAGCCGAAAAGAATACCTTCGCGTTGATAGGGATAAGGCTCTACGCGGAGATTATGTTTCAATTCGAGCATAACTAATAGAGATTAAAGCACCAATACTGAAAGGCAAGTTCTTCGTACTTCTCGCGTCCATGTGTGTAGATGGCATCGTCACGTTCGATAAACTTTTTGAAAATCTTGCAGTTCTTTTTGGATATTGCATAGATAAAGTCCCGGTTTGAGTTGGCGATGTCCATGTACCATGCGCGGGAGCGGTCCCAATCGAAGAAGTCAACGGCCTCATCAAATTCTGCCTGTGTAGCGGCAAAGGTCGTTTTGAGGTCTCCGCCAAAGTGAAACATCTTCAACCACCAATCCCACTTACAGCGAGTGTCAAGGGTGAAAGGAAAACCGCCATACTCAAATTGCTGTGCCTGATTTACCATGAAACACTGAGTATCGGCATACTCCAACACCCTTGCGAGGAATTGATCCCGACGAGCCTCCATGCGCAGTGCCTTGTGCATTTCCTGTGCGTGTCTGAACTCGTCCTCGTTGTACTGAACATCATCGACCATGAAGCGGTAATAGTTTACCCTCGTCGGTTCGGTGATTATCGCGTCCACGAGATTACCAAACCGAAAAGCGGCCTCTTTATCCCCGAATTGCATACGGGGGTGGAGAATGTTTTTCAGTTCGGTAAGGTCGGAGTTTGAGACTTCGCTACGGTTATAGTATTCATCGGGGTTGTGGTTCATATTACTGTGCTTTCACGTCGTCGTAATATTCGAGGGCGGCACTTTCCACGAAGATGTCTTCTTTGGTTGCAAGTTTCTCGCAGAAAGTAACCTGTTTCTTGAAAATCTTGGCAAGCTCGTCGATAGACAGGGTGCAACCCTCGCGTTGCCACCAGAGCGACACAATGCCGAGGAATGCGGCAGGGTCGTTGACTTTGATTTTCTTGCTGACTTTCGATTTTGGAGTGTAGGATTGCTCTGCCTTTGCCATTTGGAAAAGACCGGCCATTTCGGCATTAGACTTGTCTAATTCGGCTTTTTGCTTGGCCTCGGCCTCGGCTTTCTTACGCTCCTGTTCTTTCCGTGCTGCTTCTTCTGCCTCGCGTTGAGCCAGCTCTGCTTTAATGCGTGCTGCTTCGGCCGCATCTGCGGCAGCTATCCGCTCCATTTCTACTTTTTTTGACGGTAGTTTGTTGAGGATTTCAGTGCGGTATTCGTCTACCTCGAATACAAACTGCTCCTCAAAGCTGGGGAGTATTCTCTGGAATACCTCATTACGGATAGCCTTTGCCTCGTCGGGCGACACGTTGTAGGGCAGTCGCACAGACGACGGCGGACACCAATCGGCAGGGAGTTTTGACAGATAGCCGGTAAGGGTATCAACGACCGCCGGGTAGTTTTCGAGGGTCACGGAGCCGTTGAGATTGGTAAGCTCATTGATGCAGCCTGTGACAAGGTTATTGAACGAGCGGCGATAATCTTCTTCTACGGCGGCTCGATAGCTCTCTTTGGCCTTTATAAGCTCCTGTGCGGCGAGTTCAGCCTGACGGCGACGTTCCTCTTCCTCGCGCTTTTTGGCGGCATAGGTGTTGCGGTATTGCGTGATACGGTAAGGTACAGTATCCTTTTTTGTTGGGTCGATAGTGTTTTCGAGCATGGTGAACTCCGAGCGCACCTGATCGAACAATTTTGTTACCGGCGAGCGGCGCTCGTTCATGACCTTTACGGTCTTGCGCGTCTTTTCGATGTAGGCGGCAAGGCGGCGGTCAAGGTCGTCACTCATGCCACAACGCTCAATCTCATCAAGCAGTTGCTGTCCGGCTTCGGCGCAACGCTGACAAGAGAGCGCATTGGTTTGGTACGATTGTGGCCCGGCCTTGACAATGGTCGAGATGTTTTCCTGACGCACGATTACAGCGTCGGAAATAGAAATAAGTTGGTTGCTCATGTCGTTGGATTGTTAGGCCGTGCCTACCCCAAAAGGAGCAGACACAGCGGATTGTTAAAAAGTTTCGTCGTTGTCGTCGGACTGTGAGGGGTCGACGGTGACACCGGCCGACGTGTCGGGAGCAGGAGCAAAGCTTTCTTCGGGTTGTGCGGTCGGTTGCTCGTTGTCGCCCATGCCGTAGAAATCATCTTCCTGTCGCGGAGCTTCGTCAGCCTCGTAGGTTGTACCCTTGCCGATGCGCAGTTTCGGGTAGGTTTTGAAGGCGTGTTTTATGCATTTGGCCATAAGGAAACCGCTGTCGATGCGGTTGCCCTCTCCCGATGAATACAGAGAGTTAGGCACTTCGACATACGACCGGGTGTCGTAATCCCACTTTTTGTTAGCCTTGCCCGAATAACCGGCGAGACGTCGCCAATCTTCTTCGAGCATGACGGCGTAGTCAATCGAGCCGTCGGCACGGGTAATACGCATGAAACATGCCACCGGCCTTTCAGGGTTGTGGTTGATGTTCAGAGTATATTCTACCGACTTTGTGCCGTTGTGGTCGGTAAAGCTGAAGCCGTCGCCCTCGTAGACAATGACAGGGTTGTCGGCATGACGTATCTGCCCGGCGCGTGTGCGCTGTATCAGTTCTCCATACCCAGAGATTGTGAGGGTGCATCGCTGCTCGTAGATGTCTTTGTCGGTTGCGTCTTTCTGCCCGGTCTTATAACCACGTGGCTGAAGATACGCGAGAGCGCGAACGCCCGGCTCTACCGATAGGCCGCAGACGGCAAGGTCGATAAAGGCGATGAAGATTGACACCGGCGTACAGGCTTTGAGGTTTGCGTTGTCGGCCAGCAGTCGGTTGAAATGGATTACTTCACGCTCATAGGTAGCTTCGGCGTTAGCCTCGCCCCACAGAGCGCCGTAGAGGTCGATGAAGCGTTGGCGCACAAGGTTGTCCTTGACAATCTGCATCGGCTTGAGAGAAGCGATGTATTGTGCAGAAAAATTTACTTTGCTCATGTTAAGAGTTATTTATGTTAATAAATCGGGTTGTTTTTGTTTGGGGTCACGTTTAGAAAAAGCCAGCCCCAACCCGTGGGGCCGGCATACCTAAACATGAGCAGAATTAAAATAATCCTACTTGTGGAAGAAAAGGGACTCGAACCCTTACGACCTGCGGCCACTGCATTTTGAGTGCGGCGCGTCTACCATTTCGCCATTCTTCCAAGAAATCCGCCCACGCTTCACAGCGGAGACGGAGTATTAGAACACATTGAAATTATTACCTATTAGAAATTTGGGACAACAGGCGGGACTCGAACCCACTTATCGGAAGCCGAGGGCAATTTAAGGCTTTATCTGTTTGCCCCCTCGGATGACGGTAACACCGGCCCACACCTTACACCGCTTGCTGTTGTCGCACACCATTACTTGGTTTTATTGTTTAGTCAGTCTAAATCGAGATTTAGCAATCAACATAAGCGAGATCATTCCGGCTTAATCAACAGTGACTGTCAATATAAGAAAGAATGACCCAACTTAGCCAAACGCTAAGTGTCAACCAAAACCAACATTAAGTCAGATTTAAGTCAATATGTAGGGCAGCGACTTAACGCTGCATTAAAAGTCATACTTGCTACTCACGTCCATAGCGTCCGTTCATGTGTATCGCATCGGGGATTTTATCCCCCAGATTAGCTACCGTCTCGCTATGTATTGGTTGAGGTACACGTACCTTGCGAGGTCAGGCCACCCACTATGGAGCGTTTTTATTGATTGTTGCCGAGGCGGGAGTCGAACCCACAATGACGGAACCAAAATCCGTAGTGTTACCGCTACACTACTCGGCAGTGTCGACTATCTGAAATAGTCTTGTTTGGCATCTTTTAGGCGCTGCAAGTCGCGCACTCTGTATTCCACCTTGCGCAGACGCTTACACGGCTCTATTCTTCCGGAGTCTCGCCACCGCTCGACATTCTTACGCCCAAAGCGGCGAAACGCCTCATTTTGGCAGATGTATTCCGGCTCGTTTTGCTTGCGCAATCTTTCGTATAGCGCATCAGCAAGGTCATTCAGGAATACTCCGTAAGGCACGGCTCTATCACTAAACTGAATTGTCATCGGGAATTGTCTGCTTTGTGATTTTGAATGTCAGGCCGGTGGTCTTTTGTAGTTGTTTCTGAAGCCGCCGAGCATCGCAAAGATTGTGTGCCCATGCCGTAGCCCTTTGTGGACCAACCGCCGGCCTGACATAGTAGATTTTCATATCTCGTCCTCCAGTCCTTTCTCCGACCACTTGTCATAGGCGGCAATGAGTTTGTCGGTCTTGCGCCATTTGACATAGAGTGTGCCACAGGCATAGGCAGCGGCAAAGCCTATGAGTTTCGACCAAATGAAATCGGAAAACCAAGTCTTTGAGTCGTCGTATGGCACGGACAGTATGCCTATGAAGGCGACCGTGAATAAGGCGATAAGAGCCGATATGCGTAGGATTGATGTTGTCATGTTCATTGTCGCAGTTTTAGAGCGTTTCTTGTACGAGGTCGTAGAGTTCCCAACGGATATTTGTTAGTGCTTTTCGAGCTTCGTCGGTGTCGGCGATAGAGATAAGCACGTCGATGTTGTGATAGTCCCAACGACTGAATTTGTTGGCTTTCTCGATGAGTTTCTTGTCAAAGTCTGTCATGGCTGTGAAATTTAATAGGGTTCAACTCCTGCGGCGATAAAAGCCGCTTCTTCGTCGACTGATCCACACCAAGTATCGAGATACTCATTTGTGGCCTGATAGGTGTTGTCGTCAAGGGCATATCCACGTGCGGCGCAGAATGCCGACCACGATATTTCGGCGCGTTGCTCGTCGAGGGCGGCTTGTTGGGACGTACAGCCGGTAAGGTCGGCGAGGATTGCAAGGATTGCAAGTGAAAGTATTATCTTCTTCATGTCTGTTTAGGTATTACGAGCGGGCGATGCCGCGTTTTACAAGTTTCTTCGTCAGTTTGGGGTCTTCAAGCTGTTCGCAGATTGCTACACGGCGACCCTTGCGTACAATCTTCGGGAGATACACGTCGAGGGCGTGATGAGGAAAGCCGGCGAGGTATGTAAACTCGTTATTGCCGTTAGACCGACGAGTAAGAGTGAGGCCAAGATACTCGCTTACGTCCTTTGCATCATTGGCAAAGCACTCGTAGAAGTCGCCGACACGGAACAGTAAGATTGCGTCCAGGTGTCTGGCTTTCATTGCCTCATAATGTTTGGGGGCTGTATATACCGGCTCGACATAGTGAGCGGATGCCGGAATAAAGTCCTTGTAGTTGAACAGGTTGATTTCTGCGGTTGCCATGTTTAGGTGGTGTTTAGGATTTAATTATGCTATTCGGGATACTGTTATAGTCCCCGCTTCACGGTCAATTTTAGTAGTCAGCGACTTCTTGCCGCGTGTCGCATTTATGAGCGACGCATTTGTGCGTATGGTAGCTAAACTCTTAATTGAGAAACTTACACACTGCCCGGTTTCCAAGGCTTTCATTGCGCCTAAGTCACTGACTTTTTTGGTGGTTTTGTTCATACTCTCAAATTTATTTACTAACTTTATGCTGCAAAGGTAATGCAAACTTTTCAATTGTAAATCAAACTTTGTAAAGTATTTCTGTTAAACTTTGTTAATAATAAGTTACATGTATGAATGTCAGTAAATTAAATGCACTGATTGATGGAAAGAAAATAACCAAGGCAAGTATTGTCAAGAAAACGGGTATTTCTCGCCCGGCTCTTGATTCTATTCTTGATGGTAATGACTTCAAGGTGAGCAATCTTGAAAAGATAGCACGCGCACTTGGCGTATTAGTGGGCTACTTTTTCGATGAAGATACAACAGAAGTACGCCAGGCTGGTCGCGACTATGTAGAAAGAGGCAAGATTGAGCATAAGGGGCCGGAATACAACGGCTGTTCATCGGTCGAGGCAGACTTGCGTGACCAAATCGCGCAGCTCAAGTCGCAACTTGAAGATAAGGAACGAATTATCCGGCTTTTAGAAGGGAAAGGCTGATTTTATGAATAAGGCTGCAATATATTCTCACATCAACCTATTGCGTTTGAGGATAAACGAGATATTGTTTAACTATCCATTTAAGGAATTGATTTGCAACGAGATTATCAATGCCTCTATAATAGCTATTGGTGAAGTTGACAATAGCGGCTTTGATGATAGGGAAACCGCTAAAAAAATGGTTCGAATGCAGATTGAAAACTTTTTTAAGCCAAAGAATATCTCACTTGTTGTTGACAAATATTGGAATGAGCGCCTTATTTATGGCTTTACAAGAATTAATCCCACCAAAGACAATCTTATTCGTTTCCGTTCAGTAGTTGACATCACAAAGCCATCAGTATTAGAGATTAAATATACTATGCTCAATGCTGTGCAAAACGCTGATTTGTCAAGAGTTCAACTAGATATAGATCTCAACCGCCAATCAAATAAGATTCCAAAATGGATAATTGCCTCTGTTATTGTCGGCTTTGTGGCTATCTTTATGGTTTTATTTCTTTTTGCCACGAATAGCAGATATATCAAAACAGGAGATTGTGTTGTTTTCGACAAATGGAAATCTGAATATATTGAGTATTGATATGAACCTCCAACTGATTAAGCGATATGGGGAGCAATACCCCGGTGGACTGCGCAAACTCGCTATTGATGCCGGAATGTCCGAGGGCAATTTGCACCGCTGCATCCGAAACAACAAAATCCAAGCAAGCGATTTGGAAGCCCTCTCGCGGCTTTTGAGTGTCGAGATAGGCGTTTTCTTTACCGAGGACACAAAGTCGATAGAAACGCGCAGAAATGACCAAAACGACGATGTCTCGTGGCTGCATGAAAAAATTGCTTTACTTGAACAACGAATTAAAGACAAAGACGACATGATAAAACTCCTACAAGCCAAACGATAACTACGTTTCCCAAATTTTTGAAAGTCGCTGATAATCCGATAAGTATATTTGCGGCCCAGGCAGCAATTGAGTAAAAGGACTCTAATAAGTGCAACTTAGGCTGTAATTTCCCTGCAAATTCAGGAAATTACAGCCTAAGCTGTTCTTAGAAAGTACGAACCACATTATATGTGGCCCACTTCGGCAAAGCGCGGCATAGAACTACCGTTGCGAACTACCCTTTCGAAGAACATTTGCTCGGGACGTACCCAGTATCCTCGGTTGCCATAAAGTGCCTGATATGTAACCTGACGGTCAAGGGTTTCGCTGTCTTTGGCATGGCAAACGAGGCGATATGAATTGCCCTTGAAATGTCGAAATATCCTTTGGGATGAGCGCGGGAATTGCGCCAAAGTCGCCCTCGCCACAGGAGCCAACGTTGACTTCACATTATCTGGGGTCATCGTATGCGGACCATCATACTCGATGACGGTGCTATAGTATTTACGGAACTCTTCCTTAGTTTTGGCGAGCGTGTCTTGCAACCCATAAAATCCAACGACCTTATCCCGATACCATTCATCATAGCAGTCAAATTGATGATTTTCCATTTCTTGAAAGACGTCAATCAATTCCGACGTTATCTCATAGCTTTGGATGCCGTCGGCGCGGCGTGATTTGAAAATATGAGTCCCTATACGCAATCTTAGGAAGTTCGTCATCCGAAACATCGAACTGCAGAGCAGCGCCGGCGCTCCGACAATCTTAATCAACTGTTGCCCAAGGAAAGCGCCATAACTGCTACCTATAATCAAATCCGGCTGTAATGTATCGCATATATCGAGAAGCATTTTTAGGGCATCTTCAGGGTTCACCGGCAGGTCGGGAGCCGTAATTTCAGCAACATCTTCCAGCTCCTTGCGCAGAGTCAGTGCCGGCGGACACTCGCCGCTCCAGTTTAAGCCGTGTAGAAACAGTATCTTCTTCATTTCTTTATACTTGTCAAAAATTACTTGTCAAAAAATCCGCAGTCAATTTCACTGCCTTCCCAAAAGCGGTAGACTGCCCTTTTACCGTAATAAACAGGTGCACGGCGCCCGGAAATTCCACCCGTGTCACATTGGGATATTTTTGAGCAAATTCTTTCCCTTGGTCGCAGAGGATATCTCTTTGTGCATTGATTATCAGCATTGGAGGCAATTGCGTCAAAGCCGTATCGTTGGCGTGTGCCGGAGATATAAGAGGCTCGGTAGGATCTAAATCGCCTATATACGCCTTATTGAATACCTCCATAATACGGCCATTCAGGCCATAGCCGCGAGCATATTTATGCCAAGACACAGAATCGTCGTTATAGGCCCTCAATACCGGATAAAACAAGACGAGCGATTGAAGTCTGAGCGGAATCGGTTGCTCCATTAGCGAAAGAGCCGCCGCCAATGCGAGGTTGCCGCCGCTGCTGTCGCCACCGACACTAACAAGACTACCACAAGAGCCCCATTCTGCGGCTTTGGCATACGCCATCTTGATTGCTTCTATACAATCTTCAAGCCCTTTAGGATAAGGCTTTTCGGGCGCAAGCGAATAATCCACAGCCAGAACTATTGCCTTACCTGTAGCAGCGACAGCATCACAGAACGCCGCACAGCTATTGATACTTCCGAAAGCCCAACCACCTCCGTGCAGATAAACCAATAGCGGCAATGGCTTTGGCTGCGGCTTCTCGGGCTTGAACAGACTCATTGCTATGCCTCTTGCATTGCCTTCGCCCTCGATTTGCACGAATTCGACATCCGGCAACGACTCATGAACAGTATTACGAGACTGTCTGACATTCCGTAACTCCTCCGGGTATCCGGCCATAGCCTCTATAATTGCATCAGCCTGACTGTCTTGCAGCCCCTGAGGCATTGACGACAGAAATGTATCTGCCTCGGCACGCATAGTCATTGCCTCCTTATCTGTAACAATTGTCAGCACTTTCGCTTGCGATGTACACACTAAAGCGGCACCAATAAAAAATGTGCATAACGCTCCAATATATGTTTTCACAGCCTCAATAATCTAAAGAAACTCAATCAGGGAATATTGCAACTTTTATTACGCCATCTTTTTTACCCTCGAAGATGCGATAACCTTCCGCTATCTTGCTCAGCGGAAGGCGATGAGTAATCAGTTTAGTTGTGTCAATCCTGCCTTCGGCAATCAGACGCATAATTTCGTCACAATCACTTGCATCTACACCCCCGAATTTGAAAGTCAAGTTTTTGCCGTACATACGTGGCAACGGAAGCATCTGCGGCTTATCATATAGGGCTACGACAGTGATGACGGCGTTCGGTCGGGCGCATTTCCACGCCATTTCAAAAGTCTTGTCTGTGCCGGCAACTTCTATCACTCGATCGGCACCGCGACTGTCAGTCAATTTGTCAAGTACCATCCGAGCTTCTTCCGGTCCGATCACGATAACATCAGGAAAATTGGTCTTGACAAACTTGCGCCTGCTTTCGTCAATTTCACATACCACAATGCGTCCGGGATTGTATAGTTCTACACACTGAAGGGTGCAAAGGCCTGTCGGGCCGCCACCAATGACAAGCACGATATCATCCTCGGAGATTTCGGCAATTTTGGCAGCCCAATATCCGGTAGCGAGTATATCTCCGACAAAAAGAGCCTGCTCGTCAGACACCTCGTCCGGGATATGCGTCAAACCATTGTCTGCATAAGGCACCCTGACATATTCAGCCTGAGCTCCATCAATGCGGCATCCGAGCTCCCAGCCTCCTCTCTCGCAATTATTTACCCAACCGCGCTTGCAATAGAAACATTCGCCGCAGAAAGTCTCCACATTGACTGCTACGCGATCACCGGGCTTGACTTTCATGACATCAGAGCCTGTCGCTTCAACGACACCAACCATTTCGTGGCCGACTGTAATTCCCTTACATGCCCTCGGAACACTACCGTGTTTGATGTGTAAATCGCTTGTACAGATACTGCTCAAAGTGACACGTACAATTGCGTCTTTAGGGCTTTGAAGCTCCGGTTTTGTCTTGTCTGTGAAGTCAAATTTGCCATTGTCTATATATGTATATCCCTTCATATTTCTTACAGATTATTTCTTGAAAAGTATAGGGAATGAGCGCCTGATAAGACGCAACATTATCCTTTCTATATTTGATAGTTATTTAGCGCCCAACCAATCAAAGAATGAATATGTGGCATCAGGCTTTTGCCCTTATCCGTGAGCGAGTACTCTACTTTGGGTGGAACTTCAGCATAAATCTCACGGTGCACAAGCTCGCCTGCTTCCAGATTTTTAAGCGTTTCGGTCAGCACCTTGGGCGAAATGTCGGGAAGAGCACGCCCGATTGAATTAAATCGCGTTGCTTCGTTCTCGTAAAGCACACACAGCACCAGCATTGACCATTTTCCCGTAAATCGCGAAATAATGTTTCGGATGGGGCACGTCTGCGTTGCCGTATATTTTTTCAGATTTTCTTTGAGAGGTAAAGCCTTCATTTTCAATTTTAGTTACCTGAAAGTAAGCGTTTTACTTATTTGTAAGTTCTTGTATATCAAGAATCATAATTGTAATTTTGCGCTATCAAACAGAAAGCGGATTACGTCCGCAAAGTTAATAAACAATATAAACCAGACCAAATGAGCGAGATTAAAATACTTGACAAAGGCGAAAAATTCGCCCATGCCTCGGTGGGTAACCTTACCGCTTTCGAGGGCAAGCAATTTATGAAAGATGCTATCGGCACCACATCCTGCGAGGTTTCTTTCGGCACACTTTCCACCGGAACTGCCATTCCTTTCTTCCACAGCCACAAGTCAAACGAGGAAATATACATTGTCCTTTCGGGCAGCGGAAAGTTTCAGGTTGACGGCAACGTTTTCGACATCACCGAGGGCTCGGTAGTCCGCGTGTCCACAAACTGTGACCGGAACCTCAAATGTACTTCCGCCACTCCTCTCTGCTACATCTGTATTCAGGCCAAAGAAGGCAGTCTCGGCGGCTACACAGCTACAGATGCCGTAGTGACCGAAAGAGAGAATCTTCTCTAAAAGCCTCACCGCATTACTAAAATCAAGCGCTTCCCGGATTTATATCTTGGAGACGCTTGATTTTTAATCGTCGTTTCGGGGCACAATGGCGACTTGCGACCTTGTAGACGTATGTTTTCGCACCACCACATCGATAAAACAACGCCACGATGATACGACAATGAATACTTATGTTTAACTTTGCGCAGATATCGAAGAGTTTATTGGCCGAACCAAACGCTAATACTCCATAGCACAGGATAATAACACCCGAACATCAGCACCTATCCATCTATCAATGTACAACAGCCATATAGTCGTCGGGATTGGTGAAGTCCTATGGGACATTCTCCCCGAAGGCCGGAAAATAGGCGGCGCACCCGCCAACTTTGCATACCACGTCTCACAATTCGGAATGCAAAGCCTCGTAATCAGTGCCGTCGGCGACGATGTCCTCGGTACGCAGATTTTGACCGATTTTCACGCTAAGGGCTTGCGCAACATCATCGCCACCGTGCCCTACCCCACAGGGACGGTACAAGTGGACGTCAACAGCGAGGGCGTGCCGCAGTATTCCATCGCCGAAAACGTAGCCTGGGACAATATCCCGTTTACACCCGAGTTGGCAGACCTTGCACGAAGCACACGCGCCGTATGCTTCGGAACATTGGCGCAACGAAGTGCAACGACGCGTGCCACTATACATCGCTTCATTGATGCAATGCCGCATGACAGCGAGACGCTGATAGTCTTCGATGCCAACCTCCGACAAAACTATTACGACAAAGACGTCCTGGAAAGCTCGATGCGCCGCTGCAATATTCTGAAAATCAACGATGATGAACTATGCACCATCATCAAAATGATGGACGACACAAGCATTGAGATACAATCATTGCAGCCCGAAACTATCAGACGATATGCAGCCAAGTTCATCAGCCGTTACAATCTGAAGATGATCATCCTAACCTGCGGCATCAACGGCAGCTACATCTTCACGCCCGAGATCACATCATTCTTGCCCACGCCGAAAGTAGATGTCATTGACACTGTCGGCGCCGGCGACTCGTTCACCGCCACCTTCGTTGCGAGCATCCTCATCGACAAGTCCGTAGTCGAGGCACACCGCAAAGCCGTCGATGTCGCCGCCTACGTCTGCACCCAAAGCGGAGCCATGCCCGCAATCCCGAAGCGACTCTTGCACTGATACACACCCTTTCAGACCACGCCATTTTCTTTTGAGCCAAACTGCCGAACATGCTTGATGTATCACTCGGCCTTGATGTACATCAATTGCCGTTTCAACCGAATCGCCGCCCTTCGCACAGCCTCCTGCCCCAACCTCGCCATGATTGCCGGCGGTCGAAACTACTAATTACAATCCCATGTCAAACACCGGCTACCCGTGTGCTCTCACGAGCCTGACAGACAGTCTGTCAGACCGCGTGGGCGAGCACACATTTTTTTGCGATTCCCACTTGGTCATATCGGCGAAAAGTCGTAAATTTGCACTATAAAGCGTGATAGCTTCTGATGACAGCCGCAAGGCAAGCTCGGCGAAACAGACGCATGGCATTCCTATGGCACGGCATCCGGAAGCGACGCGCTTTTCACCGTTTTTTCCCAAACACACTTACATGGAAGAAAATCAAAAAGAATACAGTGCGTCAAACATCCAAGTGCTCGAAGGCCTGGAGGCCGTACGCAAGCGCCCTGCAATGTACATCGGCGACATCTCCTCCAAGGGACTCCACCACCTCGTGTACGAGGTCGTGGACAACTCCATAGACGAAGCTCTCGCCGGCTATGCCACGCACATCGAGGTCACCATCAACGAAGACAACTCTATCACCGTTGTCGACAACGGCCGCGGCATCCCCGTGGACATGCACAAAAAAGAGCATAAGAGCGCCCTTGAAGTGGTGCTGACAGTACTACACGCCGGCGGCAAGTTTGACAAGGGCACCTACAAAGTGTCGGGAGGCCTGCACGGCGTGGGAGTATCCTGCGTCAACGCTCTATCCTCTCATCTGCGTGCCGAAGTACGCCGCGGCGGTAAAATATATATGCAGGAATACAGTTGCGGACATCCGCTGGAAAGTGTCAAAGTCATCGGTGAGACAGACACCACCGGCACGACCATAACCTTCAAGCCCGATGACTCGATATTCACTGTCACCACATACGATTTCGACACGCTGTCCAATCGTCTGCGCGATTTGGCATACCTCAACGCCGGCATCACGCTCAAGCTCACCGACATGCGCGAGCTTGGCGCTGATGGCAAACCTCGCTGCGAAACATACTACAGCGCAAAGGGTCTGCGCGAATTTGTGGAATACATTGACCACAACAAGGAGTCTCTCATAGGCGATGTCATCGATCTCAACGTCGAACGCCAAGGTGTACCCATCGAAGTGGCCCTGACTTACAACACCAATTACTCGGAGACAATCTATTCGTTTGTCAACAATATCAACACCATAGAAGGCGGTACCCACCTCACCGGGTTTCGCCGCGGCCTTACATCCACGCTCAAGAAGTACGCCGAAGACAACAACCTGCTGAAGAATGCCAAAGTTGAAATCAACGGCGATGACTTCCGCGAAGGCCTTACGGCCGTAATCTCCGTCAAGGTCATGGAACCGCAATTCGAAGGCCAGACAAAGACCAAATTGGGCAACAGCGAAGTTATCGGCGCCGTACAGACCGCCGTATCCGATGCCTTGGGCACATATCTTGAGGAGCATCCGCGCGAGGCTCGGCTCATCGTAAACAAGGTCGTTCTGGCGGCACAGGCACGCCAAGCCGCATACAACGCCCGTCAGCGTATCCAGCGCAAATCGCCGCTCTGCGGCGGCGGACTTCCCGGCAAACTCAGCGACTGCTCGTCACGCACGGCCGAAGACTGCGAAATCTTCATAGTCGAAGGTGATTCGGCAGGCGGTACGGCTCAAGATGCTCGCGACCGTCGCTATCAGGCCATACTTCCGCTGCGCGGCAAGATTCTCAACGTCGAGAAGGCCATGGAGCACAAAGTCTTCGAGAACGAAGAAATTGCCAACCTGTTCCGAGCGCTGCGCGTCACCATAGGCACCGAAGAAGACCCGCACGAGCCCAACGTCTCCAAGCTGGCATACCACAAGATTATCATCATGACCGATGCCGATGTCGATGGTGCGCACATCGCCACACTTCTTATGACATTCTTCTTCCGCCGTATGCGTCCCGTCATCGAAAACGGGTATCTCTACCTTGCCACGCCGCCGCTGTACAAATGCAAGCTGGGCAAACTCGAAGAATACTGCTGGACCGACCAACAGCTTCAGCAATTCATCGACGAACATGGTACCAAGACAACGGTACAGCGTTATAAAGGCCTCGGCGAAATGTCCGCCAAGGAATTACGCGAAACCACAATGGCGCCCGGTCATCGAATGCTCAAGCAAGTGCACATCAGCGACGCCGTCGAGGCCGACCGCATATTCTCCATGCTTATGGGCGAAGATGTCGAACCGCGCCGCGAATTTATCGAACAGAACGCCAATTACGCAAATATCGACGCCTAAGCGCTGCCGCTCCCTTCCGGGTGCGCCATCTGCCAGGCTGTCATAACACCAACGCACGACGCCCCGGAAGCCTGTATGCCCGGCCTCTTCGGGGCGTTAGCTTTAACCGGAAACCGACACAGCCACCATACTACCGGGCTGCAAATCACCAAGCGACTAAGACAACATTCACACTCACCTCACACACAAGCACATGTCCAAAGACACATCCAAGGCAGGGCAGCCACGCAAAGCCTCCAAACTGCGCAAAGCCGTAGACACATACATCGCACAGCCTTCAGTCACGACATTCAACTACAAACAGGTGGCCGCCGCCCTTGGCATCACGGCCGAGACACAACAACGGGCCGTAGCCTTGCGCCTTGCCGAGCTGGCCTTTGACGGCGAACTTGTCGAAATAGCCCCCGGCAAATACAAGCGCCCCAGCCGCAGCGTCGATGCCATGGGCACCTTTGTACGCCGCTCCAACGGCAAGAACTCCGTAATCACCGATGATGACGGCGAGAGCATTTTCGTGGCCGAACGCAATTCCATGCACGCTCTCAATGGCGACCGCGTGCGCGTAACCGTCGCAGCGCGTCGTCGCGGCATCGAACCCGAAGCCATAGTCACAGAAATAGTCGAGAAAAAAGGCCAAACATTCATAGGAACCATCAAAGTAGAGAACAGCTTTGCCATACTCAACACCGACAGCAAGTTCCTGGCCACAGATATATACATTCCCAAGCGTCGCCTCAAAGGCGCCGTCACAGGAGACAAGGCTGTGGTACGCATCACCGACTGGCCCGATGACGAAAAAAATCCGCGCGGCGAAATAGTAGACATCCTCGGCAAGAGTGGCGACAACAACACCGAGATACACGCCATACTTGCCGAATTCGGGCTGCCGTACTCCTATCCCAAAACAGTGGAGGACGCAGCGGCACGCATAGACGCAGGCATCACCGACGAAGTAGTGGCACAACGTACCGATATGCGCAATGTTACCACCTTCACCATCGACCCCAAAGACGCCAAAGACTTCGATGATGCCCTATCCATACGCAAGCTACCCAACGGCAACTATGAAGTTGGCGTTCATATCGCCGATGTGACGCATTACGTCAAGCCGGACTCCATCATTGACCGCGAAGCACGCGACCGCGCCACCAGCGTATACCTGGTAGACCGCGTGGTACCCATGCTTCCCGAACACCTGTGCAACGATATCTGCTCGCTTCGTCCGGACGAAGACAAACTGACCTACTCGACCGTGTTCGAAATGACCCCGGATGCCCGCGTCGTCAACCATAAGATTATGCACACCGTCATCCGCAGCAATCGACGCTTCACCTACGAAGAGGCCCAGGAAATCATCGAGACGGGCAAAGACGACTATGCAGACGAAATACTAACGCTTGATTCAATGGCCAAGACCCTCCGCAGAATACGTTTCGAAAACGGCTCGGTGGACTTCGCTCGCGTAGAAGTGCGATTCGACATCGACGAAAACGGACATCCGATAGGCGTATACTTCAAGGAATCTAAAGACGCAAACAAACTCATCGAAGAATTCATGCTCTTGGCAAATAAGACCGTGGCCGCCGCCATAGGCATACCTGTAGGGCGCAAAAAACCCAAAGCATTCGTATTCCGCGTACACGATCAGCCCGATCCGGGCAAACTTTCGGACCTTGCCTCACTATCACGCAACTTCGGATACAAGGTCAAGAGCCAGGGGAACAGCAAGGAAATCAACCGCAGCATCAACCGCATGATACACGATATCAAGGGCAAAGGCGAAGAAAACCTGCTGTCAACCTTGGCGATACGTTCGATGGCCAAAGCCATATACACCACACACAACATCGGACACTACGGATTGGGCTTTGAATACTACACACACTTCACTTCGCCCATACGCCGTTATCCGGACATGATGGTGCATCGTCTTCTGGACCGGTATCAGGCCGGACAACGTTCGGTAAACTTGGACCACCTCGAGGAATTATGCAAACACTGTTCCGAGATGGAACAGCTGGCAGCCAATGCCGAGCGTGCCTCCATCAAGTACAAACAAGTGGAATACATGCACGACCACCTCGGCCAGACATACTCCGGCGTCATCTCAGGCGTCACCGAATGGGGCTTGTATGTCGAATTGGATGACAACAAATGCGAAGGACTAGTGCCCGTGCGCGACCTCGTGGACGACTATTACGAGCTAGACGAACGCAATTACTGCCTCGTTGGACGCCGCCACAACAACCGCTATCGTCTCGGCGATAAAGTCAGCGTACAAGTGGCACAAGCCAATCTCGAGCGCAAGCAGTTAGACTTCGTACTAATAGATCCGCACACAGGCAAGCCCATAAGCAAGCCGTTGCCCAACTCCGCACGGCCAAATGGCAAGGACAAAAGCAAAAACGTAAAAAAAGGCAAACGACGCAAATAGCCACTCATGCAGGATACCATAGCGACAATAACCATAGACAGATTACGACTGCACTGCAACCACGGAGTGCTCGAACAAGAACGCCTTGTCGGCAACGAATTTGACGTGACCGTAGTCTTTGACTACGATGCCTCTAAGGCAGTGCTAAGCGACAATATTTTCAGTGCCATCAGCTACACCGAAGTGATTGACGTCATCCGCCGAACCATGCAAACGCCATCGTCACTGCTCGAGCATGTGGCCGGACGCATCATCGATGCCCTTGCCACGGCCTTCCCGTCCATACTGTCAATAACAGTAAGCATCACCAAAATCGCGCCACCCATACCGGTGCAGATGCAAGGCGTCACCGTCTCTATATCTCGCAAATTGCACGAGTGAAACATCGCAACTAAGAAACACAAAGCGGCGGGAGCATCCATGGGGAAGCCTCCGCCGCCTTATTCGTATGCTGCTATTTTCAGTGACGCCAAGTATAGTACTCGGAATGATGGCGCATAGTGTGTATTGCGACCTTAGCATTGGCCATCAGACGCGTAAGAGACAGTCGCGGAAGCGTCCACAACATCGCACGCCCATGCAAAGCCTTGATTGCACGCCGCCATACGATGGCGACACTCAGCCATTGGGCTATCATCAAGGCAAGAGCAACAGCTCCCACATAGACATTGAAGTCACTGAGTACCATCGCTGCAACCGCCAAAGCCAAAGATGCAATACGCATCCATGCGCCCGCAGCCATCAGACGGCGTGAACATTTTGGCAACCTTGTGCCGGTAAATTGGTGGCATCGACGCTGCCGATTGTAAAAGCGGCACGGGGCAATGTCGACTATCGACGGCATCGAGTCATGCGTCAGCACCACGGCTACTTTCCCGGGATTTTGCGAAACCAATTCGTAGACGAGCAAATCATCGTCCCCGGTGTGCAAATTCAGCGAATGCGAGAATCCTTTATTATCGAAAAAGGCCTGTCGCGTATAAGCCAGATTGTATTCAGTACCGCGATAGGACTTCCCGGCAACGGCGGCAGTCAGCCAAGTGACGGCATCCGCCTTGGCATTGAACATTCGGCGGCGACGTCCGGCCTTGCCATCTTTATCCGAAGGCAAATACGCATACCCTATTGCGACAACAGCACCCGAACCGAAAGGCCGAGCCATTTCGTAGAGCCATCGATCACTGTCTATGGATACGGCGGCAGTAGTGTGAACCACCACGTCATATCGCGCGGCCTTCATACCAAGCGTCAATGCCAGCTTCTTGCGGCTGACATTGCGAGCATCGTCCGGAGTGTAAGTCATATAGATATTAGGACATGCGCGACGGAACTCGCCAACCACAGCGCTGCACTCGGATGACTGGCCATCCGTAACCACAATTACCTCAAATGGCGATGGGTAGTCCTGAGTCGTCACTTGCCGTAATACGCGGCGCAAACTATTCTCTCCGGCCGAGCAGTATATTACCACCGAGACCGCCGGCAGGGATTCTTCGCGCATGGCTTCTTCAGAAACATTCTCGGCATTTGCCACATTTACGGCATGAGTCACCCGACGAATGCGCCACAAGTACACCGGCCACAACAGCACATAAAGCACTGCAACAGCAGCAATTAATAATATTACAGAGAGAGATATGTCAAGACTCAGATTCATATCCGCGCGACTATTTTTAGGGATATTGTTTTGATATAAGAACGCGGCCCGGTAGTGCCGCAGAACATAAGTACAAAGATAGCAAATTATCCGCAATCGGCCACCTCGCACCGCCAAAATCAACATAAAAAAAGCGAGAGGACACAGCCGACGGCTGCATCCTCTTACCATAAAAGTTTGGTGCGGACTCCGAGCCTTATGCTTCGGGCAGGGGTTCCACGTTGATGTAACGACGGCCTTCCTTACCGGTGGAGAATACCACTGTGCCGTCAATGAGTGCGTAGATTGTGTGGTCGCGACCCAGGCCGACATTTTTGCCGGGATGGTGCACGGTACCGCGCTGGCGCTTGATGATGTTACCGGCCTTGCATGCCTGACCGCCAAATATTTTCACGCCGAGACGCTTGCTTTCTGATTCACGGCCGTTCTTCGAACTGCCGACACCTTTTTTATGTGCCATGTGTCTGTGAAATTTTAAGTTTGATTAAGCGACTACGTCTTTGATGACTACCTTGGTGAAGTACTGGCGATGGCCGTTCTTTACGCGATAGCCTTTGCGACGTTTTTTCTTGAACACGATGACCTTTTCGCCCTTTACGAGGGGCTCGGCCACTTCGCATACTACTTTTGCTCCTTCAACTGTGGGAGCACCGACTTTCACGTCACCGTCGGCGTCGATAAGCAGCACCTTGTCAAAATCGATGCTGTCACCTTCTTTGACATCTGTGCCGAGGAAGTGAACGTAGAGGAACTTGCCGGCTTCTGCCTTGAACTGCTGTCCCTGAATTTCTACGATAGCGTACATTTAGTTTTGATCTGTATATTAAATTAACCGCGGGGGCGTGCCGACGCTGCGACATCTTGCTCTGCCCTTGAGCGAAATTGCCCACAAAGGTACGACTTTTTATCCACCCGACCAAAATTTTTACAATCTATTTTTTATGTAGAGTCAGGAAATTTAACTCAATCGCCGATTAGACATTGCGAATATGGAAATAGTTTTATACCTTTGCGCTCCCCCTTTCCCCAGATTTAAGCATATCCTATGACAGGCTTAACGCCCGACTTCACAACAATGAATAATAGCTACAACTTTGATAATGTGGTGGATCGACACGATACTTGCGCCACCAAGATAGAAGAAATGGACCGCAAATTCGGCCGCCACGACCTATTGCCTTTTTGGATCGCCGACATGGATTTTGAGGCTTGTCCATGCATCATTGATGCATTGCGCCGACGTCTCGACCATGCCGTACTGGGATACACATCCGCTCCCGCCGATTTTTGGAATAGTATCATTTCGTGGCTCGATAGACGTCACGGATGGCATGTTCAGGCCGATGAAATAACATTCATGCCCGGGCTGAAGAAAGCTCTGAGCCTGTGCATCAATTATTTCAGCCGTCCCGGAGACGGCATCTTGATTCAGCCGCCTGTGTACCACTCGTTCCGCAGCGTCATAGAGGGCAACGGCCGACGCGTGGTTGCCAATCCCCTGAAGCTTGACAGCCGAGGCAACTATATCATGGACTTCGACAACCTCGAGGACGTCATAGCAAGCCAACGACCGGCTATGATGATTATCTGCAATCCGCACAATCCCATAGGTTTGCAATGGGACAAGGCATCCTTGTCCCGCGTGGCATCGATATGCCGCACCCAAGGCATTATACTCGTGTCCGATGAGATATACGGAGACATGATGCTCCATGGGACCAAGCACATACCCACAGCCGACGTCTCAGACTATGCCCGAGATATTACAGTGACGCTTGGCGCGCCTTCCAAGACCTTCAATATTCCCGGCATCGTAAGCGCCTGGGCCGTGGTCAAATCCCCGAAACTGCGTGAGCCGTTTTTCGACTGGCTGTCTGCAAGCGAATTCAACACGCCGCCCATAGCAGCGATGGTTGCAACACAGGCCGCCTACGACCTCGGCGAAGCGTGGCTTGACCAAGTCTTGGAGTACCTACAAGACAACATCGACTTTGCCGAACAATTCCTATCCGAAAGAGTTCCAAACGTGTCCATGCACCGGCCGGATGCATCGTTCACCATTTGGCTTGATTTTCGCAAATTGGGCATGACCCAAGAAGACTTGGTCAAAATGCTGATATGCAACGGGCATTTGGCACTCAGCGACGGCATATCTTTTGGCGTGGAAGGCCATGGTTTTATGCGCATGAATGTGGGCGTACCGCGTCTGGTTCTTACCGAGGGGCTGAAACGTTTGGAGCAGTCTGTCAAGACGTGCGGACAAAACTCCAGCTACTCCGCAGACGTCCACTCATCGATACCTTTTGTCACAATGCAAGGTTTAGGCAACAAATTCGTGGTTATCAACTGCTTTGACCGACAAATCAGCAATCTGTCATCACTCGCCGTCGAGATGAGCCACCGACATACAGGCCTCGACACCGATGGCATCATCGCCATACTGCCAAGTCACAAAGCCGACTGCCGCATGCGAATTTTCAACGCCGACGGTACAGAAGCCCAGATGTGTGGCAACGGCATCCGCTGCGTAGCCAAATATGTGTCCGACAATCATATCACGAAAGCCGACCATCTTACAATCGAAACACTCAGCGGCATCAAGTCGCTGCAACTGCATACGGCTCCTGACGGACTTGTCGAATCCGTGACCGTAGACATGGGGCTGCCCATGACCACGCCATCCGACATACCGGTGAATTTCGATGCAGACGCTATGCTTGACGCCCCTATCGACGTCGCCGGAAAGCGAGTGAAAGTCACCGCCGTATCCATGGGCAATCCACACGGCGTAGTCTTTGTCGACAGCTTCACGGACGAGATGGTGCACACACTCGGCCCGGAATTGGAGAAGCACGAGATTTGGCCCGAACGTGCCAATATCGAATTTGCCCGAACAGATGACAAAAACACTCTTTCGGTCCGCGCATGGGAACGCGGCGTAGGCGAGACAATGGCTTGCGGTACAGGAGCATGTGCCGCCGCGACGGCTGCCGTACTGACAGGGCGTGCCGACTGGCCGATAACAGTGCGACTTCTCGGCGGTAACATGCTAATCGACCGAGACAAAGCCACGGGACACATCTTAATGACCGGACCGGCAGCCACCCTTCATTCGGGAACGTATTACGCCAACCATAAATGCTGAATCAAAAACACGGGTACGCACATGCAAGCCGGCGTCCACATCAAGCCGCCGACCGACACATCCTATCGGTCCAACATATAGCTCTTATCACAAAAAATTAGTACCTTTGCATACTTTTCTTAAGTACGCGCGCGACCCGGCGTGGCCGCGATGACGACATCCAAATCCGTCACGACTCAACACAACGGCCGTAACGGCTTGATTATTGTGTATATAAATTCATCAGACAATATATGTTTGGACTATTTTCCAAGAAAAAAAAGGAAACCCTCGACAAGGGTCTCGAAAAGACAAAAACCGGGCTCTTAGACAAAATCAAACGAGCAATAGCCGGACGCAGCACCATTGACGAAGACTTTCTCGACGAACTCGAGTACATCTTTATCAGCAGCGATATCGGTCCGGAAACTTCGCTGAAAATCATCGACCGGCTCAAAGACCGCGTTGCACGCGACAGGTACATGGGTCTGGACGAACTCTACAAGATTCTTTACGAAGAGGTTTCAGCCTTACTAACCAAGGACGAAACCAAGTCCTCAAACCTTGGCGACTTTGAAGTCCCGGCGGACAAGCGCCCATATGTCATCATGGTTGTCGGCGTAAACGGCGTAGGCAAAACCACGACCATCGGGAAATTGGCTCACCTGTACAAACGCGCAGGGAACAAGGTGATGCTCGGTGCCGCCGACACCTTCCGTGCCGCAGCCATCGAACAGCTCGAGGTATGGGCACAGCGAGCCGATGTCCCCATCATAAAACAACACATCAATGCAGATCCGGCGGCCGTGGCCTTTGACACACTTTCTTCTGCCGTGGCACAGCAAGCGGACGTAGTGCTTATTGACACAGCCGGACGACTGCACAACAAGAGCGCGTTAATGGAGGAATTATCCAAAATAAAACGCGTGATGCAACGCGTAATACCCGATGCGCCCCACGAAGTATTGCTTGTATTGGACGGCAGTACAGGGCAGAACGCCTTCGAACAAGCACGGCAATTTGCCGCAGCCACGCAAGTCACCGAACTTGCCGTAACAAAACTGGACGGCACAGCCAAGGGCGGCGTCATCATCGGCATAAGCGATGAGTTGCAAGTTCCTGTAAAATACATCGGCCTGGGCGAAGGCATAGACGATTTACAGGTGTTTGACCGCCAAGAATTTGTACGTTCATTGTTCGATAACGGGCCGGTCAAGGACTGACCTTCTTGGAATACGATATAGACATGGAGCAAAAGAGAGTGTCCATCATCACTATGGGTTGTTCCAAAAATCTTGTGGACAGCGAGAGGGTAATGCGTATGCTTAGCGATGCCGGATTTTCGGTGGACCACGACAGCGATGACATCAACGGAGCCGATGAAGTCATAATCAATACATGCGGCTTTATAGGCGATGCCAAGGAAGAATCCATAAATATGATTTTGGAGTGTGCCAAGGCACGTACCTCGGGACGTATAGGCGGGCTTACCGTCATGGGATGTCTGTCGCAGCGCTACCGCGACGAATTGGCAGCCGAAATTCCGGAAGTAGATCGCTGGTATGGCAAATTCGACTGGGTAGACGTCGCTCGCGACTTGGCACACGCGCATCCGTCGTCCGCACTTTGGGAGAGAATACTCACTACCCCGCCCCACCATGCCTACATAAAAATCAGCGAAGGGTGCAATCGCTTTTGCGCCTTTTGCGCCATTCCTCTGATTACAGGTCGGCATCACTCTCGTCCGGCCGATGAAATTGTTTCTGAAGTACAGACATTGGCACGCAGCGGCGTGCGCGAGTTCAATATCATAGCACAGGACCTGAGCAGTTACGGCCAAGATCTGGGGCTGAAAGGAGCATTAGCTTCACTATTAGAGCGACTGGCTGCCATTGAAGGCGTACATTGGTTACGTCTACATTATGCCTACCCCGCCGATTTCCCCTACGAGATTTTACCGGTTATGGCGACACACGACAACATCTGCAAGTATCTCGACATAGCACTACAACACAGCAGCGATAAGGTTCTCGAAAACATGAGACGACACATCACTCGTGCCGAGACAGTGGAGCTGCTTGCACGCATACGCCGTGAAGTTCCGGGCATACACATCCGCACCACTCTTATGGTCGGTTTTCCCGGCGAAGGCGAGGCCGAATTCGAAGATTTGCTGGATTTTGTGCGCGAGCAACGCTTCGAACGCATGGGCGCCTTCGCCTACTGCGAAGAGGAAGGCACTTACGGTGCCACTCATTACCGGGACAACATTCCCGAACAGGAGAAACAACGACGCCTTGACATCTTGATGGAAGAACAACAGGAGATTTCGGCCGAAACAAATCTCGCCAAAGTCGGGCAAACATTCGAGGTTGTGGTTGATAGCATCGGGGACGAATATGTCACCTGCCGCAGCCAATGGGATTCGCCTGAAGTAGACCCGGAAATTCTGATTCCACGCACAGCCGTACCGGCAGATATACATCCGGGGATGTTTGTCAATGTAACGATTACCGAGGCCCTACCCTACGATCTAATAGGTG